>Ga0247727_10004821_pt1 | contig 28138 bp, 16 predicted proteins | sample WisWelCaveWW1625_FD_202498 | JGI IMG/M metagenome (GOLD analysis project Ga0247727, IMG submission 202498) | Biofilm microbial communities from Wishing Well Cave, Virginia, United States - WW16-25 | ecosystem: Environmental > Aquatic > Deep subsurface > Groundwater > Cave microbial mat | place...
GCGAGACAACATTTCTTGTTCATCACTTTTCAAATTGACAATGTATTTTTTACTCATATCTGCCTCCTCTTTCGGAGACAGATAATACCAAGTCACCCATCAAAGCATGCTTTACAAACTACTAGGGCGTCCGTAGTGAAGGCGAAGTCGGTGCCGTCGGCGGGGGCGGCGTCTTTGATGATCGTGATCGAGCCAGGTTGGATGGTATTCTCGAAGGTGCAGGTGACGTCTTCGCCGGCGGCGAGGTCAACGGTCACGCTGGCGCCGTCCACGCTCCAACTGCCGCTGTCGCAGGTAAGGTTGGTGAGCGCCCAGTCGCCCGTCACCGTCTCGGCGACGCTGTAACTGCCGGGGAGCAGGTTGGTAAACGTAATGGTATCCGTATAGGTATCGGTGGGTTGGACCGGCTCATCATCGAGCACGAAGTTCCCCAGCGCGCCGCTGATGAAGGCAAAGTCCGTGCCATCAGCGGGGGAGGCGTCTTTGACGATCGTGATCGAGCCAGTGCACGGGTTGAGCGCGGAAGCGGTATTCCGGGCGTTCGGGTAGGCGGTCAGCGAAGAGAAATCCGCCGAGTTGACGTCGGTATCCTGGCAGCCATTGGAAGCCCGCGTCGCCAGGGTCGTGTTGCTGAGGGTGGGCGCAGCCGCGCCGCCTTCATAACAGTCCGCCGTTCCGTACCCAACCATATCCACCCAGCCGCCGGGGCAGGAGCCGGAAAGGGCGGTGATGGAGCTGACCAATGCAATTTTGCCGCTGGTGGCGGAGAGGGCAATCGTGCCAGTCGCATCCGGCGTTGGGAGGGCGGTTGTGCCGCCTGTGCCAGCCGCTTCCTGCACCAGGTAATACTGGCCCGGAGCGAGGCTGCCGCTCAGGGCGGTCACCTGCCAGGTGGTCCCGGCGGAACTGGCGTATTGCACACTATACCCCGCCAGACTGACCGTGCTGGCACCGCCATTGAAAATTTCGATAAAGTCGTTGGTGTAGGTGGCCCCCGAGTTGCCCCCTCCGCCATAGACCTGGCTGATGCGCAGGTCGTTCGCCAGCGGGGTGTCCGCGGCGGCCAGCACACGGTTGACCAAAAGCATCGGGGCAAGCAGGAGGAGGGCTGCAAAAACGGGTCGGATGGTGCGCAGGTTGGACATGACAATTCCTTATCAGGACTTACGCAAAATGGGTCTCGATACGGCGGATGCGCCGGTTGAGTGCGGTTTTTGTGTATCGAAACCAGCGCATCCGCCTACTCGACCAGCATTTTCTTCCAAGTTGCGTAAGTCCTACTTATAAATGATTGAATGACAGGAAAAATGAGTGGGAGGTACTTTCAGACTACAGAAATATTATAATCAAAAATGGGCAAATGCCGCACACGTTATTGCGGGATGCAATAGACCTCTTGCATATATCTCATCATCATCTTATTACGGCGACTGGTTGCAAGGTGATGGTGTCATGTTGAGCGGAGCGAAACATCCCTGCATTGATGAATTTCAACGAATCATCGCAGGGATTCCTCACTCCGTTCGGAATGACAAAGTACTTTTGCAAGAGGTCTAATGGGAAGGAACACCAGGTCTCCTGCGAAAGTGTTTTTTTAACCACAGATTTCACGGAAAATCACTGATTTATTCAGAAAAATCGGTGTGAATTCGTGTAATCCGTAGCAAGGAATTTGCCTGGGCAATTCGCCACTGTACATCCTGCACCCAGGTGTCATTGCGAGCAGGTTCCTTCGGCAGGCGTTCGACTGAGCTCACGCCGAAGTCTCAGGACAGGTTTTGGCGAAGCAATCTCCCTATCCGTGCAGTATTTGGATGTGGAGGTGGATTGCCACGCCGCCAAAAAGCAAAATCGGCGGCTCGCAATGACATTTGTACGGTAGAGAACTGGGCGATTGTGTTACAGCCTCAAGACGCGTGCTGTGAAATCATTCAGCAATTGACCCCTGGGCGGTTTCAGCAATGCCTCCAACTGGACACAACCCCCGCCGCCTATTATGATCGCCCGCCATGACCAGCCCGCTCCACGCCCTGCTCCAACACTCCGCCGCCGCCCAGCCCGCCGCCCCCGCCCTGCTCGCGCCGGGCCGCCAGACGCTCAGCTACGCCGCCCTGCTGGCCCACCTCGAAACCACTGTCCAGGCCCTGCGCGCCGCGGGCATCCAGCGCAATGACCGGGTCGCCATCCTCCTCCCCAACGGCCCGGATATGGCAACGGCCTTCCTCGCCGTTGCCTGCGCCGCCGCCGCCGCCCCCCTCAACCCCGCCTACCGCGCCAATGAGTTTGACTTCTACCTCGGCGACCTGGATGCCAAAGCCTTGATCATCCAACAGGATCTGGACTCCCCCGCCCGGGATGTGGCCCGCCAGCGCGGCATCCCCCTGCTCGAACTGACCCCGCAGGCAGCCGCGGGCGATTTCACCCTCAGCCGCGGGTTGGGCAGCCGGAGCGATAGCGCAGGCGTATCGAAACCAGCGGCGGACAATTTGGGCATCACAGAGGGCGGGGAAACCCCGCCCCTGCAACCAACCAGTCAACCAGATCCCGCCGACATCGCCCTCGTCCTCCACACCTCCGGCACCACCTCCCGCCCCAAAATCGTCCCGCTCACGCAGGCCAACCTGGCCGCCTCGGCAGACAACATCCGCCGTACGCTCGCCCTCACCCCCGCTGACCGCTGTCTCAACATCATGCCGCTTTTCCACATCCACGGGCTGATGGCCGCCCTGCTCGCCTCGCTGGCTGCTGGCGCTTCCGTTGTCTGCACGCCCGGCTTCCAATCCGCCGACTTCTTTGGCTGGATGGACGCTTTCCAGCCTACCTGGTACACCGCTGTCCCCACCATGCACCAGTCCATCCTCACCCGCGCCGCCGCCCACCAGCCCGTCATCGCCCGCATCCCCCTGCGCTTCGTCCGCTCCTCCTCGGCCTCCCTGCCCCCCCAAGTGATGGCCGCCCTCGAAGACGCGTTCGCCTGCCCGGTCATCGAGGCCTATGGCATGACCGAGGCCGCCCACCAGATGGCGAGCAACCCGCTGACGGGGCCGCGCAAACCCAGCTCGGTTGGCCTCCCCGCCGGGCCGGAGATCGCCATTATGGATCAGGAGTCCCCGGAACTGCGCGCGCCCGGCCAGCCCGGCGAGATTGTCATCCGCGGGACAAATGTCACCCCCGGTTATGCGGCCAACCCGGCGGCTAACGCGCAAGCCTTCACGCCGCTGGCTGATTTCGACAGGCTCAATCCGACGGAGCCTGTCGAAGCCAGCCCTTCGGCAGGCTCAGGGGGGGCTTGGTTCCGTACCGGCGATCAGGGCTACCTGGACGCCGACGGGTATCTCCACCTCACCGGGCGCATCAAAGAGATCATCAACCGCGGCGGCGAGAAGATTTCGCCGCGCGAGATTGACGAAGTCCTGCTCGACCATCCCGCCGTGGCGCAGGCCGTGGCCTTTGCCATGCCCGACGCGGCGCTCGGCGAGGAGGTGGCCGCCGCCGTCGTCCTGCGCGAAGCGGGCGTCACGGAGACCGACTTGCGCCATTTTGCCGCGCAGAAACTGGCCGATTTCAAAATCCCGCGCAAAATCCTGATCTTGGATGATATCCCCAAAGGGGCGACGGGGAAAATCCAACGCATCGGGCTGGCGGAGAAACTGGGGTTGATCGGGGACCCACCGGGGGCCGCGCACCCTCCAGAGGGTCGCGTCCCCCCTGGAAACCCGCTGGAGGAGTTGCTGGCCGAATTCTGGCAGGAAATTCTGGAGGTGAAGCAGATCAGCGTGGATCAGCGTTTCCTGAAGGCCGGGGGGGATTCAATTTCGGCGATGCGGCTGGTCAACCGGCTGCGCGGCCAGTTGGAGGTGGAGCTGACGTTGGTGGATTTTTTTGACTCACCCACCATCCGCGCGCAGGCCATCATCCTGGAAGCGATGTTGCTGGAGAAGCTGAGGCCCCGCTAACTGGGAGAAACCGGGTTTTTTTTCTTGATGGCGTGCCACCCCGGCATTCAAAGTTTCCAGAACAGCAGGCTCAATAGCGTTGTGAAGAATAACCCGGTTTCTTGGGCCTGATGCCTGGTTGAGGCTGGGCTGTATCCCGGATTTGCCAAAAAATGTCCCGACATGATCGGGACATTTTTTATTGGGCTGGGTGCAATTGACACTGTAAGCAGGGAGGCGTTGGTTGTAAGATGTAGGCATCATCAACCAACCTTTCCCCACTGGCAGGGATAATGCCAGCAAAGGAGTTTGAGATGGAAGCCAAAGTAATGACCCGCAAGGGCGAGTATGTGCAGGACCCCCCGTTCGTGCAGAAGTTGTTCAACCACACCGCCTCTGCGTGGCTATGGCTGGCGCTCCGCCTGTGGCTTGGCTATCAATGGATTGAAGCCGCCACGCACAAGTTGGATAACCCGGCCTGGGTGGAGACCGGCGACGCCATCAAAGGTTTCTGGTCCAGCATCGTCGTCATCCCGGAGACGGGCCGCCCGCCAATTGCGTTTGACTGGTATCGCAATTTCATCCAGGGCTTGCTGGATGCGAATGCCCACACCTGGTTTGGTCCCATGGTCGCCTACGGCGAACTGATTATCGGTGTAGCCCTCATCCTTGGCGCTTTCACTGGCATCACGGCCTTTTTCGGGGCGTTCATGAACTGGAACTTTATGATGGCTGGTTCCGCCAGCACCAACCCGGTGCTCCTGCTCGTGGCCGTCCTGCTCATCCTGGCCTGGAAAGTGTCCGGCTACATCGGCGCAGACTTCTTCCTGCTCCGCTGGCTGGGCACCCCGTGGAGGGGACAGAAAGTGCAGGAATTTGAGGTGATGCCCAAACCCGCCTGACACAGCAACCCCAATCATTTCCAACCCCCGCCGGGCGGCCAACTACCGCCCGGCTTTTGATTCGCAGGTCATAAAAATCAACCGGTCTTCTCCCGTGCAACCCCCCTCTAACTCCCCCCGTGAACGGGGGGAGAACGGGTTTCTCGCCCAACTCAAATTCAAGAAATCAACCAGCCTCCCCCTGCCTGCGGGGGGACGGGAGAGGGGTCGCTTGCAGGGGGGAGATGCTTCAAAATGGCCGCGGCCACCCAGCGCAGGTTTTCCCCCTCCAGCACGTTGAGGTGATGACCCGGAACCGACTCGACGGTAATGCGCCCGCGGACAAGCTCATCCCAGCCATAATAGATAAATTTGCCGGTCTCCACAGCCGAGATCAACACAAGCTGGCCGGGATAGGGCTGGATGGCATATGTATTCTTGGCAAAGCGCTGGGATTCGCGGACTTTTTTAAAGACCGGATCCAGGTTTTCGCGGGCGAGCATCTCATCATAAAGCTGGCCCACCTCGTCATGTACGAAGATCCGGTGACGCTGGGCTTTGCACAGCAACGCCACTTTCCTGCGCCACGGCTCGCCGCGGACAGCCCACAGGCCTTGCGCCACTTTGCCCGCAAATTTATGCAGGCGGTAACGTAGATAACGCCACCCTTGCAGCGACTGCTGAAGCCCTGGCAGGTTGGTCGCATTGGTATCGATCAGGATGAGCAGGGGAGGCGGCCCGCCCTCCCGCACCAATTGCTGTGCCATCTCATACGCGAGATAGCCGCCCACGGAGTATCCCAGCAGGGTGTCTGGCCCCTCCGGCTGGACGGCGCGGATTTCCTCCAGGTAGGCCTGCGCCATCTCTTCGATAGAGTTGCGCGGCTCCAGCCCATCCTCCATCCCGCGCGCCTTGAGGCCATACAGCGGCTGATCCTGGCCGAGGTGCGAGGCCAGCTCATAATATTTGAGGATATGCCCGCCCGCGGGATGGATGGCAAACACGGGGGGCCGTGTCCCCGCGGGTTGGACGGCCACCAGGCTTTCCCAGGGCCGCCCCAGCCGCATGCCCGCCAGCGTGAACGGGTCCAACATCCCGCCCAGCAGGGTATGCACCAGCTCATGCCCATCATCCAAATCAAACAGCCCGCGCACCGGCTCAAACTGCACATTCCCGATCTGGCACAGGCCAAGCTGGTACTCCGTGGCCTGCATTTCCAACAACTGGCTGATCAGCCCGGCCTCAATGGCGGCAAAATGCGCACTGCGCTCCCCATACATCGGCAGGATGGCCTGCATCTGCGCCACGAGGAAAATAGAGAAGGCCGCCTGCTGGAAGATGGGCTGGGCAACATGGACATTAAAGATGTCGGCAGGCAGTTCGGGCGCGCTGGACAACACTTCCAGCGTGTGCTGCAGCGGGTTGTAGTAATATGTGCCGCCCGCCAGCCCGGCCACGCGCCCCGGTTTGACGAACAAATATACCTGCACCGGATACAGCCCGCCCGCCGAGCCGTAAAAATATTTTGGCTGGCCGCCCAATTCCAACCGGCGCAGGTTGAGCAGGAGGTCAGACAGGTTCCTGAGCGGGAGCGCGTCCTGTGCAAACTGGCGAATGCTCTGCCGCCGTGCAAATTGCTTTGCCAGCGCCCGCAGGTCTGCGCCCGGCAGGGGGACGGCCTCCCGTACGCTGTCCCGGCGAATACCGTGCTGCTGCTCCTTGAAGGACTGGCGTTCAAGCGGGTCGCGGATTTGTTCCAGCGGGGGCTGGGTGTACCCGCGGGCTGGAGCGGGGTCGAAGGAGGCGGGCGGGGCCGCCGCGCGCGCTTCAAGCAGATCCATAATCACGCGCAGGCGCGGCTGGCGAAAGAGGGTGTTGATATCTGGCCGGAACCCGAAAACGCGCTCCACTTCATTGATCAGCCGGATCACAGAAATGGAGTTGGCCCCCAGCATCAGGAAGTCCGTTTCCAGACCAGCCACCGGGATTTCCATCACCCGCACAGCCATTTCCAACAGCGTTTGCGCCGCGGCGGAGTTGACGGACTGCTCGAGGGTCACGGCTTCCCGTTTTTGGGGTGCGGGCAATTTATTCCGGTCAATCTTCCCGTTGGCGGACATGGGCAGGGCGTTGAGCCATATAAAGGAAGCGGGGAGCATGTACGCCGGGAGCTTGCCCGCCAATTCGGCGCGCAGCCCTTCGGGGTCCGGCACAGCCCCCTCGGCGGGGACGAGGTAGGCGGCCAGGCTTTTCTCGTCAAAGCGCTCCCCATGCACCGTGACAACCGCGGCGCGCACGGCGGGGTTGGCCCGCAGGGCATGTTCAATCTCACCCAACTCCACGCGGAAGCCCTGCACCTTGACCTGGAAATCCTCCCGCCCGAGGAACTCGATATTGCCATCCAGGAGCCAGCGCCCCAAATCGCCCGTGCGGTATAACCGCGCGCCCGTGCGCGGGTGCGTGATAAAGGACGCCGCCGTTTTCTCCGGGTCGCGCCAGTAGCCGAGCGCCAGCCCCGCGCCGCCAATATACAAATCGCCCGGCAGACCCACGGGGCAGGCTTCCAGCGCGTCGTTAAGCACATAGACTTGCTGGTTGCGCATGGCTTTGCCATAGGGGATGCTCGTCCAACCGGGAGGCACGTCCCCCACCGGGTACAGGATCGACCAGATCGAAGCCTCAGTCGCCCCGCCCATGCTGATCACCTGCGCCTGCGGGCAGAGCGCCCGGATTTTTGCGGGCAGGGTGACGGGGATCCAATCGCCGCTCAGCCAGGCGAGCCGCAGGGTGTCGAGCGTTTCCCCGCGTCCCGCCATATATTCCACCAGCAGGGACATGAGCGCGGGGACGGAATTCCAGAGCGTGACGCCGTGCGCCCGCACCAGCTCCGCCCAGCGGGACGGGTCACGCGCCGCGGCGGGTTCGGGCATGACCAGCGCGCCGCCCGCTGCCAGCGTGCCAAAAATATCGTAGACGGAGAGGTCAAAGGTAAGCGCTGAAAGCGCGAGCACCCGGTCGCGGGCGTTGATCCCAAAGCGCGCGTTTAAATCCTGGATGGTATTGACCGCGCCGCGGTGGTCAATCATGACCCCTTTGGGGATGCCGGTGGAGCCTGAGGTGAAGATCGTGTACGCGAGATCCTCGGGGCGCTGGCTCCACTCGAGGGGGGGCCCTTCGACTTCGGGCAGACTGCGCCCTCCGCTCAGGGTGAGTTTGACTTTGGAGGCTCCGCCTCCCCCGCTCAGGGTGAGTTCATCCAATGGGATCGGTTCCACCTGTGGGGGCCAGCTGATCCCTTCGAGCAGGTGGGGCTGGGTCAGGGCGAGTTTGACTTCGCCATATTCCAGCAGGTGGTGGAGGCGTTCCACAGGGGTGGCGGCGTCTATGGGCAGGTAGGCGGCCCCGGAGAAGTGGATGCCGAGCGCGGCGGCCACCTGCTCCCAGCCTTTTTCCATGACGATGGCGACGTGCTGGTTGGGGCGCGCCCCGCGCTCCCGGAGCGTCTCCCCGATCTGGCGGACATGGGCGAAGAGTTCGGCATAGCTGAGCGTGCGCCTGGCGGCGATGATGGCGGGCGCGTCGGGCGTGCGGGCGGCCTGGGCGGCAAAGAGTTCATGCAACATCCCGCCGGGGAGGGCGGCGGCGGTGTCGTTGGCGGCGGCCTGGAGGGCAGCGTGCTCAGGCGGGAGCAGGAAGCGGGCGGTGGCGGGCCAGTCCGTTTGCCAGGCGGTTTCGTCGTGCGCCAGCCATTCCAGCCAGCGGACGAGGGCATCAAAGAGATCGGCCACCATGGAGGGCGGGAAGAGGGCGTCCACGGAGTTGAGATGCAGGGCGATGCTGCCCCGCTCGTTGGCAACGATCAGGTCGAGCCAGACTTGCGGGGTCTGGCTGGTGGAAAAAGTGGTTTCGCCCAGCCAGGCTTCGGGGGCTTGCATGTCTTCCCCGGCGTCAGGGTCAAAGTAGCGGGTAAAGACGACGGGCATCGGCTGGCCGCCCAGGCCCTTGCGGCGGATCAGCTCGCGCAGCACTTCCACGCCACTGAGGTCGGTATGTTCAAAATCGCGCAGCATCTGGCGCTGGAGTTGGGCGGTGCGGGCGGCAAAGCTGTCGGCGTGCTGGACAGGTTCGGCGGCGAGGAGCATGAGCGAGGTAAAGTCGCCGATGACCTGGTTGATCTGCGGGTGCGGGAAATTGCGGTTGAAGACGGTCAGGTTGAGAGCAAAGCGCGGGCTGCGGCTCCAGAAACGGAGGACATCGGCATAGACCCCGGCAAGGACAGCCGTGTTGGTCAGGTTGTGGGCGGCGGCAAATGCTTTGAGGCGCGCCCAGCCCTCCGGGGTCAGGCGGTGTGTGCGGCGGGTGAATTCCGGTTTGCGGATGGTCTCCGGGGCGGCGGCCAGCGGGAGTTCGGGGGCGGCAGGAAAATCAGCGAGGCGCGCCCACCAGTATGCCTGCGCCTGCTGGTACCGCGCCGATTGGTGATAGCTGCGCTCGGTGAGGACGTAATCGCGGTAGGTGACATCCAGCGGCGACAACGGGAGGGCCGGGTCGTGGTAGCGCTGTTCCCACTCGCGGAAAAACAGCCGCCGGCTCCAGCCATCGAGAGCGAGGGCGTCAAAGCTGAAGTGGAAGCGCATCCGCCCGGCGGGCAGGTACACGGCGCGAATGTCAAAGAAGGGCGGCTGGTCGGTGGGCAATACCTGGTGGGACATTGCGGCGCGCAGCTGCGCACACAGGGCGGCGGCCGCCTCCCCGTTGGCGGCGTGATGGGCGCGGATTTCGTAAGGCGGGGCTTCCCGGAGTACCTGCTGGGTGCCGTCGGGGAGGATGCGGGTGCGCAGGGCTGGGTGGCGCTGGATGAGTTGGTTGAGAGCGGCGGCCAGGCGCGGCAGGTCCACCGGCCCGGTCTCGACTTCAAAGTAGGTGTGGGTGGAGACGCCGCCCAGGTCAAGCGAGCCGGTGCGCCCGACCCAGTAGGCCTGCTGGATGTCGGTGAGCGGGAAGGGGTCAAACTGCGCGGCCGGGTTGGGGAGAATGGGAGGGCGCGCGTCCCCGGTGGAGGGGCGGTTTTTCCCGCCCGCGAGCAGGGCTTTTTGGATGATGGCGGCCTGTTCCCGGATGGTGGCGGCGTTGAAGAGGTCGAGCAGGGTGATCCTGACCCCGATGCGGGCCGAGATTTCGGCGGCCAGTTGGGCGGCCGTGATCGAGTTGCCGCCAACGTCGAGGAAGGTTTGCGTGACGCCGACTTCATCCAGGTTGAGGACAGCGCGCCAGATTTCGGCGAGGATTTTTTCGATGGGGGTGGAGGGGGTTGTGAGGGGTGTGGACATCAAAGGGGGACGGGGTTCAAGGGGGTACGCGGCCCCCGGAGGCCCGCGAACGACTGAAGTCGTTACTACTCGACCGGATCAGCCCAGGCCGAGGAAACGGGCAATCCGCTGGAACAGCCCGGTATCTTCGTTGCGGACTTCATCCACACTGGCCTGTTCGGCGGCGGTCAGGTGTTCGTGAATTTCGCTCAGGCGCTGCTGGACGTTGCGGGTGAGTTCTTCAAGGTTGTTGAGGTCGGTGCTGAGGACTTCGGCGATGGCTTCTTTATCGACAATGATGACTTCCATTTCGGTTTCGGCGATGACGCTGGCGGAGCGGCGCTCGCCGGTGAGCAGGCTCATCTCGCCAAAATAATCGCCTGGGACGCGGGTAGCGACGGTGGTGATGTAGTTTTTGCCGCTGTGGATGTCCACGCGGGCCGTGCCGGATTTGACGACGAAGAGGGAGTCGCCCACCTCGCCCTGCTGGACGAGGGTTTCGCCGGCCTGGTAACGCTGGAGGTCGGAGTTGGCGGCGAGTTGCTCGATCTGGGCGTCGTCAAAGGGGGCGAAGAGTTGGAGCGGGCGGAGCTGGTTGAAGATGTCCCGGCGCTGGCGGGCGCGGGCCTGCTGTTCCAGTTCGTCGGAGACCTGGCGCAGGTTGATGTCGCGGATCGGGAAGGGCACGCTGATACCGGCGCGGTTGAGGGCGTACCAGATGCGGGAGAGGACGGCGTCGCGCGTTTCGGGCCACTTGCTGTAGTCCGTGATCCAGTAGCGGATGTCGTATTGGATGGCAAAGTCGCCGTATTCCTCGGCGAGGATGTCGGGGGCGGGTGCGCGGCTGACGCCTGCCGCACCGAGGATGGCGGGGAGCAGGATGCGTTTGACCTCGCCGGGCGGTGTCCCGTAGGGCAGGCCAATTTTGAAGTGCATGCGTTGTTCGCGGGTGGGGCGGGAGTAGTTGGTGATGATCTCGCGCACCATGCTGGCGTTGGCGATGGTGACGTACTGGTTGTCAATGTTGCGGATCGTGATCGTGCGCCAATTCATGCGGACGACTTCGCCCTCCTCGCCGTTGACCTGGATCCAATCCTGGATGTCGAAGGGGCGGTCCAACTGGAGGGCCACGCCGGAGATCAGGTTGCCGAGCATATCCTGGAGGGCAAGACCGATGACGGCGGAGAGGACGGTGGAGGTGACGAGCAGGGTGCTGAGATCGGCATCGAAGACGCGGTTGAGAACGCCGAGCGCCACCGTGATCATGACGCTGACGTTGAAGACCTCCATCAGCAGGCGCGGGACGTTGGCCTTGCGCCGGTTGAGGAAATAATCCCAGATGAGCAGGTCGAAAATTTGGAGCAGGATGTTGGCCGAGAGCATGATGCTGACGGCGTGGAGGAATTTGCCGAGGGACTCGAGGGAAGCAAGGGCCAGCCCGTCGAGCAGGAGGTACAGCGCCCAGGTAATCGCGGCCCCGATGACAGACCGGCGGACGCGCACAGCCGGCGCAAAGCGGCGCAGGAGCACAAGCAGCAGCCCGGCGAAGAGGCCAAGACCGGCGGCGGTGTAGAGGTTGGCGAGCAGGCGGGTGTTTTCAAACATGGGCGGGGAGATTATACCGTTAGAGACCTCCGAGTTCTTGGAGAACTCGGAGGTCTCGTCGTCCTTGCGCGGCTATAATCGCCGCATGCTCGCCGGCAGTCTGGACACCGTCATGGACGAATCGTATCCCCCGCCGCCATCAGCGCCGTTCGCGCCACCATATCCTTGATAAATATGTCCCAATGAAAAGAATAGCCGTATTGATGTTCGTGATGCCTTTATTGCTTGGGAATCTCGGTTCATTTGCTGAATCCAACCAACAAGGCCTCTGGTTTGTATCCACAACCGGCGGCGATGATACTAATAACTGCGCCACCCCGCAATCCCCCTGCTTGACGATCCCCAAAGTGCTCGGTTTACCAACCTTTGTGGAGGGGGATACGATTCGCGTTACCAGCGGCAGTTTTCCATACAGCGAAGAACCATTTGCACTAATTCTCGATAAAGATGTAATGCTTTCTGGCGGGTGGGATGCGACATTTTCCGGGCTAAATGGCTTCAATACCAGTATTGAAGGGAAATTCGGGGGATTACAGATTTTGGCAAGTACAAGCGTTAGCATGGAAACATTCAGCGTTCATGGCGACGCCGATTTTGCGATTCAAAACGAGGGCACACTGGCAATTACAGACGGCATCGTTTGGAGCGAAAATTATAGCGGTATCAACAACAACGGCTTCCTAGCCCTAACCGCTGTAAGATTGCGAAATAGCTTTGGGATTGCCTTGGTCAACTATGGCTATATGGCTGTCAACGATGTCGTGATTGCAGGCAACCGCTTTGGCGGTGTGGCAAATCATGGCACAATGATTATCTTGAACAGCGTCGTAGATGATTTTGGGGATTGGTTTACAACGGCCATTGGCAACAGCGGCACATTGACGATTCAGAATAGCGTAATAATCGACAGCATTAATCCATATACTACCCCTGCCACCGCCCTCTACAACACTGGTTCAACTACTTTCATCAATACCACCATCACGCGCAGTTCCGGCGGCGATACAACCATCTTCAATGCTGGCGGCGCTGACCTGCACTTCTACAATAGCACCTTCGCCTTCAACGGCTCCGGAATTGAAAACGCCCCCGGTGGCGTTGTCACCCTGCAAAACTCCATCCTCGCCCAAAATGGCGGCAACTGTACCGGCGACCCGATCCAATCGCTCGGCTTCAACCTGATTGATGACACTACCGGGTGTACGATAATCTCGACCCCGGATGATATTCTGAATATTCCAGCGCTGATCTTCCCGGTAAAGGGAAATGCCGCCTACGCCCCTCCCGCCAACGAAGAAGCCCTCTTCGCCCCGCTCGCCTTCTCCAGCCCAGCCGTCAATGGCGGCAACCCGGCGGGGTGTTTCGATGATCAGGGCGCGCCCATCCTCACCGACCAGCGCGGCCTGCCGCGTTCGGGTGCGTGCGATATTGGGGCTTATGAATACATCGCGGCGTTTGACCCGCTGAAATATCTCTGGCTGCCAGCCATCCTGAATTTCTCACCGTAGTTTAGACTTCCCAGTTCTTGGAGAACTCGGAAGTCTCGTCGTGCTTGTGCGGCTACAATCGCCGTATGATCGCCGCCAGCTTGGATAACGTTATGGAAGAGCCGTATCCACCGCCGCCGTCAGCCCCTTTTGCGCCACCATATCCATAAAATATGAGACGAAGTCTCCGCCCTGCCCCATTCTTGTGTTTGATACTCTTTGGATTATTTGTGGTTCGAGGCCACGCAAGATCGTCGGGAATATGGTATGTAGCAACCGCAGGCGGCACTGATTTAAACGACTGCGCCTCTCCCCAAACTCCCTGTGCGACAATTACAAAGGTTCTAGGTTTGCAAGGTTTTGTTCCTGGCGACACAATTCGCATTACCAGCGGCGGATTTCCGAATAGTAACCAGGCGTTCGCCTTGGTCATTGACAACGATGTTGTCATATCCGGCGGGTGGAATAGTACCTTTTCCGGTTTGAGCGGATTTAATACGAGCATTTCAGGCGATTATGGTGGATTGCATGTATTGGCGAATGCTGCGGTAACCATAGACACTTTCAGTGCGAACGGTGACATGAATTTTGCTGTCCAAAATGAAGGAGAACTGAAAGTTACAAATGGAATTTTTTACAGCTTCAATTCTGGGGCGATTAACAATGACGGCTCAATAGTGTTAACCTCTGTGCGATTAATGGGCAATTACGGGCTTGGTTTGGTAAGTTCGGGGCAAGCGATTTTAGACGACACAGTAATCGCAAGTAATCGATTCGGCGGCATTGCGAATTCGGGTGTAATGACTATCACCCATAGCGTCATAAGCGAAATGGGCGATTGGTTCACCACTGCTATCGGCAACAGCGGCACGCTGACTGTGGAAGATAGCGCGATCGTTGACAGCATCAATTTCTACACCACCCCCGCCACCGCCCTTTACAACACCGGCTCCGCTACCTTCATCAACACCACCATTGCTCGCAGTTCCGGAGGGGATGCCACCATCTTCAATGCGGGCGGCGCAGACCTGCATTTCTACAACAGCACGTTTGCCTACAACAGCCCTGGCATCGAGAACGCGCCAGGCGGCACGGTCACGCTGCAAAATACCATTCTTGCCCAAAACGGAGGCAACTGCTTCGGTGATCCGCTCCAATCGCTTGGCTTTAATCTGGTTGACGACACGACTGGCTGTACCATTATTGCCACCCCCGATGATTTCTTGGATATCCCCGCGCTGCTCTTCCCGGTGAAGGGTGGCGTTTCCGCCCCTCCCGCCAACGAAGAAACCCTCTTCGCCCCGCTCGCCTTCTCCAGCCCAGCCGTCAATGGCGGCAACCCGGCGGGGTGTTTCGATGATCAGGGCAACGCCATCCTCACTGACCAGCGCGGCCTGCCGCGCACCGGCACGTGCGATATTGGGGCTTATGAGTACATCGCCGCGTTTGACCCGCTGCAATATCTCTGGCTGCCAGCCATCCTGAATTTCTCACCCTAAAAGCAATCCACGGGGCGCACGGAAAAACACGGAGTTTCAAGGGGGTTTTCTCCGCGACTTCCGTGTAATCGGTGGGTGGTTCACAGACCTCCGGGTTCATGGAGAACTCGCGGCTCCCGGGGAATCGCCGTGATCCGCCGCGAGATACACTGATCTATCACGGCAATTTCCGGAGACCCGTTTTCGCGACCCCTTCGGTTAAAATCCGTCCATCCCCCCCAATTCCAGGAGTCTCCCCATGACCCAGCCCATCCTCAACTATATTGACGGCCAGTGGAAACCGTCCCGCACCGCTGAATTCCTCGATGTGATCAACCCGGCCTCCCAGGAATTGATCGCCCGCACACCGATGTCCCTCCCCGCCGAGCTGGACGAAGCGGTCCGGGCCGCAGGGGGCGCGTTCCCCTCCTGGCGCAACACCCCCCCTGGGGACCGCATCCAACCCCTGTTCAAACTCAAAGCCCTCCTCGAAACCCACCTCGACGAAATCGCCCGTACCATCACCATCGAGAACGGCAAAACATACAGCGAGTCCGTTGGCGAAATGCGCCGCGCCATCGAGAACGTCGAAGTCGCCTGCGGCATCCCCATGCTCATGCTCGGCGACGTGCTGGAGGATGTGGCAGGCGGCATTGACGAGTACATGATCCGCCAACCCGTGGGCGTGTGCGCCACCATCGCCCCGTTTAACTTTCCGGGGATGATCCCGTTCTGGTACCTGCCCTATGCGGTGGCTTGCGGCAACACCTACATTGTCAAGCCCTCCGAAAAGGTGCCGCTCACCATGCAGGCCATTTTCCATTTGATTGAGCAATGCGGTTTCCCGCCGGGTGTGATTAACCTCGTCAACGGCGGCTCCGAGGTGGTCAACGCCATCCTCGATCATCCGGGCATTGCGGGCGTGACGTTTGTCGGCTCCAGTGCGGTGGCCCGCCACGTTTACAGCCGGGCCTCCGCCAGCGGCAAACGCGTCCAGGCGCAGGGCGGCGCCAAGAACGCGACCATCGTCCTGCCCGACGCCGATCTGGAGATGACGACCAACATCGTCGCTGACAGTTCCTTTGGCTGTGCGGGCCAGCGCTGCCTGGCGACCTCGCTCGTCTTCACCGTGGGGGCGGCGCGGGCGGCGTTCACCGAAGCCATTGCCGAAGCCGCGCTGAACCGTGTGACGGGGTACGGGCTGGATGACGGGGTGCAGATGGGCCCGGTGATCAACCACGGCTCAAAGGCCCGGATCGAAGCCCTGATCGGGGCCGGGATCGCCGAGGGGGCGCGCGTCCTCGTGGATGGGCGCGGCAAAACGGTGGGAGGCTATGAATCCGGGAGTTTTGTCCATCCCACCATTCTGGGTGATCTGGACCCGCGGGGGGAGCTGATCAAAACGGAAATCTTTGGCCCGGTGTTGGGGCTGGTTCACGTGGACACCGTGGAGCAGGCGATTGACCTGGTTAATAGCGGGCGGTACGGGAACATGGCCTGCCTGTTTACCGGGAGCGGGGCGGCGGCGCGCAAATTCCGGCATGATGTGCAGGCGGGCAACGTGGGGATCAATATCGGGGTGGCCGCACCGATGGCATATTTCCCGTTCAGCGGGTGGAAGGAGAGTTTTTTTGGCGTCCTGCACGGACAGGGCAAACACGCGGTCGAGTTCTTTACGCAGACGAAGGTGGTGGTGGAGCGCTGGCCGCGCGAGTGGAGCCGAAAGTTTTAGCTATGCAGGAATTCCACCTCGCCCAGTTGAATATCGCCAAGCCCCTGTACCCGCTGGAAGATGTGCGCATGCGGGAGTTTATGGACAACCTCAACCGCATCAATGAGTTGGGGAAAAATGCGCCCGGCTTCGTCTGGATATTGGAAGATCAGTCCGGCAACGCCACGGCCATCCACGCATTTGATGACCTGTCCATCCTGATCAACCTGACTGTCTGGGAATCGCTGGAGACCTTGCAGACGTTCGCCTACAAGACCGAACACGTGGCCTATGTGCGGCGGCGGCATGAGTGGTTCGAGCGCGTTTCCCCCTATCTGGTGTTGTGGTGGATCCCGGCGGGTCACATCCCGACGGCGGCAGAATCAAAGGAACGGCTGGCGCATCTGGATGAGCATGGGGATACAGCATATGCGTTTACGTTCCGGCGGACTTTTCCGGCTGGGGAGTAGCCGCCCCGCCCAAACGCGCCCGCAACGCCTCCCCCAGCGACTCCACATGCGGCGGCTCGAGGATGTTGTTGTGCTGGCCCGCCACGAGGTGTACCTGCACTCCACCCCTCGCCAGCCGCCCCCAGCCATTTTCCGGGTCGGGAGTACGCGCCAGCGAACGCCCCGGTACGCGGAATAAATCCACCCGCCCCTCATATTCCCCCGGCATATAAGCCATCATGGCCCGCACGTGCATTTCCATGATGTGCCGCCGCAGGTCGGGGACGCGGGCCACATCCTGATCAATGATATTCTGCAAATTCACCGGGGCGGTCCGCCCCAAACGCTGGAATACCTTGCCGCGCACCCGCCCCAGCGCCCGCCGCGCCCGCGCCCACATCCCGCGCACCCCCAGCCCGGCAAAATCGCGCCACCAGTAGGGCAGGTTGTGCACAAATTGGGCCGCCAGCCGCGGGTTGCGCCACATCGATTCCTTCCGGCTCCCGCGCAGGGGCGCGTACCCCTCAAAAATCGCCACCAGTTCCGTCGGCTCCCCCAGCGCTTCCAACTGCCGCGCCATCTCAAACGCCACCACCCCGCCGTAGCAATACCCGCCCAGGCGGTATGGCCCGGCTGGTTGGATCGCCCGCATGGCCTCCACATAGCGCGCCGCCATCGTCTCCACATCCGGGTCGGGCGGCGCCTCCCCATCCATCCCGACCGCTTGCAACCCATAGAACGGCTGATCCTCCCCCAACCGGCGCGCCAGCTCCGCATACCCCACCACCCCGCCCCCAAAGCCATGCACACAGAAAAAGGGCCTCCGTTCCCCGCGGGGCTGGATCGGCACCACCACCTCCCAGTTCACCGCCCCCGCGCGCTCCCCGCGGATCATCGCCGCCAGCCCGCCCAGCGTCGGCGACTGGAAAAGCACGGTCAGCGGCAGCCGGGTGTCAAACCGCTCCTCAATCTCCGCAAACAGCATGATCGCCAGCAGGGAATGGCCGCCCAGCTCAAAGAAATTAGCCTCCCGATCCAAAACCGGGACGCCGAGCAGTTCCCCCAGGATTTCGGCCAACCCCTGTTCGACCGCGTCCCCCAACGGGGCTGAGGCGGTTCCCGCGGCCTGCCCTGAGCGGAGCCCAAGGGGGGCGTGACCCTCAGCGGGGCGCGGCAGCCCGCCGGGGTCCAGTTTCCCGTTCGGGGTCAGCGGCAGGCGTTCCAGCGGGACAAACGCCGCCGGGATCATGTAATCGGGCAGGCTCGCCCGCAGGAACGTGCGCACCTGGTCAGGGATGGCGGGTGCAATGTAGGCTGTCAAACCGGGGCCGCCCGGCAGATCCTCCCGCATGATCACGGCGGCCGCGCGGATGTCGGGGTGCGCGGTCAGGGCGGCTTCGATTTCCGCCAGTTCCACGCGGAAACCGCGCACCTTCACCTGCCGGTCGGCGCGCCCCGCCAGCGCCACCAGCCCGTCGGGGAGGTAGCGGCCCAGGTCGCCGGTCTTATACAGGTGAAGAGGGGCAGAGGGGAGGAAGGGCTGAGGTGAGGAGGGGAAAAGGAGTTTCTCCTTCTCTCCTTCTCTCCTTTTCTCCTTTTCAGGTTCTTCGGGTTCAAAGAAGGGGTTCGCAAAAAAGCGCGCGGCGGTCATTTCCGGGTCATTAAGGTACCCGGCGGCCAGGTGCGGGCTGTGCATGTAGACCTCGCCCAATTCGCCGACGCCGCACTGGTTACCCGCGGCGTTCAGGATGAGCAATTGCGCCCCCGGGATGCCGCGCCCCACCGGGAGGATGGCATGCCCGGCGGGAACGGGTTCGCCCGGTTCGAGGATATACATACCGACGGCGCGCTGGGTCTCCGTACTGCCATAGGCGTTGATGATGCCCGTTTGCGGGGCGAGCGCCCGCAGGCGGCTCACATCGCTGCGCGCCAGCCGGTCACCGACAAAGAACGCCCAGCGCAGGGCGGGCAGGCTGGCGTCTGCCGCGGCGGGCTGGGTGAGCAGCTGCCCCAATGCCGGGGTCAGGTGGGCAAAGGTGACGCCCGTTTCCGCCAGCCAGTCTGCCAGCCTGCCGGGAGTTTCCAGCACGCCCGGTTCCGGCACACAGATTTCCGCGCCCAACCACAGGGCGGTAAAGATGTCGCGCTGGAGCGGGTCGTGTGCCAGCCCGGAGAGCAGGGAGAAACGGTCATTGGCGGTCAGGGCAAAACGCTCCTGCGTCCAGGGCATGAAGTGGGTGAGCGGCCCGTGGCGCGCCAGCACCCCTTTGGGCTGGCCCGTGCTCCCAGAGGTAAAGCCGATGATGGCGATATCTTCGGGACGAAGATCATCTTCGGGATGCAGATCATCTTCGGGATGCAGACCAACCTGAGGGAACGCGCCGGCTTGGTGGGCCATGTCCGGGGTTGGGTAAGGGAGGCGCACACGGGGGGGGCGTGATTCCAGGAAATGCGCCAATCCCGGGGCTGGTTCTTTTAATTGAATCAGGGCCGCGGGTTGGGTTTGTGCGAGCATGTTGATCAGCCGGGCATCGGGGTAGGCCGGGTCGAGCAGGGTGATGGCCGCGCCAGTCTGGAGCGCGCCGAGGAGGGCGGGGATGAGCCACGGGCTGCGCAGGGCGAGAATGGCGACGACCTGCCCACGCCCCACGCCATGGCCGGACAAATACGCGGCGAGGGCGCGGGCGTGCTGTGCGAGTTGGGCGTAGCTCCAGGTGAGGCCGTGGCCGCGCACGGCGGGGGCTTGCGGGGTGGCTGCGGCCCAGTGGGCGAGGCGGGCGTGGATGGGGCCGCGCCAGTCGGCGGGGAGGGGCCGGGCGGGGTCCGGCAGGGCGGGGTGATTGGCGTGGAGGGCGTAATCGCTGATGGGGCGGGCGGGGTCGGCGGCAATTTGCGCCAGCAGGGAGAGATATTGCGCCAACATGCCCTGCATGCGGGCCGCACTGAAGAGGTCGCAGTTGTAGAGGAAGGATAGTTTCTGGCTGTCCGCCGTGGGGGTGACGTAAACGGTGAGGTCGAAAATGGCGTGCTCTGCGTGCAGGTGGAGCGGGGTGACTTCCAGCTCCGGGAGGGCCAGGCTGTACTTGGGAAGCAGGGCCATGTTGAAGAAAACCTGGAAAAGCGGGGGATGGCTGAGGTTGCGTTCGGGCTGGAGGTCTTCAAGGAGTTTTTCGAAGGAGACAGCCTGGTGGTCATAGGCATTCAGGGCGGATTGCCGGACGCGCTGGAGGAGGTCGAGGAAGGTCGGCGCGCTGGCGTCGGTCGGCGCGCTGGCGTCGGTTCCGGCGGCCAGGCTGGTGCGCAGGACGAGCGAGTTGATAAACATGCCGATCAGCGGTTCCAGCTCGCGTTGGTTGCGCCCGGAGATGGGCAGGCCGATCAGGATGTCCGTCTGGCCGCTCAGGCGGCTGAGCAGGATTTTGAAGGCGGCTACCAGCACCATAAACAGGGTGGCCTGGTTATGGCGGTCAACCCCGGCCACCGCTGTGAGCAGTTCCGCCGGGATTTCCTGTTCCAGCCGTGCGCCATTGAACGTCTGCACCGGGGGGCGCGGGAAATCCGCCGGGAGGTTGAGGGGCGTCGGCTGGGCCAGGTTGGTGCGCCAGTAGTCAGCATGACGCTGGTATTCAGGCTCTTCCATGCGCACACGCTGCCAGAGGGCATAGTCGGCATACTGGATGGGCAGGGGGTCGGGCGGGGCGGGCGACCCGGCGGCAAGGGCGGCGTACAACTGCCCCAGCTCCTTGACAAAGTGGTTGGCCGACCAGTAATCGGTGGCGATGTGATGGGTTTGATAAGCCAGGACGTGATCATCATCGCCCAGTTGGTACAGGCACATCCGCAACGGCAGGTCGGTTTGCAGGTTGAAGGGGCTGGCGGCGGCGGCCAGGATTAGCCGCTCACACGCCGGCATGCGCGCCTCCGGTGCGAGCGTGCGCAAGTCCACCCGGCGCAATGGCACCTGGAACTGCGCGTGAACGATCTGTACGAGGCCGCCGCCAGCGTCATAAGTCGTACGCAGGATTTCGTGGCGGGCCATCACGGCCTGGATGGCGCCCAGCAGGGCGGCTGTGTTGAGCGGCCCGCGGAGGTGGTGGACATTGCCATAGTTGTAGCTGACGCCATCCGGGTTCAACTGCTGGAGAAACCACAGCCGCTGCTGGCCATACGAAAGTGGCAGCGCCGCGGCCTCCCTGCCGCGCGGCAGGATGCCCGCCGGACGCGCCGGTGCGCCTGCCCCTGAAACCCGCCCATCCGCCGCGGCTACCATTCGGTCAGCTTCCAAATTTCCGGCTGTAAATCCCCGGCCTCCACGCCGATTTCGGCAAAGATTCCCACCGCCTGTTTGAGGTACGCCATGGCCTGCGGCTCGTCCCCGCGGGCGTGGTGGAAATCGGCGAGGTGGTTGAGCAGGGCGGCTTCCCGATGCCGGTCGCCCACGCGCAGGCACACCGCCAGGGCCTCCTCAATCAACGCGATCGCCTCGGCAAACTGGCCGGTATCCCCCAGCACGAGCGCCAAATTGTTGAGGGCGGCCAAGCGTGCCGCAGGGTGATCCCCGGCGATCTCCAGCGCCGTTTGCAGGTGAACGCGTGCCCCGGCGGAATCCCCCTCCCGGCGGGCGAGGATGCCCAAAAGGTTGTGCGCCTGCCCGAGGGGGCCGGGGGCGGACTCCTTTCCCGCGAGGTCCAGACCCCTTTGGGCCAATTCCCGCCCGAGGGTGGCGTCCCCCTGTTGGGCCGCCGTCCGGCTCCAATCCACATAAATCCGGGCGCGCAGGGCATCCTCTGCCGTACCTGCCAGCAGGTCGAGGGCGGCTTCAAAATGGCTGGCCGCCAGATCGTAGTCGCCGCGGCGGTGGTGTAGGTTGCCGAGTTTGAGTTCAAGCCGCGGGAGGCCGCCTGGCCCGGAGAGGGCGGCGGCGGTTTCGTAGCTGAGCACGGCGGCGCGGTAGTCGCCCTTGAGCGTCTGGAGGCCGCCGATGGCTTCGTGCATTGCAGCGGGGTTGGGGTGCCCGAGGGCGAGCGCGGCCCGAAAATGATCGAGCGCCTCGGCATTGGCATACAGGCCGCGGGCCTGCTCCCCGGCGCGGGCGAAGTGTTCGGCGGCCTGGGCGTCCTCCCCGGCCAGTTGCAGGTGGCGGGCGATGGAAGCGGGGGCGGCGTTTTGGGCCAGCAGGGATTGGGCGGCGCGGCGGTTGAGCAGGCGGCGGCGGGCCAGGCTGGTATCGGTATGGACGACATTGCGGAGCGTCTCGTGGGTGAAGTCGTAGGCCGGGCTGGCCCCGCGGCGCTGACTGCCGGGCTGTTCCGCGAGCAGGCCGCGCGCGATCAGCGTCTCGAGGGCGGTGATGGTTTCTTCCTCACTGCGGCCACTGGTCTCGCGGAGGACATCAAAATCAAAGGAGCGCCCGATGACGGCGGCGGCGCCCAGCAGTTGCCGGGCGGTATCGTCGAGGGCGGCCAGGCGGGCGCGCTGGAGTTCCTGCACGCTGGCGGGCATTTGCCAGGCAGCGCCTTGTGCGTCGCCACGCTGGAAGGCGGACAGATATTCATCCACGATAAAGGGCAGGCCCTCGGTTTCGGCGATTAGGCGGGGATGCAGGGTCTCCGGGAGGCCGGGGATGCCGCGGGCCAGTTGCACCACGTGTGCGGGGGTGAGGCGGCCCAGCGGGAGGCCGCGGGCGTAACCATCGCGGGCGGTTTCGGCCACGAGCGCCCGCAGGGGGGCGGCCTGCCCCTCACCCCGCCACGCCCCGATGACGAGGACGGGCCAATCAGACAGGCGGCGCACGAGGTAATTGAGCAGGTCGAGCGAGGCGGCGTCCGCCCATTGGAGGTCGTCAATGAAGAGCAAGCCCGGAACAGGCCCGCCAAGCAGGCCGGCCAGCACCTGGCGCACGCCCTCGAAGAGCCGGGTTGGCGCACCGGGGCCTTCGCTGGCAGGTGGGGCTGCGCCGGGTGTGAGTTGCGGGAGGAGGCGGGCGGCCTCGGCCAGCCAGTGCGGCGGGACGGCGGCCAGCAAGTGGGCGTTAGCCGGGTTTTCCACGGCGGGGCGCAAGGCGGCGAGGAACGGGCCATAGGCCAGCCGGGTTTCGCCGGGGTAACAGCGGGCGGTGAGGGCGCGGGTGCCGCCCTGTTGCAGGTGGGTGGCAAATTCCTGGGCCAGCCGCGTTTTCCCTACGCCGATCTCACCTTCAATGGCGAGGAGGAAGCCGGAGGTGCGGCATTGGGCATAGGCTGCCTGGAGGGCGGCCCATTCGGCGGCACGGCCGGTGAGGGGGAGGGGATGGGTAATGGGTAATTGGGGATTGGTGATGGGTGATTGGTAATTGGTAATTTGTAATTGGTAATTGGTCAACCGGTCACTGGTCAACTGATCACCGATCAACTGATCACCGACCAACTGGTCCACCACGAATTGGTTCTCCAAAATCTCCTGATATAACCGGGTGGTTTCTTCCAGCGGGGGGACGCCCAGTTCTTCGCTGAGGATGCGGACGCATGCGCGGTATTGGCGCAGGGCGGCGGCGCGCTGGTTGAAGCGGGCGTAGAGGCGGATGAGGCTGCGGTGGGCGGGTTCGTGGAGGGTGTCGAGGGCGAGCCAGCGGCGGGCGGTTTCGATGGCGGCATCCCGTTCGCCGCGTTCGGCGAGGAGGGGGGCGAGGCGTTCGAGGGCGGAGGCGAGCAGGCGGCGCAGGCGTTCGGCTTCAAAAAATTGCCAGTCGTCAAATTGCGGGCTGTCGCGCAGGGTGAAGCCTTCGAGGAAATCGCCGCGGTGGAGGGCAACCGCCTGCGAGAGAGGTTCAAAACAACGAGGGCAGGTGTCCCCGTGGGGGTGGCCGTGGAATTCGGTTTCGGCGATCAATTGCTGGAAAGCGCGCGCATCCACCCAGAGGGAATACGCCGGGTTGAGGGCGATGGTCTCACGGGTGGCGAGCAGGGCGTGTCCGCCGAGGGCGTGGTTGAGCGGGGTGAGGGTGCGGCGCAGGGCGGCGCGGGCGTGGGATTGGTCGAGGTCGGGCCAGAGGAGGGCAGCGAGGGTGTCGCGCTGGAAGGGCTGATCCTGGAGGGCGAGGTAGGCGAGCAGGGCGATGGCTTTGCGCGTGTCAAACTGGACGGGGGAGCCCGCGTCGGCCTGGAGGGTGGGGGAACCGAGGAGGAGGAGGTGCATGGGGGGGCGGGGGATTGGTAATTGGGGATGGGGGTGGGATTGTTAGGAAATGGGTGTCCAGAGGGCGGAGAGGGGGACGGCGTAGAGGTGGTTGCCAAAGGGCAGGATGGTCTCTCCCGAATAAAGAACCACGCCGCAGACAAAGTGGGGGCCGGCGATTTCGGCCAAATTCTGCAGTCCTTTGAAATCTGTGGAGGAGACGGTGTTGGAGGCTTTTATTTCAAGGCCGACGAGCTGGCCGGCGCGGTCTTGCAGGACAAAGTCCACTTCCTGGCGGTCGTGGGTGCGAAAGTAAAAAACCTGTGGACGGGCGGAACTCCAGGACGCGAGTTTGAGCAATTCCGTCCCGGCAAAATTTTCGATGAGCATCCCCAAAGCGGGGAGGGATGAATCCAATTGAGCTTCGCCAAGTCCCACCAAATGGGCCAATAAGCCTGTATCGGTCAGTAATAATTTTGGGGTCTTGACCAGGCGGCTGCTCAGATTGGTCGCCCAGGGCTGAATGGTTTGCACCACAAAGGTAGCCTGTAACAGGGACAGGTAGCGGCTGAGCGTGGTGAGGGGGAGGCGTGCGGCGCGCGATAAATCCGAGAGGTTTACACCCGCGGTAGCGCGGGCGGCCAGCAAGGAAAGGAGCAGGGGGAGTTCGCTCAGGCCTTGAATCTGCGCCAGATCGCGGACGTCGCGCTGTAAGAGGGTGGTGACGTAAGATTCGTACCAGTCCCGGCGGCGCGCTTCGGTGGGGCGGGTGAGGGCTTCCGGGTAGCCTCCCCACAGGGCGCGGCGCAGCAGATCGCCACGGTCACAGGGGAGCGTTTTCAAAGCCGGGAGTTGGCCCGAGAAAACGGTATCCATAAAATTGCCGGGTTGGTTTTCAATTTCTCCTTGCGCCAGCGGCCAGAGGGTCAGCATTTCGATGCGGCCCACGAGCGCTTCTGAAAGGCGCGGTAAAAATAAGGCGTTGGCGGAGCCGGTGAGTAAAAAACGCCCGGGGCGGCGGTCGCGATCCACTTCAGCTTTGAGGGCCAGGTACAGGTCTGGGACGCGTTGGGCTTCATCGAGAATAACCTGCTGGCCTTGCAAACCCGCCAGAAAACCAGCCGGATCGTGTTGAGCCGCCGCCAGCATGGAGCTATTGTCAAAGGTCACGTAAGTGGACGGGTAGTCGTGGGCAGCGAGGGCTTGTACGAGGGTGCTTTTTCCAGTTTGCCGTGCGCCCTGCAGAGCCACCACCGGGGTATCGGCAAGGGCGGTTAACAGGCGAGGGGTGATGTGGCGTGGATACATGGTGGAAATTCTACCACTTGATGGTGGATTTTTAGGGGGGTGGAGATTAGGGATTGGAGATTGGTAATTGGAGGTTGGTAATTGAGCCGGTTCGAGTCTACCAGTGAACCAATCAACCAATCCCCCCGCCCCCGTAACGGTTTCCGTAACGGTTGGGGGACGGCGGGGGGGTATATTTGAGGTCAAGGAGAAGGGTTTGCCCTGAGTGTAATCGCAGGGCTTGCCCTGAGTGTAATCAAAGGGCTTGCCCTGAGTGTAATCGAAGGGCTTGCCCTGAGTGTAATCGAAGGGCTTGCCCTGAGTGTAATCGAAGGGCTTGCCCTGAGTGTAATCGAAGGGATGAATGCTGAAACCTGCACCTTTTGACCTGCAACCTGCAACGCTTTTTGTGAGGTGAACGATGATGACTCAAACGAAACGTAATTCAAAGTCTGGCGATGCCGCTGTGGACGGTCTGTTGGGTGGGCTGGCGGGAGGCGTGGCGATGGCGCTCTTCCTCGTGATCACGGGGCTGATCGGGGGAGAGGGGGCCGCGGACATCCTCGGGCGGTTTGCTCCCTCGGGTGGGGCGGACCCGCTGGTGGGGGCGCTGGCCCACCTGGCGGTCTCAGCGATTTATGGGGCGGTGTTTGGGGTGCTCACCATCCCCTTCAGGGGGCGCGTCCCCGGCTGGCTGGCGGGGCTGGTCTATGGACTGGCGCTCTACGGCGTGACGCAGATCATCATCTCCGGGGCGGGTGCCGCCCTCAGGGGTTTTGCCCCCGTAAACTTCGCGCTCGCCCACGTGATATACGGGCTGGTGCTGGGTTGGCGGGTGGGGAGGAACGCGGCATGACCGTTTCTCCCGCGCGGCTTTCCCGTCGTGCCAGCCTCGCCTATCTCGCTTGGGCGCTGATTGCGCTGGCTTATCTCGCCTTTTTCGCGCTCGACCTGGGGCTGGATTACACCCAACTCCTCGTCCCTTGCGCAGGGGATGGCTGCAATTTCCTGGCGCTTTCCAGTGACGAGATGGCGATCCTTGACGAGCGCGGCTGGTCCAGCCGGGTGTATGCCGCGGGCATGACGGGGGCGGCGCTGTTGACGGTGTCCGCCTCCTGCCTGCTTGCCGTGCTGATCCTCTGGCGGCAGGGGCGCACGCTGATTGGCTGGTCGGTCTCGCTGGCGCTGATCGTCATCCCCATCTCGATGATCTCCGACCCCGAGAACGCCGCCTCCCAATACCCGGCTTTGTTCGCCCCTGCTGTATTTCTCGCAGGGTTGGGGATGTTGATCATGTTACTTTTCCTGTACCTGTTCCCCAATGGCCGTTTGTATCCGCGCTGGAGCTGGGTTCTCATCCTGTTGACTTATGCCACATTTACGACGTTTAACCTTGATTTTATGAGGGTGCTGACCCTCCCGGATTGGGCGCACCGCTTGAGTGTCGTGTCAATATTTGCGTTATTTACCCTCGCGGCTGGTTTCCAGGTTGCCCGTTACCGCCGCCAGTCCACGCCGGTTGAACGCCAGCAGACCCGCTGGATCATCCTGGGGATTTTTATTTTCGTGCTAACGTTCCCAATCTGGATGTATACGTTTGGCGGGGTGGCGGACATTGCGCCGGGTATGCCGCGCCTGCTCGCCTCCGTCGGCGGCTGGCTGGGGAGCATGGTTGGCCTCAGCGCCCTGCCGGTGACGATCGCCATTGCCATCCTGCGTTACCGCCTGTGGGACATTGATCTCGTCATCCGCCGAACGCTCCAATATACCCTGCTGACCGGGTTACTGGCGCTCGCCTATTTCGGGAGTATCGTCCTCCTCCAAAACCTCTTCTTCGCCAGTCAGACCTCCGAGATCGCCATCGTCCTCTCCACTCTCGCCATCGCCGCGCTGTTCACCCCGCTCCGCCGCCGCATACAGGATTTCATTGACCGCCGCTTTTACCGCAAAAAGTACAACGCCGAACGAGCACTCGCCCAATTCGCCGCCACCGCCCGCGATGAGGTGGATATGGACAAGCTCGCCGCCGCCCTGATAGGGGTGGTGCAGGAGACGATGCAGCCGGAGAAGGTGTCATTGTGGTTGATCAGTGATCGATTTACCCGTGATCGGGTTATTGGTAAACCAATCAACCAATCACCAGTAACCACTTCCCCGTAACGATTTCGAGACGCTGGGTTGATATGATCAGCCCAAATTCTGGAATACAGAATACATTTTCCCTGGAGGAACCCATGTTTATCAATATACTTTTCCTGCTTGTGTTTCTCGTTCTTACCCTGCTCGCGGGGTGGCTGACCCTCAAAGCTATCCGCGCGCCCAAGCTCTGGGTGAAGATTCTCGGCGGCTTGCTGGCCGGGCTGCTCACCCTGATCCTGGCTGCCGTGACCTGGTTTGGCGGCAAGGGCATCGCCGCCATCTACTTTCCCGGCGCAGACCCGGCCCCCGACCTGACCGTGGCAGGCACGCCGGAACAGATCGCCCGCGGCCAATACCTCGCCGACATTGGCTGTATTGGCTGCCACGGCTCGTATCCCAATGGGATGGAGGCCGACCCGGAATTCCCGCTGGCGGGCGGGTTTAACATTGGCGAGGCGGAGGAAATGTTTCCCCCCATCGGCCAGATCATCACCGAAAACCTGACTCCCGGCGGCAAACTGGCGGGCTATACAGATGGCGAAATCTTCCGCGCCATCCGGCATGGCGTCAACCAGGAAGGTATGGCTTTTTCAAGAAAGCTTGACAGGTAGACAAAAAGACCCTCATCGGTAAAATGGTTGTGTCAAAACACCCAAAATACCGAGGAGGATCACCATGGAGTATAGCACGCTGGAGGCTTGGCAG
>Ga0247727_10004822_pt1 | contig 28137 bp, 34 predicted proteins | sample WisWelCaveWW1625_FD_202498 | JGI IMG/M metagenome (GOLD analysis project Ga0247727, IMG submission 202498) | Biofilm microbial communities from Wishing Well Cave, Virginia, United States - WW16-25 | ecosystem: Environmental > Aquatic > Deep subsurface > Groundwater > Cave microbial mat | place...
AAGCCGTACCGATCGCGCAGCAGGTCACCAACCGTGTCCTTCCCCGATCCCTTGACTCCGAACAGCACGATCACGGCGGTCATCGATTCCTCCTGGCGAACGTGGCGACATGCTGGTCGTTCGCGGACCGCTGCGCCGCGATCATCTCGGCGTAATCGACCGGCATCCTATCGGCCAACCGGATGAGGATTTCGGCGGCCCGCTTGGCGTCCGCGAGCGCGCGGTGCTGGTTGATGGTCGGGACGTTCAGGTGATCCGCGACCGTCGCGAGCTTCCGGTTGGGCAGGCCGTCGAGCAACCGCCTGGCCCACACGAGCACGTCGATCCAGTCGACGCCGTACTGGAACGCGCGGGCCGGCAGATAGATGCCGGCCCGCTTGACGTGGCCGTGCAGGAACGATCGGTCGAACGGGACGTTGTAGGCGGCGGGGATCCGATCGCCAAGCACACGGTCGAGGTCGGGGGCCACATCCGCGAAGCTGGGCGCCCCCGCAACATCCTGGTCGGTAAGGCCGTGAGCCGCGGTCGCCTCAGCGGTGAACGGGACGCCCGGGTTCATGAGCCAGACGTGTTCGCCCGCAATGACCCCGCCGTCCACCAGGATGATGGCGATCTCCGCGATACCGTCCCGGTTCCACGACAGACCGGTCGTTTCGGTGTCGAGGACGGCGACCTGATAGTCGTGCAGCCAGCCCATCTCATCTTGCCGAGTGCTGACGGTCCAGGATCTCCAGCACCCGAGTACCCAGCCCGATACAGTCCTCCGCGTGGTGCCGGATGGTCTGGCGGTCGGGCTCGTCGAGGTTAGGGTCCTGGGCCAGCACCTTCAACTCGGATAGGCAACGGTCGAGCGTTCCGATCGTCTTGATGATGTCGGGTCGGTCGGCCATCAGAACAGCCCCCCCTTTCTCACCGGCTCGGCGCCCAGCGCCACCATCGCCTTGGCGATCAGGCGAGCCTCGTCGAGGCCGGTTCGATCACTGCTCTTGATGTAGGCGACCGCGTCGTCCAAGGGGGTGGACGCGGCCGTGATCGCTGGAATGAAAGCGGGGGCTTCGTGGGCGAAGCGGCGGTGGACCCGCACCATCCTGGCGCCCTCGAAGTGCTGGCGGATCCTGGCATCTGGGATCGCGCGCAACTCCGCCGCCGTCCCCGCGATCGTGACGATCGCGATCGCACCGACCAGCGGCTTGGGATCGGGCCAATCGTCCGGGTTGCAGGCGATCTGGACGGTCGCGAACCACGGGGCCCCGCCCTCCACTTTCGTGATGGTGGTGCCGCCCTTCTCGACGTCGACGTCCAAGAAGCCGCGCCAGTCGTTCGCGTCCGCCTCGGTGAGGCGAAGCGTTGCACCCACGTAACCCCCGACCGTCCTGATCAGCCGGAACTTCTGTGGGATGTGGACGTCGCCGCCCAACACCACATCCCACGAGGAGTCGTCCAGGTCGGCCAACGAGATGATCGCGTCCTTTTCGATCTCGACCGATCCCTTCGCGTCGAAGTAGGCGCCCCGCACAAGCCCGTGGAACACGAACACATTGATGCGGGATGGGTCCGGCCTGAACAGCAGCTTGGTCGCGTCGTACGTGTAGCCGGTAGGGAGCGCATGGAGCAACCAGCCGGCTCCTCCATCCTGGTACTCCGTGGTACCGGGCTCCCGAACGACCGAGACGTTCGACAGGACGTCCTGGAAGATCCCGACCGTCGTGTACGTGTTGCCCGAGTCGACCGACTCGGAATAGCGGTCGTGGTTGCCCACCAGACAGATGACCCGGCCGCCGTGCCGCGCCTGGATGCCGGCCAGCTCGCGGAGCTGGCGGTCCGCGAGCGCGCGAATGTGGTCCTTCGGTTGTCTGGCGCGGAACCGGTCGCCGAGGAACAGGACGACGGTCGGCTTGTGCTCGATGGCGTACTGGCAGATCCGATGGGCCGCCGCCTCGAAGTCCTCCAGGCGGAGGAACGGCCAGGTTGTGCAATAGTGGAAGTCGCTGAACGCCAGGATCTTCATTCAAGACCAGCCAGCCTCACCCATTCAACATGAAGTCGGCCGCCATCTTCCCAAGCGCGTGGGGGTGCTCCTCCATGAACCGCTCGCCGGCTTCCGGCTCCAAGAACCGGAGTCCTTTGCCTCTCCAGATCGTGTAGGCCAGCTCCCGCCTGGTCGACTCGCCAATGTAGCCGCTGACGTTGAGGATGAAGGACTCGTCCGCCAGATCGATCTTGTGGAGGTGCAGGTCGTCGAGCGCGACCTTCTGGTCGGGCGTGCAACCGCGCTCCTCGCCGTGCTCATCGGCGAGAGCGCCCGGGTAGAACCCGACCGACAGGACGATCCTGCCCGCCATCGTCTCCTCGTAGTTAGCTCTCTGGAACTCCCGATAAAACCGGGTCGACCCGCACAGCACGACGATCTTCGGCCTGGCCTCCATCACTCCGCCTCCAGGAAGTCGCCCGGGTCCGCCAGCTTGGCGAGGATCACGTCGAGTGGGGCGGAGGTCGTGATGGCGCCCGCATGCGCGGCGAGCAAAACCTGACGGACGACGTCCCGCTCGGTCCTCGACAGACGCGCGCCGTAGAGCGAGTGCTCCTCGAACAGCGCCCAGCACTTGGGCCACAGGTCCCGGCAGATTCGGCCGATCGCCCGCGTGTACACGCGGGTCTCCCACTGGACGTCCGGCCGAAGCCGCAGGTTCAACGTCTTGAACCAGTTGAGCATGCACGCCTTGAGCCGCACCTTCGTATACTGGTTGAGCGGCAGGTGGATGCGGGCCAGCTCGCTGGCCATGCCCGACGCGACGGCGCTCTCGTACACCCGACGATCGCGACCGGCCTCCGCTTGCCACGTCTCCACCCAGGCGGTCTGCTCGGCCTGCGGCAGCGGCTCCGCTGACCCCTGCTTGTTGAGCGTCCCCTTCCGCTTCACCCGCTCGGCCTTCGGGATGTAGAAGAGGTCGAGCATGGTCGAGTAGCGTCCGCTGAACTCGTTACGGCTGGTGTGCGCGTGCATCACCTCGTCGGTCGTTTCGATGGCGATCTCGTCGCGCGAGACGGTCCGGTGACGGTCGAGCTGCCGGAGACAGAAGATCGGAAGCTGAAGCTCCACGACCAACTCGCACGCCTCGAACGGAGTGGTGTTGCCAGACAAGACGATCTTGCCGTTTCGCCGCACGACGAGGATCCCGGTTCGCGTGTGCGCACAGTAGACATGACCATCGTAGTTGACCATCGACGTCTGCCGCTTGCCTTGATTGATGATCGGCTCGCGCATCCGCGAGAGGAACATGACGCCGTACATCGGGTAGGGCGAGTCGGCCCGTCGCGTATTGACGTGCGCGGCTTCCCCAGCGTGGAGTGCAATGATCTGAATCGCCTCTGCGACCTCTCGAACCGACGTGCTGTACTCCCACGCGCCCCGTTTCGTGCTGCCGTCGGACTGGCGCAACCCATCGAGAAGCGCAGCGGCATCCTCGCTGTTCAGCATGAGCAGCCTGGACCATACGCGCTTCTCGCCGTCGTCCCCGTAGAAACGGGTTCGGAATGTTTCTGCTACCACTTCCTTCCGCACCACGAACGTCCCGTTGGACAGCTCATCGCACGGCCATCCAAGTTCGAGACACGTCTCCTTCAGCCACGCGATCTTTCGCGCCTTCTTCAAGTGGAACGTGATCGCGTTCTTGTAGCCGGTCGCGTTGCCGTCCCCGATGAAGAACCCCATGAGACGCAGAAGGGCCCGGGGCGAATCACTGTCGAGCCCAGGCTCGGAAAACGTTACATCTTCCCCCGACGTATACGGCGCGAGCTTCGTGTACCGAACCATCGAGCGGTCACCAAGCTCATCGGCTGGAATGAGAGAAGGGGCAGACCACTCGTTGGCTCCGTCAGCGGTCTTGCCGTACAGCCGTACCAACATCTTGTGGTTAGGGGTTACCAAGAGATCGACGCCGCCGTGATCCACTCGGTACATCGGTCCGCTGTGCTTGAAGGAAACGAGACTCTTGGGCCGCTCGTAGCAGAGCCCGCGCGCTGGATCCCAGATGCCCAGTCGAGCTGTCGGAACCCCCTCAGCATCGATCTTGAGATCGGGCCATCGGACGAAACCGTGATCGGTCAGCACCTCAGTCTCGGCATCGTAGCAATGCTGATCCTTCCACAGGCGCTCGCGCAATCGGTCGTCGGCCGCCACATCCACGCCCGTCTCCTTGGCGGTCGACATGCGCGCCGACTCCAGCGGGGCGTTGTCGTCGCCCATGTGGTCGACGTACCGGATGTACCCGTGGTCCAGGACCTCGTAGTGGCGCGTCTCCAGCGGCATTCAGCCCTCCAGTTGGTTGCGTTCGATCGAGTTGGCGGCGCCATCCAGCGTGTCGGCCACCAGCAGGTTGTCGCGCGGGACCGCAGGATCGGCGGTCCGCCAGGTTCGTGCGCGCGCCCGCAACCACGTGACGATCGTGGCGCGCATCTCATCCCGCTCGCCCGCCAGCTCTTCGGCGGCCCGCTCGCATTCCTCCAGTCTGCCTTGGGTCTCGTCTCGCTCCTTCTCGACCTTTTCGAGCCGGTCGGCAAACCCGCCAGCATCGTCCTGTGCAGTTTCCAGCTTGGTCTCCAGCTCCGAGACCTCCGCGTGGAGGTCTCGTTGCTCCTCAAGGTAGTCGTGGAGCGCGATTTCGAGTTCGCCGAGCGGGTCGTCGGTCGGGGGCGCGATGGTGCCGCGTCGCTGATGGATGTCTTCGAGAAGCCTGCTGGCCCGGACGCGTGACCGTCGCACGACCGCCAGCAAAGCGAGAACCGTCGCTCTACCGCTACCCGGCTGGTCGGGCAGCAGCTTGGCGTGCCCCTCCATCTCGGTCAACAGCGCGTCGGTGATGTCGTCCATCCACCCGCTCAGCTCTCTTTGGCCGGTTCGTACAGCTTCGCCCTGACGGCCGTCTCCAGATCGCCCAGCAGGGCGGCGTTTGTGTCCAGCATGGCGGCGATGTTCTCGCGGCCTTGCCCGAGCCGCTCGCCCTTGTACGAGAACCACGCGCCCGACTTCTCGACGATGGCGTGCGCGACCGCCAGATCGATCACCTCGCCGGCCCGCCAGAACCCATGTCCGAATACCAGGCCGGCCTCGACCTTCTGGAACGGGGGGGCCAGCTTGTTCTTCACGACCTTGAGGAGGGCGGTGTGGCCGACCACGTCCTCCCCCTTCTTGGTCTTGCCGATCGGCCGGACATCGACCCGCACGCTCGCCCAATACTTGAGCGCCTTGCCACCCGGCGTGTCCTCCGGGTTGCCCCACTGTTGCCCGATCTTCATGCGGAGCTGGTTGATGAACATGACGAGCGTCTTGGCCTTCGCGACCGGACTGGCCATCATGCGGAGCGCCTTGCCCATCATGCGGGCCTGAAGGCCCATCTGTTGGTCGGTGATCTCGCCGTCCAGCTCGGCCTTCGGCACGAGCGCCGCGACCGAATCGACGACGATCAGGTTGACCCCCTGCTCCACCAGCGTACCCATCACCTCGAACACCTGCTCGCCGTAGTCCGGCTGCTGGACGAACACGGCGTCATGGTCGACCCCCAGGGCAGTCGCGTAGGCCCGGTCGTACGCTTGCTCGGCGTCCAGGAACGCGGCAACACCCCCGAGCCGCTGGCACGCCGCGATCGCCTGGAGGCACAGGGTCGTCTTGCCCCCGCCCTCCGGCCCGTACACCTCGACGAACCGGCCGAATGGCCAGCCGCCCCCAAGCGCCTTGTCGAACCCGAGCAACCCGCTCGGGCAGACCGGATGGGAGCGGCGGGCCATCTTGTCGTTCAGCCGGATGACCGTGCCGGCCCCGTGCTTCGCGTCGACCGCCGCGAGCACGTCCTTCATGCGGGCGTCCCGGTTGGTCACCCGGAGGTTCGGCACGTTCGGGCCGGGGGCCGGTGACGCGGGGATGTCGCCCCGCTTCACCACGTCTGCCTACGGCCCATGTTGTCCTGCGGGGTCGTGGGGGCCGGGGGTGCAGCTTCAGCGGGCGCGCCGGCCGGCACGGCCGGTGGAGCGGCGGGCGGAGGCGCGGTCGCGAGCGGCGGGGCAGACGGGACGGCCGTGAGGGGCGGGGGGCCGGCGGTCGTGGGAGCGGCGGGCGGTGTGAACGGGGCGGGCGCGGGCGCCGATGGCGCAGTGGTCGGCGGGGCGGCCGGCGGTGTGAACGGGGCGGGCGCGGGCGCCGATGGCGCAGTGGTCGGCGGGGCGGCCGGCGGTGTGAACGGGGCTGGGGCCGGCTGGGGCCGTCCGATCCCCATGGGCGCCTGGGTCTGGGGCGGTTGGACCGGTGGACCCGCGGCCGGCACACCGGCGGGCGGGGCGGCGGGAGCGGTCACGGGTGCGCTGGCGGGCGGCTGACCAGGCTGGGCCGGCGCCGCCACTACCTCTTCGCGGGTGAGCGCGAGCCCCGCCTTGTTGACGTGGTCGTCGTACGCGAGCACCTGCACCTCGGTGGACGGATCCGGCATCACCGCGTAGTTGGTGAAGTAGGCGATCCAGTCGGGCGTGAAGGTCGGGCCCGCCGCATCGTCCACCTTGTACTCCGCGCGTTCGAGACCGTTGCGCGTGTCGCGCGTCACCACGATCTCCATCCCGACCGACGCATCCCAGAACCGCTTCTGGTTCTTGTGCTTCTGCTCCAGCGCCTCCTGGACGGTCGTGCCGGAGAACAGGAGCGTCATGGTCGTCTCCTCGGGCTCGCCCTCCATGAGGCTCCGGCGCTTCTGCATCTTGTCGATGTCGAACACGATGTAGACGAACCGGTCGCTCGGGCTCCAGTTGCTCGCGACCTCCTGGAGGTGACGGAGCTGCGTGCCCGACCCGGTCAGCTCCTTGTAGAACGTCAGGTTCTCCCGCTTGATCTTGTAGCGGGCGTCTGGATCGCTGCCGAGCCCGCGGGCCTGGAGCTGCACGACCCACTCGGCGTTGTACTTGCGCCACCAGCGCTCCGCCTCGTCGCAGCTCGGGCAGAGGTCATCACGAACCCGCATGCCGAGCGACGCGTGGCACTTGACGCAGTTGGCGAAGACGCCGGGCGTCCCACACGTCGGGCAGATGACTGGCGCAAAGACGATGGGAGCGCCGAACTTCTCAGCGTAGTAGTTGTTCATCTTCTTCTTGCACAGCGCGGTCGTCCGGTCCTTGTTGTTGGCCCCCATGTAGTGGAAGTAGAGCGGCATCCAGTAGGTCCGATACTTCGGATCGACGACCCCGCGGTACATGTCAAATACGGACGGGTTGAACAGGAGGTACTGGAGGTGGTTCGCGACGGTGTCGCCCTCCTTGTAGGGGCGGAGCCGCTGGACCTTCAGCGACCTGGGCCTGCCCCCACCCCCGCTCTTCTTCTGGCGGTCCTCGTCGGCTGCTTCGGGCATGTTGTATTCGTCGCTCATCGTCTTTCTCCTTGGTTTTCAAATCTTTCTGAGGATCTCGGCTACTTGCTTGGCTAGGTCTTTGATCTCGATACCGCCGATTGCGTGCTTTCGTGCTTTCTCGTTCTCGGCCGATTGACGTAGGAGGAACCCGCGGTCGCGGAACGCCTGGACCGCTGCACCGAGCAGGTCGCGCGACCGCTCCATCCGGATGCGGCGACGAATCGCCTCCTCGATCCAGACCTGGTCGTCGCCCTGCTGGTACGCGAATATCTCGGTCATGAAGGCGGCGTAGTGGCCGTCGTAGCTGGCCTGGTCCTCGCGGAACAACCGTTGGACCGCATCGCGCGTGTCGAACAGCTCGATCATGTAGCCCATGAACGCGACACCCGCGATCCGCTGGCGCTGATCGACCGAGCGGGTCTCGCTATAGAGCTGGAACACCATGTCGCTGATGTCCTGCTTGGTCGCGTCCTTCTTGCGAACCCCCTGACCCGATAGGGCGTACAGGGCGAACCGGCGCAGGTGCGCCATGTAGGGCTCGTAGATCGTCTCGACCCACTCGGCCGCGATCGCCCCCTCATCGACGTGGCGGGCGCTCCACCACGCTTCCCGGCCGGCGTGGTCCTCCAGCACCTCATTGGAGTCGGGGGTGCCGCCCCACGCCAGCTCCTCGATGAGGTTGTGGCGGCTGTCCCCCACGGCACCGGGGACCAGCAGGACGAGGGCGTCGCCCTGCCCGAAGTCGACATCGACCGTGCGGGTCCGCTTCACGTCACCGACCCCCCTTCGGCAGCCTGGTGATGGCGGCGGCGCGCGACAGAAGCGTCACCTTCTCGACCTTCCCGCAATGTGGGCAGCGCCATCGTTCCACCCGGTCGTCCACACGATGAACGGTAGAGAAAAGCCGCATGAGCGCGTCGCCACCGCACCGCGCACAGGGAAACCCGATTCCGATCCACGGCGGTCGCCACGTCACGAACCAAGGGGTGCCACCCTACAGCCCTCTGGAACACGTGTCAACACTTTTGTCCTCGCATCCGAACGAACATGGTTTCGAGCGTGATTCGATCGATCGCTCTCGATTCGACCGCCTGGACGGCCGCGTCGTAGATCCGTTGGACAGCCGCGTCATCGAGATGGCGGGCGTTCTCAACCAACCGATCGGCTGGCAGGTGGCTGGCCGCCACACCCCGCCAACCCGTCCGGAACACGACGACATCCCGGCAGACCCGCAGGATCGCGTCCGCCACTTCGGTCGCCACAAACCCCTTGGCCAGCGTGCGGTCGAGCGTTTCGAGGTACCGGCGGAAGTCGAGGCCGGCAGGATCAAGCAGCACGTCAGCCAAGTCGCGCATCGTCTCGGAGTCGATGCCGACAAGGCGTTCGACCTCCTCGGCGCTGGTGGGACCAAGCAGCTCAACCTTGTCGAGCAGATGGAGTGCGTCCCGCATGGACCCGCGGGCCTCGCGCGCCACGACCGCCAGGATGGCGGGGTCGAGTTGAGTGTGGCGGGCGAGCGCCTGCACGATCGTCTCGACGGTGACCGGTCGGAACACGAACGCGGACGACCGACTCCGAATCGTCTGGATGATGCGGTCGCGATCGGTCGTGACGAAGATGAAGACGTTGCGAGGGGCCGGTTCCTCGACCGTCTTGAGGAACGCGCCCCACGCCTTGCCCGAGAGCTGGTGGGCTTCGTCGATGATGAAGACGCGCCAGAACTGCTTGAGCAGCACCTGCGCGACGATCGATTGCAGGTTCTCGACCATCGCGACCCCCCGGTCGCTCGCGGCATCCACCTCGATGACGACCGGTGACCGGCCCTCCTGCACGTCGAGACACGACGCGCAAGCACCGCACGGTCGATCGATCGGCTCATCGATCGAAGGGGCGGCGCCGTGGCCGTTCGGGCACGTCAGGGTCCCGACGTCGTGGTTGGGCGCCTGAAACTGGGGCGCTCGGCAGACCACGCACAGCTTCGATTCCGACAAGCAGTTGAGCCCGGCGGCCAACAAGCGAGCGACCGTCGTCTTACCCGTCCCAGGAGGCCCGGAGAACACGTAGCTGCTGGCGATCCGATCGGACGCGATCGCCGCCCGGAGGATCCGGGCGGTCGCGTCCTGGCCAACCATGTCAGCGAAGACGCGCGGGCGAAGCTGGTTGGCGAGCGGCACGTACATCATGTCGTCTTGATCTCGACCGGGTGCTCGATGATGTCGGCGCCCAGCGGGAACCACCCGAAGAACGAGCCGGCCGCCTGGACGCCCCGGAGGAACGCGTCCAGTTGCTCGCGCGACCCGAACGTCTCCTTCCAGACGGCCGCGTCACTCTCGACCGCGACGAAGTAGACGACGACGGGCGGGTCGTACAGGATGCGCTGTGGCCAGACGGACACGCGCGGACGAACCGGTCGCTCGGGTGTCGCGTCACCTGGTCCGTACGGAGCGGGCTCAGGTCGAACGGGTGGCTTCTTGGACCGGGGCGGGTGGATCATGACAGCTCCGATTGGAAGACGGCGGGGTGCCGCCAGCTCCATCCGCACGCACACGCCATCGAGGTCTCTTCGTAGCGCGAGTACGCACCAACAGGCGTCGCGTTCCCGATCGACACGGCGGGCGCCCGCTTGAGCGTCTGGTACTCGGTCGACAGCATCATGTCAGGCCCATCCTTGAGCAGCTTCTTCTCGATCTCGTCTCGCCGCTTGTCGCACGCGGGACATTGGCGCGACGCGACCTCCACGAACGACGGTGTATTTTCGTCGCCCCACGACCGACACACCGTCAAGTCGGACGCGATCGGAACCCGGAACGAGATGCTGGTGCCGTCGAGCGCGTGCTCCATCTTGTCGCGCGTCAGCTCGGCCATCACGTCCAGTTCCTCGTCGGGCACCAGGAACCCGAGCGAGTCGTGGATCTGGAGGACGGGACGGGAGCGCAGCCGACCCGCCTGAATCGCCTGCCAGATCAGCACGAGCGCGTAGTCGGTGTAGTCGACGGCGGACGCCTGGATCTCGAAGTTGAACGCCTGGCGATACGCTTCCTGAATCCTCATCTCGCGCGACCGGTACTCGCGCGCGTAGCAGCAGGACGCGAGCTTGTCGCACGCGACGCAAGCGGGCCGGTTGTTCATCGGCACCAGGTACTTCTGATTCTTGAGCGCCCGGACCTTCGCGGCCAGCTCGGCGGTCGGAAGACCGTCGTACGGCAACGAATCGCCCCTGTAGTCGAGGTCGAACCAGAGCGATGGGCTCTGGCGCCCATAGCACTTCCACCGCTCGTCCCTGGGGCGCACCAGCAGGAACTCGTTGGACGGGAGCATCAGCTTGGCGTCGGCGAGCCGGCGCTTGCGCCCGAACATGTTGGTGACGTAACCGTCCCGTCGAGCATCCGCGTGGGATCGATCGATCGACTGCTTGAGACCGAAGTGGACCTGGAAGTAGAGGTCGAGGAAGCGGCGCGCCTCCTTCTTGGCCTCATCCTTGTCGGGCCAGATTGCCGGGAACTCCGCCATCATCATGGTGCCGAGTCGATCCTCTTGGCCCCCGTAGATGGAAAGGAAGTTGCAGTTCTTCGCGACCGACCGCTTGGGTTTGTGGTGCTTCTTGACCCACTTGATCAAGTCCTCGCCGGTCGGCGCCTCCAGCTTGAACAGCCGGGCGGCCGTGGCGGCGTGGGGGTCGTAGCCGGGCCCGCCCGTGCAGAACCCCTCCACCATGACGGGGTCGTTCGAGATGTGGGCGGCGATCCGCAACTCGATCTGGCTGAGATCGCGGAACAGGAACGACCAGCCTGGCGGCGCCTCGAACAACCCCTTGATTGCATCGCCACCCTTCTCGCCTCGGGGCAGCAGAACGACGAGCGGTTCGACCCACCGGCCCGACACCGTCGTGTGGACCTTGTAGTTTGGGTAGTAGCGGCCATCGACCAGCAGGTTGCGGAGCCCATCGACGTACGTGCCCTTCAGCTTGACGATCCGACGGTGCCGCTGGATCAGCTTGCTGAGGTCGTAGTGATCCTTTTCGAGGTTGGCAAGCTGCTCCTTGTCGGTCGAGTAGAACCCGTTCTTGCCCCGGTCACCCGTTGGCGTGAAGCCGAGCTTGTCGAACAACACCTCGGAGAGTTGCTCGGGGGACCCGGGATCGAATTCGACGCCCGTCTTCGCGATGATGTCGGCCGTGACGGTTTCGAGTTCGGCGGCAAGCTCTAGACCGACCTGATCGGTCTTGGCCGTGTTGACCGGCACGCCGGTGATCTGCATCTCGGTCAGGACATCAAGCAGGGGCGTGAGGGTAAGGCGGTAGAGAAGGTCGAGCCCTTCCCGCTCCAGCCGCTTCTCGAACTCCCGGCAGAGCACGAGCGTGTAGTACGCGTCGGCGCACCCGTACGGCGCGATGATGTCGAGCGGGACGTAGTAGTAGCGGCCGAGGTGCTGGTCGTAGAAATCGAGCGCGAGATCCAGGTCGCGCTCGTACTGGTGGGCCTTGGGGTCGTGGTAGGTGGCGGCGCAGTCCTTCAGCTTGTGGGTCGACTCGCTCCTGGTCTCGTCGAGCAAGCCGTGCGCAATCATCCCGTCGGACTGGAGGCCGGGCACCCGGATGCGAAAGCAGTTCCACATCCAGGTGGCGTCGAACGGGCCGTTCCACGTGGACCGCCGCTTGCTCGGATCCTGTAGCTCGCGCTTCAGGTCGGCGACGACCCGGTCCCACATGCACGGTGTGATGCCGGCGCGCGAACGCTTCAGGTAGGTCGCGCCCTCGGGATTTCGGTAGAGCGGCATGTAGGCGGCGATCCGCTCGTCCCAGCAGAACGAGATCCCGATCACCTTCTCGTCCCGCGAACTGCCCGCGTCGACGAACTCGTTGTCGTCCCCCTTCCCCTTCCCACGGGTCGGATGGGTCGTCTCGGTATCCCACGCGTACTCGCGCGCGTTGGCCAAGTGATCGAATAGCCACGAAATGTCGGCGGGCGTGGTGCAGAGCCGGAACTCGACGTTCGGGGGAGCTGGGCGTGGGACGAGACCGAGCATCAACGCCTCGCTTGCAGCAGGAACGCGACCGCCATGATCAACAAGGCGGTCCCGATGAGAGCGGCATCAAGATCGGTCAACTGGCACACGAGACTGCGTGTGTCAAGTGTTTATCGTGATGCCCATCGTCTTGTTGAATCGACGCATCGTCTCGTACGCGCAGCCCGCGTTCGAGCACTCCAACCACTGGACGACGGTAGGGCCAACCCCATCCTCACGGACCACCTTGAAGTTGGCCTTCTTGCAGACGGGACACGGCACATCGGTCGCGCTCGTGGCGGCGGGAGGGTCGTTCGGGACGTCCGACTCGATCGGCGGCACCACGACCTCGACGCGCCCGCCGGTCGACGGGCATGTCACGTGGAAGACGACCCCGACCTTCGGGTCCCAGACGGGCACCCCGTCGGTGCCGGTGAACTGGTGGACCCCCTGGCACAGGGGGCACGGGTGCTCTTGGGTCATCTCGTAGTCGTGTCGCATCGACGCCTCTCCTGACTCAGCCGCTCGTATTCACGACACGCATCGCAGAGCCGATCGGTCGAGCAGGGCGGGTCCTGCTCGATCGTGACCAGCCCGGTGGTCTCCCGGTCGGACAGGTCCAGCGTCCCGTTACCGAACTTCTTCGCCCTCTTCTTTGCCATGCGAACCTGCTGCACGCCCCTGCGGAACAGTCGCGTCCCGCTCGACCGACACGACAACTCCCGCGCTGCCGAACATGTTGGCGATCCACTGGGCCACTTCGTCGGCCTGGCCACGAAGCGACACGCTGTCCAGGTTGACCAACGCGGCCGGGATCCTGATCACCGGTTTGGCCGGTGGGGTAGCGGCGACGCGCGGGACTGGCGGCGGAGCTGGTTGTTGTGGTGGGGGCGGCGCGACGGCCACCGGCTCGACCGCCGGCTCGACCTTCACGACCGTCGGGGTCTGGGGCGGGGGCGCGACGGGCGCTTCCGCCTGGACGATCGGGATGGCGGGGGGCGGCTCGATCGTCTCCACCTCCAACTCGGCCGCCCCACCCCACTCGGGCTTCCGTTCGAGGATCATCTTGACCAGGCTGGGGGTACGACGCTTGAACATGTTCTGCTCGGTGTAGCCGAGCGCCAAGCAGATGGCGACCAAGCGATCACGGTCGAGCGCGGGCCAACCGGCGGGCGGCGCACCATTCAGCGGGACGGATGACGCGGCCGCCATCAGCTCGTTGGGCGAAGGGGCGGCCGCCTGAGCGGGCGGAGCCGGCGGAGCGGTGAATGGAGGTGGAGGAGGGGGCGGTGGAGGAGGTGGGGGCGCGACCGCGACCGCCAGGGGCGGCGCGACCGCCCCTATGTCCGGCGCGTCGGCGGCCTCGGGGGCTGGCTCTGACGCGATGGGCGGCACCAACGCGAGCGGCTTGGTCCGCTTGGCCGCCGCGATGGCGTCGAGCAACTCGGGGGGCGCGGGGTACGGCTCGTCACCCGCCGGCTTCACCATGTTGGACAGGTACCGACCACGGACATCCGGGAGGCCAGCCTTCTCGGCCCGGTAGATCGAGCAGGGGAGCTGGATGCGGCAGTCGCGACACGGGTACGTCTGGTTCGACTCGTCCTTGAACTCGAAATCGATCTGCGAGAAGCAGAACCCGACGTGCTTGTTGAGCATGGGGGCGTCGTACGTGGTCCCCACCATGCTGTTGATGTCGGACACGACCTGCGGGGTCATCGTAACGTGCGGCATGATTCTCTCTCCAGTGAATGTGGTCACCCGACCATCAGGGCGAGGAGCGCGCGAAACCGCCCGTCCCGCAACAAGATGGATTTCTGGCCCAGCGCCAACTGAACGACATCGCCATCTACCGCGGCCAGCGACGTAGTCAAGTCCTTGATGTTGCATGTGCCGGTCCAGAGGACCGGCGCGGTCGTCTTGCCCAACAGCTTCTCGGACGCGGACGCGCTTCCGGTCGACGCCTTGGCCGTCACCTCGAAGACGGCGGCGCCGTCCTCCGTCTGTGCGACCGACGCGATCACGACGTGCTCATCCTCCTTGGCGAGCACGACGCCGACAACCCGGATGGCACCGATGAGGTCGGCGAGCTGGACGTCCGCGTCCATGACGGCGACGTCGTCGAGCACCTGGTCGAACTGGCGGGGGAAGCCGTCCCGAACGGGCGAGACACGCAAGAGCGACGTGTCCGACCGGAACCACAACGACCCAGCCGAATCGATCCCCCAGCCGGTCAGCTCACCGATCCGGAGCACCTGGTCGGCGGCCGACCGCGAAATGCACGTGCGACCCGCGTGCTCCTGGGGGCACGGTAGCCGGACGGCATGGACGTGGCGGCTCCGGTGGACCGCGGCCAACAGGACGGTACCGTCCCGCCACTCCACTAGGACGCCGAGCGGATCATCCTTCGGCAGGATCGTGGCGACCTGCTTGACCGCCTCCTGGAAGCCATCGGGCGGCAGCCACGCGGCCGGTTGTTCGTCGTCGAACCCGAACCCGCTGACCCGCACGAGCGGGAGGCGCAGGCGGTACTCACCGTGCCGGATCATGATGGCGGTGTCGGTCGCGCGCAGGTCCACCGGCTTGTCGGCCTCGCGCAGATGAAGGGCGCGGGCGAGCGGGTCGGCCATCACGTAGACCGCCTCGATGTCTTCACCGTCGACCTGGACGGTCGTGCGGACCCGGCAGTCCATCCCGACCGCCACCAACGACATGGAGCCGGCGTGCGCGTCCAACCGGACGACGTCGCCCGCGTGGGCGGCGCGCGCGGCTGCCGCGTCCAGACCCCTGACGTCCGCGATCTTCACCGATTCCCGTTCAGCAGACTGGCCCTGATGGCGTGGAGCCGATCGAGCCGCTCCTGGTACTCCGCTTTGGCGGCACGAATCTGGCGGTCGCGGAGCGACCGGAGCTTCCGGCGCTCCACGACGCTCGGCTCACGTTCGAGCTTGAGCGCGTACTTGTCCTTGATGGCCGCGATGGCGATGTCGCGCTTGCGCATCACGTCGATGATGCCGCGGACCAGCCGCTTGGCCTTGTCGCCGACCGCCCCAAGGATCTTGCGGCGCGCGGCGGTCGCCTCCTCGTACTTGGGCCGCCGACCCGTCATAGCGTACTGGGTGATCAGCTTCTCGACGTCCGCGAGCGTGACGTACCGGTTCGCCCCCATCGCGACCGATCCGATGTGCCCTCGTTCGACATGCTGGGTGACGGCCTGGCGCGTCACCCCCGCGATCCTCGCCGCGACCGACAACGACACCAGCTCTTCCGAGAGCTTCCCGGCTGTTGCGATCATACTGGCGTTTGACGCGTTCGACATTCCACCCTCTCCGGTCCCTATCGACCCGACAGATCCATGCCATCGGATTTTTGGAACTGTAGCTCCTTCACGTTGCACCTGTCAAGCAATTTTGTGATCGTCTCGCCGGTGAGGCGGTCCGGATCCTTGACGCCGGCCGGCAACTCCCCGACGTACGCTGGCACCATCTTGGCGTCCAGTTCCGCGACGATCGAGACCGCCCGCTTCCTCTCGTCCGGCCCGTTGTCGAGCAGGACGCACACGGGCGCGTCGTACGCGCGCGAAAGGGCGGCAAGCTGGTTGAGCTGGGCGGGGGATGCGGCGGAAGTGGAGAGCCCACTGGCCGGCAGGCCGAACCCCCACAACCGCATCGCGTCGAACTGGCCTTCGACCGCGAAGATCCGCTCGACCCACGCGACCCCACGGAACCGCCATGCGCCGTACAGGTGGCGCGACGCCACCCCCTGGTCGGGATGGCGGTAGCGGATGCCGTGCCGATCGTCCTCCGACATCCGGCGGGCCGTATACGTGACGTACTCACCATCGGCCGACCAGAACGGGAACACGAGGTAGCCGCGCAGCGCACCGGCGGCATCGTCACCGAAGTGGAGGCCGAACGCCAGTGCATCTTGTAGGCAGTAGCCACGTTCCCGCAGGTAGACGGGGGCCCGGTCGGCCGAAACGGCCACCAGGTCGGACGGAAAAGGATTGACACGCGGGCGCGCCTGCACGACACGACCGTCCGGCCTGGTGGACGCGGGCGGCGCCTCATCGACATCGAACGGATTAGGGCGATCGACTAGCGCGCAAGCCTGCCGCCACGAGAGCCCGTCGATCAGCATGACGAGCCGGACGAGGTCGCCCCGCTTCCCACACGACGCCGACTTGCACTTCCACACGCCCGTCGTCGTGTTGACCCCGAAGCTCGGGTGGCCGTCCTGGTGGAACGGACATCGCGCGTTGTACCAGCCGGTCCCACCAACTCGACCGCCAGGCACGCGCGACTGCGCCCACGCGAGGACGTCGAACGCCATCAGGGCCACTCGCGCCCCATGAACCCGATGCCAGCCGGCGGATCCGTCACGACCGCATCGATCGACTCGCCCGGTCCGCCCCGCAGAATCTCCAGGCAATCGCCCTGTAGCAACTTCCACACGGTCACACCGGCAGCGTCTCGATCGCGACCGCGATCAACTGGTCGATCGTCCCCACAACCAGCCGGACGGCCGGATGGTGGTAGAACGCGCAGTGGGTGAATTCGGCCTGGTGGGCTTCACCGAGGTGTCGCGTGTCCGCGACGTGAACGAGGATGGGGACGGGTAGGACGGGTAGGGGCGGGTCCTCGGGGCGGCCGTACCTCTTCTCCAAGCCGTGGAGCTTCTTGAAGATCGAGATGTTCGTCTGCCAGGTCGCGATCGCCATCCCGAGTTCCACGTGGGTGCCACGACCGCCCGGCAACATCACGAGGGTCATGTCGGCCCCAACCACCCCGTTGCTTTCCGCGAGCGCGACCTCCTGCATGCGGGCCGGCCCGTCCCGCTGGACGGATCCGTGGGCCGTCCAGTCGTACGAGATCGCGTAGCCGACCGCTCGAAGGCGCGCGTGAACCTCTCGCACGTCGGCGGCGCGCGCCAACCCGGACGCCACGTAGATCGATTTCATGTCGCCGACCTCATGAACAGGGTCTCGGCCTGCCCGTAGAACCAGCCGAACGTACAGCTCGCGATGCACATCTTGCTGTAGTCACACTCGAACGTGATCTCGTTGCCCGTCTTGGTCTGTCGGTTGGCCAGGATCGACAGCTTGATGAGGTTGTCGTGCCCGTCCTGCGTGGTCCGGTTCACCCCGATCATCGCGTCGACCGCCTGCGGGATCCCGATCGACTTGCCGAAGTCGCTGGCGTCGAGATGCTCCTTCTTGATCGCCTCCGCCTTTGCCTGCACGGCCGTCACGACCACCCGCTTGCGAAGTCCGCCCCGCTTCCTGTCCTTCGCGTGCCGCTGGAGATCCCAGATGACGTTCTCCTGGTTGAGCCGCTCCTCCTTCTCGCGTCGGTCCTTCGGGATTCCGATCAGGTTCGCGTAGTCCCAGATGGTCACGTCCGCCTCGAACCCTTCCTCCGCCTGCAAGACGTCGAGCTGGGCCTCGACGTCATCGACCGTCGTATACTTGGGGTCCGCCTGGATGATCTTGAGGCGGACGTGCAGCTTCGCCTCCAACTCCCGGACAAACGCGTCCGCCTTCTGCCAATCGACCGGCGTCGTGATCTCCGGCTGCGCCTTCACAACGTCGTCGTACGGCAGCTCCAGCAGGCGAGCGAAGAAACGGTCGCGCGTCAGGTCGTAGGTGTTCTCGTAGACGACGTGCGCGACGTTGTAGCCGTGCAGCAGGGCCGACAGAGCGAAATGGTTGAGCACGATCGACTTGCCCGACTTGAACGTGCCCAACACGGCCGTGACGGTCCCCTCCTCCAGCCGAAGGTTCGCGTCCAGCTCGGGGATCCCGATGGTGAACCGCTTGCGGAGCCCGGGGAAATCTCTCGCGCGCGTCCAGTCCGCCTTGGCCGTCTGGTAATCGCCCATCAGATCGTGGACCTCGACATCATGCAGCAGGGTGGCGGCCTTCCAGACCGACCGGGCGGCAGCGTCGAGCGCCAACTTCATGCTCTTGGTCCGGCGGTAGCCCGCTTGCGCCGCCTCGAATCCGGTCGAGTACATCCGCCATGCCATGTGCTCGCGGAAGTCTTGGACCGCCTGGTCGCCCCAGGTGATCGGGATGGTGTAGAGCGCGTAGAGCTGGTCGCGCGTGTGGATCAGCTTGTCGGGATCGTCGAACTCGCGTTGGAGCTGGACGTCCACGTACTCCCACGGGACGACCGCATCATGATCGTCGAGGTACCGGCGGAGCACCGGCACGAACCACTGGTACCCGACGATCGACATGTGGTCCGGCTGGATCTCGCGCAGGATGCGGGCGTACCGGGGATGCCACCGCTGCACCGCCATCGCGAGGAACTGGCGCTCGGTCGCGACCTGGTGGTCGGGCTGCTGGTCGTTCATCAGAACTTGCTCCCGACCGCTCGACGACGGTCTCCGTTTTGACTCGATACATGAACGATTGCCGTGCGGGACATCAGAGAGGCGACGTGTTCGCCGTACCGCCGTTCGATCATGTCGGGAGGGTCGTGGCCCGCCAGGATGGTGACGCGACCGCGTCGCTCGCGCAGCATCTGCTCCAGCATCTCGCGGCCAGCGGCCGACCGACGCTCATCACGAGCTTCGCGGCCCAGCTCGTCAACCACCAGGAGATCGACCCCGAAGATGTCGACGTCGTACGCGTCACCCTCGTCGGTGATCCACTCGTCGAGGAAGCCGTCCCGCCCCTTCCAATGGGCTCGATCGGCCAAGTCGCCGGCCAGCAGATACCACGCGCGATACCGGCTGAAAGGGTGTTCTTTCGTGGCGAATAGGTGGCGGTAGAGCCGCCGGACGATCTGATGGACCATCGTGGTCTTGCCGATCCCGATCTCGTCACCCCACACGTAGCAGCCGAGCCCCTCACGCCACACGCGCGCTGGATCGGCGAGGTAGCGGTCGAGGTGACCGCGGTCGTCCACGATGATGTCCTCGATGTTGTAGCGGAACAGATCCGGGTCGAACCCGAAGTCGCCGTGCCGCTGCATGCACGAGTACACCGCGAGGCACTCGCACGCGCGCGGCAGCGTGTTGGGCCCGCCCTGCGAGCACCCCTTGTTAGGATCGACCCGGTCGTACCCGGTACGCCGTTGACACCCGGCCAACAGGTTCGCCTTCATCTCCGCTTTCAACGCGCCTGGTAGCTCTCGCCTCATAGCGATTTCCTCCATTCGACTTCGCGGCCCATCCATCGGCCCTCCGCATCAACGGCGCTAGGGTCGCCACCGAACTGCCGATACAAATCCAGCGGAGGAGCGCCTTTCCGGATCGGTTCGACAAACCACCAATACTTCAACTCGCGCTCGCTCGGGAACAAGGAAGCGAACGCCGGGAAGTTGGCGGGCGTGATGTGGAGGGCGTTCTCCTGGCGGTAGTGGTACTGCGCGCGGAAGTAGTCGCCCGACCGGACCCGGTAGGACAGGGGCGATACGTCCGTCACGTCCTCGAACGTGCCCTTGAGCCTGGGACCTCCACCGCGCTGCGCATTGATCGCGGCCGCCTCATGTTGAAGGTTCGGGCGGAACCCGGCCGCCACCGCGTTGATCACCACCGAGTCGGAGATGCCGAGGAACCGGTGGAGCGGTTCGCGCGGGCGCGCGATCGCATCCGGGTTGGTCAGCGGGTCTTTGGTCCGCTCGATCAGGTCCCAGACGCTCGGGTACAGGGTCGGGCGGCCAGGGTCCTTGCGCTGGAGCACCTCGGTGTAGTCGGTCCAGGCGTGGTAGCGCGCGTCCCAGTAGTCGTGGACGCCATACCTGGCGATCTGGTCGCGCGCGCCGATCAACCAGCCGATCGCCTTGCAGTACAGTCCGATGTCAGCCGGGTCGTTCGTGTTGCCGCTTCGCCGTCGAGCACTCCCGCCGCCCGCCGGGAACACGAGCGTGGCGGATTCGAGTGCGGCGGCCGGGTGGCCCGGCCGGCTCACCAGCCCCCAGAGCGCGTCGGCCGGGAACGACGAGAGGACCTGGCGGAGCAGCGGGTAGAGGGCGGGCGACACCAGCCGGCTGAAGTCGGTCAGCTCGTGCGCGTCCGCCACCCACGCGGCCACCCCACCCCAGAGGAGCGGGTCGTGCCCCTCCTGCTTGACGGAGTCGAGCACGGCGGCCGCCTGATCTTGGACGTGCCGGCTGACCTGACCGCTACCGAACCAGACGTCGCCAGGGCCCTCGGTCGAGATGGTCCGGTAGATCGCCCTGGCGTTGTGGGCCGCAACCTCCAAGCAGCCTGAGAGAGGAGGGCGGGTCCCGTTGCTACCCGAGGAGGATCCGTTACTACCCGGTGGTACGGTGGTACCGCTCAACCGCGAGGGAGGAGGGAGACCAGCACCGCCGCGGAATGATCCTCGGTATCCACTTCCCTCACCCATCCTTTCCACCCCATCCTTACCCCCTATCCTTTCAAGGGAGCCATTTTCGGTGCTATCACTATGATTTTGCTCAGTTTTCTCGGAAACCATGGGGGTCGGGCTCCGCCCCTCATGGGGGTCGGGCTCCGCCCCTCTTGAGGGTCGGGCTCCGCCCCTCATGGGGGTCGGGCTCCGCCCCTCATCACTATGTGGGGGTCGGGCTCCGCCCCTCATTTTCTTTAATGGTTTCGTGTTGGTGAGGGTCGGGGCCCGCCCCTCATGCAACGCGGCCAGCTCATCGTGGACCGTCTTGTTCCCGATGATGTCGGCGATCAGCCAGGTGGTGCCACCGTCGTGTGAGTGGCTGACGACCTCGATCGCCCCGATGAGACCGTGCTCCTGCAATCGCTTGAGCGCGTCCTTCGTGGTCGAGACGGCCAGCCCCGCCTCCGCCGCGACCCTCTCGCGAGACGCCCGGATAGTCTGGCCGGCAACCAGGCTGAACGCCGCCTCCATCTTGACCTTCAGGTCCGGGTTGCTCCGGACGGTCTCGTCGGAGACATCGGGCGCGACCCCATCGATCTCCGCCCGGTAGCGGAGCAGACGAGCGATCGCCTCCAGGACGAGCCGGTCGGACGCCTCAAGCCCCAACCGCAACCCCGTCCGCCTGACTGCGTCGAGCCAGTCAAGCGGGAGCATGTACCAGTTATTGGTGTCGGGGTCGTGTGGGCAGCGGTGCCGTTGACGGTACGGGACCGTCATCACCTTGACTTCGCGTGGCTTTCGCTTGCCCACGCGGGCTACCGGGCCGACAAAAGGAAAGCGGCGGCGACCTCGTTCTGCCAGGGAGTCGGCCCGGCGGAACCATGAAGGCCCGGGTCCGATCCCTTGTTGCCTGGGGTTCCCCCCTCGCAACACGAGGACGCCGCCGCTTTGAGTGAATAGCTGTAGATCACAATGATTCCGGCTGTCAACCGGCTTTCGATGGGGCAGACCACCGAAAGCGGAGCCGGCACCCTAGATGGTCGGACGGTTCCGTGTCAACCGGTTTGTTGCACGGCTGCCACTTGACTGGCGGGCCCGCCGGCTCATCCGCCGGCTACCGCTCGCGTTCCGCTATGAAGCACCTGGTGGCAGTCGCGACAGAGCCAGGTGATCAGCCTCGGGTTGGAGTAGTCCTGATGGTGCGGTTGGGTGTTGGGCCCTCCGCACGTCGTGCAAGGTCCTCTGATGAGCTTGCCACGGCGCAGCAGCACGTTCGTGTAGGAGCGGCAGTTCGCCCGCCTCCTCTGCTCTGCGGTCAGATCGCGGTGCTTCGGTCGGTGCTCGCGCATGTAGGCCGCATGGCACTTGCAGCAAGTCCGCTGCTTTCCACGATCTCTTGGTTCGTGGCACGTGGAACACAGCCCGGTCTTGCGCACGGCTCACATTGTTCCACGGAAACAAAGGCTTGTGCAGCAGACCGGAATCACCTACCTTCTTGCCGTGAGCAGGACGATCAAGCCGGGCATGCGGTTCGTGATGGCGACCAGCCGGTGGGGCGCCCGCGACCCGCGCGAGCCCTATGCGTTCAAGGGCGAGCTGCACCGGCCCCGCTGTGGTCTCTGCCACGGCCACAAGCTAGACGGCAACCGGATGACCTCCATGGACCATCGAAAGCTCAGGCTCGACCCGCCCGGCGCCTACGCGTCCGCGTCCGCCCCCGAGCACGACAACGCGGAGTGGCCCGGTGATCTCGTCGAAGACGACTGTTGCACGAGGTGCGGCGAGTTCCTGTGGCCAGACGGCCACTGCGCTTGCCGGGAGGACGACGGTCCTGACGCCCTCTGGCGCGCGCTCGAATGGTGGGATGAGCGGCGGCCCGATTGGAGCGGCCGCCCCCTCCGCGTCCCGTTCATCGAGGCGATCGGGTTCGCGCGCTAGTCGATCGACAAGCAGTAGTCGAAGTGGTCGACCATTGCGTCGGACCGATCGTTCAGGTCGGGGAACGCGGCCAGGATGAGGCGCTCGACCCGTTCGCGTGCCTGGTAGCGCCGCTGGCACCGCGGGCATTCCCGGTACACGACCGACCCGTGGACCTCGTGGCTGCTGGCCGGCAGGGCGATGTGGATCGCCTGCGCCATCGAGTAGCTGGGGGTCGTGACCGACACGGCCTCGACGCCAAGATCCTTGAGGAGCCGGCGAACCTGCTCGGCCTGCTCCTTGCGTCGGGCGTTCCGCAGGTTCCCCCGGACCATCGGGGTGGGGGCCTGCTCGACCTGCTCGCAGACCGCGGAGACGAGGAGATCGCCCAGCCGGCCGGCCGCCGCGTTGGCCGCCTGGTACTCGGGCGAGCGGAAGCGGGGCGCCTGCCTGGCGAGCGCGGCCGCCTCAGCCCTCGCGCCCTTCACCATCTTCTTCAGCTCGGCAACCAACTTCGACATCCGCGACCTCCCTTCCAGCTTACAGATACAGCCTAGCACGGCGGCTTGCGCGTGTCAAGCGTTTTCTTCTCGACTGCCACACGGGCCGCGGTGACCTTGTGGTCGCCGGCACTGGTATGTGCCCCTCCCCTTACCACACTTGCCCAACGCCTTCTCCGCCGCCCTGGCGGCCCTTTCGCACTTCGGGCACGCCGAGATACACCCGCCTTTCTCTGCGCTCCACCAGCTCGCCATCATCTGGCAGGCGACCGGCGATAGCCGCTTGGAAATCGGTTTCTTGGCGTAATCGACGACCCAGACGTGCCTGCACCGCTGGTGGGTGAATTGAATGCGTTGGTCACCAAGGTAGACAGCGTCGGCCCGCCCATCCCGCATGCTGCTCGCCGGCCGCTTCATCGGAGCAGCAGCCACCCGAGCGCCCCAGCCGCCCCCATCACGCCCAGCACGATGGCCAGCCGCTTGAGTGTCTCGCGCACCAGCATTTTCTCGAACGTCTCGCGATCGAACAGCATCGGTCCCTCCTCTACTTCGCCCGGTAGGCCAGCGGAGCGCCACTGTCGTTATCGATCCTCTTGTAGCCCGCCCGCTCGACCGCCTGATTGAACCGCCGGGTCTCCCAGCCGAGCGCCTCTTTGATGACCCGGGCGGTCGCGGGGGCCCGCTGGGTCTGGAGCCAGGCGACCAGCGCGTCGGTCGTCCCTTCCAGCTTACAGTATGACCTTATCACGGCTGCTTGCGTGTGTCAACAGAAAAAATAACGCTTGACACTGGCAATGCGACATGCTACGATGGTCTCGTAAGCTGGAAGGAAGGTCAAGATGCTGCTCACCGTTTTCATGATGACCCGCTACCCAATGCTGGCGTTCCAGGTGGGTCGTGTGGTCGGATGGATCGGCGGGCTTCTGTGAAAGGAACGGAACAATGACCAGGCGCGAACGATTGGAGCGGAAGGTGGAGCGGCGACGCGAGTGGGCCGACCGGGCGGCAGCCAAGTCGGAGGTTCGGTTCGAGTCGGTCCGCAAGCTGGCCGACTCGATCCCGCTCGGGCAGCCCGTCTTGGTCGGCCACCACAGCGAGCGGCACGCCCGCCGGGACGCCGCCCGTATCCACGACGGCATGGGCAAGGCGGTCGAGCTGGCCAAGCTGGCCGACCACCACCAGGCGAAAGCGTCGGGCTTGGAAGCCCAACTCGACGAGTCCATCTTCTCGGACGACACCGATGCGATCGAACAGCTCGAACGCCGCATCCAGGAGCGCGAGGAGATGGCTGCCAAGATCAACGCGGTCAACCGGGCGTGGCGGAAGGGCGGTCAGGCGGAGGTCGCGCGCTTGTTCGGCGACCGGCTCGCCGAAACGACCGCCACCACGATGGCACAGTGCCCCTGGCTCCGCGCCCCTCTCGACGCGACCGGCGATCGAGCGGCGATCCGGCGGGACCGCGGACGCATCGAGGAGATCAAGCGGCGGACCGCCAAGCAGGCGGAAGCGAAGGAGGCGCCGTCCGGCGTGACCATCAAGCTGACCGGTGATTACTCGATCGTCACGTTCGCCGAGAAGCCCGCGCGCGACATCATCGACGCGCTCAAGGCGGCCAACTTCTGGTGGGGCGGGGGAAGCTGGACCGGTCGGGCGGACGCGCTGCCCGCCTGCGTGTCCGACATGGTGCTCGGCGTCACCGGCCACCTGGACGAGGCTGGCGCCAAGCTGGTCGCCGACTTCACGGCGCCAGTCGTCGAGCCGTGCCCTGAGCACGGCGTCGAGGGGATCACGGACCTGGGGGCCCACGGAATCGGTTGCGGGCCGTGCGCAGAGCGCGAGCTGGCCGAATCACCCGAGGATGGCTAGCCCGTGTGGATCCGGGGCAAGCGCGTCCGCAACCGCTGGGGCGATTGGGAGTGGAGCCCACGGTTGACGATCGAGCAGCTCCGCGAGGCCCGCGAGGCTGTGCAAACCCGCTGGATCGCGTACGTGCGAGCTTGCTTGGCGCGAGGCGAACATCTCTTCGTCGGGGATAAGCAGTACCCTAGCATCAAGACGCCCCTGGGGTTCACGCCCAACGATTTCGTCCGGACGACTGTCGAGCCGCTCGGCATCAAGGTCGACTTCTTCAACATCAGGCAGTTCTTTCAGACGATCGAGGTGTCGGCCGGCACCTTTGACCAGGGCCCCGTCGAGCCGCACGTCCGGCTCGCCAACGTCCTGACTGAACCGGATGGAGGATGGTGATGACGATGGCGCTACCGACATTCGAGGTCGACAAGGAGGGGCTCGGCAAGCTGCTGGCGCGGCGCGGCATCGAGTTCGCCGTGCTGGAGTTGATCCAGAACGCGCTCGACGAGAACGTCACGCGCGTGGACGTTCGACTGGAGCCGTCGAACACACGCGGCTACTACCACCTGATCGTCGAGGACGACAACCCCGAAGGGTTTGCCGACCTGCGCGATGCCTACACCCTGTTCGCCGAGTCGCGCAAGAAGGCAAACCCAGAGCAGCGCGGTCGCTTCAACCTGGGCGAGAAGCTCGTCATTGCGGTCGCGCGTACCTCCTCGATCACGACGACCAAGGGGACCGTTCGGTTCGATCGAGATGGCCGCCACCATTCGCCCAAGGCGACGAAGACGGGCACGATCGTCGAGGTCGCCATCAAGATGACGCGCGAAGAGGCCGAGCGCACCGAGCAGGCGGTCCGCTCCGTGCTGGTGCCGGGCGCGCAGCCTCCTGCCCGGCAGGTCCGGCTCACGTTCAACGGCACCGATATCGAACCGCGCGACGCGATCGCCACGTTCAACGCGACGCTCGCAACCGAGCAGGCCGACCACGAGGGCTACCTCCGGCCGACCAAGCGGCAGACCGACGTCTTCGTGGTGGCGGTCCGGGCGGGCGAGCAGGCGACCCTCTACGAGCTGGGCATCCCGGTCGTTCCGATCGATTGCGCCTGGCATGTCGACGTGGCTCAGAAGATCCCATTGAACTCGGATCGAGATGGTGTCACGCCCGCATACCTGCGGACCCTACGCGCGCTCGTGCTCAACTGCATGCACGACCGCCTACCGGCCGGCTCGGCCGAGACCGCGTGGGTCGCGGACGCGATGGAGACCGATCTACTGTCGACCGATGCGGTCGGATCGATCATCACCGAGCGATACGGCGACAAGCGGGTCATCCGGGACCCGAGCGATCCGGAGGGCACCAAGCTGGCGGTGAGCAAGGGGTACACGCTCATCGAGCCAGGCTCGTTCTCCAAGGCCGCGTGGGAGTCGATCCGGCGCTCTGGTGCCGCCCTACCGGCCGGCCAGGTGACCCCGAGCCCGCGGGTCGAGTGGTCGAGCGACCCGAACGCCAAGGACGTGACCATCCCGGAAGAGAAGTGGAGCGCAGGCGCTCGTCATCACGTCGAGTTGGCCCATCGGCTCGCCGCCAAGCTGCTGGGCGGGCCCATCAGCGTCACGCTCGTGTCCGACCCGATGCGGCCGTACGGCGCGTGTTACGGGGGCTGGCACCTCACTTACAACGTCGGCCGACTCGGTTGGGCGTACTTCGACAAGGAGCCGGCCCGCGAGGAGCACCTGGCTCTGCTGATCCATGAGTTTGCTCATCAGATGGCCTCGGATCATCTTGACTCGCGGTACCACGATGGGCTCTGCACGCTGGCCGCCCGGCTGGCTCGACTGGTCGAGCGGGAGCCGGGCGTGTTGAGGGGGAAGCCGTGAAGCGCAAGAAGCGACGAGCCCGTCACCTCTGGTTCCTGTTCCCGAAGGATCCGGCCGTGCTGTTTTTGTCAGACGGCCTCGGCCACTACAGGAGCGAGGATGGTCGGTTCGCCATCTACCACATGCTGCGCGGCACGCCCGAAGCCCAGTGGGAACTGTACGACGAGACCGACGACGCATACGCCGACCTGATCGAGACGGCCCTGGCGCTCGGCGATCTGGTTGTCGGGGCCAGCCAGGGACGCTTCAAGCTCGCGGAGGACGCATGAAGTGCCGCAAGAGAGGCTGCCACAACACCGCCTACTACGACGGGCTCTGCACGCTCGCGGCTCGACTGGCCCGGCTGATCGAGCGGGAGCCCGATGTGCTGAGGAGGAAGGCAAAGTGAAGCGCAAGGACAAGAAGAAGTCGGGCGCATGCGATGCGGCCCTCGCAGATGCGGCCCTCGCAGTGGCGCACCAGTGGTTCTCAGACGCCGGGCTCTATGAAGACGACGAGTTCAAGATCGTCGATGCCGAGGTCGTCGATGGCGGGGCGTGGGTCAACGCCCGGATCTTCATCCCGCAACTCGACCTCGACGAGGAGCTGGTCGAGCGGGAGCCGAGCGTGCTTCAAGGAGGGAAGTGATGGAGCGGATGACGGACGCGAGGCTCGCGGAGATCGAGACGGAGGCCCGGGAACTTCGAGACGGAGGGAAGGGGAACCGATATGAATGGTCCTCCGATGATGTCCTGAACCTGATCGCCGAGGTGCGTGGCGCTCGTGAAGCGGAAGCGGACATGAGCGAGATCCTAGAGCGCGCGATACACCCGAGAGAGCCAACGCCAGCACTGCTGGAGGCGTTCGCGCGGTACGCGCCCAAAGCCATGACCGCCACGAAGCCGATGACCGCCAAGGAGATCGCTGCCGTGCTGGAGATGAATTGGTCGGTCACGTCGGTGGCGGAGCACCTCGCCAACCTAATCGTGGAACGCTGGCGAACCAAAGAGCACAGGTGGCAGGTGTTGTGGACCGCGCGCGACCGCAAGGTGCAGGCGCTCGTGCGCGCCGCCCGCCAGCTCGAAGGGGCCGGCAACGACCTGTGGAGTCGAATCAGCGCGTGCATGCACGAAGAGGAATCCGCGCGCGTACGAAACGCGCTGGACGCGATCGGTCCGGCGCTGGACGCGTTGGAAACAAACGCTTGACACCCGCAGTCTGACGTGCTAGTCTGTTCCTGTAAGCTGAAAGGGAGACGGACGGACGCGATGACTCACCCGGCCCAGATCGTTTTCACGGAG
>Ga0247727_10004823_pt1 | contig 28128 bp, 27 predicted proteins | sample WisWelCaveWW1625_FD_202498 | JGI IMG/M metagenome (GOLD analysis project Ga0247727, IMG submission 202498) | Biofilm microbial communities from Wishing Well Cave, Virginia, United States - WW16-25 | ecosystem: Environmental > Aquatic > Deep subsurface > Groundwater > Cave microbial mat | place...
GAAAAATAAAGGGGAGAAACCGAAAAAAATTCAAAACCCGTTTTTTGCAAAAAGAAACGGGTTTTGAATTTTTTTCAGATTTTTACGCGCACCGCTTCCAACAATTCCGCCACCAACTCGTACCGCTGAAACGGCGGCATGATGTACACCCCTTGCGCGAACTCGAGCAACTCGCCCCACAACTCACTCGCGATTTTCAATCCCTCTGCGCGTCCCTCTTCGCCCGCGAGGCGCATCCGTTCGCGGATTTCATCGGTCAAGGTAATCCCCGGCACTTCGTTGTGTAAAAATTCCGCGTGACGCGAACTCGCGAGCGGCAAGACGCCCGCGAGAATCGGCAATGTCAATTCGCCGTACTCGTCCTCGTATCGCCGCAAAAATTCGCGCGCCGCATTTGGATCATAGATCGGCTGCGTCAAACAAAAATCTGCGCCCGCTTCGATTTTTTTGTTGAGCGTTTTGATTTCGCGCGCCACATCGCGCACATTGGGATCGCACGCGACACCCGCAGTGAACGAACAGGGCGCGCCGATGGACGTTCCCGCGTGATCAATCCCCTCGTTAAAGTGATGCTTGATCAATTTCACAAGCCCCGACGGCACAACATCATACGCATCCGTCGCTTGCGGATAATCGCCCGTTGCCACAGGATCGCCCATGCACGCGAAAATGTTGCGAACGCGCAACGCGTGGGCTGCCATCAAATCGCCATGCACGCGCAATAAATTTCTGCCGCGCACGGGGAAATGCAAAACCGCTTCCGCGCCCACTTCGGTTTGAATGAGATGCGCCACCGCCCACGCGCTCATTCGCATCTGCGCGCGCGGCGAATCGGCGACATTGATCACGTCCGCGCCTGCTTGTTTCAAAAGCAGCGCGCCCGCGAGAACGGCATCGGCGTTGAAACCGCGCGGCGGATCCATTTCGACGCTGACGACAAAATGGTTGGTGTCGAGTTTTTGCTGCAATTGTGTGGGCGGCTCATGCGCGATGGGTTTTGTTTCTTGCGCGCTGGAGGTGATGGATGTGATGTGCGTGCGTTTGCGCGCGGTGCGCGCGTACGCGTCGAGGGCGAGACGCATGTGGCGAATGTGTTGCGGAGTAGTGCCGCAACAACCGCCGATGAGATTCACCCCCGCTTCGGCGAAACGGCGCGCATAGTCGCCAAAATAATCGGGCGTGGAGGGATAAAAAATTCTGCCGCTGCGTGATTCGGGAAAGCCCGCGTTGGGCTGCGCGGAAAAATAAACGACGCCGGGTCTGCGCGGATCCTCGCGGACGGTGTGAATGATTTGTTCAATGACGGGGAGGACGCGCGCGGGACCGACGGAGCAATTAACACCAATGACATTGACTTTTAACGCGGCGAGCGCGTGCGCGACCTGGACGGGGGTGTAGCCATACGGCGTCACACCGTCATTCGTGAAGGTCATTTGCGCGATGATGGGGAGGGGCGCGGATTGGGGCACCGAAACGGACGCCCCTACGTCTTGTGCGGCGCGGATGGCTTCGGTGATTTCGTGAAGGTTGCCGAACGTTTCAAAAATGAGCGCGTCGAGCTGCGCGGAGACGAGCGCGGCGATTTGTTCGCGGAACGCGGCGCGCGCATCGTCGCGTGAAATGGCACCAACAGGCGCGAGTTGTACGCCGAGGGGTCCGATGGAGGCAATGACGAACGCGTTTTTGCCCGACGCGTTCACGGCATCACGCGCGAGTTGCACACCCGCGACATTTATTTCCGCGACGCGATTTGCGAGTCCATGTTCTTCAAGTTTGAAACGATTCGCGCCAAAGGTGTTGGTCTCGATCACTTCTGCGCCCGCGCGCAGATATTCTTCATGCAGCTCTTGAACGAGCGCGGGTTGTTCGAGATTGAGCGCGTCAAAACATTGCTCAAACGCGATGCCGCGCGCGTAAAACAGTGTGCCGGTCGCGCCGTCACAGAGAAGGGGGGCTTGGGCGAGGCGGGTGAGGAAGGAGGAGGTCATGGGATTGGATGGAGAACGAGAAACGAGAAACGAGAAACGCGCGTAGGAAGCGTTCTCTAACGCTGAACGAGAGACGTCAAGCGTCAAACGTCAATTCGGGAACATTCTCATCTTCATATTTTTCGATGAGAGTTCCAATCACTTCCATCAGCGAGGCAAGCGGATGCGATTCGTCTTCGCCAACGTGATCAATTAGCGCATCTAAAAGTGCAACGAGCTGATCGTATTCTCGATCCGTATGAGGAACATATACAAATGGCGCGACGGTGGGCCAAACTGTGAGGAGGTTTGCGATGGTTGGAGGCAGCATAACGACTCCTTCGAGGCGCTACGATTTTGGGGCGCGACCTCAGTCAGGTTCACCGTCGTCAGCACGCCTACGTGCGGCAAGATCGGCGCGCCCCGCATTTGGGAATGCTCACTTTTCAATTTCAGCACGCGACTTGCACAGCACCCCACTACGATTTATTTCCAAAGAAATGTTCGCGTCCCACTCGGCGGACTCACCGCGCAGGGTTGCGTCGCGTCGGGGGAGGCGGGACCACAACCGATGCTGCGGACGACGACGACGTACCAAGTATATTCGGTGTTGGGTTGTCCTGACGGTGACGCGTTGAGACGGTACGAAGTGGCGCGGCCTGCGTCGAACGCGCGTGTGATTTCATTTTCACCCTCACGATAGCGCAAGGAAATAATGTACGACGCGGAATCGGGTAAGAAACCGACGCCGGTCCATTGAAACGTCGCACTTTCGTTTACTTGCTCATTCACGCCGGGTTTTAACAGCGCGGGCGCGTTGTATGTGAATTGCGGCGTGGGCGTGACGGTGCGCTCAATGTTGCGCGTGGGTGTCCAGGTGGGCGTCCACGCGCCGACGGGAATGGTGATTGCTTGTCCGACGCGGATTGTCGTGTTTTTCATTTTGTTGATCGCCATGACCGCTTCGACGGTGGTGCTGAACGCTTTGGAAATGCTGCCGAGGTTGTCGCCCGATTGGACGTAATAAACAACAACCCCCGCTGTTGGCGTGGGGGTTGTGGCTTGAGCGGTCGTTTGATTGGAAGTCGGAATAAGTGTCGGCGTGTTGAACGCGGAACTCGTTTCTGTCGCCGTTGCCGTTGGCGGCGCGTTTGTGTTTTGGGTGATAGCGCCGGGTTTGGGTGTGGGCGTTGGCTGTGGAATTAAGAGTCTGTCGCCCACATGAATGAGGTCGCTGCTGAGATTATTGGCGTCGCGGATTTGATCTACTGTGACGTTGAATTTGTCGGCGATGGTGAGGAGAACGTCGCCGCTTTTGACAATGTATTCGACCATGAACGGGGTAGGACGACGCGTGGGCGTGGCGGTGTTGGCTTCGGGGGTGGCAGTGACGATGATGACGGTGGTGGGACGCGGGGTACGCGTGCGCGTTTCGGCGGTTGGCACAACGGCGGGGGTGACGCCAAGATTTGGAAAGCCGCCCAAAAAGACGAGCAAGCCCGCAACGATGGCGACGACTCCCACGGCGGCGACGACGAGCCAAGGGGAAAAGCTGCTTTCTTCGCCGAGATGTGCCGGTACGCGCTGCACCATGCGTTCGATGCGCCATGGTTCGGGCGGTTTGTTGCGCGGGCGATTGGAGGGACGATTACTGGACATGAAACGGACTAGTTTGGCTACGCGAAGCGATACCCTTGCCCGCGCACGGTGAGCAAGTACACCGGATTCGACGGATCCGCTTCGATTTTTTCGCGCAAGCGTCGAATCGCCACATCTACCAAGTTGGTCTTGCCAAAATAATCATAGCCCCATACATCGCGCAGCAATGTTTCGCGTTCGAGCAAACGCCCCGCGTGCATCATCATGTAATGCAAGAGTTCAAGTTCAATCGGCGTGAGGGAAACTTCGGTGCCGCGCATCTGTGCAACGCCCCGATCCAAATCCAAAGCGATATCGCCGAGGGTTTGAACGCGCGTCGTTGGGTCGGTGGCTTTGCTGCGCTCGACACGCGCGAGCGCGGCTTGCACGCGCGCGAGCACTTCCTTTAATTCAAACGGCTTGGTGATGTAATCATCCGCGCCGAGCTCCAACCCTTTCACGACGTTATCGGTGTCACTCAACGCGGTAAGCAAGATGATCGGCACGGACGAAAGGGCGCGCACATCGCGCAGCATTTCAAAACCATCGCGCTGCGGCATCATCACATCGAGCATGATCAAATCCACCGGGGTGCTGCGAAACACTTTTTCGCCTTGCAATCCGTTGGTCGCCGTCGCGATCGCATAGTTCGCGCGTTCGAGCGCGACGCGCAGCATATCCACAAATTTGGGATCGTCGTCCACGATCAAGATGCGTTTGTGTTGATCCATAGCGGTCAAGATTCTAGCATAGGTTAGGGGGGGCGCAAATCGGAAATGGCGGATGGCAAATGGCAGATGGCAGATGGCAAATCGCGTATCGCAAATCGCGTATCGCTCATTGCGTGGTGTGTGTGCGCCAGAGAACGAGGAACAGGGAAATGAAGGAAATGAGGGAAATGAGTGCGCCGAGGAGGCGCGGGGTTGTTGTGCCCCAGCGTGTTGTGACAAGATGCGAACCTGCGGGAACATTTAGCGCGATGAGCCCCTGTTCGCCATGCGGTTCAATTTCCACCGCGTTCCCATCGAGCGTGGCTGTCCAACCGGGAAAATAACGCGTGTAAAACAGGATGCGCGCGGGCGTTGCGGCGTTAACGCGAATCGTGTCGCCGAGCGCGCGGTATTCGAGCAATTCGATTTGCGCGTCTCCTTCAAGGACGATCGCTTTGCTGGTGATGTTCCCCGCGCGATATTGCGCGACGAGGGGCGAATCCTGTGGGCGCGTCTCTACCCATTTCGTATCGCCCAAGAGTTCGCGATCCTTGACCTGAAAATCCATCAGCGTGTTCCATGAAAATTGTGTTGCGGTGTACTGCGGACGCGCGTAGGGAAACATGGCGAGAGAAACGAGAAACGAGAAGATGAGCGCGGCGCGATATGTAGCGAACGTCTCGCCGTAGCGTTCGCCGTCGCCGTAGCGTTCGCCGTTGCCGTAGCGTTCGCCGTTGCCGTAGCGTTCGCCGTCGCCGTAGCGTTCGCCGTCGCCGTGACGTTCACCGATTGCGCGGACGGATGCGCCCGCGAGAAATGCCAAGGCGAACGCGCTGACGAACAAGACGCGCCAGGGAAATTGTGTGAACGCGACGATGGGCGCGGCGAGTTCCCACAGGGGCGTTGAGATCGAAAGCATTGCAAATACCGCGCCTAGCGTCACGAGCGCAAAATAGATCATTTGCGCGCTGACGCGTTCGCGGCGTTTGAGTGTGAACAACGCGAGGAGTCCGAAAAACAATGGCAGGATACCCAATTGCAATGAAAATTGATCGTTGCCATTGATGCCCGCGTAGCCATAGCCCCAAAACGGTGAAATCAGCTGCGAGGGATTGACAAAGTGCAAACGGAAATTGAAAAAACCACCGACGAGGGGATCAGTGGTGAGATGTTTTTGTTCAAAAAGAATCGGTAAAAAGAAAATGGCGGAGAGAGCGACGCCCCAGAGGATCGCGAGGGAGGCGCGGAGGAGTGGAGCGTGGAGAGGGGACAGGGGAGGGATTGTAGGGGCAATGGCTGACGCGCTGTCCTTTCGCGCCGCTTGCCCGATGGGGGAAGGGAACGAAACGGCGTTCGTTCGGTACGTCCACCAGAGGACGAGCATGTATCCTGCGATGACGGGCGAAAAGAGTACCGTCATTTGGACGTGCGTCAAAAGCATTGCGCCGTAGGCGAGCGCGGTGAGGGAAATGTAGAAGGCGCGGCGGGTGGAAAAAATTTGATAGATGCCCCACAGGATGATGGGCGGGAAGACGAACGCGAGAAATTCGGGCATCGCGCCGCGCACGTACAGATCAACGATGTGATACGGAACGAACAGGTACGCCACCCCCGCGACAAGCCCCGCGTCTTTATCCATGACGCGTGACGCGAACAAATACATGCCCAACGCGCTGGCATACCAACCGACGGCTTCAATCAGTTTGATGCTCGATGGAAAATCGAAACCGAGCAAATGAAAAAATTCTGCGCCATAGTACGGCAGGGGCGCGAGAATGAGCCACAAGGGATAGCCGTACCCAAACACCATGTCCGCGGCCCAACGCGGATACAACGCGCCTTCGCGCAACGCGGCATCAAACATTTGCATAAAGTACACGCTGTGCCGCGCGTCATGCGCGAACATGAAATAGCCGGGGGCGGAAAGGGGCGCGGCGAGGAGGGTCGTCAGCGCAAGGAGGACAAAGAGGTGGGGGGAAAGGTGTAGGCGAACCACGAGAAACGAGAAACGTCAAACGTCAAAATAAAAAATTTATTGCATAAATTTTTTATTTTGACGAGTCCTTTTTTCGCGGGTATGCCACACGAACAATCCAATCGCAATCAAAAATGAGATTGCAGAAAGAATTGTTCCCACGGTACGCGGCATCGTATCTTCAAAGCGTAACCACAAGCCATGCTCGCCTTGCGGAATAGTTACTTTGATGCGTCCGTATGGCGGTTCGATTTGAATATCTAACTCGCGCACGATTTCGGTGGAGCGCGATTTTGTGAGATAGGCGCGCCAACCGGGATAGTTTTGCACATTAAACACAATCGTCGCATCATCGTTGGGCGCGTTGTAGTCCACGCGTTCGCCATTCACGCGCAGGGAATTTTGGGGGATGCGAATGAAAAGCCAATCGGGCACCGTGCTGAAATCAATTTTTGATTTTACATTTTTGCCCGCGACATAATTGTCCGCGAGGGGTGACCAACGCGGCTGCTCATCCGCGTAACTCGTCGTCCCTGTCATTTCGTTCGCGGAATTTTCAAACGCCATCAAACCCGCGAGACCGACGGGACCTTCTTTGGGTTCAAGAATGTTTGGCGCGGTGATGTACGGATAGCTGGCGAGGAGGATGAGGGCGGCGAGGGCAATGAGAGAAAGTGGAGCGTGGAGCGTGGAGGGTGTAGGGGCAATGCCTTGTGCTTGCCCGATTCGATCGTCGTCCAACAGCAAAACGGATCCGCCCACAATCGAAAACGAAACCATCGTGAGCGTGAGCAAACGCCAAGGAAATTGCGCGACGCCGGCGAGACCGAAGGCGCGCCACGCGGGGAGGGAGAACTCGAACATCAAGAGAATGACGATGAGAGAAAGAAGAAAAAAGAAAAGGGTAAAAGCGCGTTTTTGATTTGGATTTTTGGCGATGACGAAGAGGGAAAAGAAAAAGAGAATGATGGGAACGAGTCCGAGTTGAAACGAGAGACCATCAACGGGTCCCAGATTGCTGATGCCGAAACCCCATGTCGGACTGAACAATTGAAACACTTCGACAAAATGATCTTGATAGTTGTAATAATTTTGCGTCCACTGCGCGACGTTCACAAAGCGATATTCGAGAATGAGGGGCAGCAAGAAAATCATGGTGAGACCGAGACCGAGCCCGAGTCCGCTGATCGTCGGCAGGGAGGCGCGCACAATTTCTTTTGTTAAATTGATGAAACCGTTTTTTCCAAAGTAGCGCGGATGCAAATTTGGATTGGCGCGGAGAAATAGAAAAATGATCCACGCGCCCAACACGAGCGAAAACAATAAGGCGATGCCATTGTGCGCGAACACCATGCCCGCATACGCGAACGCGGCGAACAAGATGCTGCGGATATTTTTTTGTGTGAGCGTTTCATAAAACGCCCACAGCGTCAGCGGCAAAAAAACGAGCGCGACGGATTCTGCGAGCGCGGCGCGCACGTACACATCAACGAGATGGTACGGCATGAATACGTACAACAGGCCCGCAATGAACGCTGCCGCGCGATTTTCAAAAATACGTTTGACAAAGCCGTACATTGCCAAACCTGAAAACACCCACGCCAACGCGAAAACAATTTTGACCGCTGTGACAAAATCAAAACCGATGAGATGGAAAATTTCGCCGATGTAAAAGGCGAGGGGTCCGTAAATGTTGAACAACGGATAGCCGTATCCGTAGGTCATGTCGGGAAACCAACGCGGATACAACACGCCATCGGTGAACACGCGGTCAAATTCAAACAAAAAATAAACCGAGTGCCGGGCGTCGTGCGCGCCCCAAAAATATCCCGCTTGCAGCATCGGACCCAACGCAACGAGGGAAATCGCGGCGAGTGCAGCAGCGTAACGATCCACTTGCACGCGCACGCCGAGGGCGGAGAGCAAACGACGGACGGCGGCGAGACCACTATCGTTTGTCGAACGGTTGATGGTGATGGCGGGGCGCGCCAAACTATTCGAGCTCATCAATCCTCACAAAGTCCGCGCCCGTTTCGGTCTGCGCGCGTTCGCCCGTCGCGCCCGCATAGATGCCTAATTCGATATGAAATCCTTCGGGCGGCGCGTTCAGATCAATTTGGACGGTGTGTGTGTCTTGATACACGCGTCCGGGAATCCATTTCAATGTCGAGAGGGCATCGCCTTGCGGTTTCTCGTCCGTCGCGCCCCATGGTTGACCATTTGCATCGAGAACGTGCAGGAACACGGTGTAATCGCGGTTGGGTTGCTTTAACGCCTGCCAAGTGAGTTCGAGTTCGACGGTCGCGCCGTGTCGCCAAACACCGGGCGGGCGCACAATTTTTGCGTCAAGTAACGTGAGTTCATTGTTGTGGAAAATTGCGCGCGCGGGTTGTGTTGGCGAAAACGCGATAAACTCGGGCGCGAGGTACGGATAGACGGCGAGGACGGGGATGATCACCAACGCGGCGAGCAAGGGAATTTCGCCCAAACTTTGTTTGGGAGAAAACAGCGAATCGGTGATGACAAGGGACGCGGCGGCAAGGGGCAGGAGCAAGCCGACGAACGCGAGGAGTTGAAAGGGATATTGTAAAAATAAATTCAAGCCCAAATCCCACAGTGGCGCGGCAAGAGGCATCATCAAAACAAGTAACACGATGCTTGTGCCGATTGTAAACGCGAGGATCCGGCGCGCGGGATTTCCACCCCCCCCTTGCCGCATGAATAAAGCAATCGTGAGAATTGTCAACCCCAGCGCGGCGAAACCGATCTGATACGGTGCATCCTCGAGAAAATTTCCGCGCGGGAGATCATTGCCCCAACTCGCGCTGAGGAGTTGAAAGGGATAGACGAGCGCGGGGATGAACCCGTTTGGCGCACTGATGGTTGTTTGTTGCACTAGCGCGGGGAGTTGAATCACAACGCCGAGTGCGAGTCCGATCAAAATAGTTGCGAGTGAAACGGCAAAAAATTTGCCGCGTTGCTTTTGAAACGCAAATATCCACACGCCCGCCAAGCAGCTAAATAAAATTGCGAGACCGGCTTGTGTCAGCATCAATGCGGCGAACGCGATCACACATCCCAACGCGTCATGCCACGCGCGTATTGTTTTTGAACCAAAAGTAATCGTTGCCCACAATGCGAGAGGGAACACACTCCACGCGATGGCTTCGCCAAACGCGCCGCGTATGTACACCGTTGCAATGTGCGCGGGAAAATAAACGTATAACGCGGACGCGAGCAATGCTGCCGCGTCGTTTTGCAATACGCGCTGCGCGAGTTTGAACATGCCGAACGCGGAACCCAGAAACGCCGCCGCGTACATTATTTTGATCGCGTTGGGAAAAGAGAAACCGACGAGGTGAAAAATTTCTGCGAACCAATAACCGAGTACGCCATCCATTCGCAAAAAATCATACGCGCGCCCCCATGTGGGCGACCACGCGAAAAAATTTCCCAAACGATTGTGCAGATCGATCAGGTTATAGATGGAAGTGTAACCGGTGTGCGATTGAAAGAGACCGGGATACGCGAGCGGAGCAATTGCAAAAACAGTGAGGAAACACGCGAGCGCGGGATAAAGCAAACTCACAGTGGCGCTTGTACGCTCCATGCGCCGAAGATTGGCAGACACGCGGGAATTATAAATGCAAAATGCACAATGCCAAATGCACACGGCAAAGTGATTGGCGCGGCGATTTGCCATACGCCATTTGCGATACGCGATACGCCATACGCGATACGCGCTATTTTTTTGACAAAGCGTAATCGTCATGTTATATTCGCCCGCGCTCACAGGGTTGTCACGCACTCGGTGCGGACTCTGTGAGTTGTTGTGTAGGTCAAACTGCATATCGCTGGACAACTCATCCAGAGGAGGCGGAGGGAACGGCCCTGCGATGCCTCGGCAACTGGACAGGGGGCAGTATTCAGTATTCAGTATTCAGTATTCAGTAAGCCGATTCGATTCGAAGACTGACCACTGACGACTGACCACTGACTACTGATTCCTGACGCAGTGCCAATTCCGTAAGTCCTCGCGCGGTGTGCGAGCAGCTTAAAGATGAGGAGGAGACTCCAAGTTTCTGTGTATCTCCCCTTGTGGGAGATTTTTTTTGCCTCACCCCCCTGCCCCCTCTCCCAAAAAATTTTTGCAAAAAATTTTTTGGGAGAGGGGGAGTTATCGAATGCGAACAATAGAAATGCGCGATGGTGTCGTGCGAATGATTGATCAACGGAAATTGCCGCATGAGGTTGTGATTGCGGAGATGACCGATTACCGCACCGTTGGCGTGGCGATTCAAGAGATGTGGATTCGCGGCGCGCCCGCGTTGGGCGGCGCGGGTGGATTTGGCATGGCGCTCGCGGCATTGGAATCGCAGGCGACGACGCGCCAAGATTTTTTGCGCGATTTGGAACGCGCGGGGCGCGAATTGTTTGCGACGCGTCCGACGGCGGCGAATCTGGGGTGGGCGATTGAACGCGTGTTGAAAAAAACGCGCGCGGCGAATTTATCGGTGCGTGATTTGCGCGAGTTGGTAATCGCGGAAGCGCAAAGCATTGCGGATGAAGATGTGGCGTTGAATCAACGGATGGCGGAATATGGCGCGTCACTCATTAACGATGGCGATACGATTTTGCATCATTGCAACACGGGTCCGCTCGCGACAGTGGATGTTGGCACGGCGCTGGGCTGCATTATTGAGGCGCATCGGCAAGGGAAAAAAATTCACGTTCTCGTGGACGAAACGCGTCCGCGTTTGCAAGGCGCGCGCTTGACGGCGTGGGAGTTGATGCAATACGGCGTGCCGATGACATTGATTGCGGATAATGCATCTGGACATTATTTGTATCGCGGAATTGCGAATAAAGTTTTTTATGGCGCGGATCGCGTAGCTGCGAACGGGGATGTGGCGAATAAAATCGGTTCGTACAAACTCGCCGTTGTGGCGCATGAAAATAATGTGCCGGTCTATTCGGTGATGCCCACGTCAACCATTGATATGAGCATTGCGACGGGACTCGATATTCCGATTGAGGAACGCGGGGAAGAGGAAGTGACGACGATTGAAGGGGTGCGTGTTGCGCCCGCGGGCGTCAAAGTCGGCAATCCCGCGTTTGATGTGACGCCCAACAAATATCTGACGGCGCTTGTGACGGAGCGCGGGATTGTGTATCCGCCGTTCACGGAAAATTTGCTGCGGGTGATGGATAATGGGGAGGGGTGAAGCATGGGTGATGTGTATCTTGACCTGACGATCATTAATGATTCGGATCCCGAACAACAGATGGAGTTGTCATTTCTCGCGGATACGGGCGCGACGCGCGCGTGGATTCCGAAAGACATTGCAAAACAATTGGGCATTGAACCGATTGGTGAGGTGCCACTTCAACTTGCGAATGGACGTATTGCAAAATATCCGTATGGACTTTGCAAATTCGAGTACGAAGGCGAATTGGTGAATGGGACGGTGGTGATTGGACCGAAAGGCATCGAGCCGTTGGCGGGAACGCATGTGCTTCAAGACTTTCGGCTGGTGGTAGATGTGACGCATCACACGGTGCGGCGGGCGCGGGCGATGAGGGCGAAAAACGCGCGCGAAACATTCGCTCGATAAAATCGCGTGGCAAACGGTTTCCGCGAACGAACCTGTGACGTTAGAATATTTTGTGCGCGACTATGTTGAGCATTTGCAAGAGCATTTGAGACAGGTTTTTAACGAAACACAAATGAGGTAAAGATGTATCGTATTCCAGCCAATTTGGACTTGAAGGATATTGTTGGTTCTGCAATTCATTTTATTGGTTTGGGAAAATACCAAATCCAGTTTCATTTTTATTCAGGTCGAACGATTTATGTGGAGAGTAAAATCGAACTGTGGAGAAACGAACAAATTGTCTCAACGTGGAATGAAAAAGATCAATGGTCAAACCAACTCGTTCAGGATTTGTTAGAAGTCAAGGTAAGAAATTTTCAGGTTCAAAGCGAAACAGTTTTGGCGATTGATTTTGATAATGGTTATACACTTTGGCTCTATGATGATTCCGATCAATTTGAATCAATGCAAATAGAACCTGGTACGATTATTATTTAGAGAATGGCATATTTTGTTTTTGGGGATGAGAGTGGAGGGCTGGCAAATCGCCAAGATCGTTACGTGGTGATTGCTGCCGTCGGCGCGGGACGGGTGCGCCAATTTGAGCAGCTTGTCAAACAAGTGCGTTCATGGCTTCAACAACGCGGCAAAAAATATCGAAATGTTGGGGAATTGCGATTTCATACGGCGGAAGATGAAACACGCCTCAAATTGATTCGCCGCTTGGCAAGAACAGACATTGATATTTATTTGCTTGTCGTGGAAAAAGACTCGCCTTTGATTGAGGATACGCCCGAAAACTATGCCTTGATGCTTTTACCGCTGGTGCAAGAAATTCTTGAACGTTTCCCAGAAGCGACTTTTGCATTTGATAAACATTTTTCCAAACTGCTCCATCAAGAGCAAGTGAGGAACGTGCTAGAAACGCGTACCAATCGAAAATTGTACTTTGAACAAGCTGACAGTCAAAATAACTCTGGTATTCAGATTGCCGATTTTGTTGCGGGAGCGGCGCTTGCTAGATATCAACGCGAGGAAGAAAAATATCTTGAAATCCTGCGTGACAGAATTGTGGTGGAACGTTGGTTGACTGAACTGAAATAAAAAATGGTAAACTGCCAGAGCGCCGATTTATCACGTTTGTGACGCGAAGTTGAACCGCTACGATCAGCCGTCCAGCCACTCTGGTCTTACGCTTACCATCTTTGCGCTAATTATAGCACAGATGGTAAACCGCCAAAGCGCCGATTTATCACGTTTGTGACGCGAAGTTGAACCGCTACGATCAGCCGTCCAGCCACTCTGGTCTGATATTTACCATCTGCGCCTGATTTTACCACAAGCATCAAACCTCTCACACGGAGTTTTACTTGAGCGTCGTTCTCACGGGCAGCATTGCCTACGATTACATCATGTCCTTTCCGGGATATTTCAAGGATCATATCCTCCCCGAAAAAATTCACGAGATTTCGGTTTCGTTTCTTGTGGATTCGATGAAGAAACAGCGCGGCGGCATTGCGCCGAATATCGCGTACTCGCTGGCGCTGTTGGGCGAACGCCCGAAAATTATGGCGACGGTGGGCGAGGATTTTGAAGACTATCGCCGCTGGCTCGAATTGCATTTCATTGACACCTCCGCGATCATTGTCATCCCCGACGAATTTACCGCGTCGTTTTTTGTTTCCACGGACAAATCGCAAAATCAGATCGCGTCGTTCTACACGGGCGCGATGGCGCACGCGCATCTCGTTTCGTTCCACGATCATGTCAACGGCGGCATCGAACTCGCGATCATTTCGCCGAACGATCCGCGCGCGATGGCGCAGTATGTGGTGGAATGTAAAGAACTCGGCATCCCGTACATTTACGACGCGAGTCAACAGATTGTGCGCGCGAGCGCGGAGGATTTGATCGCGGGCTGCGTGGGCTCGAAAATGATCATCTTGAATGATTACGAGCTCGAGATGTTGAAAAATAAAACGGGCTGGAGTGATGGACAGGTCGCGGCGTCAACGGAAGTTTTGATCGTCACGTATGGCGAACGCGGTTCCAAAATTACGTGCGCGGGGAAAACGATAGAGATTCCGATTGCTCCAACGCGTAAAGATGGCGAACCGACAGGGGGGGGCGACGCGTATCGCGCGGGCATTATCAAGGGCATGATGCACAATTTTTCGTGGGAGTTCACGGGGCGGCTCGGCGCGCTCGCCGCGACGTATGTGTTGGAAGAAGTCGGCGGACAAAATCATCGCTACACATTGGAAGAATTTATCGAACGCTTCAAGCAAGAGTTTGGGGAGTGGGAAGAACTCAAGTTACTAGAGGTTAGTTTTTAGTTATTAGTCATTAGTCCAATAAGACTAATAACTAATAACAAAGAACTAACAACTTAATAGGAGAACAATGCCAGTAAAGACCTTCGACGTTCGCGACGAGTCGCTTGCGATTCAAGGACGCTCGCGCATTGAATGGGCGGAACAAGAGATGCCCGTGCTGCGCCAGATTCGCGAGCGGTTTGCTAAAGAAAGACCGCTCAAAGGAATAAAGATCGCGGCGTGTTTGCATGTCACAACGGAAACTGCGAATCTGATGCGGACGTTGGTGGACGGCGGCGCGGATGTGTTGTTGTGCGCTTCGAATCCATTGTCCACACAAGATGATGTTGCCGCGTCGCTCGTCGCGCACTGGGAAATTCCGGTGTATGCGATCAAGGGCGAGGACAATCAAACGTACTATTCTCATATCAACAGCGTCCTCGATGCGGATCCGAACATTACGATGGATGATGGCGCGGATTTGGTTTCGACGATTCACAAGGAACGCCCCGAATTAATGAAACGTTTGCTCGGCGGCACGGAAGAGACGACGACAGGCGTGATTCGGTTGCGCGCGATGGCGGCGGAGGGGGCGTTGAAATTTCCTGTGATCGCCGTGAACGACGCGCAGACGAAACATTTTTTTGATAATCGCTACGGCACCGGTCAATCCACGATTGATGGCATTTTGCGCGCGACGAATATTTTGTTGGCGGGCAAAACAGTGGTCGTTGCGGGCTACGGCTGGGTGTCACGCGGGATTGCGAGCCGCGCGCGCGGGATGGGTTCGCTGGTGGTGATTACGGAAGTGGATCCGCTGCGCGCGTTGGAAGCGGCGATGGATGGGTACGAAGTGATGACGATGATGAACGCGGCGCGCGTGGGTGATATTTTTATCACGGCGACGGGCGACACGCACATTCTCGACAAGCATCATTTTGAAGTGATGAAGAACGGCGCGCTCTTGTCGAACTCGGGACATTTCAACGTCGAGATCAATATCCCTGAATTGGAAAAGATGGCAAAGGAAAAACGCCGCGTGCGCGAATTTGTGGATCAATACATTTTGCCCGATGGACGGCGTTTGAATCTTTTGGGCGAAGGACGCTTGATCAATCTCGCCGCCGCCGAAGGACATCCCGCGAGTGTGATGGACATGAGTTTTGCGAATCAAGCCCTCGCCGCCGAGTTCATGGTGAAAAATCACGGCGAATTGAAACCGCAAGTGTATTCAGTGCCAAAAGCGGTGGACGACGAAATCGCGCGCTTGAAACTCGCGGCAATGGGGATCGAGATTGATACGCTGACCGACGAACAGGCAAAGTATCTGACGTCGTGGGAAGAAGGAACGTAGAAAAACAGTCGTCAGTCAACAGTAGATAGTCAACAGTATTACGATTTTACGGTTGACTATCTACTGTTGACTTGATACTAGAACTCTAATGTCAACAACCTTTATGACCGCCCCCAAACTCTTGTTCACCTCCGAATCGGTGACAGAGGGGCATCCTGACAAAGTGTGCGATCAAATTTCGGATGGGGTGCTGGACGCGATTTTCGCGCAAGACCCGTACGGCCGCGTCGCGTGTGAAGCGGCGGCGAGCGGCGGACTTGTCGCGGTGATGGGCGAAATTACAACAACGGCGTACTTTGACGCGTATGATATCGCGCGCGACACGTTGGAAAAAATCGGGTACACCGACAGCAAGTATTGTCTCGATTACAAGACGGCAGGCATTTTGGTTTCGATCAAAAAGCAATCGCCGGATATTGATCGCGGGGTGAGCCACGCGCTTGAAGAACGCGAAGGGGATCAGGACCCGCTCGACCAAATCGGCGCGGGTGATCAAGGGATGATGATCGGGTTCGCGTGCAACGAGACGGAAGAATACATGCCGTTGACGATTTCACTCGCGCACAAACTCGCCAAACAACTCGCCAAAGTTCGCAAAGACAGCACGCTGGCGTATCTCGGGCCCGACGGCAAATCGCAAGTGACGGTGGAATACGCGTTTGGAAAACCGGTGCGCGTGGATACGATTGTGATTTCGACGCAGCATCTCGACGATGTGGAACAAAAGAAAATCGCAAGCGATGTGCGCGCGTATGTGATTGAGGCGGTGGTGCCGGCAGAGTTGCTGGACGCCAAAACACGCGTCTATGTCAATCCGACAGGGCGTTTCAACATTGGCGGCCCGATGGGCGACGCGGGATTGACGGGGCGCAAAATTATCGTGGACACGTATGGCGGTGTTGCACGCCACGGCGGCGGCGCGTTCTCTGGCAAAGACCCAACAAAAGTGGATCGTTCCGCGGCGTATGCCGCGCGCTATGTGGCGAAAAATGTTGTCGCAGCGGGACTCGCGGAACGATTTGAACTCCAAGTCGCGTATGCGATTGGTGTGGCGCATCCCGTTTCGATCAATGCGGAAACGTTCGGCACGGAAAAAGTTTCGCACGATAAAATTATGGAATTGGTGCGCCAGCATTTCGATCTGCGCCCTGCCGCGATCATTCGCGATCTAAACTTGCGCCGTCCGATTTATCAAGCGACAGCCGCATACGGACATTTTGGGCGGCACGACATTGACGCGCCGTGGGAGAACATGGACAAGGCAGAGATTTTGCGCGCGGAAGCGGGATTGAACGGAAAGTAAAAGAGCAAAAAGAATGAAAGTGAACCAGGAACAAATCAAAACGCTCGCGCTGTGCGCGAGCGTTTTTGTGTTGGCGTTGAGCGTGCGCGCGTGGACAAATACGTGGCTCACCGATTTTTGGGGTGACTCGTATCATCATTGGTTCATTACGCGTTTGACGATGCAGAATGGGGGTGTGTATTCCGATTACAAAGGATTGGAAGTGGTGTGGTCGCCGTTGTATCATTATGTTTCGATCTTGCCGCTTGTGCTTGCAGGGCGCGGCGATCTCGCGCCGCTGCAATGGATGAATACTTTGTTGGGCGCGTGCGCGTGCGCGTTGAGCGCGTATCTCGCGTGGTGTTTGTACGCGAATCGCGTTGCGGCGGGCGCGGCGGGCGCGATATTGGCGGTGATGACGTGGCATGTGGCGTTTAGCGGGATGAATGTGGCGGAGGTGTTTGCGGGGGTGTTGGTGTTGGGAGTTATTGTTGTTGTCGTGAAACGGGAAACGTCAAACGTCAAGCGTGAAACGTCAATTTTTGGTCACTGCACATTACTGATCACTGATCACTGGTTACTTTTTTTACTCGCCCTCGCAATGCCCCTCACGCGTACAGACTTGAGTGTGTATCTTGCGATCATTGTCGTTTGGCTGTGGATTCAGAAACGCTATGCGGAAGGATTGATTGTTGTAAGCGGTGTTGTGATCGCGTTGAGTGGATGGTCGGCGTGGTCGTTTTTCAAGACGGGCAATTTTTTGCATTGGGTTCAACAGTACACGCACAATAATTTGCATGATTGGGTTTTGTTGAATCCGCAAACACCGAACGCGGCGTTGACGTTCGCGGACTATCTGAATCGCATTTCGCCATTCGTGTGGGTCGCGTTGATTGGTGGTGTGTTGAGCGCGTTGACATTACGCAGCGAACAACGAAAAAATATTTGGCTCGTTACATCACTGCTCGCGGGTCATTCGCTTTTTCTGATTGTGGGTTATGCGCGCGGCATTGTGCCTTTGTTGACGGAGCGGTACTTGGCGTTGGATTTGCCGTTGGTGGCGGTACTCTTGAGTTCGTGGGTTGTGATTTTGTCGGATAGTCGGATAGTCGGACGGTCGGATGGTCAAAACAAAAGTCGTCGCTTCAGGATCATTAATTATGCTGTTGCAATGTTATTGGTTGCAACTATGCTGCTTCGTTTTCGCAATGACATTCCTGAATTGGAGATACGACGCTGGGGGATTGATCAAGAATGGCAAGTGGGAAAATTTTTGGGCGCGCACGTCAAGCCCGGTGAATTGGTGTTGACGGATGCGCCCGTCGCAATTTATCGTAGTGGGAAACCGTTGGCGCAATTTGTCTCATCGGTGGAGTTGGAAAAATGGGGCGGCGCGCCAGACGTGTTGAAATTGAAAGGGGTTCGCTGGATTGTGACACAGCCCGATTCGTATGATGCCGCGTCCACGTTCATTCCGCGTGAATTGTACGACTCACAATCTGCGGGGACGGCGGACGGTTTGCGTTTTGAATTGGTGTGGCGCTATGACCCGCAAAAAACAGACATCCAATCGGAAGTGTGGAACGTAATAGCAGATAGCAGGTAGCAGATGGCAGATAGCGAATCGCAAATAGCGGGTAGCGGATGGCGATTTGCCATCCGCTATCCGCCATCCGCCATCCGCGATGCGCCATATGCTATTCGCCATCCGCCATCCCCAATTCCTTAGCGCGTTTTAATACCTATCTAAATTGCTTGCGCTACAATTGTGAATCAAAATCGAATGTTACGCGCGGCTTCTTGACACGCCCAAGTCGTTATGATAGGATTTGCCACTCTTGTTCGGGTCGAGTCGTCACACAAGTTGGAGGAAGTAGGATATGTCTGAAAATCGTGGTCTTATCGCCGTTGTTGTCGTGCTGCTCGTCGCACTGGTGGGATTGGTTTGCGTTGGAGTCGGCGCGGTAATTTATTGTCCGCAGCCCGGAAGTGTGTGCGGCAGTTTGTTTGGCGCGCCGAGTGTTTCGCAAAACAATCCGTCCACCTCACCGACGACAGCGCCAAGTCAGAATCAAAACCAGAACCAGAATCAAAATCAGAATCAAAATCCCAGCACCGCGCCCGCGGGGAATACACTCCGTCTGCCCGCGTTTGGCGATCCGCCAACCCTTGATCCGGCGTTGGCTGGAGATGCAGAATCCGCTGTGTATATTGTCGAAATTTACAGCGGTCTCGTCGGTTTCAACATAGATTTGAAAATTGTTCCCGACTTGGCGGAAAAGTGGGACATTGCCAATGATGGTAAAACCTACACGTTCACGATCCGCAAAGATGCCAAGTTCCATGATGGGCGTCCCGTCACCGCGCAAGATTTCCTATATTCCTGGGAACGGGCGGCGGATCCAAAAACGCGTTCGACGACAGCGCCGCTCTACATGAGTAACATGGTTGGATTCACGGAAAAATACACGGGCAGAGCAAAATCCATTTCGGGTGTCAAGGTCATTGATAATCAGACCCTTCAAATTGACATCCTGCGCCCCGTCTCGTATTTTCTCGCCGAGATGACGTATCCCAATTGGTATGTCACGGATAAATTCAATGTGGAATCGGGCGAGCAGCCGTGGTTCTTGAAACCCAATGGCACAGGTCCTTACAAATTGACGCAGTGGGATCAGGGTCAGCTCATTGTGCTCGAAAAGAACGCCGACTATTATGGCGACATCAAGCCCTCTGTGGATCGCGTCGAGTTTAGTCTGGCGGGTGGTTCGGCGATGACGCGCTATGAAAATGGAGATTTGGATGCAGTGCCAGTCAGTGTTGTAGATATTGAGCGCGTGAGCGACACGTCGAGTCCGTTGAACAAAGAACTGCAAATTAAACCGCAGCTCTCGACGAATTTTCTCGTCTTTAACACACGCAAAGCGCCATTTGATGATCCAAAGGTTCGTTTGGCGTTTGCCATGTCTATTGACACTGCCAAAATTGTCAAAGTGGTCTATAAGGATATGGCGACACCTGCGACGGGAATTTTGCCAGAGGCATTTCCCGGCTTTAATCCGAATTTGAGCGGCATCAAGTATGATCCCGAGGCGGCGAAAAAATTGTTAGCCGAATCGAAATACGCGAGTGGCTTGCCCGATATTGTGTGGAGCACTATCGGCGGGGGCGGTGCGGCGAGTTCGGGGACGCAAGCGATTGCCGAAATGCTCAAGGAAAATTTGGGCGCGAACATCTCTATTGAACAAATAGATTTCGCCACGTATCTTTCGCAGATCAACGGAACGAATGTTGAATTTCAAATGTTTGACATCGGCTGGATTGCCGATTACGTGGACCCGCACAACTTTATTGGGATTCTGTTTGCGAGCGAGATTAACGGGGAGCCGAATCCACAGAATTGGAGCGGCTACAACAATCCCGAAGTGAACAAACTCGTGGACGAAGCGAGTGTCGAGCCCTCGCTCGAAAAACGCATCGGCATTTATCAAAAGGCGGAAGAAATGATTTTGAAGGATGCGCCGATCCTGCCGCTGACATACGGACGAGATTACTGGCTCACCAAGCCGTACTTGAAGGGCGTGTTTTATCCGCCGCTCGTCATTGAACGACTCAAATACATCACGATCGAAAAGTAAACGAAATGGCGCGGGCGGAACATATCCGTATCCGCGCCATTCCTTTTTACATGTATGTCATTCTGAACAGCGTGAAGAATCTCATTCCCCAAACCAGAGATTCTTCACGCTGTTCAGAATGACACTTTCGCATGACCGCCTTTGTGGTACGCCGCCTCCTCTGGCTGCCTGTCCTCTTACTTCTCATTTCCTTTGTCACCTTTACCTTGTGGTTTTATGGGCAAGGTGATCCCATAACCGTCTTGATGGGTTTACGCGCGCGCCCGGAAATCGTCGAGCAGATGCGAAAGGAGTATGGCTTTGATCAACCCTTTCTCATTCAATATATCAATTACATTGCCAATGTGCTGCAAGGCAACTTTGGGGTTTCGATTGTAAAATATCCGGGGCAAGCCATCAGTGAGCTGTTGGCAAAACGTTTTCCGATCACGTTACAATTAAATCTTGTCGCGATTCTGTGGAGTGTGCCGCTGGGCATTGCGCTCGGTATTTTTGCCGCGCTCAAACGCCGATCGGGGATGGATGTGTTTATCCGCGCCGCTGTTATTCTTGGCATCTCGCTGCCCATCATCGGACTGCAACCGGTGCTTACGTTTGCGATGGCGCGCAAACATGAAATTGGCGGATTGGTCGTGGGTCCGTTTTTGCCGGTGGGTGGATGGAAAGGAATGTTTGCGCCTGAAGTGATCTTGCCCGCCTTCATTCTCGGTTTGGGCGTCCTCGCCTTTTATACGCGCTTTACGCGCGCGGCAATGATAGATGTTCTGACGTCCGATTATATTCGCACCGCGCGCGCCAAAGGGCTCAAGGAATGGACGGTCATTGTGCGCCACGCGTTACGCAATTCGTTGATTCCTCTCGTAACGATCATTGGGTTCACCATCGCAGGATTGTTTGCGGGTTCGTTTCTCGTTGAATCGTTCTATGGGATTCCCGGCGTTGGACAACTCGCGTACGATGCGTTCACCTCACGCGAATACTATCTCATTATGGCGTTCACTTTGATCGCGGCGACGATCTATGTGCTGATGAATCTTGTCATTGATATTATCTATGTGTTTGTGAATCCGCAGATCCGATACGAAAAGAAAGGATGAAGAAGGAACGTTACGGCGAACGTTCCGTACAATTCATTCAATCACTTGTGGCTACAACAACCATTTCTTTACCGTTGGCAAAAGATCAAGAGCCGTCAAGACCGCGCCCGGCGTGGTACGAGACGTGGCGGCGCTTTGCGCGCAACAAGCCCGCGCTGTTAGGTCTGGCGGTTATCGTCTTGTTGCTGTTCACCGCGCTGACCGCGCAGTGGATTGCGCCCTATGATTATCGCAAGACAAATCTCGATCAATCGGCAAAGCCGCCAAGCAGAGAACATCTTTTGGGCACCGATGTGATCGGACGAGATATGTTATCGCGCTTGATCTATGGCGCGCGTTCCGTTGTTTTTGTGATTGTGATCGTGGCGACAGTTTCGCTTTCGATTGGAGTCGTCATGGGCGCGCTGGCGGGATATTTTGGCGGGTGGACGGATACGCTGATTTCGCGTTTGATTGATTTTCTGTTTGCGTTCCCCGATTTACTCTTTATCTTTTTCATTGCCGCGACGATCAAGCCCGCGTTGGTAAGGGGCTTGCGTTCTTTTGCACAACAGAATAATATGCAGTGGCTCACCGATTTCGTCCGTTCGGGCTATGCTGACTATTTGGTGGTGATGATTGCGTTAAGTATTCTGGGCTGGGCGGTGCTGGCGCGCGTGGTGCGCGCGCAAATTTTAGCGTTACGCGAAAAGGAATTTGTGATCGGCGCGCAAGCCGTGGGCGTCTCCAATTGGCGTATCATCACGCGTTATCTTATCCCCAACGCGCTCGCGCCGATCTTGGTTTCGATCTCTTTGGGGCTGGGCGGGATTGCCTTGTCGGAAGGGATTCTCGCGTATTTGGGAATTGGCTTGCAACCGCCGAATCCGAGTTGGGGCGGGATTCTCGCGGACAATATCGGACTCTTTTGGCGCACATGGCCCGAAATGTTGTGGTTGATCTTTTTGCCGTTCGCGGTGATGGCAGCGGTAGTGTTTGCGTTCAATTTCGTGGGGGATGGATTGAATGAGGCGTTGAATCCGGAACTACAGTAAAGAGTAAAGAGTAAAGAGTGAAAGATAAAGTGGAAGGAGCTTGAAAATGGTTGAAGCAACAATGCTGGAGGAGACCAAGAGCGAAACCCTAGAGCTGCCCACGCCTGTAACGTTGGAAGAGATTTTGATCGACGCGCGGAAATTGTCGGCGTATGATAAATTGATGCTTGTGCAGATGTTGGTGGAAGAATTACTGCGCGAGCCGTTGATTGTTCATTCGCGTCCCAAAATGGTTGTTGAGTTGTACACGCCATATGAGATCGAGGGAGATTCAGATGCCTTGATCGCACAATTGAATGCTGCGCCTCCACCGATGAGAACTCAACATGCGAGTTAATTATTCTTTGGGCAAACCCCCGTATGACGAATTGCAACGCATGCCCCTGTTGCCGGTGACACTTTTCTATGGTGGACAGGAACTTGAGGTTACGGCTCTTGTAGATAGCGGCGCGATGATGAACGTTATCCCATACCGCGTGGGATTGGAAATGGGTCTTGTGTGGGATGACAGCCAAACCAATATATCGTTGGGAGGAGCTTTTCGCGGTGTGCCTGCTATGTCAATTGTAATTGGAGGGCAGATAGGTGATTTTCCACCGATGACTCTTTTATTCGCTTGGTCACGCAGTGATAATGTCAGAGTCATCTTGGGTCAGTTCAATTTTTTCCAAGAATTTGAAGTTCATTTTTATCGCTCGAAATTTGAATTTGAAATCAATCCCAAAGCGGATTAATCAAGAGTGGATGTGGGCGGACTGTAAAAGGAAAGAGGCAAGCGAATGATCGAGACACCAACACGGGAAGAGACCAAGCCGGTAATGCTGGAGATTCCCAAACCCGTCACGCTGGAGGATGTTCTGCCCGACGCGCGGAAATTGTCTGCGTACGATAAATTGATGTTGATTCAGATTCTCGCCCAAGATTTGATGAGTGAAGCGCCTGCGTACTTTTTCCCTTCATCTGACGAATCGTTCATAGAAGTCAATGCACAAGACCCGCAAAGCGATCAAGATTCATTGTCTTTTTCGCCAAACCGCGAGTATTACATTTACACGCCGTACGAGAGTTACGGTGCCGCAGAGCAATTGAGCCAACTGCTTGAACATGCGAAATGATTTTTTCCAGGAATATGATGTTCATTTTTATCGCTCCAAGTTTGAATTTGAAATCAATCCCAAAGCGGATTAATCAAGAATGGCAGTACGTGGATTGTAAAAGGAAAGGGGCAAGCCAATGATCGAAACGCCAACACTGGAAGAGACCAAGCCGGTAATGCTGGAGGTTCCCAGACCCGTCACGCTGGAGGATGTTTTGCCTGACGCGCGGAAATTGTCTGTCGCTGACAAACTGGCGCTGATTCGCATTCTTGCAGAGGACTTGGTAATCGAAACCAACACTTCACTCACCATCCCTCCGGGCGTTTATGAGTTCTATACTCCATACGAGATTGATGGGATTACCGAAGACATGATTGAGCGATTCGAGTCTTTGCCGAAACCCATGATGGCTCAAGATGCGAATTAAATATTCTTTGGTGCAACCCTTTGCCAAGGGTATTGGCCGATTACCGATGTTGCCTGTCACGCTGACCTTTTCTGGACGAGAGCGCCAAGTGGTTGGGTTGGTGGATAGCGGCGCTATGCTGAGTGTTCTCCCTTATCAGATCGGTTTGGCATTGGGCGCGGTATGGGATGCAAATGCAGCAACTTTATCGTTAGGCGGGAGTTTGCGTGGTGTGCGTGCGATGGAGCTAGCGGTAGTGGGGAAGGTTGGAGATTTTCCGCCTGTCAATCTTGTTTTTGCATGGTCCCAAAGTGAGGATGTCAGAATTATTTTGGGGCAATACAATTTTTTCCAACACTTTATCATCACCTTTGATCGTTCCAATTTTGAATTTGAAATCAATGAACGCGAAGCGCGGATAGCAAATCGCGGATAGCGCATCGCAAATCGCGTATCGCAAATCGTAAAATGGTTTTGCGATACGCCATACGCGATAAGCCATAAGCCATTTCCCGGAGGCATCATGGGCAACATACTGCTCGATGTTCGTAACTTACGCACAGAGTTTGTCACACAGGACGGCGTCGTCCATGCAGTGAACGGCGTCACCTTTGCAGTCGAAGAAGGGGAAACGCTCGGGCTCGTGGGCGAATCGGGATCGGGTAAATCGGTCTCGATGCTGACGGTCATGCGTTTGATCCCCATGCCGCCCGGGCGCATCCCGAGCGGCGAGGTGTTGTTTCAGGGCGGCGATCTCTTGAAACTTTCCAACGAAGAGATGCGCCAAATTCGCGGCAACAAAGTCGCGATGGTCTTTCAAGACCCGATGACGTCGCTCAACCCCGTTCTCACCATCGGCGTGCAAATCACCGAAGCGTTGGAATTGCACATGGGCATGACCAAAGACAAGGCGCGCAAACGCGCGGCGGAATTGCTCAAGATGGTCAACATCCCCGAGGCGGAAAACCGTCTCGATGACTATCCGCATCAATTTTCCGGGGGGATGCGGCAGCGCGTCATGATCGCGATTGGACTTTCGTGTTCGCCGCAATTGTTGATTGCTGACGAACCCACCACCGCGCTCGATGTGACGATTCAAGCACAAATCACCGACATTGTGCAGCGTCTGAAACGCGAACTCGGCATGGCGATTATATGGATCACACATGATCTCGGCGTCATCGCGGGACTTGCGGATCGCATCAACGTCATGTATTCGGGTTTCATTGTCGAGACCGCGCCCACCAAAGAACTTTTTGCGAATCCACTGCATCCCTACACCGTCGGTCTGCTCGGTTCGATTCCCCGCCTCGATGAAGGGCAGCGCGAAAAACTAACCCCGATTGAAGGTCTCCCGCCCGATTTGACCAACCTCCCCGCGGGCTGTCCGTTTTATGATCGCTGCCGCTTTCGCACCGAAAAATGTCTCAACGAAAATCCGCCGCTCATATCTGTCGGCGTAAAACATTGGTCTGCCTGTTGGCACTACGAAGCCGTCCGCGAACAACGCGACGCGATTTTGGGACGCAAGTTGATGCAGCCAGCTTAGAAGTTAGAAATTGGATGTAGAGACGTTAGACGTTTCACCGAAACGTCTCTACATCCAATTTCCATTTTCCAATTTGAAGGAGTTACACCCATGACTATGGAAGCGCAGACCACACCCGCTACGCTCCTCAAAGGTAGCGCCGAAGCGAATGTCGAGCTCGACAAGCACGAGACGATTCTGAGCGTTCGCAATCTCAAAAAATATTTTCCGATCACACAAGGCATTTTGTTTCAGCGCAAAGTCGCGGATGTCAAAGCGGTGGACGGCATCTCCTTTGATGTGAAACAAGGCGAGACGTTGGGTCTTGTCGGTGAATCGGGCTGCGGCAAGTCCACCACCGGGCGCACCATTTTGCAATTGTATCGCCCCACAGAGGGGCAAGTCCTTTTTGAGGGCAAAGACCTTGCCGCGCTAAAAGGCGAAAACCTTCGCAAGATGCGTTCCAACATGCAAATGATCTTTCAAGACCCGTATGCGTCGCTGAATCCGCGCATGACGGTGGGCGACATTATTGCGGAACCGTTGGAAGTGCACAACATCGCCAAAGGCAAGGAGAAAAAAGAACGCGTCCAAGAATTATTGTCCATCGTCAATCTCAATCCGTATTTTGTGAATCGGTATCCGCACGAATTTTCGGGCGGGCAGCGGCAGCGCATTGGCATTGCGCGCGCCCTCGCGGTCAATCCCGATTTCATTGTGTGCGACGAACCGATTTCCGCGCTCGACGTTTCCATTCAAGCGCAGATCATTAATCTCTTGGGCGAATTGCAGGAACGTTTCGGTCTCACCTATTTATTCATCGCGCACGATCTCTCCGTCGTGCGTCACATTTCGGATCGCGTCGCGGTGATGTATCTCGGCAAAATTGTCGAACTCACCGACAGCCGCACGTTATACGCAAATCCCCTCCATCCCTACACCCGCGCGTTATTGTCCGCTGTGCCAATCCCCGATCCCGTGATCGAAGAAAAACGCGAACGCATCATCCTCGTTGGCGATGTGCCAAGTCCCGTGAATCCGCCAAAAGGGTGCCGCTTTCACACGCGCTGTCCCCTCGCTATCCCTCTCTGCAAAGAAGTTGCGCCCGAATGGCGCGATGTAGGCAATGGTCATTTTGTAGAGTGTCACGTGGTCTAATGACGATTACCATCACACGCCCCCAACCAGTTGCCCCCATCCAAACACAAGCGCCTGTCTATGTGCCAAGTTTGGAAAATGGGGATCATTTCACGCGCGCGGAATTTGAACGTCAGTACGCGAAAACACCCAAGGAATTTAGAGCCGAACTCATCGAAGGAGTCGTCCACGTGTCATCACCTGCACGCGTCAGGGCTCATGGCGAGCCACATTCAACCATCATCGGTTTGCTTTTTGTTTATCGAATGGCGACACCGGGTGTGGCGCTTGGTGACAATACAACGGTCCGTTTGGACGCGGATAATGAGGTGCAACCCGACGCGTATTTGCGAATTGATACGAACGTTGGCGGACAATCGAAAATCGGTCCTGAAGATTATCTGGAAGGCGCGCCCGAATTGATTGTCGAAATTGCGGCGAGCAGCGCGTCGTATGACATGCACGCAAAATTGAATGTGTATCGGCGCGCGGGCGTGCAAGAATATATTGTGTGGCGGACACAGGATCAAGAGCTCGATTGGTTTCGTTTGCGCGAAGGAAAATATGAATGGCTGGCGGCAGATGCGGAAGGAATTGTCCGCAGCGAAATTTTTCCCGGTCTCCATCTGGCAGGGTACGCGTTGTTGGAAGGCAAACTTGAGCTCGTGTTGGCGGAATTGCAAAAGGGAATCGGCTCGGCGGCGCATCAGGAATTTCGCGCCACTTTGGAGAGGAAGGCAGAATGATTCCTGCTCGACAATTGGATGTGACGCCTACGCTTTCCGTCACCGCGCAGTTGCGAATCCTCTTGGCGCGCGAACCCAATGTCTGTTTCGCGTACTTGTATGGGTCGCACATGCTCGGCTTGGCACGCCCTGACAGTGATGTGGATGTCGCGGTATATTTTGCGTCCGCCCAAGCCGCGGAGGATGACGAAAAGCTAAAGGATGCGCTTGCGGACGCGTTGCACGCGCAAGTCGAAATCCTCAATCTGAATCAAAAGTGGGCGGAAGATTTTTTTTTGAGAGTACTGCCGCGTGCGCTGGTGCTAAAGGATGCGCCCGAACGTACTATGTGGGAAAGGACACGCAACGCCATGTCGGAAGAACCTGGAACAACTGAAGACTATCTTGTATTCGTGTTGGAATTAATGCGCGAAAAATGCGCCTTGTTGCGTGACGATTTGCCGCGGCTGGACAAAATTGACATGACTCAGGTGCGAAGCGGCGACAAAGATATGATTACTCACGTTACGCACAAAATGTAAAAACGGGTGTAAAGTGGGGTCATGAATGACCAACTCCTCGACCTCTACACGGATTACTTGATCAGTTCGTTCAGTCTGGTCACGGCGAC
>Ga0247727_10004824_pt1 | contig 28127 bp, 31 predicted proteins | sample WisWelCaveWW1625_FD_202498 | JGI IMG/M metagenome (GOLD analysis project Ga0247727, IMG submission 202498) | Biofilm microbial communities from Wishing Well Cave, Virginia, United States - WW16-25 | ecosystem: Environmental > Aquatic > Deep subsurface > Groundwater > Cave microbial mat | place...
CCACGAATGACGGTAATCTCACGGACAATCTTACGGCCAGTGCCGAACGGCTGGCTCGCACTGGTTTCCTCGAATGCCTGAATGGTCACGTCGTCACCAGACTCAAGAATACGAACTTGATCGTAATTGGTTTTGTCATCAAAATACACCGTGATGTAGTTCATCGCGCCACCGCCTGCACGCCCTTCATCGTGGGAGCTTCCACCGCCCTCGAGATGCATTTTCTTGGCGGGAAGATCGAGACCGATCACACGCCCAAACATGGTTTCGGCCTGCGACAACCGATCGAGGAACTGGGTTCGATCAAAGGTGGTCACACGAGTACTCGATCCCGACACATCCCCAACTCCCTCGCCCACACCCATGCCGGATTGGTTAGACTGCAAGCGCTCCTGAGCGGTTGACATACCCGCGGCACCGACAAAAAGAATTGCCGCTCCTAGTGCCAACACGTTACGCATGTGCTGCCTCCTTGGTGAGACATGGTGAGATTTTAGAGATAGACGTGAACTGACGGACACCAAGATGGGACCAAGATGGGACCAACATCATGGCCTTGAACCTTCTTTATCACTGTAGGCGCGGACTATAGGCTACCCATTCGGACATGTCAACTGGGGATACGCGTGTTTAATTTGATCCAGTTTCACGCCCAATCCGATCACCACCCGAAAGGGCAAAACCCCCGCGTCAAACCTGTTGCCACCCTGTGAACTGTTGGTGCCCAGAGGGAGGGTCGAACTCCCACTCTCTTACGAGAACCGGATTTTGAGTCCGGCGCGTCTGCCAGTTCCGCCATCCGGGCACATCCGTTGAACAAGCAGACCTTTTTAGCATGGAGCCCTGTGAGGGTCAATCCGTGCCCCTCTTTTCTTAGCACGACCGCAGTGTTACAATCCCTCGGCACACACACCTAAATTAATATGCGGGAGCTCACATCATGGCAGACATCCAGTGCGTCACATGTGGACAAGCCGGAGAAACTATCACCGATCCCCTCTTCATGGGGAAGCTTGAATCCGAGATCAAAGCCAAAGTCTGCAAACCCTGCTGGAAAAAGTGGGAAGGTATGCGGGTTATGGTCATCAACGAGTATCAGGTCAACCTGGGCGAAGAGAGCGGCAGAGAACTCGTGAAGAAGCAAATGAAGGCTTTTCTCAAACTCGGCGAGCAAACTGATACGGGAAAGCTCGATCAGAACTATCGCCCACCAGCATAAGAAGATCGTTATTTGGTTTATTTGGTTTGTCTCGTGTGTTTGGTTAATCAAGACCAACTAGATGAACAAAACAAACCAGACGAACCTAACTTGTCAGACGTACGGATCATTGATTTTCCACCATGCTACAATAGTTTTTCCGCAGCCTGTCCGGCGTTGATTGCCAAGACCTGCCGTAAATTTCTCCTATGATCTCGCAGGCTTCGTTGACAGGCTGATTTTGGAAATGCTAAATTGGAAAATTGTTGAGCCATCCGCAGGGTCGTCAATACGCCTGTGCGGCGAAGGGAAGGAATCGGATTATAGTGATTACACAGATGCATGTGAAAGGGTTGATGTTCGACCCTTATAATAACGCATATATCGTGGTGCTTCGTGACGAAGAGCATTCCGACATGCTCCCCATTTGGATCGGCAAGTCAGAAGCAGGTGCGATCAGCATGTCACTGGAAAACGTCACGCCCCCCCGGCCGATGACGCATGACTTCATGAAGTCGCTCCTCGATGCCTATAATGCGAAAATCATCAGCGTGGTCATTGCGGACTTGTCGGAGCACACCTATTTTGCGAAAATTCATTTGATGTACGAAGATTCGGAATACACCGTCGACGCCAGACCCAGCGATGCGATTGCACTTGCGCTTCGGAGCAACGCGCCGGTGTTTGCGAACGATTCGGTCATCACCAAACAGAGCTCCGAAGAACTTGAACACTGGCTGGAAAATCTCAAGCCGGAAGACTTCGGCAAACTGGACTCCTGATTCAGCGAGATGCACAATATGAGCCCCGCCGATCTGCCCAAAGAAGAAGACTTGGTTGAATACCGGGTGGATCGCATCCTCGAGGAGTCCAACACCGACACTAGAATTGTCGTCTTGACACGACAGGACGGTGCCCTCGATCCGTTTCCGATTTGGGTCGGGGCCGCAGAAGGGAATGCCATTAAATTAGCACTCGATACCATGATCACGCCACGGCCAATGAGCCATGACTTGATTAAGAGTTTTGCCGAACATTTGAACATCACGATCCAACGCGTCGTCATTGCGGACGTCAAGAGCAGCACGTATTACGCCACGGTTCATGTCTCCAACAAAGGCGTGGAGCGGGCAATCGACGCCAGGCCCAGCGATGCAATCTCGTTGGCCCTTCGGGCTCCTTGCCCGATCTACATTACCCAAGATGTGCTGAAGCGGCGGAGCACGACGAATCTTGACGCCTGGCTGGCAAAACTGGAGTCGAAAGATATCAACACACCGGAAGTACAGGAAACGTGATTCACTCGACAGCGAAGGAGTGGGAAGAACGATGTTGACTTACATGCAAAAGCCTTTGGACGTGCAGGAAAAGTGGTACCTCGTGAATGCGGAGGGGAAGACGCTGGGCCGATTGGCAGCCCGCGTTGCGGGGATGTTGCGTGGCAAACACAGGCCGACCTTTACCCCTCATGTGGACATGGGTGACCATGTTGTGATCGTGAATGCGGAAAAGATCCATCTCACCGGCAACAAAATGGCCACGAAGCTCTATCGCCATCATAGCGGCTTTCCTGGCGGGCTCAAGACCGCGACGGCGCAGCATGTCTTCCGAAAGAATCCGGCAGAACTATTGACCAAAGCGATCGAAGGTATGCTTCCCAAGAACCCGTTGGGGAATCATATGGCAAAAAAACTCCGCGTCTATGTCGGGCCCGCCCATCCGCACCTGGCGCAACGACCGGAACCGATCACCCTGTAGCAGGCTGTGGAAAATCCATTTCGGCATAGCAGAATTTCGATAATCTGTACGTCTGTGGCAAGAGAAGAACACTCACGCAGGATGCTCAAAAAGGCCTTCCAGCAAGGCCGCAGCGAGCGAAGAGGCGAGGCGTACGCTTCGGTACGTTGAGCCTCTGAGCGATGCGAGAACGCCGCTGGAAGACTTTTTCAGCATCCTGTTAGACATCACCGCGAGCGAAGAAGGAGACGTTGTAGCATGGCAGTAGCGACTCAATATGCAACCGGACGACGAAAGTGCGCAATCGCCAGAGCCTGGGTCACTGGCAGAGCGGGCGACATTATGATCAATGATCAACCGATCGAAAAGGTCTTCCCCCGACTGACCTTGCGGCAGATTATTCAGTTCCCGCTCGAAATCGGCGGTGTCGTTGGACAGTACTCGATCAAGGCCACGGTACAGGGGGGCGGACCGACCGGACAAGCCGGCGCCCTGCGTCATGCGATCGCACGCGCGTTGGTGGTACTCAACCAGCCCCTCCGTACGCCCTTGAAGAAGGAAGGCTTGTTGACACGCGACTCGCGCGTCAAAGAGCGGAAAAAGTACGGACAGAAAGGCGCAAGAAAGCGGTTTCAGTATTCAAAACGATAAGCAGCGGAGCCACAGCCAGAGAAAGGGAAGGCTCCATGCCTTCCCTTTTTTTGTGCCCGTGGCACACATGGCAGGTGATACAGATGAAAAAAGTACGCGTCGCAATTGCAGGGGCCAGTGGATATGCCGGAGCGGAGCTCGTCCGCCTGGCAGCTCTCCACCCACACTTCGATCTCCACGCTGTCACATCTGAGAAGTCCGCTGGGGCTCCCGTCGCAACAGTCTTCCCGAGCTTGGCCGGCCTCGTGTCTCTCTCCTTTCAAGCGCTTTCGCCAGAAGCCTTAGCGGAACAGGCAGATGCGGTCTTCTTGGCCCTTCCCCATACCAAGTCATTAGAGGCGGTTTCCGCCTGTCTCACAACTGGAAAACTGGTAGTGGATCTCAGCGCCGACTATCGCCTCACGGATCCTGCCGTCTATGAACAATGGTATAACACGCCGCATACCTACCCGGGCTTGCTGAAGGATGCAGTCTACGGACTTCCGGAATTGCATCGTGCCGCCATTGCCAAGGCAAAACTGGTTGCGTCACCAGGCTGTTATCCAACAGCAGCCGTTCTACAATTGGCCCCGCTCTTCGCCCAGGCACTCGTCCAACCACACACCGTAGTCATCGATGCAAAGTCTGGCATCTCCGGAGCCGGACGAAGCCCGGCTCTCCCCTACCATTTCCCTGAAGCCCATGAATCCTTAGAGCCCTACAAAATTGGGGGGCACCGCCACATTCCTGAGATCGAACAAGAACTCGGTGGGTTGCTTCGACGCGTATCTCAGCAATCGGGAACGGTCGCCGCACAGCCGATTGTGACATTCACCCCGCACCTCGTACCCATGAACCGCGGCATCTTGAGCACCACCTACTGCCGACTGAATAGTCCGATGACGCTGCCTGATCTGCGCGCGTTGTATCGACACTTTTATAAAGGTGAGCGGTTCGTCAGGTTCCAGGAAGAAACCATTCCGAATCCGCGATACATCAAGGGCTCCAACTACTGCGACATCGGAGTCTACCTCGACCCTCGTTCCGGGTCGGTCATTACGGTAGCCGCGCTGGATAATCTGGTGAAAGGCGCCGCAGGCCAAGCCATTCAAGCCATGAACCTCATGTTGGGCTTCCCTGAGGAGACAGGCTTGACGGCTCCCGCTGCCTATCCCTGACTCAGGCGAGACGGGCAGGACTGGCGGGAAAAGCGCGCCTGGCAGGGACAGGGCCACAGGTCGCGCGAGTCTCGCTCCTCGCGCTTGACGCGCGCCCCACGTTATCTTGACTATGGCCAAGAAACCACCGATCGCATTTGCACGCCGCGGGATCACCGCGCCGCAGGGGTTCCGCGCTGCCGGCATCCATTGCGGCATCAAGAAACCAGGTCTGCTCGACCTCGCGCTCGTCGTCTCAGCACAAAGTGGACCAATCGCCGGGGTCTTCACGCAAAATCAGGTGATCGCGGCGCCGGTTATCGTCGATCGCCTACATCTTCGCCAGGGAATCGGTCGAGCCATTCTCGTCAACAGCGGTAACGCCAACGCCTGTACCGGCGCCAAAGGATTGGCTGCCGCAAAACAAACCGCCCTCGTAGTCGCACGGCACCTGCGTGTCCCCTCACATCAGATTTTCCTTGGTTCCACAGGTGTGATCGGCCGTGTGTTGCCGATCGATCGAATCATCAAGAGCATACCGCAGCTGCTCACTCAACTCAGCGACCGGGGAGGCCCGGATGCCGCTCGGGCCATCCTGACAACCGACATCCGTCCGAAAATCATCGCCCTTCAAGACACGATCAATGGCCAATTAATTACCGTCGGTGGGATCGCCAAGGGCTCTGGTATGATCCATCCCAACATGGCCACGATGCTGGCCTATTTCACTACAGACGCCTCGATTACGGGGGAAGCGCTCCAACAGGCTCTCACTCTGGCGGTCAATGAATCATTCAATTGCATCTCAGTCGATGGAGACACAAGCACGAACGATACCGTCCTATGCATGGCGAACGGCATGGCGGAGAACCGCACGATTAAGGAAGGCACCACCGCCTTTCGCCGGTTCAAGTTGCTCCTGACAGAAGCCTGCCAGGCACTTGCGCTGGCGATTTGTCGCGACGGAGAGGGTGTCACCAAGGTGGTGAAAATTGAGGTGACCGGTGCAGCCACCACGGCACAGGCACGGCAGGTAGCCCAAACTATTGCGACCTCGAACTTGTTGAAGACCGCCCTGTTCGGCGAGGATGCCAATTGGGGTCGTGTCATGGCGGCGATCGGGCGAGCCGGAGTCCCCATTACCCCCTCGAAGCTGAGCCTGTGGTTTGGCGGGATCCCGATGGTAGAAGGAGGAGTTGGACTTGGACTCGTTGCTGAACATCGAATTGCAAAAGTCTTTCGCAGAAAAGAGTTTACGATTGCCGTGGGACTTGGGCAAGGTCGTTCTCAGGCCCATATGTGGACGACGGATCTGTCGTTTGACTATGTCCGCATTAACGCAAGCTATCGATCTTAGCCCGCATTATTCTTGATGGTTTGGCACAAACGCGTGCCAGTGGGCCAGGCGAGGGGCGCGAGGCTAGGGGCTAGAGGAAAGAGGCGAGTCTCCGACCGGAAGTCTTCACCTCTAGCCCCATGCCTCTCGCCCGAATATTGGCCATTACAACAGGAGTGTTCATGAACAATCTTGGCTACGGCATATAATTCCACCACACCGGCAGATTGATTTTTCATGGTGAACGGTTCACAATAAATGATCCATTATGGGGCTTAACCTCGTCGAGAAGGAGTTTTAAATGAAACGACTGGCAGCCATTTCGGCCATGCTGACTCTGGGATCGCCCGCGCTTGCCCTGGCGGAAGAACATAGTGCAGGGTATCGGGGAATCGGACAGCTCTACTTCACATTCATGGCCGCGATCTTGATCTATGGTGTTTACGATAGCTTCGGCAAGAAAGCGATGTATGTGGCGGCGCCGATCATTGTGGTCGGGCTCTATCTGCTGTTGCCCGAGAAATAAATACAGACGACAGGATGCGCTGAAAGATATTTCTTCCCCGCTGGATAGCTGTATGAGACTGGTGTGACGGGTCACTCTGGTTCATCTGGTTATTCTAGTTCAACCAAACAAACCCAACAGACCAAATAAACAAGACAAACCAGCCGCTTCTTGCGCTTCACGCGCGGCTGTTTCTAGCGCCGGCGGATTTTATCGGCAACCTGTTAGGGTGGGAGGAGCGCGCACCTACCGAGGAGAGCATAGGTACGGCGGAGATCTTGGCGGGACTTTAGGCTTCCCAGTCAAGCTGAGCTTGCACACCATCCCGACGCTCGATCCCCTGATGAACCATATTCCCTCGGGGCATTAAACTCCCCCCACTCGAATACGATATTCTTCCGATATCAGACAGTCAAGCATTGGCGCACAAGTGGATGAAGAAAAATTCCGCCGGTGCAAGAGGATCGTTATTTGGTTTGTTTGGTTTGTCTCGTTTCTTTGGTTAAACAAGACCAACCAAATGAACTAAACAAACCGGATCAACTAAATCAACCAGTCCAGCCTGTCTCGCTTGCCACGCACACCATTCCACACTATGCGTGACCGCTGCCTTCTGCCTCTTCGTATTCGTCGATGAGCTGCTCGAGTTCATCGAGTTCGGCTGGTCGAACGTTCTGAAATGAGACCCCGAATGTGTCTTCTCCGACCCACTGGACACGCGCGTTGTCGATTGAGACCTGTTCCACCGCGCCGGGAATGACCAGTCGCACTCGGATCACCTTGCCGGGGTAGACTTCGAGGTCACAATCGAACCTCGCGCCACCGACTGAGAGGTCGAGGGTAACCGCTTCGATCTCATGCGAGTTTCCCAACAGAAATCCCTGCACCTGTGCCGGCACCCGGCGGTGTATTCGTCGATCCATGTGAATCATAAGATTTCTGTTTCGCGCACGACTCTGGGGCGATAGGGATAAAGAACTCAGTCAACGGAGCTTGAGGATCTTGCCGTCGAGTTTAGTGTCCGTCACGAACTTCTCGAAATTCTTGTTGCACAGTTCGTTGAGCAACTCCTGGGCATCCTCTAGGTCGAACCAGAAGACCTGCTTGGTCCCGGCACTGGTGAGGGTCTCACGGACTTGACTACCGTCAGCGTGATTATTCACTTGGACGACCATCCGACTTTTGGCGTTAAGGGTAGTCTGTCCGATCCTGCTTACGGCATCCACGCCGACATCGACAAGTTTGCCGGTGACGGTTATGTCTGCCCCGCCTGCCTCGTTGCCGATAACGACGGTCGCGTTCAAGCCCTTCCCTTTAAGATAGTCGGCGAAAGCCTGTGCCGTGGCGTCGCCAAGGGCGCCGCTGGAGAGGGTTCATTTCGTCACAAAGTGTGCCCGCCGATTCTGTTGATAACAGTCTTCATTCTGCTTCTTGCAAAAGGGCCTGGTTTCCCCGTAGCTGATGATCTCGAGCCGCGAGGCCTGGACGCCCAAATCCTGCAGAAACTTCTTGGCGGTGCGCGCCCGCTTCTCGCCCAGGACGAGGTTGTACGCCATCGTGCCTCGTTCATCGCAATGGCCTTGGATTAGCAGGGTCTTGCTCCCATTGGCGCGAAGCCATTCCGCATTGGCGTCCAACACCGAAATGGCATCCTTGCGGATATGAAAACTGTCATAATCGAAGAATATGTCGATCAATGTATTGGTATTGCTGCCAGAGGCGGTGCTCGGCTCAGGCGGAAGATTGGCTGGTACGCTGGCAGATGGCCGGTCGAACGAGCGCTCCAGCGGTACCGTCTTGATTGCGTCCGGCTGGATCTCCTCGATCTTAGCCCGACCGGACTGATCGCCGGACGAGGAAGCAACTTTCTTACTAGCGCAGCCCGCAAACAGAAGCATGAGGCTCAGACTCAAACAAAGGCTGATGACTCGTCGATCCATGGCATAGCCTCCTATTTGTCGTGACCATTGCTCGCGTCGCTTCGTCAGGGTCAAAATAGGCTGACTCTATCTCTATCTTGTCATACAGGTACCGATGCCAGATTGTCACTTATACTTATAGGTGCTCAACGGGTGTCCGTCAACCCAAAATCTCTCCCCACTCCCATGACGGCGCGCAAGCGAGCAGATCCTTGTTGAACCGGAAGTTGCATCCATCTCTGGCTTTCGCTAAGGTGCGACTCATGACCCATTCCCTCGCGCGTTCACTCGTCCTTGCCGGCGCGAGCGGGCTGTTTCTCCCGCTGAGTTTCCCGAAATCTGATCTCGGACTGTTGGCCTGGATTGCCCTCGTGCCGTTGCATTGGGCGTTGGACGGAAAAAGTAAAACGCAGGCGTTTTGGATCGGCTGGCTATCCGGCACGATTGCCTTTACCGGCATGATGGCCTGGGTGGTCACCGCCATGAACACCTACGGTAAGGTCCCGCTGGCGATCAGCTACGGCCTCATGTTGCTGCTCACGGCCTATCTCGGCCTCTATGTCGGCCTCTATTCTGCCGGGGTCGTGTGGTTTCGAACTCTGATTCCTCGCTATGGTCTCTTTGCGGTTCCCTGCTTATGGGTGACCCTTGAACTGATCCGGACGTATGTCTTGAGCGGATTGCCATGGGGCCTCCTCGGCTATTCTCAATATCGGCAGATCGAGATAATTCAGATTGCGGATCACATGGGGGTGTACGGGGTCTCGTTCCTCATCGTGCTGGTAAATGTCGCACTGGCTGAATTTCTGTCCTGGCTGATGCCACTGTTCCGGGGATTCCGTCCGGCAAGGCTCCCCTGGGCACTCGTGGCAATGGCGGCGTTGCTGGTGACGCTCTCGTGGGAATATGGCCTTGGGACGTTATCCGGGGCACCTTCTTCTGATATTCCCAGATCATCCATCAGCGTGGGAGTTGTGCAGCCGAACGTCGATCAGGCGGTGAAGTGGAATACCGCCTATCGAGAGGAGACTCTCACACGATTTGACCGGCTGACGGAACAGCTCGGTCGTGCCACAGATTTGGTGGTGTGGCCGGAGTCGGCAACACCGTTCGTCTTCGAGCGCGAGCCGGTCTATCAGCTGCAAGTCATCGCTCTGGCAAATCGCGCTCAGGCACCGATCTTGTTTGGAAGCCCCGCCCTGCGTTTCTATCCGGATCGGCGGCCATATCTGTTGAACAGTGCGTACCTCCTCTCCCCCGACGGCCGGTTGTTGGGGCGCTACGACAAACATCATCTGGTCCCATTCGGCGAATATATTCCGTTCAAATCTTCACTCCTGTTTTTCCTCGACAAACTGGTGGAAGGGATCGGCGATTTCGAAGCGGGAACTGGTCCGACGGTCTTGACGTTGACGCCGAAGCCCAGCTCTGCGGCTGTAGGCATGGCGGGAACGACGCCGCGCCCGATAAATTTCGGGGTGACCATCTGCTATGAAGTGATCTTTCCAAACCTGGTGCGGCAATTCGCCGCGAATGGGGCGGAATTCTTGGTGACCGTGACAAACGATGCCTGGTTTGGTTCCTCGTCAGCGGCCTCGCAACATTTTTCGATGGTGGTGTTCCGTTCGGTCGAGAATCACTTGGCCTTTGCTCGCTCAGCCAACACGGGCGTTTCCGGCTTCATCGATCCGTTCGGACGCATCGTTGAAGCGACGCCGATCTTCACGGAGCAGGCCGTCAAGGCTACGATCCAGGTCTGGCGTCCGCATACCTTTTACACCAGGCACGGCGACGTGTTTGCCTACGGCTGTGTTATAATCTGCGCGCTTTTGTTCTTGTTCGGCTTTTTCCGCACCAAGGGATCTGAGCCAGACGCAGTGCCGGTATAACCAGAAAGGATCGCTCCATGTTAGATGAGGTGAAGAATCGCCTGCGGACCGTTGAGCAATTGGTATCGGAACTACGGGGGCATCTTTGACTTTGCCCGCATGACGGCCGAGTTGGCACATCTGGAGCAGCAGACGGCGCAGCCGGATTTTTGGAACCACGCGCAGAAGGCCGCCAAAATCAGTAGGAAGAAGTCCACGATTGAACACGACCTCCAAAAGTGGCGTGATATCGATGGGAAGAGGAGCGATCTGGACGCGTTACTCGAGTTGGCAGAAGAAAGCGGCGACGCCGGGCTCGTGAAGGAGTTGACGCTCGAGCTGGATCAATTTGAGCCTAAGCTCGCCGCCCTACGGCTTGAACTTTTGCTCTCGGGCGAACTGGACCCCAACAACGCGATTGTGGCGATCCATCCTGGAGCCGGCGGGACAGAATCCCAGGACTGGGCGCAGATGCTGCTCCGGATGTATGTCCGCTGGGCCGAGAACAAAACATTCAATGTCGAAACGCTGGACCTCCTCCCTGGAGAAGAAGCGGGAGTGAAAAGCGTAACTCTGTCCGTGACCGGGCCCTATGCGTACGGGTATCTTAAGGCCGAAGCGGGGGTGCACCGGCTGGTACGCATTTCACCGTTCGATGCGAACAAGCGGCGCCATACCTCCTTTGCCTCGGTATTCGTCTATCCTGAGGTGGATGACGATATCGACCTCGTGATTGAAGACAAAGAGCTCAGAATCGATACCTTTCGAGCCGGCGGCGCCGGCGGCCAGAATGTGAATAAGGTTGAGACGGCCATCCGCATAACGCACCTGCCGACCGGGATCGTAGTGCAGTGTCAGAACGAACGCTCGCAGCTCCAAAATCGCAACGGTGCGATGAAAATCCTAAAATCACGCCTCTATGAACTGGAACTGAAAAAGAAAGAGGCGGAGTTCAATGCGATCGTCGGGGAGAAGAAGGATATTGCCTGGGGCAGCCAAATTCGATCCTATGTGTTTCAACCCTATCAAATGGTCAAAGATCACCGGACCGGCTACGAAGTGGGCCAGGTAGCCGCCGTCATGGATGGTGATCTGGACGGATTCATCGAGGCCTATCTGAAAGGAGATATGGCGAAGGGTGCGAAGCAAGGGATGAGTAACGAGCATCTGGGCTCGGACCTCTAGCCGCGCGCCTTTAGCCCCTCATCTGAGCGCAAGCGTATGGACGAACTGAACGAGCAGCAGCAACGCATCAAGAAGCTCGACGCCCTGCGTGAAGCAGGCGTGACACCCTACGGCACGCGATTCGAAGTGAAGGATCGTGCGGGCCAACTGATCAAACTCCATGCCGAGAAAACCAAAGAGGTACTGGGAGAGAAAAAGATCTCCTGTACCTTTGCCGGACGCATCGTCGCCCTGCGGCGATTCGGCAAGGCAAGCTTTGCGGTGCTGCAAGACGGCTCCGACCGGCTGCAGGTTTATCTCAAGAAAGATCATCTCTCAGAGCAAGGCTATCGCGTCGCCGAGCTGCTCGACATGGGTGATTGGATCGGCGTGACCGGCACCCTCTTTCGCACGAAAACAAATGAATTCACCGTTGAGGTCACACAGTTGACTTTCTTGAGCAAAGCCCTCAGACCGCTTCCAGAAAAGTGGCACGGGTTGACGGACGTGGAAACCCGCTATCGGCAGCGCTATGTCGACTTGATTGCCAATCCTGAGGTCCATGGCATCTTTGCCATGCGCAGTAGAATCATCGCCGGCATTCGCGCCTTCTTAATCGAACGAGGCTTCCTTGAAGTCGAAACGCCGATGATGCATTCGATTCCCGGAGGCGCGGCGGCGAAACCCTTTGTCACCCACCATAATGCGCTCAGCGTCGATCTCTATCTCCGCATCGCGCCTGAACTCTATTTGAAGCGGTTGATCGTGGGCGGCTTTCCCCGCGTGTTTGAGATCAATCGCAACTTCCGCAACGAAGGTATCTCGACGATTCATAACCCGGAATTCACCATGCTGGAGTTCTACGTTTCCTATGCCGATTATCAGGATTTGATCATCCTCACAGAAGAACTCGTTTCCTCGTTGGCACAGCAGGTCCTGGGCAAGACAGCCATCGACTATCAGGGCAAGGAAATCGTACTGACTCCTCCGTGGCGCCGGTGGTCGTATCATCAGGCGATTCTGGAGGTGAACAACCTCGATTCTTCCATCCTTGAGAATCGGGACAAGGCGATTGCGGCGGCTAAAAATCTGGGTATTGCGGTCGATCCGAAATGGCCGCTGTTCAACATCGTGAACGAAATCTTCGAGGAAACGGTGGAGCCCAATCTGCAGCAGCCGACGTTCATTACCGACTATCCGATTGAAATTTCCCCGCTCGCACGACGCAAAGACTCGAACCCGGCGTTGACCGACCGCTTCGAGCTCTATATTGCCGGTCGGGAAATCGCCAACGCCTTTTCAGAGTTGAACGATCCACTAGATCAACGGAAACGGTTCGATGAGCAAGCAGCGCAGCGGGCGGCGGGCAACGAAGAGGCGCATCTGGTCGATGAAGACTTCCTGCGCGCTCTGGAGTACGGCATGCCGCCGACCGCGGGCGAAGGCATCGGCATCGACAGGCTGGTCATGCTCTTTACCAACCAAGCTTCGATCCGCGACGTGGTCCTCTTTCCACAACTGAGACCCGAGAAATAACGGTGGCCCTCCCCTACGAAATCTTCGTCGGGTTACGGTATCTGCGCGCAAAGCGCCGGAATCGGACGATTTCATTGAATACCGTGGTTTCCATTGCCGGAATCACACTCGGCGTGGCTGCTCTGATTGGGACAGTCGGCATCATGACCGGTTTTAAAGAGGACATTCAGGCCAAGATTCTTGGGACGACGGCCCATATCATCGTGCAGGATCGAATGAAGGACAGCATGAGTGATTACGATCCCGTCGCCAAGCAGGTCGCAACCGTGCCGGATGTCGTGGCGGCAACCCCGTTTGTGCTCAAGCAGGTCTTGCTCACAACCCAAACCGGCGTGCAAGGCATCGTGATCCGCGGCATCGATCCGCAACGCGAAGGCACGGTGACCGAACTGGCCAAGAATCTCTCGACTGGACAGTTAGCCGACCTCAGCCGACCAGTCAAGGTGAAGCAATCACCGGTTGACGATCCGACCGGCCCGGCGGTCGAGACAGAAAAGCCCGGCATCATCTTGGGCAAGGAATTGGCGCTACGGCTCGGCGTTTTTGTCGGCGATACGGTCAATGTGGTGTCCTCTGTCGGTCCAATCAGTGCGATCGGCATGGTGCCGAAGATCAGGACCTTCGCGCTGGTCTCCCTGTTTCAATCCGGCATGTATGAATACGATTCGTCATTGGCCTATATCGATCTCGCGGAAGCGCAGAAGTTTTTCAACATGGGGCAGACCGTGACGGGCATTGAAATCAAAGTTACGGACGTCTTCCGCGCAGCGGAGACGGCCCGCTCCGTGGAGCAGTCGCTCGGCTTCGCCTATGGGGCGCGTGACTGGATGCAGATGAATCGCAATCTTTTCTCAGCGCTCAAGCTCGAAAAGACGATGATGTTTCTGTTGTTGGTGTTGATCACGATCGTGGCGTCCTTCAACATCGTGAGCACTCTCACCATGATCGTCACGGAGAAACAAAAGGAAATTGCGATTCTAAAGGCCATGGGCGCAACGCGCAAGAGCATCAGGCGCATTTTCATGCTGAACGGATTGATCATCGGCCTGTCTGGGACAGCCATCGGCATTCCGCTCGGCTACGCGTTTCTCTGGCTGATCCAGACATTCTGGACCTTCGATCCCACGGTCTATTACATCTCGCAGATCCCCGTTCATGTACAAGCGATGGATGTCTTCCTTGTGGCAGGCTCCGCAATTGTGATTAGCTTTGCCGCCACGGTCTACCCCTCGCTCCAGGCAGCCAGGCTCGAACCAGTGGCCGCGCTGCGCTACGAATGATTATGCCTGCCCTTCCATTATGTTTCTTTCATTCTGGAACTCCGGCATGATCACCGTCACCGATCTGTACAAATCGTTCCCAATGGGCGGGCAAACCCTCACGGTGCTGAAGGGCGTCAATCTACAGATTCAGCGGGGGGAGTTGATTGCGATTGTCGGGCCTTCGGGAGCCGGAAAGAGCACGCTGCTCCATATTATCGGGACGCTCGATCGTCCTACGACAGGGACGGTCCGCTTCGACGCCCAGGATATATTTCACATGTCGGAAGGTGAACAGGCAGACTTTCGGAATCGCCGTATCGGGTTCGTTTTCCAGTTTCATCATCTCCTGCCGGAGTTCACGGCGCTCGAGAATGCCTGTATGCCGGCTCTGGTTCAGCGACGGCGTCAGGTAGATATTGAACCGGAAGCCATCACGTTGTTGCAGGAGGTCGGGCTGGGAGCTCGGTTACATCACAAGCCTGGTGAGCTGTCCGGCGGTGAGCAGCAGCGCGTGGCGGTCGCACGAGCCCTCTTGCAGAAACCCGATCTCGTGTTGGCTGATGAACCGACCGGAAATCTGGATACCCATGCGGGCGAGGCGCTCTTTGCGATGATGCGTGAACTGAACAAAGCCCGCGGGACAACATTCGTGATCGTCACCCACAACGACAAGCTGTCTGCCCAAGCCGACCGCATCGTGCATATGCAAGACGGTCAAATCGTGTAGGCGATATTGTGGCATCCCACCGTATTCGCCGGCGCTTTCCCGTACCGAACCAACCCATCGTTTGCATGTATAGGATTGCCCCGTCTAAACCTTGACGAGAGCCATTTCATCCAATAAACTCAAGAATTACCTCAACTGGCATGGAGTTGTCCTTCTATGTCCTATTATCGGTCAGTTCGTGCCCTTGCGATCGTAGTTGGCCTGATGATTCCTGCCCAGGCGCTGGCCCTGGAATTCGTCACGGTGGGTCCTCGAGCGATGGGCATGGGCGGGGCCGGCGTGGTAGTCACGACGGATGCCTTGGCCACCTATTGGAATCCCGCAGGGCTCGCGATGACTCAGACGGTGGATATCAGATTTCAAGGCGGTGGGCAGGTGATCGATCGTCTCGGCATTGCCGATGCCGTCCACGATCTCGAAAATTTCGATACGACTGATACCTCGGCCTCTAATCTAGCGAAGGCCCAAGACATCGCCAAACGCATCAATCGACCAGGCGCGACAGTGTCAGTGAATGGATCAGCAGGGCTCTATATCAAAGGACACTTGGGTGAGCATGCCTTCGGACTCAACGTTTCGGATGTCGCGACAGGCGGGGGCTTTGTTTCTACTCCTATACAAGCCACCCAGCCTGGCGGGGCTGGTACCCCCATTAGTATCGCAGGACAAATGAGACTTAATGGACTTGAGGCCAGACAGGTGGCGTTCTCCTATGCCTATGCCTTTTCCGATAAGATGTTTTCTATCGGTGTGACGGGAAAATTTCTTCAAGGCGCCGCCTATAGTGGGAGCACGACACTCACCGGAGGAACCGAGGTTTCAATTACGGACAACTTTGGGAAACCCACGCTCTCGACTGCCTTTGGTATCGACGCTGGCGCCATCTACCGCCCGTCCTCATGGTTGCGCTTTGGAGTGGTGGCGAAAGACATCAATCAACCGACCTTTGATGCTCCCGGAGGAGGAGAGCTGAAACTTAGCCCCCAGATTCGAGGCGGTGTAGCGGTCAACCCCTATTCTTCGCTGACGTTGACGGCAGATGTGGATGCTACCTCGAATAAGACGTTTGTTCCAGGCGTCAAGAGTCAGGTCTTGAGTTTAGGAGCCGAACAAACCATCTTCTCTGAATTCATGTCGTTCCGCCTCGGCGCCTTTAAGAATATGAAAGATGCCGGGACACCCTTCACCCCTACTGCAGGGTTGGGCCTACGGATCTTTGCGTTCCGTGCCGATGTGGGCGGCGGATATGACTTTAGGGAACAGGGCGCGTTGGTTTCCGGCTCTCTCTCTTTGACATTCTAATGGTATACTGACCCATGTCCATGCTTCATAATCTACGGCTTGCCTTCTCCCTCTGCGTTCTTCCTCTTCTGGTCGCCGGCTGTGGCGGTTTACAGGAAGTGTGGGAGGGCCCAGGGGCTAAAATGTTCCGGCCTCAAGCCATTGCCGTGCTTCCCCCCATGGCGAGCCAATACGACAGCGCGCGTGAGGATATTCAAGAGGTCTTGTCCGACAACCTGAACAAGACCGCCAATATCGAGCGTGTGGTGTCTCCTGAAAATGTGACGGATATCTTCCAGGGTTCGAAAGAAGCCTTCGATGCGCTGGTGTTCTACTTCTCCCGTCTGGAAATGACGGGTCAGTCAGACAAGGACTCCGCTGTGAAATTGGGCAAGGCGCTGAACGTGGACTCGTTCTTAGTTGTACGGGTGAACTCCTGGGAATACATGCGCAAGGAAGGCGACAATGTCGGTCGAGTGGGCCTGAGCCTCCGTCTGGTCGATGCCACCACAGGCACTACCGTGTGGAAGGCGCGACATGAACGGTCGAGCAGTTATATGTTCTATCGTCCGAATTTAAAGGATGTCGCGAAAGAGCTGGCAGCTGAAATGATTAAGGCCATGCCTCCCCAAGCCACCAAACGATAGTCCCCGTCCCGTCGCTTGTTCATTTGGTCTCTCTGGTTTGTTTGGTCTATTTGGTTTGTCTGGTTTTTTGGTTGAAAGCAATGACCCCTTCCCCACGTCCGTCCGTTGCGCACGAGTAGAAAAGGTGCTAGCCTTAGCCCATGACACAGATCGCCGCGAAATTAGATAAAAAGCTCTCCACCTGGCAGCCTGAGGTGGCGGCGCAGGTCGAGCAGATCGTAACGGACGTGATCGAGTTGGCCGACGCACAGGTGTTGGATCTCCTCCCGTCTCGAACCGTCGTGCAAGAAGTGCTGGATACCCTGGATGAAAGCCAAGCCAGGTGACATCTGGCTGGCCGATCTCGGGCTGGCTGCCAAAGTTCGTCCCGTGTTGGTGATCTCCCGCCATGACCCCGAAGCTCCTCGCGCCCTGATTATCTACGTCCCGTTGACCACTCAACACCGCGGCAGTCAGTACGAAATCCCGGTGGAACAGCTTTCGTTTCTGGATGCTGCGTCCGTGGTCAATGTCCAAGGAATCGGCTCCTTGGTTGAACCCCGCCTGGAGCGAAAGCTGGGACAACTTCCCCCAGAACTGATGGCTAAGGTCAAAGAGGCCGTGCGCTTTGCGCTCGAGCTATAACGACTTCATCATCCCATCTCGCTACGAATCCTGCCCACAGACCAAACTTCCGTCGCGACATTGCCCTCCCCATCGATCACTTGCGACAGACGGCCCAGGTCGTCATAGATGTATTGCGCCTGATCAGCAACTGTCAGCGTTGGCGCCAATGCACAGAGCATCAGCACGCAGGCCACGAGCGTCAGGACTTTTCGAAACACCATCTGTTTCCTCGACATTCTTTCGTCACCGATGACCACTTATTCGCCTATCCCTGTAACAGCCCCATCTTGCTCACGCGCCCCACTCGCACGCTTCCTCAAAAAGACTCCCGACCCTTTAGTTTCATCTCACGTCTCGGTGCATCTCAACGATCCAAAAACCCATCATTCGGTCGTTTCAGCTGGTCCATTCGTCGAAAAACTCTCACAAATCTCGGTGCTGCCCCATCACGGACACGCGGACGGGACACCAACGAAGAATATAGCTGTCATAAGCTGACCGGCTGTTTCCCAAACTCGCCGAGAGGAATTCTTGCTACAATCGATGCGATTTAAGACACTCATTTTTCTTTTCCCACAGTTGCTGACACCTTTTCTTCTCGTTTTCCTGTTTTATTTTCCTCGTTATTGGTTCGCACGATCTGATTCCGACGGTTGTTGTGGCGCAATCTCAAGTTCACTCGTCAAGTCCACGTGTTCCTCGATAGGTTTCTTGAGTCCTCTAAAACGTACTGTTGCCGTGCGACTTGTGGAATCATAGTGGAAACCTGCTCGAACATCGGGATATTCCCCGCCATGGCCAACATCTAACAGTACAACTTCATCTGGCAGAAACACCCAGGTGCGGATGATCTTTGCCCCAGAGACGCCTTGCTTCCTGTGCAGCAGAAAAAATTCATAGCCGGTATCCTTAGGGTCGTCTCGATGGAATAGGAACGGAATAATAAAGTGCGAATGGTGGTGCTCAACAATTTCTGCATAGAGTTGGATGCGTGAGGGTCCAACGGATACTTCATCTAATAACCCTCCAAGAAGGGACCAACCTCCATTTCCCCAAAAACCTTCCCCTCGCTTCCGCACATTTATGCCGTAGGGTTCGCGGTAAAGCATTCGTGGGCTATCATTCTTTACCGTAGTTATTATTTTCATCGGCGGGGTCTCCGAAATCTCCATCGTCGTACCTATAATCGTGACATTTACTGAGCTGGGTTTCCCTTCTAACATCTGCTGCTCCCAGAGCTTGTTGAGGTCAGTCGGTGTTGGTTCACCGGCAACAGGACCAGCGACAAGAGCGCTCGCAGCTACCATGAAACCGATCACGCACCTGGTCCGAAACCACTCGGAGGGGGTGGAAATAGGGTCAGGTCTTGCAATCATACATTTTTCAATTCGGCTTGCTTCAAGCGCCAGCTGACCGTGGCTGAAAGATCGACTCTCGTCAGGTCAAGCAGCACGATCTCTGGCTTTCGATGATGAGAGGAAGGCCCAAACGCCTAGCCTGTTTTTGGCTGAGCCGCGTTCATGGCGGTTTTCAATGAGCGGACAAATTCAGCCACACGTTTCACCATCTCAGGTTTCTGTCGGTGTTCGGCGATCTGTTTGACGATCGCGCTGCCGACGATCACCCCATCGGCGATGGCCGCGACCTTGGCAGCGTCTTCCGGCGTCGCAACCCCGAAGCCCACCGCCACCGGAACCTGGGTGACCTTCCTGATTTTTTCGACGTTCTTAGCCACATCGGCCAGGTTGACCAATTTCGCGCCGGTGATCCCGGTCAGCGACACATAATACACGAAGCCCTGTGACTGGCGCGCCACAAAGGTCCGTCGCTCTTCCGTGCTCGTGGGGGCAAGAAGAAAAATCAGTGGAAGCCCGCATACTGCGGCCGGCGCTTTGAGCGGGCCTGCTTCATCCGGCGGCATGTCAGGCAAGATCAGCCCGTCAACACCGGCTTGGGCGGCCTCATAGCAGAACCGTTCAGGACCGAATGCGTGAATACTGTTGTAGTACGCCATCAAGACCAGTGGAATCTGGGTCCTGGCCCTGAGGCGTGCGACCATGGAAAGAATCGCTCGAAGCGATGTCCCGCTGCGCAGGGCTCGTTCTGCGGCCTGTTGGATCACTGGGCCGTCGGCGATGGGATCGGAAAACGGGACACCCAGCTCAATGATATCGGCTCCGGCCTGTTCTATCTCCACGACAAGTTGTTCGGTGTCTTGCAGTGAGGGGTCGCCTGCCATCACATAGGCAATGAGGGCCTTCTCACCGCTCTGGCGAAGCGTTGCAAAGGTGCGGTCGAGCTTCGATGTCACAGCGTGATCCCTCGCATGTTGGCGATCTGCTGGACGTCTTTATCACCACGACCGGACAGATTCACAACTAGAATCTGGCTCTTCTTCATCGTGGGCGCTACCTTCACAGTGTGGGCAATGGCATGGGCGCTTTCGAGGGCCGGCATGATCCCCTCTTCTCTGGCCAACAGATCGAACGAAGCCATGGCTTCGTCGTCGGTCACTGAGGTGTATTCGGCTCTGCCCTGATCCCGCATATAACTGTGTTCGGGACCGATTGCGGCGTAATCCAGCCCGGCTGAAACCGAGTGTGTCAGATTCACTTGTCCATCATCACCCTGGAGCAGATAGGTCATGGTGCCTTGCAAGACGCCCGGCTTTCCTCCGGCAAAACGCGCGGCGTGCTTTCCGCTCGCGATCCCCAGACCGCCGGCTTCGACACCGATCATTTTCACCTTCTTGTCTCGGATGAACGCGTAGAAGAGTCCCATGGCATTGCTGCCGCCGCCGACGCAGGCAATGAGGCAATCAGGCAACCGGCCTTCTACCGCCAGGATCTGCCGCCGAGCTTCACGTCCGATGATGGACTGAAAGTCACGGATCATCATCGGATAGGGATGGGCACCGAGCACTGAACCGAGAATGTAGTGGGTCGTGCGGATATTCGTCGTCCAATCCCGCATGGCTTCGCTGATGGCATCCTTAAGCGTGCGGCTTCCAGCATCAACCCCCGTGACGGTCGAGCCGAGCAATCTCATACGGAAGACGTTCAGCGCCTGGCGCTGCATGTCTTCCGTCCCCATATAAATTTCACATTGCAGCCCGAACATCGCCGCGACGGTCGCCGTTGCCACCCCATGCTGTCCGGCTCCAGTTTCAGCGATGATGCGTCGCTTCTTCATCCGCAGGGCCAGAAGTCCTTGCCCGATCGCGTTATTGATTTTATGAGCCCCGGTATGACAGAGGTCTTCGCGCTTCAAATAGATCTTCGCTCCGCCCAACCGCTTCGTGAGACGTTGTGCAAAGTAGAGCGAGGTTGGTCGACCGACGTAGTGTTTTAAATAATACGCCAGTTCGGACTGGAAGCGCCGGTCTTTTTTCGCACGGGAATATTCCTGCTCCACTTCAAGCAGGGCAGGCATGAGTGTTTCAGGAACATAGCGTCCGCCATATGCGCCGAAGCGGCCTTGTTTGTTGGGAACAGAGCCCATCACCGTCCTCATGTTTGTATAGCCGAGCGGGACGGGCGAGACGAGGTGGGAGCCAAATCTGCCCCTGTCGCGCATTTCTCGCACGCCGTGCGCCTCACGCGCCGCCGCAGTATAGACGGGCCTATGTCGGAGAGACAACCCTAGCCCGCATTATTCATGAAGCTTTTGCTGCAATCGCAAGCTATCTGGCGAGGGGCAAGTGGCCAGAGGCAAGTGGCGAAGACTTCCGGTCGAAAACTCGGCTCTTTCCTCTAGCCCCGAGCCTCGCGCCCCACGCCCCTCGCCTGGCCTGTTGGCGCGCTTTCGCGACGAACCTTCATCAATATTGCGGGCGAGCAGCTCGAATGAATGCACGCACTTTCTCGTGATCCTTCTTGCCAGGAACCCGCTCGACGCCACTGCTTACATCCACGCCATACGGCTGTACCGCCTGGATGGCCTTCTCAACATTGTCCGGAGTGAGCCCCCCTGCCAGGAGAACGCTCGCAGCCTTGGCGGCCTCTGCGGCGAGCTGCCAATCGATTACCTGTCCAGTGCCTCCATAGGCCTGATCGGAAAAGGCGTCCAGTACGAACCCTCGAACGCCGGCCCGCCCGCGAAACTCCGCCAAGGCGAGAAACGTGCTCCGATCTTTCACGCGAAGCGCTTTGAGAACTGTACGCCCTAACTCTTTGCAATAGATCGCCGATTCGTTTCCGTGCAACTGTGCGAGCGCAAGGCCACAGTCGTCCATCAGATTCCGAACGACTTGCTGGTCTTCGTCGACAAACACACCTACCGGTATCACCAAGGGAGGGAGGCTCATTATGATCTGCCGAGCCAGCGTGGGCTCGATATACCGAGGACTTTTCCGATAAAACACGAATCCTAAGGCATCGGCCCCAGCCTCGACTGCCGTGGCGGCGTCCTCGGCGTTGGTAATACCGCAGATTTTGACTTTGGGTATATCGGGCATCTTAATTGGTCCACACGTCTAGATAAGTCAGGTCTGTCTGGTCTCTCTGGTTAATCTGGTTTGTTTTGTTGATCTGGTTGATTTGGTTCATATGGTTAGTTTCGTTCAACCAAACAAACGAAACTAACCAAATAACGGTCTTCTTCTGCGCGCGGACTTTTCAGCACCCTGCTATGCGTGTGACGGAGCCGGAATTCCGCGTAACACACGGATCTTGTCCCCGATGTCGTCAGCCCGAATGAGGGATTCTCCTATGAGCATGGCATGGATACCGGCTTCGATCAACCGCACTACATCGACACGCTGCTGGATGCCGCTTTCGCTGATGATCAGCTTGTCGGCTGGAATCCGTTTCGCCAAACGCAGCGTGACGGTCAGATCGGTCGTGAAGGTCTTGAGATCTCGGTTGTTGATGCCGATCAAGCGCGCCTCCGGGAGTCGTTCCAATACCGTATCGAGTTCGCGCTCATGATGAATCTCGATAAGAACATCCAAGCTTAAACCCTTGGCGAGCGCATAGAAGTCGATCAATTGCTGTTGTTCGATCGCCGCGACGATCAAGAGTACGGCATCGGCCCCGCAGGCGCGGGCTTCGTAAAACTGAATCTCGTCGACCATGAACTCTTTGTTCAAGGTAGGCAGGGGCACCGATTGTTTGATCTCGCGGAGGTGGTCGAGACTCCCCTGGAAGAAATCCTTGTCGGTTAAGACGGACAGAGCTGAGGCGCCATGGGCATGATAGGTCTTGGCAATCTCGAGGAAGTCAAACCGATCGGCAAACTCGGGACGAAGGAGGCCAAGACTGGGTGAGGCCTTTTTAACTTCGGCAATCAGCGAGGGACTGCCTACCGTTCTTGTGGCTTCGAGGGTCACGGCAAAGCCGAGTGGACCTGGCGCGTCTTGAATTTTCGCCTTCAGCTCGGAGAGGTAGCCCCGGCTTTGCTTGTGCCGGAGTTCCGCCTTCTTATGTTCAAGAATGCGAGAGAGAATCACGATGGCGTCAGCCTTTATTTGTAAATGCGATGAGGCGAGCCAGTTTCTCAGCCGCAGCGCCGGAATCGATGGCCTGACCTGCTAAAAGGAATCCATCTTGAAGGCTTTTCGCCTTGCTCCCTGCGACAAGGGCTGGAGCGGCATTCAAACACACGATGTCCCGTTTGGGGCCTTTACGCCCTTGGAGGATGTCTCGAGTGATCGCGGCATTCTCTTGCGGCGTCCCTCCGGCCAGATGTTTGGCTGGGACCAGCGGCAGTCCGAACTCCGCCGGGTCCAGGAGATAGTTCACGAGCATGCCCCCTGTGGCTTCTGAAATCTGCGTTTTTGCGGTTAGGGTGATCTCATCGAGTCCGTCCATCCCATGTACGACAAAGCAATGTTGCGATCCCAGATGCATGAGCACATTCCCCAGCAGGGAGGTCAATCGCCCCTCATAGACACCAAGCACTTGAATAGTGGCTCCTGCCGGATTGGTCAGCGGGCCCAAGAGATTCAGCATGGTCCGGATGCCCATCTCCTGTCTTGGGCCGGCACAATGTTTCATGGCTACATGATAGAGCGGGGCGAATAGAAAGCCGATCCCGACCTCATTGAGACAATCGGCCACGCGTCCGGTCGGCAGATCGATCTTGACCCCGAGGGCCGAGAGGACCTCTGCACTCCCTGACTTGGATGACACAGAACGGTTGCCGTGCTTTGCCACGGTCAAACCTGCGCCTGCAACGACGAGCGCCGTTGTAGTGGAAATGTTGAACGTGTGGGCCCCGTCCCCGCCTGTGCCACAAGTATCCACGACCAGGGGAGCTCCGATTGCAATGCGAACGGCTTTGCCACGCATAGCTCGCACGGAGCCGGCAATCTCCTCGACGGTTTCTCCCTTCAGACGGAGCCCCATCAAGTAGGCGGCAATTTGAGCCGGAGTCGCTGCGCCGTCCATGATCTCCAGCATCACCGATTCGGCTTCTTGTTCGGTGAGGGATGAGCGGTCGGCGAGTTTGGCAATCGCGTCTTTGATCATGGAGCGGAGACCAGGCGGGGCAGCCTACAGTTTAAGGAAGTTACGGAGGAGGTCCTTCCCCGCCATGGTGAGGATCGATTCCGGATGAAACTGCACCCCTTCGATGCCTAACGATCGATGGCGCAATCCCATGATTTCTCCCTCGGCCGTTTCGGCGGAGATCTCAAGACAGGAAGGCAACGTTTCTCGCTTCACGATCAGAGAATGGTAGCGTGTAGCGTCAAAGGGATTGCGCAGCTGATGGAAGATCGTTTTCCCGTCGTGCCGAATCTTCGACGTTTTGCCATGCATCAGCCGTTCGGCTCGAACGACATCGCCTCCAAATGCTACGGCCAGAGATTGATGGCCTAGGCAGACGCCCAAGAGCGGAAGACACCCGCCAAAATGCCGGATGGTCGCGACCGATATGCCCGCTTCCATCGGTGTGCAGGGTCCCGGAGAAATGACGATGCGGCTGGGTTGCAGCAACTCGATTTGCTCGATCGTAATCTTATTGTTGCGATACACCTGCACGTCTTCACCCAGTTCCCCGAAGTATTGCACGAGGTTATAGGTGAAGGAATCATAGTTGTCGATCATCAAGAGCATCGCAATAGTCCTAAGTCTGAGAGTCGAAAGTCGTCAGGTCACAAGGTATACAAGTGGCCTCCCGAGACTTGATGAACGTGAAGACTGTTCGACTTTCGACTCTTCTTACTCCAGTCCCTGCTCGGCCAATTCGACGGCTTTCATCATGGCATGAGCTTTGTTACAGGTCTCTTCATACTCGTGTTCAGGATTTGAATCAGCGACAATGCCGGCCCCGGCTTGAATGAAGGCCTCGTGCTTTTTCACCACGACCGTGCGGATGTTGATGCACATGTCCATGTTGCCAGAGAAGCTGAAGTAGCCCACCGCGCCGGCATAAGGACCGCGTCTCGTGGGTTCGAGTTCATCGATGATCTGCATCGCTCGAATCTTCGGCGCACCGGAGACCGTGCCAGCAGGGAAGCAGGCTCGCAACACGTCATACGAGGTCTTCGACGCATCCAGTTGTCCTGTCACGTTTGACACAATGTGCATCACATGCGAATAACGCTCGACGTGCATGAGCGAATCCATCGTGACCGAACCTGGTTTCGCCACGCGACCGACATCATTTCGCCCGAGATCGACGAGCATCACATGCTCGGCCCGTTCTTTTTCATCGGCCAATAGCCGCCGTTCCATCTGTTGATCTTCTTCAGGCGTGACGCCACGGCGACGCGTGCCGGCAATGGGACGGACGGAAATAACCCCGTTTTCGCAACGGACGAGCGTTTCCGGAGAGGAACCAACCAGTTCGACCCCCGCGATACGTAGGTAATACATATAGGGAGAGGGATTCACCACGCGCAACGCGCGATAGAGCTGCAAAGGCGACGCCTGGACGTTGGTTTCCCATCGCTGGGATAATACCGCTTGCACGATATCGCCGGCACGAATGTATTCTTTCGTGCGCACGACCATCTTCTCAAAGTCTGCCTTGCTTATGTTCGCCGTAAAGGTCACCGGCCGGCGGCGGCGATGCGCACGCGTTCGGCGGAACGGACGTTTAAGTCTCGTGATCGTGCGTTCGATCCGTTCCGTTGCCGATCGGTAGGCGGCTTTGATGCCTCGTTCTCCCTTTGCCGTAACATGGGTGGTGGCCACGACTTTGATCTTCTGAGCGATATTGTCGAAGATCAGCATCGTATCGGTAAGCAGAAAGGCGAAATCCGGTAGATTAAGTGGGTCCTTCTGCCGGGCAGGCAAGTCTTCGAACGTGCGCACCATGTCGTAGCTTAGATATCCGACGGCGCCGCCGACGAACGGGGGCAGGTCCGGCACGGTTACCGGGCGATAGCCTTCCATCATCTCCCGCAGACGCTCAAGAGGATTCCCACGGCTGGGAATGCGCTTCTTGCGTGTGCCTTGCACGACAAGAAGATCGCCCCGATCCTCGTATACGACAACGGGAGAACCACTGCCGAGAAAGGAATAGCGTGCCCATTTCTCACCACCCTCAACGCTCTCAAGAAGATAGGCTGAGGGGCCATGATCGATTTTGGCAAAGGCAGAGACGGGGGTCTCATAGTCGGCGAGAATCTCTCGATAGAGCGGAACAAGATTACCCTCTCCGGCATACTGCCGAAATTGGTCGAGGCTGAGTGAGTATTGCGGCGGAGCCATGTGGTCGTCCTATTATTCTTGGCCCACGATGAGCTTCTGTCCTACCTCGATAATGTCGTCCGGCAGCTTGTTCCACTTTCTGATCATGTCAACCATGACACCATAACGCCGACTGATCCTATAGAGCGTTTCGCCCGGCTTCACGACATGAACGGCGGGCGACCGCGTGCTTCCCAGCAACGAATCTTTTGGCCCTGGCACAGCCGAAACCTCCGGAGCTATCCCGGGAGCCGACGCGCTCAGATCCATGGTATCGGGCGTCGGCTCAACTGGCAGTGCCTTGCGCATCGGTGTGAGCGCGCGCTTCATATCGGCTTTGGCTTTGCGTTCCAGCAGCGCAGATTCCTTCATGGCCTCGGCCTCTTCCTGCATACGGGCCATTTGATCCCGAGCGGCTTGCAACTGCGCCGCGAGTTCCCGATTCCTGGCTTCATACTCCATTAACTCATTTTTACTACGCTTCGCTTCACTATCGAGCTCGCCGGTTCGCTTCTCTTCCTGGGCCAGAAGGCGTTGGAAATTCAGGCTGCGCGCCTTTTCCGCATCGTATTTCTCTGCCATGACACATCCGCTCAACAACAGCCCTCCACAGATGACGGTGACGACTCGATAGCTGGATCCTGGCATCAACTTCTTCATGCGATTCTCACCTCTCATGGATACCTCCTCGGACGGTCGTGAGGGAGTTTCCCCCTCGCAGCAATGGGTGGACACCGGCTGCCGATCAATCGAAAATCGACTCAATTAGGTTTCTTACAATAGTGTCTATCGCGGCGAAAGTCAAAGCGAATATGGCGTCTTCGTCGTTTGACCGGCTCCCTTGCCCTATGGTACGGTCTGGGCCGTCACGTCCTCCTTGTGTCACCATCCAGTCCTATGGCCCACGCCGACATCCTTGCCAGACTGATTGCCCTCAGGGAGGAAATCAGGCGCCACGACTATCTGTACCACGTCAAGGATCGCCCAGTGATTTCTGACTCTCAGTACGATCGCCTTTTTCGAGAGCTGGTCGAACTGGAACAGGCCCACCCTGAGTTGGTGTCGCCGGATTCTCCGTCGCAACGTGTCGGTGCACCGCCGCTCCAGGAATTAGTCAAGGTTCCCCACGAACAGCCGATGCTCAGTCTGGACTCAATTGTAGATCAGAGCGAGGTCCGGACATTCGACCAACGGATGAAACGCGCACTGGAAACTCTGTCCGTTGAGTACAGCGCAGAACCAAAATTCGATGGGTTATCAGTCGAACTGACGTACGTCCATGGAATCTTTACCCGTGGAGCGACCAGAGGCGACGGAATAACCGGGGAGGATGTAACCGTCAATCTTCGCACGATTCGATCCCTGCCGCTGCACTTGCACACTCAACCCAGTCTCCCTGATCATCTTGTCGTGCGGGGCGAAGTGTATATGCGCCTCGCCGATTTCCAGGCCTTGAATCGGCGCATAACGGAACGGGGCGACGACGCCTTCGCCAATCCACGCAATGCGGCCGCTGGCTCGCTCCGGCAACTGGATTCCACGATTACCACGACTCGCCCGTTGGTCGTGACCTGTTACGAGATCATGACCGTATCCGGGTCCGTTCCACCGACACATTGGGATGAACTCGAGATGCTGGCCCAGTGGGGGTTCCCGGTGCCGACGGATCGGCGACTCTGTGCTTCGATCGATGAGGTGATGGCGTTTCATCGCGAAACGGAATCGATGCGGGATCAGCTGCCCTATGAAATCGACGGCGTGGTGGTGAAGGTGAATCGCCGGGACTGGCAGGATCGCCTCGGCATGAAGTCTCGCAGTCCCCGCTGGGCCATCGCTTACAAATTTAGGCCGCGCAAGGAAATCACCGTCGTACAGGATATCGTCGTCTCTGTCGGAAGAACCGGAACCCTCACGC
>Ga0247727_10004825_pt1 | contig 28126 bp, 16 predicted proteins | sample WisWelCaveWW1625_FD_202498 | JGI IMG/M metagenome (GOLD analysis project Ga0247727, IMG submission 202498) | Biofilm microbial communities from Wishing Well Cave, Virginia, United States - WW16-25 | ecosystem: Environmental > Aquatic > Deep subsurface > Groundwater > Cave microbial mat | place...
TGACACAATCTCCTTCCACAGTTGGTGCTCCATGACCAGCCTCCTTGCATGGGTTGTGATGGAGGCCATCATGAGCACCAACTTCTTTACGCGCAAGACATTCCGCCCCAGCATGCAAAAAGCTGGTTAGCGAGGAAAGGCCCTCGCTCACGCTTCGGGTTACTGTCAATTCGGGTCGGGCGAAGCACTAGCTTCAGATCAGGCCAACAGTTAGGCCGGACACGACCGGTTGCAACCCAATTCTTCCGCGAGCAAAGTATCGACAATGGCTGCGCTGATCCGGCCGGGCGGAACGATGAACTGAGTGGCGGCCAAGCTGTTGCGACCGGTCCCCAGGCCCGTGATCGATTGCAGAGTGGTCGTGCCGTTACCGGGTGTTGCGCCGCGCTTCGGTTTTTTCACACTGCCCGACAAGATGCTGCGGGACGTAGTGCCCGACAGTTCGAGTGAGTCGCCTTCACCGGTGGCGGCGTCGCGCACGAGCGTCATGATGCCGGTCTTGAGCGAGATCGTTACCGTGTCGTTGTCGCGGTCGAGGTAAGAGAACTTGGTGCCGCGCCCGGCGAAGATAGAGTAATTGTCGCCGGCCGTCGCGTCGCGGTTGCCGTCGAGTTGGTTGCCGGCCGTGTCTGCGATGCCACTACGGCCGCCGACGACCGGTGTGGCGAACGCGGTGAGCCGGAAGAATTGGTTGAGCTTGATCGCGGTGGCCGACGCGAGTGTCAGTCGCAGAACGGCCGGCGAATCGAACGTGACTGACGTGAGCGCGACGGTCGCGTCGTCCGCCGTGCCGATCTTCTTGTCGCGGCCGGCGGATCGTACCTCGAAATTGTTCGTCGCAGCGGCCGACGCAGCGAGCGGCTCGCTGAAGGTCAGCGTGATCGTCGTGACGCCGGTCGTGCCGGCCGCGTCGAGAGTCTGCACGATTGGTGCAACCAGGTCGGCCATCGCCGGGGCGCCGGGATCGACGATTTGGCCGTTGGCCGCGAGGTCCGAGTCGCCGCGGCCGCCGTCGATGAAGTGAAGTGTTACGACGTCGCCCGAAATCTCGGCGCCCGTCGTGCCGTCGAACCGGAAGTCGTACCAGTGCGGCGTGGGATTGACTGCGGTCGGGCCGTAGATCAAGTGAGTGTTGAACTGTATTCCGGCCGGCAGCCGCAGGGTTACGACGGCGGAGCCGCCCGGTGCGATGGCCTGAACGGAGAATCCAAAGAAGCCAACCGGAAAGGTCGCTGCGCCGGGCACGTCGGACGGCGATGGGTTCTCGGTCGCGAGCACGCCTAGCAAGTTAGTGCCGATAGGCGAAACGAGCGTGACGTAGAGGTCATTGACGACGTTCGGCAGCGACGCGATGTTCCGCTGAAGCCGGTCGGCTGTCGCGTCGCCGTTTTGGTCGCCGCTGTTCGGGGCCGCGTCCTCGATGTCATTCGAGACGCCGTCGCCGTCGGAGTCGTCGTCGCACGGGTCGCCAATGCCGTCGGTGTCGAAGTCGAGCGACTGATCGGCGTTGACGACGCCGGGACAATTATCGAGGGCGTTGACGAAACCGTCTGCATCGAAGTCCATGACCATCGCGGCGGCCAGGATCGCGGCGGGGTCTATCTCTGGTTCCGGTTCGTCCACATCGCTTCGATCAAGATCGGCGGCGAAATGTTTACCATTGCGGAACGTGAAGCTGATGTTCGCCCAATCGTTGAATCCTTCGAGCGACTCGCCGGGACTCGCATCGCAGCCGGAATTCGTGGCGAAATTGATGTCGGCCGGAACATTGTTGTCGTCGGCCACGCCGTCTGCGTCCCAATCCACTGGGCCAGTCGCGGCGGCGTTGAGCGTCGGCCCAGTCAGCCCATAGACAATAATGCGGCCGGCGGGGCCGCCGACACCGGCCGGTTCCGATAGACTCGTCTCATTCAGCGTAGGCAGCTTCGCGCGCGAGTAGTCCAGCGGGCGAGTCGGATCGTTATTCAGAGTGGCGAGCGTGTAGTTCACGACGCTCAGATAGTTCGGCTTGCAGTTCACGCGGTCGCCGCCGCCATGTAGCAGGTTTAGGTTGTGGCCAAACTCGTGCATTAACGTGGCGGCCTCGACAAGTCGTCGAGCATCTTGAACCGGCGCGGCATTGCCGAGTCCGGCGAGGACGCGGAACAGGGCGTCGCTCTTGTCGCCGACGGTGACGACGAGATCGTTGCCGCCGATTTCGCCGGTGCCGAGCGTGCCCGGTTCGGCCGTCTCGCCGTGCGCGAACAGGACGTAGCGGAAGATCTGAGTGCGCGCGGCGATGATGGCCTCGCAGTTGTCCGACGCGCGATCGGCGCGCGTGCCGAAATGCGAGTTCGCACCGCCGCCGCACGCGCCGCCGCCGGTCTTGAAGTCGTCGAAATCATCGGAAGCACCCGGCTGCCGCGCGTCGAAGTCGAGTGACGCGACGGTCGTGATCGCCTCATCGACCATCAGGTGGAGATTGATGCCCGGCGGTCTTCCCTCCGGGTTGCCCACGGGCACGCCGGCCGGGCTTGCGAGGTCTGTGATCGTGACCGTCCAGCCGCGCCGCGACACCGTGCCCACGGTGACGCCGTCGCTGAAAGTGTCCGAGAACACAAGCGTAGTCACTTCCTCGAACGCCCGTCGGATGACTCACCCTCGGCAGGCCCACGCAAAGCCGAGGGAATGCCAGCCGCCGCACGATCCAGGAACTTCTCGGCCACAAGGACGTGCCGGCGACGATGATTCACACCCACGGTCTGAACCAGGGCGGCAGAGGCGTGCAAAGCCCGGCCGATCGCCTCGGACCCGAATCGATCCGCGAAGGCGAACCGTGATACCCCGCCAAACCGGCGGGGTATCACGGTACGATCACCCGCTTCGGTTGGCACCAAAACACTTGAAATCCAAAAACTTACCGGCCACAATCCAGCGACTCAGAAACCGTGATACCCCGCCGAGTGGCCGTGATACCCCGGTCGGGAGACTCACAAGTTAGATTGATTTAGCGGAAGCCTCGCATGGACCCTCGCGTTTCCGAAATTTTCAACAAGCGTCGCATGGATCGCTGCCTCGACGTGGCGTTGCGAATCATCGACAACTGGCGCAAAACGAATTCCTATAGCTACCGCGTGGTGTCTCGCGAACCGATCGAAGGAAAAACCCTCGACGAGCTGAAGAAGCTCTACTTTGCTGTCGGCGTCGCCGGTCATCTGACGGACATCCCTTTTTTGGACATGCTCATCGTTTTCGACTTTATCGCAAAAGAAACCGCCGCGCGGCTTGAGCACCGTGGAGAAACAGAGTTTAAGACCAGCGTCCAACTGAAAACCGAGTTCAGCGAGGGCGAAGCATTCGCTCTTCTGAAGCAAATTACGATTCAAGTAGCCGAACTGCCCAAACCAGGGGACTAAGCTGCGTACACGAGACAGTACGTTTTCGCGTTGTCACTCGCACGAAGGCCATGACACTGACCAGAAAACACGAGCAAAAGAATTCCCGACGCCCGAGCACACATCACTTCAGGAGCTAGCAGCAATGGCACTCGACAAGGCAACACTGAACCAACTTCGCCGATTCGCTCAGGCGTTCAAAGATGCCAGAGATCGTGGAGCCAACGAGTCGGACACCGTGATGTACCTCATCAAGTTCTTCGAGGAGGTGTTCGGCTACGACAGTCTTAAAGGCGAAATATCGAAGGAACTCGCAATCAAAGATCGCTACTGCGACATCGCCCTGAAGCCGGATGGGACCGTTCGCGTGCTCGTCGAGGCGAAAGCATCTAGCACGACTTCGCTTTCCGATAAACAAATCGAACAGGCGGAGAATTACGCCTCACGTGCCGGAATCTGTTGGGTAACCCTGACAAGCGGAATCGATTGGCGGCTGTACCACCTCAGCTTCGCAGAGAACGAAGGAATCACGCACGACTTGGCGTTGGAAGCCAACCTGCTGGATGAATTGGACACCGATCCTGAGAAACTTTGGGAGAAGCTGTCACTTCTCACAAAGGAATCAATCGTGGATGGCAGATTGGATGACTTCTGGTCGCAGAGAAAGGCTCTCAGCCCACCGTCGATCGTGCGGGCACTCTTTTGCTACGACGTGTTAAGGGCGGTTCGCCGTGAATTGAACCGCAACTCTGAAGCTCGCTTGGAAGTCGAAGATGTGTTCAGCGCGATTCGCGACGCCCTATCCAAAGAGGCGTTGCTTGCCGCGGGCGAAATCAACATCGGCAAGCGACGGAAGAAACGGCGTCGCAAAGTTGTGAAAACGGACGCCGTGACAGGTCAGGAACTGACGGAAGAAATTGAAGAAGACGTTCCCGATGACGAGGGTAATAACGACGAGTCGCCAAGCCACGACGAGTAATGCTGGCGGGTGGCCGGAGGTTTGGCCGGTGACTCTGGGCCATTGCTTTGGGTGCCCGGCGGTTTGGGAGGTGTACCTGGGCGCTTGATTTGGACGACCGGGAGTTTCGGCGGTGGCCCTGGGCGCTTGATTTGGACGACCGTGAGTTTCGGCGGTGGCCCTGGGCGCTTGATTTGGACGACCGTGAGTTTCGGCGGTGGCCCTGGGCGCTTGATTTGGACGACCGGGAGTTTCGGCGGTGGCGCTAGGCGCTTGATTTTGGCGACCTGGAGTTTCGGCGGTGGCTCGGGGCGCTTGATTTGGACCGCCGGTGGTTTCGGCGGTGGCTCGTGGCGCTTGATTTGGACGACCGTGGGTTTCGGCGGTGGCTCTGTGGCACAGATTTTGGCGTCCGCTGGATCGGGAAGTAGGGCCTGGCGGGAGAATATCTCGAGCTTGATATTCACAAGTCGTTACATTTAATCACGTTACGACTTTTGTGGCTCGTTTCATCCGTTTTCGCGCACGTTTAGCCAGGCAGACCATTTGGCGGTGGCAAACATCAAGTTATTGTGCAAAAAGGAGTTGCGACGATGGCCCATCTGAACTGGAAATACGCGAAGAACATGTTCCTCACGGCGACGGAAGAGCGGCGGCCGCTGATGTTGAGGATCGGGGCGGATCATGTCGCCAAGTTGACGGCGAAGCTGGGGTCGCCGGCGGACCCGGACGTTCAGGTGTGTTTGAATCGGGTGCAGCCGCTGTTTGATGCGTTTCAATTGGCGATGGTTGTGTTCGACGTGCGGTCGGGTACTCGCAAGGGGCAGACGGAGGTGTTGGTCGATTTGCTCAAGGAGTTGACGGCGGTGCGGGTGCCGCAGTGGGACATCACGGTGCAGGGGACGTTCATCGCGGGGACGCCCGAGTACACGCAGATTTTTCCGAACGGTCGCGGGCCGTTTCAATCGGGGCAGCAGGACTCGCGGATTCTCGCGGTGCAGACGCTCGGTCAGCGGCTGGCGGCGTTCCCGGCGTTCGCGTCGCTGAAGACGACGGTCGATGCGTTTCACGCGAGCCTGAACGCGGCGCGAACGACGCAGCAGGGGACGGAAGGGCAGATCGGCGCGGCGAGCGATGCGGCCGAGGATGCTCGCGTCGCGCTGGCGGTCGGGCTGTATGCGAATCTCGGCCGGCTCATGGAGAAGCACGCGGCCGACACGGACGAGTTGGGCGGGTACTTCGAAATCGCGCTGCTGCGCGGCGCGGCGCCGTCGCTGCCGACGTTCGGCTTCAACTGGCAGCCATCGGGCACGGGCGTCAACGTGGCGTTCGTCGTGCCGGCGGGCGTGTCGGGCAGCGTGACCATTGTGCTCCGCGAAGGGGCCGTGGAACTTTCCACCACGGCGTCGGTCTCGCCGGGCGAAACGAAACAAGTCACCTGGCCGAACGTCACGATCGTCGATGACGTGGACGAAGTGCTGCTGCGCGACGCCTCCGGCACCGACCTGGCCCGCGGCGATCGCGACACAGCGATTCCCGTGACGCCGGCCGGGCCGTGATCTCCGTTTCACCGGGCGGATGGCGAGTGCCTGGAACACGGCTCTGTCCGATCCGGCGGCGGGTGGCTGTGGCGGAGTCTTCGACGCCACGGCCGGGGCTTCGCGGACTCAGCCCCAGCCACCCGCCCGCCGTGATGCGGCTCGGTGCGGATCAAATCTTGGAACGGCCAATGAAATGTGCCAGCGAGGACTCGAGAGATTCACTCAACCTGTGCCGACCAGTGAGTTCTCCGGATTCAAGCAGTTCATCGACCACCGAGAGGATCGTCCCCGGCGAGAGTGAACGGACGAAATCGCCGCCGGGTGCGCCGTCGCGGTTGCCGTCGAGGCGATTGTTGAAGAGGTCTGTCAGGCTGCCTGTGTCGCGGACGGTCAACTCATAGCTCGCGAGGGCAGCGGCTGAAATGGTTTTGCGGAGGTTGAGTGTGACGGTCCGTGCCGCGTCGTTGTAGACGGCCAAGCTGATCGGCACGGGCTTGCGGCTACGGCGGCTGACTTTATCGAGCTGATAATTGGCGACGTTGCCGGCGCCGGCCGGCGACAGACGTTCGTTGACAGTCAGGACGACCGCCAAGACCTTCCGGCCTCGCGCGTCGCGGACGAGGTCGATGCGGTCGATGATCGGGCCTTGCGTGTCGCGGCGATTGCCGAAGTTTATTCCAGCGGCGATCGAGCCGGCTGTGATCGCGATCGGGTTCGGGTTCGAAGTAGTCTGGAACCAGTCGGTTTGTTGCACCTCCCGCACGCGGTACGAGCCGGCCGCGAGGCTGTCAAACGAGAAGTTGCCGGCGGCGTCGGTGGTCACGGACCGCTCGGTTTCGTCGGTCTGTAGTGTGAGCGACCAGCCGTCGAGCGTGCCTTCGTCGCGGTCGGCGGTGTCGATGATTTCAAGCGTCCACGTACCGGCCGCGAATTGACCGTCGAGCACCGAAAGCGGATTCATTGGCCGGAAGCTCCCGGTGAACGGTGCTTCGCCGCTGGTGATTGGCGTCGTCGCCTCGTCGTCGAACGTGGTGTTCGTGAAATTGTCCTCGTCGAGTTCGAGCGGCGGCAGCGAATCCTCGGCGACGAGTTGCACGCGCGTGCCGGACGGACCAACGAGTGTGAAAGCCAGATCTCCGGCGAACGAGTGCGTGATGTCGAGCCGTACGTTGACGTCGCGGATCGATCCGAGCGGCCCGGTGACGACCAGCGGCGCGAGGACGGTGCCGGCTCCCGGAATGGGCTGCGGCAGTCCGCCGGCGTTTCGCGTGTTTGTCTCGATGCCGCCGTCGCGCACGCCGTTATTGTTGTTGTCGAGAAAGATGACCCAGCCGGGCAGGCCCGGCTCGTTGAGATCTCTGACGGCATCGCCGTCACGGTCCTCGAACTTCATCCCACGGATTTGGCCGCCGGGCGGGGCGTCGTCGTCGCGGATCGTGCCGGCGCCTTGGCCGTCGAGCAGGAAGGCGCCATCCGGGCTCGTGATGTTCACGACAAACGTCTCGTCAATCTCGTCGATCGTGTCGCCATTCACTTGGACGGTAACGAGCAAGCTGGTTTGGCCCGCGTTGATCGTCATAGTCGTGGCGCCAACGCCGTCAAAATCGCTGCTGGCCGACGCCGTGCCCGCGGTCGTCGAGTAGGTGACGCGCAGCGGCTGAGTCGGTGGGAACGACGGCGTGATCGTGAACACGGCGTTCACCTTGCCCGTGTTGCCCTCGGTCACCGACACGTCGTTGATGGAAAGTGCTGGAATCACCGTCGGCTCATCATCGTTGATCGTGCCGTCGGCAACGGTGTTGGCCGGTACCGTCGCATTCGAGGCACTGACGATGCGGACCGAAAACGTCTCGTCCGGCTCGTCGATCGAGTCGCCCGTGACTTGAATGAGAATGGTGCTTGTCGTCTGTCCGGCGGGAATCGTCACGAAGCTGTTGAGCGCCGCGTAATCGCTGCCCGCGGTCGCCGTGCCATTCTCAGTCTGGAAGTTGACCACGACGGCCTGGGACGATGCGGCGGAGAGTTGCACGTTGAAATCGGCGTCGGTCGTTCCGCTGTTGCCCTCGGTCACCGAGACGGAGTCGATGGACACCACGGGTGCCGGGTCGTCGTCGTTGATCGTGCCGACGGCGGTCGTGTTTGCCGGCACAGTCGCGTTGGTGGCACTGACGATCCGTACCGAAAACGTCTCGTCCAACTCGTCGATCGAGTCGCCGGTCACCGGGATTCGAATCGTGCCCGTCGTCTGGCCGGCGGCGATTGTGATCGAGTTGGTCGAAGCGGCGTAGTCGGACCCGGCGGTCGCCGTGCCGTTTTCGGTCTGGTAGTTGACGGTCACCGCCTGCAAAGCCGCCGCGGAAAGCCGCACGTTGAAGACGGCGTCGGTCGTTCCACTGTTTCCTTCGGTCACGGCGGTCGGATCGAGGGACACGGTCGGCAGCGAGCCGCACGGCAATTGACCGCCGCCGATCCGGATGATGCCCGCCGATCGGTCGCGGCGAATCTCGTCGATCTGTGCGGCGCCCAGCGCGGAGCCGAAGACGAAGACATTGTCGATCGAACCGTTGAAGAAGTCGCCGAAGGGGTTCGAACCGATCCGCAGACTCGTGTTGCCGGCCCCAAGCGTTCCAGACTCCGTGAAGATCTTGTCCTCGACATACAGCGTCACCGTCGCCGCCACTTGATCGTAGACCGCGGCCAGAAACGTCCACTCGCCCGTCTGAACGGGCACGAAGCCGAGCACGCCACCAGTTCCTGAGAACGCGGACCAACCCGTACCGCCGCCGCGAAAATCAATATCGATGGTTCGGTCAAAGCCGCCGCTGTCGTGCGAAAGCGCGGTTCCGCCGGACGTGGAGTTGGATCGTGCCCAGAGACCCATCGTGAGTTTCGGCTGCGCCGACGGATTGATATCGACGGGTACCGAGATGAAGTCGCCGACGGTATCCGTCGGATCGAAGCGATACGCTCCGTTTTCGATGCCGTCGTTGACCGGCATCGCGCCGTTCGTCGCTGTGCCGTTGCGACCGTTCCCGCTCGCGTCGCACGCGCTGCCGTCGAGCGGATAGAACCCCAAGAGCGGCGAGGAGCCGGAACCGCCGCCGTCGTTGTCGAGGATCGTTCCGGTCGCGACGCCCGCGGTGGCGGCGATGGTCGCGCCCGTCGCGCTGACCAATCGCACCGAAAAACTCTCGTCCGGTTCACTCGTCGTGTCGCCGTTGACGGCGATTCGGATCGTGCCTGTCGTCTCGCCGGCCGAGATCGTCACGGAGTCCGTGCGAGCGACGTAATCGCTGCCTGCCGTGGCCGTGTCGTTTTCGGTTTGGAAGTTCAGGACTACCGCCTGCGAAGCCGCGACGGAAAGTCGCACGTTGAAAACGGCGTCGGCAGTGCCGCTATTGCCTTCGGTCATGGACGTCGGATCAATGGACACGGTTGGATTGGTTACCGGCGGGCACTTGCCCGCGTTGTCGGCGTTGAAAATGCCCTGGATTTCCGCGGCGGCCAGCGCGCGATTGTAGATCGTCACTTCATCAATCAAGCCGGGGAACGACTGCTGCCCCTCGCCAAACGAGCCGGCCGCCCGCTCGCCCAAGTACAGGTCGGTCGTCGTTCGCGGCGTGAATGATCCCAGGTTGGCTTGCCCCGCCGCCGCGCCGTTGATGTACAGCGTCGCCGTACCGCTCGCTTTGTCGTAGGTCAACGCAACGTGCTGGTAGGTCCCGGCCGTGAGTGAGGATCCGGCTGAAGTGACCGTGTGATTGCCGCCGTCAGAGATATTTGCGAAGAGGTTCCCAGTACCGAAGACGGAGGTCCACAAGTGGACCCCGTTGACCCACTCGACGATCGGACCGCGCTGGCCGAGCGTACTCGGGTTAATCCACGCCTCGATCGTGAAGCCGCCGCCAGCGCCGACGTTCAAGCTCGTCGAGGCCGCGACGCGCACCCCGTCGTCCGTGCCGTCGAAGCTGAACGCTTGGCCGACCTTGCCCGCGGCGAACGACGTGCCCCCGACCAGCGTGCCGTTGTTTCCGCCGACCAAATCGTTCGCGTTCCCGTCACCGGGGAACCAGTTGACCAACCCCGCCGGAGCGGCGACGCAACCGCCGCCGCCTCCGCCGTCGTTGTCCAGGATCGTCAGCGTCGCGGTCCGGACAGCACCGAGCGACGATGCACCGGTCGGCGTTGAGATGGTCAAGTTGACGGTTTCGTCTGACTCGTCCGTCGAGTCGTCGCGGATCGTGATGGTGAATGACCGGCTCGTTTCGCCCGGCGCGAACGTGAGCACGCCGGAGGTCGCGTCGTAATCCTGGCCGTCGATGGCGGTGCCGTCGCTCGTCGAATACCGGATCGTGTCTTCGGTGTCCGCTTTGCCGGTGCGGCTGATTGTGATCGTCGCGGTACCGGCGTCCTCATTCACTTGGAAGTCGGACGCACTGAACTCGATCGACGAGCGGGAAGCGGGCGGCGGCGTGGCCGCGCCGAACGTGCCGCTGATCTGCGAAGTGCCGTAATTCACCCACAGTGCGGGGCTGCCGAAACTACTATGATGATCGAGCGTGAATAGCTGCTGCGTTGCGTTGGACAAGCCGTACATCACGCCGTCGGGGCCGAAGACCAGGCCGAAGACCTGGGTGAAATCGTTGATGAGTACCTGCCGGGGCAGCTCTCCAATGCCGGTCACGGGATCGAGTTCCTGAAAAGACTCGTTACTCGGCGTGGTCATGAACAGCCTGCCGAGCGAGTCGAAGGCCAAATCGCCCACCGACGAGCTGCCGACGATGTCAACGACGCGCGTGCCCTGGCCGGTCGCGGTCTCGATGGTGTAAAGCCCGCCCTCGCCGGCTGCATACAAAGTTCCGGCGGGCGAAAAGGCTAGCGACGTCATCGCGGCGCCGACGGCCCCGATCTGTGTCGCGGCCCCGGTGCTTGAATTGATGCTGAACAACGAACTCGTCGCATTGACGCCGAACAGCGCCCCGCTGGCGTTTTGCGCCAAGTCGGTCATGACAGTGCCCATGTTCCCGACCACTATCACGGTGCCCGTCAACGCGTTGATCCGGAACAGCTTGCCCGTGGCATCGCACGCGAAGATGTCGAAACCCACGCGCGGCGCGAGCGTCGCGCCGGTCGCGTTGCCCAAGGCACCAAGGATGTCGTGCGAAGCGCCGAACGCCGTGGCCCGGTTCAGCGACAGGAATTGATCCAGAGTTTGACTGACGCCGTACAGAGTCTTGTCCGGTCCGAAGAAGAGTCCGGTGACGTCGTCGTAGTTCCCTTGCGCGTTACCCGTGCCTCGTCCCAGAGTCGCCGCAACGGCGGTGGCGGCCCCCGTCGCCGGATCGACTCGCACCAATTGGTCGGTCGTCGTCGTCATGAACAGCGCGCCGGTTTCGTCGAACGCCAGATCACCTTCTGAAACGAATCCGCTCAAGGGTCCAACGAGCGTGCCCAGCCCGGTCATGGTATTGATCGTGTACAGCGAACTGCCTGCCGCGTACAGCTTCGCGTCCGGGCCAAACGTCAAGGCATTCACCGGTGCGCCGACCGTGCCGATCGCCGTGGGAACCGCCGTGGCCAGATCAATACTGTAAAGCGTGCTCGTGGCATCGACTCCGAACAGCTTGCCGCTGGAATCGAGCGCGATGTCTTCCATCCGAATGCCCGTGTTCCCAAGGCGCTGAACGAACTTGCCCGAACTGATCACATCACCGGCCACGAGGGCGACCGTAGGGACTCGGAACCTCCAGAGGTCGCCGAAGAAATCGCTCGCCAGCGCCAGGAACGGTCCACTGTCGGTCGACGGATGGCTGCCCCAGTCGGGATCGGTGCCGAGCCGCGGAAAAGCAGACGTCACGATCGTCATTTCACCGCTGCCGTCCGGGTTGATGGTGACCGGCACGACGTTGCCAGTCGAGGCGTTCGGAGGATTCTGGTAGTAGTGAATCTTCGTGCCGTCGGGTGAGAATACCGGGCGCGATCTCGGCACCGTATCGACGACGCTCACCCGAGCTTGGCCCGTCCCGTCCGCGCTCATGATCCAGATCGCTTCCGGACCGGGCAGGCCCCGTCGAAAGAAAACGATCTTCGTGCCATCGGGCGACCAGTCTGGCGAGAAGTCGTGCGCATCGACCAGACTGGTCAACTGCACGGGTGCGGTTCCGTCGGCGTTCATCACCCAGATGTCGATTCCGAGCTGGCTGCGTCCGCTCGAAAACACGATCCGGTTGCCGTCGGGCGACCACTGCGGATCGGTGTCGTCTTCCGAGTTGTTCGTGAGTCGCGTCTGGCCAGTGCCATTCGCATTCATCACGTAGATTTCCCAACCGCCCGCCGGCTCCAAGTGTTGATAGACGATGCGAGTGCCATTAGGCGAAAACTGTGGGTTCCGGTCGCTCACGCTGTTGGTTGTCAGTTGCGTTTGCCCCGAGCCGTCGGCGTTCATGACGAAGATTTCTTCGGACTGCGCGTCGCTGGTGGCCCGGTTCCAGAAAGCAATGCGGCTACCGTCCTGAGACCACGCCGGCCCGCCGTCAGCGCCAGGATTATTGGTGAGGCGAATGACCCCGGTGCCATCCGGGTTCATGCAGTAAATCTCGCCGCTGCCGCCGGAATCCTCGACGTTCGCGAACACGATCTTGCCGTTGGTGCGCGGCACGGGGATGCCGAGATTGACCGTGAGCACGCCGATGTCCGTCAGCCCGCCGGGGTCGCGGGCCTGAACCTGCAGGCTCCACGTCCCGGTCGCCGATCCGGTCGTGTTCCACGTGAGTTGCTGCGTGGCCGCGTTGAACGTGGGGGCGATCAGCGGCGCCGCGCCGCCCGGACCCAGAATCTGATTGAACGACCAAGTCAGCGCGTTGCCGTCTGGGTCGGAGCCGGTGAACGTATGCGTGACCGTTTGACCAACGGTGGCATTGACCATCGCGTTGTTTGCGTCCGGGGCGCGATTCGCGGAGCCGGTACTGACGGCGTCGAACATCCAGTCGAACTCGACCTTGCTCCCGTCGCTGGCGATGATGTTGCCGCTGAATGCGTAGTCGGCGCCGGCGTTGCCCGCCGTGTTGTCCAGATACGTCGCCGTGCTCGCCGCGGGAATGGACAGAGCGCCCGTGCTCGTGTTGATCGAGAAGCCCGGCGGCTGCGAGGTGATGCTCTGATTGAGCGATTGGTCGTAGCTCAGCGTGATTCCCGGCGCCGGCACGGCGGACAAGTTCCCCGCGTAATCTTGACCGCGAACGACCTCGATCTGAACCGCCGAAAAGTTGAATGTGATCGGAGTATTGGCCGACGATCCGTCCCATCTGATCCGTGAGTTCATTTCCGTGCATTCTGCCGGAGCGTTCCGAATGCCGGCAACGCGGGCACACACCATTTCCCTGATTTCATAGAGTCCTGCTGCTGAAAGCTGAAATGTGTGCCGTTGCACAACTCGCGCAAACCGCGCGTCAGACGAGTCGATCGTTCTTCGGGCAAGATTGCCGAAACCTTCCGAGCCTCCAACATCGACCATGGACCCCACAGGCTGCATCGTGGCGACGTTCACTACCGTGGGATTAGCCCCTCCAGCCGGACAGGTACTGGAATTACAGCCTTCGTCGATCCCCTCGGGACGGTCCGCTTTCCAAAAGGAAGTCGAGGTGAGGGTGAGCAACCCGCCGGCGCTGACACTCGGAATCATCGCGGCACCGCGAAAGTGGCTCAGCAACAGACGATCCTCCAGCGACTCGACCAGGGGTGACACGCTGGGCTGCCGCGACCGACGCCGCGCTGGTCGCGCGTTCGGGGAACCAATTGCACTGCGGACAGACATGAGTGCAGGCAGCTTGAACATGGTGAATTCTCCGGCTCGGTGTGATGGAACTGGATCGCGGCCCGGCTCCTCTCCGTGTCTGATTCCTCTATAGAGTTAATCCCGGTTTGGGCCGCTGACCTCGCGCGAGAATTTGAGAATCCGCAGAATTGTGAATGGAGCGGTGGCGGCGGGGTGCGCCGAAGTTATCTCCGGTACTCCGGAGGGGAGCGCCGGAGGTGAGGGATTTCACGCCCGTGACTCACCCGCGAAGGCCCCTCATCCCGACCCGCTCCACGGAGTACCGGGGCGAGGGAGAAAATAAATGACGCCCGCCACCGCATCAATCCGCCGCGTCATCCGGCCTTCCGCCCGCGCAGCCCGGCCGTTCGGTCGGACCATCCAGCCGTCCGCTGTGCACGAGCAGCCGTCCCGTAGGACCATCCAGCCGTCCGTTTGGCACGAGCAGCCGACCGGTAGGGCCGTCCAGCCGTCCGTTTGGCACGAGCAGCCGTCCGGTAGGGCCATCCAGCCGACCGCTGGGCACGAGCAGCCGTCCGGTAGGGCCATCATCCAGCCGACCGCTGGGCACGAACAGCCGTCCGGTAGGGCCATCCAGCCGACCGGTAGGGCCATCCAGCCGTCCGGTCGGCATGTGCAGCCGTCCGGTTTGAACGTTACCAAACTTTCACAACTCAATACGACAAAATGACTTGAGTATCAGACGTGTGTATGGGTGCAGAAATGTCCGTAGTAATCCAACTAACTACCGATGCGAGGTCCCAGTCTACCAATCCACCCCCAACTCGCGCAAGCGGGCGTGCAGATCATCGAAGTCCCAGACGATTGTGGGGGCCACGTACGCGCCACCGGCCAGGAATCGGCCGTCGCGGCTGAAGGAGAGGGAGCGGATTTCGCGCGTGTCGGCGCGGAGGCGGACCACGCGGTCGAATGTCGCGCCGTCCCAGAGAATGATCAGGCCAGGGGTCGAGCCGCTTGCCAAGTAGCGGCTGTCGGGACTCCAGCGCACGGCCCAGACGGCGGCGCTGTGGCCGGCGAGAAGGCGGTCGGGCGGACGCGGCGTCAGCGACCCCTCACCCCCAACCCCTCTCCCCGAAGACGGGGCGAGGGGAGTTTCTGCAATGTCCCACAGCGCCACGTGATGATCGCCGCAGCCGGCGGCGAGCCAGCGGCCGTCGGGACTGAAGGCGACGTTGAACACGGAGTGAGTGAACTTGTGCAGCACGCCGAGCGGCCGGGCGATTCCGCGCGGTCGAGTTCCGATGTGTCCCAGAGCTGAATCGCCCCGTCGGACGACGCCGACGCGAGCCAACGGCCGGACGGATGAAATGCAACCGAGTTCACGAGCCGCGTGTGCGCATCGAAGTGCGCGACCTCGCGGCCGGACGCCGCATCCCACAATTTGAGTTCACCCGTCTTGTTCACGTCGTTGGCCGAACCGGATGCGAGGTACTTCGAGTCGGGACTGAACGTGACGGTCCAGACGAGGTCCTTGTGGCCGGTAAACGTGTGAACGAGTCGTCGCGTGGCGATTTCCCAGAGCTTGACCGTCTGATCGTGACTGGCGGTGGCGAGCCAGCGGCCGTCCGGGCTGGAGGTCACGCACCAAATCTCGCCCGCGTGGCCCCCGGGAATGACGATCGCTTCGACATCCATCCTGACTGGATTGCTCGGCGTGCTGCCTGCCGATTGCGAAATGACTTGCTCGCGCGCCGCATCAACTTCCGCCATCGAGTACCGCGCGATGGCACCGATAGGAGTTGCCGATATCAGCGACGAGTTGTCCGATGACATTCGACTTGTGTTCGCGCCGGTGAAAAAATTCACCAGGCGCGTGCCCGTGGCGGCGTCCCAGGCGGAAGTCGCGGCGCTCGACTGAAACCTGTAGGCACCCCCTGAAAATAGGTATCGCCCCGTGGCGTCGAACGTCAGCCACGTCGGGCATCCCTCTTGAAACTTTTGGCTCGATCGCTGGCTGCCCCCAGCAACGTCCCAGAGTCGCAAAGTTTGGTCCATGCCAGCGGTGGCGAGCACTTGACCGTCGGGCGAAAACTCGGCGGCCAGCACAGGGCCGGAGTGTCCATGAAGCGTCCGGCGAATCTCGCCGGTTCCATCGTCGCGCAGCTCGATGACCCCGCCCGGGCCGGCCGTTGCAAGAATCCCGTTTCCGGCCGCGATGGCCGTGTGACCGGAACTGTGGTCGCTAATGATCGTCGCACGCGCGGCATCGGCCGGCAAAAGTGCGATTCCTTCAGCGCCCGCCGCGGCCAGCATCGAGCCAGCGCGATTCCACACTACGCGGTGCAGTTCGCCAATGCCCAATTCGACAGATCGTTCGTTCTCGCCCGTATTCCATTTCCACAAACGCACGACTCCGTCAGCGCCCGCCGACGCGATGCGTTCGCCGTCGCGACTCGTGGCCAGGCTAGTCACGCGCGTGTGGGCCGGCCACGCGCGAAGCTCGCTCGGCGGCTCGATCTGCCACACGTGGATTTCGCCGTCGTCCCCCGCCACTGCGATCCGCCGACCGTCCCGGTGAACCTCCAAATCGCGAATGATATCTGGAGCGAACCGGTACCCAATCGCCGGTTCGGCGGTCGGCCTTTCCCAAGAGCTAACACCGTCGCATAACCGACTGTTCGGTTCCAAAAAGGTCACGCTCTGATGGCGACTGTTATACGCGATCCCGGCATTCATTCGCTCCCACAACCGAACCTGCCCGTCGGAATAGCCGCCCACGATCCAGCGCCGGTCCTGGGTGTGAACGGCACTCTGAACGCCGCCGAAATCACCCCGCGCGACCGCCAACTCCACCCACTCGCGCGGGTTCCACAACTTGATCGCGCCGTCGCTGGACGCCGTAAGCAGCAAGGCAGCGGAATCGAACGTGACGTCCAACACCGGCCCGGTGTGGACATGATTGGGTCCTGTCGCATTCTCGGCCTGCAAATCGCGATAGCGAAAGCCGAACGTGTCCGTCTCGGCGAATGCCAACGCGGAATCGCCGAGTTGAAAAGCAAGCGATTGAGTGACTCCGCTCAGCGGCCACAATCCTGCCGGGCGTCCGTTTGCGACCCGCCAAAACCGAATCGTGCGGTCGCCGCCAGCCGACGCGAGCGTGAGACTGTCGTGCGAAAATGTCAGCGACGTCACCGCCGCCTCGTGACCAGCCAACGTGCGAGTGGCCGAAACGTCCGGCTGGTCCTGCTTGATATCAACGAGTCGCACCATCGAGTCGTCGCCGGCCGCGGCCAACCACCGGCCGTCCGATGAAATCGCCACCACCCGCATCGGGCCGGCGTGGAAGTCGAAGATGCGCGGGACCGGCTCCCACGCATCATCAGGCTGATTGAAAACACGCGGCACAACGTCAGCAAGGTCCCACAGCCGCACCGTGCCGTCGGCCGAACACGACGCCAGCCGACGGCCGTCGGGATGGAACGCGACTCGCAACACGACGCCTTCGTGGCCGTTCAGCACACCGAGCGGCTCGCCGTCCGGCATGCTCCACAACCGAATCGTGTTGTCACGCGAGCCGGACGCGACGAAGCGGCCATCGAGACTCACGGCTACGCTCGTCACCGGCGCCGTGTGCCCCGACCACGTCGCGGACAAGCGGAGACTGTTGTACGACGAGCCGAGGCACTGAATCGCCAGTTCGCGCAGTTCTGTCGGGTCGCGGTCGGCGACGTTCAGTTTGGCGGCTTGGCCGATGTCGTCCATCGCCTTCCACCACCAGCCGGTGTCGCGGCCTCGCATCTGCCCGCGTGCGTCGCTGATCAATGCCTGATACAAATTCGCTTCCGCGCGATCGCGCTCGGCGCGAAACCGGTCGCGCTCACTGAGCACACGCCAGAAACCGATCGCGGCGACGGCGATCGTCGCCGCGACAGCGGCAGCCAGCGCGGGATTGCGGCGACACCAGCGAGCCAACTGGCCGAGCGGTCCGACGCGCCGCGCCCGAATCGGCCGGTGCTCGAGATATCGACGTAGATCTTCAGCCATCGCCCCGGCCGACTCGTAGCGTCGCGACGGCTCTTTCGCCATCGCCTTCAAACAAATCGTCTCAAGATCGAGCGGCACGCTCGGCCGCACGCCGCGCGGCGAGATCGGCTCGTCGTGGATCACGCGGTGCAAAATCGAGACGCTCGTTCCCTCAAACGGCAGCCGGCCGCAGAGCAACTCGTACAGCAGCACGCCGAGGCTATACACGTCCGAGCGCGCGTCGGCCGCGTGCCCGCGTCCCGACGCCTGCTCCGGCGGCATGTACGCCGGCGTGCCGAGGATATCGCCTTCCTGCGTGAGCGTTGCGCCAGCGTCCGCGTGCCGCGCCAGTCCGAAGTCGGCGATCATCGGCAGACCGTCGCGGTCCATCATGACGTTCGCCGGCTTCACGTCGCGATGCACGACGCCGCAACCGTGCGCGTAGTCGAGCGCCTCCGCAATTCGTGCGACCCACGCCGCTGCCTGCTGCGGCGACGGCCGCGTCTCGCGCATCAGTTTCGCCAGCGTCGGGCCGGGCACGAATTCGTACACGATGTACGTCGCGTCGCCGTGCGTGCCGACTTCATAGATCGGCACGATCGCGGGATGCCGCAACTGGGCGGCACTTCTCGCCTCGCGCAGCGCACGCTCCATCAAGTCCGGCTGACCGGCGAACTCGTCTCGCGGCAACTTGATCGCCACGTCACGGCGCAGTTCCGTGTCCCACGCGCGGTACACCGTCGCGAACCCGCCGCGCCCGACCGGTTCGCGAAGTTCGTATCGGCCCAATCGTGTGAAACGCGAGCTTGTTAACCGGGCCCCGCCGGCCGATGCCGGTTCGCGATTCTGTCCGCTTTGCAAGATTGCGGTTTCCGCAATGGGCGAGTCGCCCGCCGGCTTCACAAGCGTCGGAGCAACTCCGCGATCCAGTCCATCATCGGAATCCGAATTGCACGCCACGCCGAGTAATTCGGTACCGAGATAAGGGAATCGCCGCAGCAATTCCGCGCGGCTCACCTCCACGCCGTGGTCGCGGCGCACGCGCGATTCGAATTCGATCAAGTCAAGCACCGCCGCGCGCGACTCGCCGAGTTCGGCGAATCGCGACAGATAATTCTCTACGTCCAGCCGTTCGCCGCGTCGCCAGCGATAGTCGAGATCGAGCTTCACGAGTTCGGCGAGGACCTGGCGGCGACTCGGGTCGCTCGCGGGCGGCACAAAGTCCTCGATATTCGGCGCCGCGTCGGCGTGCCACGCGCGCTCGAACGCCTCGATCGTCGCATCGTGGCGCAGCCAATCCGAATCGCCCAGTTGTCCCGCACCGCTGGGTTGGCTCATTCAGCTTCCTCCAGCAGCTTTGCGGCCAACTCCCTCACCCGCGCCAGCACGCGCAACACAGTTCCCTGCGAACGATTCACGCGCTGGGCGATTTCCTCGATCGAGTAGCCTTCCACGCGAAGCAAGAATACGTCGCGGTGGTGGACCGGTAGCCGCGCGGCAATCTGCTCCATGAATTCGTAGAGTGTCGCCAAATCATCGGCCGTTGGCGCGGGGTCGGCCGGTGGCGTCGCCCCGGAATGACTCGCATCCGCGAATGCGGCGTCGCGTCGCGCGTCGCGCCGCTGCTGGAAATGAAACCGGACGGCCTTCGCGGCCTTGTGGTACGTCATCGCCGCAAGCAGCCGCCACACGTCCTGCGAATCGTCCAACTCGAACTTGCCGTCTCGCAGTCGGCGGAAGAAACTGCGGTACACCGACTGCACGACGTCCTCGGGATCCATTCGCTGCCGCACGCGCTGAGGCAGTTGCCGGCGTGCCAATGCAACGAGCCGATGGGTGAACTGCTGAACGAGAACGCTCTCGCCACCGCCCTTGGCCGTCATCATCTTCGCCAGCCATGTGGACATGTCACGCATTGTCGCAGGGTGCGCACGCTGACGCCAACACCCGGTGAGAAATGCGGGCTTATCCGACTTAGAAATCCGTGTCGCTCCACAACTCGTTGGCGGCCTGGTCGGTGATCACGTCGAGCACGCCGCCGTTGTCGGCGACGCGATTGGCAAGGAACCAATCGACGCCTTGGCTGCCGGTCAGCGTGTCCGCGTTGTTGTCGTTGAACACCGTCTGATTCGCGCCGTCGTCGCCGTTCAGACGGTAGCCGCCGGTCAAGCCGGTCCCGGCCTGGATGTTGGCGATGCGAGCGGCGTTGGTGCCGGCCGAGGTCCATTCTTTCATGATCGACGAGAGTGCCAGGTCGTTGTTGTCGTGGGCCGTGTATCCGGCGACCAGGATGTCTTCATCGGTGTTACCCACGAGCCGGTCCGAGCCGTAGCCGCCGATCATGAGGTCACGGCCGCCGCCGCCGATCAGCATGTCGTCGCCGTCGCCACCCACGAGGACGTCGGCGCCGTCGCCGCCCTTCACATGGTCATTGCCGCCTCCGGCAAAGACGCACGCGGGGATCGAAATCGATCCGGCAATCTGAATGTGATCGTCCGCACCCTGACCGAAGATGACGATTTGCGAGAACCCGCCGGCGGGCGGACCAAACGACTGCTGGTAAACGAGAGTGTCCTTCGTACGGTTGGTGATCTGCACTTGCAGTGTACCGTCATTGCTCTGCGGGTTCACGTGGATGCGGTCGTTCACGGTGAGGCCGCCCACGACCAGCGCCGTGCCCGTGCCCGCTCCGCACGCGCCGACTTGGGTGCCAGCGTACGCGACATTCAGTGTCAGCGTCTCAAAGTCCACGCCCAAGTCGTCGTCGGCCAAGGAGAATTTGACGGTGAACGCGCCCGGCGTCGTCGGCGTGAAGTTGAGGCTTAGACCCGAGCCGCTCGCGACCACGACGTTTGACCCGTCGCGCACTTCCCACGCGGTCGTGTGCGTGTCCAGCGTGCCGACGTCGGTGAATCCGGCGACCGAGTACGCGAGCGGTTGGCCGGGCACGGCGGCCGTCGCGCCGTTGATCGAACCGGTGATCACCGGGGCCACGTTGTTGACGGTGACCGTATCAGAAGTCTTCGTGTCGCTGCCCAAATCGTCGTCGCTGATGGTGATGTCAACGGCGAACAAGTCGAACGCCGTGCCCGTCGGATCATCGTCCGGGAAGCTGCGCGTCGTGCTGAACGTGTCGCCGGAGATCGTCACCGGCGTGGTCGCGCCATCGCTCCACAACGCCGTGCCGGTGAAAGTCTCGGTTGCGACGCCGAGCGCCGGGTCGGTGAACGTGCCGCTCGCGGTGACCGATTGACCTTCGTTGATCGAGGCGGAGCTGAGCGACAGCGACAGGATTTCGGGTGCCACGTTCCTCACCTCCACGTCGGCCTCGCCGTTGGCAACATTGCCGGCGGCGTCGATCACCTGGAACGCGAAGTGGTGTGTGCTCGGGCCATCGAGGCCGAGGAATTCGGCGGGATTGCCGTTGTTGAAGTTGCCGTCGCCGTCGAGGTCCCAGTCGATACTCGCAACGCCCGAAAGCAGGTCGTAGGAGGCCGCGGCGTCGAGTTGGATCGTGCTCCCTTCGTCCACGAAGTACGGCCCGCCGGCAACCGGCACGGGCAGAGTCTTGTCGATTCTGACGTGAATCGTTTGCGGCTGTTCGTAGTTGCCGACCACGTCCATTGCCTGAAACACGATCGTGTGTTGGCCTTCGTCGGTCAGAATGAAGGACGTGGCGGAACCGAGCACCGAAACCGCCGGGCCGCCGTCGATTGAATAGAGAATCCGCCGCACGCCGGAGCCGCCGGGGTTGTCCACCGCCGCAAGATTGACGGTCACGTCGGTGTTGTGCCAGCCGGCGGCGTTGGCCGCCGTGTCGAGCGTGGCCGTCGTGACGGGCGGGATGGCGTCGCCCAGCACCGAGATCCGTGACCGGGCGGCCACCAAGTACTGCGACGACAACCACCTCACGCCGCGCGAGCGGCTGGAACTGTTCGTGCCGGTCTGCCAGGCGATCCAGCACGCGCACCAGAAGGGCATCATCCACCGCGACATCAAGCCGTCCAACGTCATGGTCACGCTCTACGACGGCAAGCCGGTGCCCAAGGTGATCGACTTCGGCGTGGCCAAGGCGACCGAGCAGCGGCTGACCGAGCGGACCCTGTTCACGCAGTACGGCACCATGGTCGGCACGCTAGAATACATGAGCCCGGAGCAGGCGGAGATGAGCGCCCTGGGCGTCGATACCCGCAGCGACATCTACTCGCTGGGCGTGCTCTTGTACGAGCTGCTGACGGGCAGCACGCCGCTCGACCACAAGCGGGTCCGGGAGGCGGCGAATGGCGAGATTCTCCGCATGATCAAGGAGGAGGAGCCGCCCAGGCCGAGCACGCGGCTGAGCGATTCGGGCGAGGCGCTGGCGTCGATCTCGGCCAATCGCCACACGGAGCCGGCCAAGCTGACGAAGCTGATCCGAGGCGAGTTGGACTGGATCGTCATGAAGACGCTGGAAAAGGACCGCAACCGCCGCTACGAGACGGCCAACGGCTTCGCGGCGGAGATGCTGCCCTACTTGAACGACGATCCGGTGCAGGCCTGCCCGACCTCCTCCACTGCTGGATTCCGGATTTTCTTTCCGGTACGTAAGTAGAATCGCCGCTCGGCGTCGTCTTATCCATAGGAAGGGAAGCACCGTGGCTCCAGAGCAAGCTTCATGGGCATGCCTCTTCGATACGTGTCAAGCTGCACTCCTCCTGTTGGCGCGCCAGTACACGGGTTGCTGCGCCGAGGCGGAAGATGTCGTGCAGGAGGCTTTTCTCCGTGTCATTCGAGGCAGCCAGCAGCCACTTGATGATCCAAAGCCGTACATGTTCGCTGTCGTGAGGAATACGGCGATCGATTTCGCCAAGAGGGCGGATCGCCGCAAAAGGCGCGAGGCCGGTGTCGCCCAGAACTCGGATGCAGAGCAGATGTTTAAGTGTCCCCTGGAGATGGAGGAGCGTCGCGCTGCCATTGAAGCCGCACTGCAAGGATTACCGGAAGACCAACGCGTGGTGATTGCCCTGAAAGTCTGGAGCGACTTGACATCTCCCCAGATTGCCGTGGCCTTGGATACAAACGAAAGGACGGTAGCGTCACGTTATCAGTACGCCATCGCTAAGTTGCGAAAGCTCTTGGAAGGGATGGCCGTCGAATGACTGATGAGATCGAGAAATTTGAAGAAGAATTGCGGAGCTTTCGGCCTCGCGATCTTTCGGATGCCGTTCGGAAGCGAATTCGAGACGAACTGGCGGCTGGTGAGGCAACGGGCGACCAATCGCCGAGTGCTAACGATTTGGTCGGGACAAGCGGACAGCGACACGAACTTGGATTTGGCTTGGCGGGAGGAGCGCAAACGCAAAGGGCCTGGTTCGGCCGATTCGTCAGCACACGTTTGCGCCGCGCGTTGACAATCGCAGCCCTTGGTCTGGCTTTGCTAACAGGAATCGGGTGGACGACGTGGGCCTTCCTTTATGATCCACCGTTGCTCCAAGACGATTTCAACGACCGATCTTTCGACGCAAACCTGTGGATGCCCCAGCCAGAGGTGGATCGCCGTTTTAAGGAACCGATGGGTGTCTCCGAGCGCAACCGCTATCTCAAGCTCGTCAACCGCGGCTTCCTGATCACGCGAAGGGAGTTCCGCGAATCGATCTCGCTCAGTTTCGATTGGAGCTGGAGCGAACTCAGCCCGATGCTTGACCCGCTGTACGCCGACATCCTGACGGTGGCGCTACGCACGACTGGCAACGCTTCGCCGCGTCATCCATACGAAATCAGCGACGGCCTACTCGTCGTGTTTTATGTTTGGGGCCCATTCATGCAAATCCGACAACGCCTGGATGGCCAAGACACAGTGCTCGGCTCGACGGAAGACGCTGGCCTTAAGCTCCCGATCCCGGCGGACGAATGGCACAAGATCCGGATCACGGACGATGGAGAGACGATCAGCGTCTACATGTATGGGCCGGAGATCGGTGACCGATTCACCGAAAAGCCGTTGCTGCAGGTTCGATGCCCGCAGAAGTTCGAAGGGCATCACATTGCGATCTACAACCGGGAATTCCTCAACGAAACGCCACACGAATCATTGATTGACAATGTTGTTGTCCGAGCAATTCCACGCAAACACTAACTGGGAGGACGCCGCCATGAGGTCGCCAACACGCCGCAGCAGAAGCTCACAGAAAACCGTGCGCGGGGGCAGCAGATTCTGGAAACCACACTTCGAGCGGTTGGAAGACCGCACGCTGCTTTCCGCCGGCGACTTGGACCTGCCGTTCGGCATTGGCGGCAAGGTCATCAGCAATTTCGGCGCGTTCGACTTCGCGTCGGCGACGGCCGTGCTGGACGACGGCAAAATTCTGGCCGCCGGCGGCTCGGACGGGGATTTCCTCGCGGCGCGTTACGGCCAGGACGGCACTCTGGACACGACGTTTGGCGAAGCGGACGCCGGCAATCCCGGTCAGCGAACCGGACGAGTGCGGATCGACCTCGGCGGCACGGGGACGAACTTTCCGAGCGGCATCGTAGAGTTCGCGGAAGACATGGCCGTGCAGGCGGACGGCAAGATTGTGCTCGCGGGGCGCACCGACGCACGCGCCGGGACGCTTCAGTTCGGCGTCGCACGCATCAACGCGGACGGGACGCTCGACACGACCTTTGGCAACAACGGCACGGTAGTCACCGATGTTTTCGGCCGGTTCAGCCGCGCGACCGGTGTAGCAATTCAGCCCGACGGCAAGATCGTTGTCGTTGGAACGGCGGACTTGAGTGCAACAAGCTGGAGCTTTGCCCTGGTCCGTTATGACACGCACGGCAATTTGGACACGACGTTCGGCCTCGGCGGAATTGTCGCGACCAACTTCAACAACAGTGTTGCTCATCGGGTCGCAATCCAGACGGATGGCAAGATCGTCGTGGCCGGCTACGCGAATGTGGGCGGACATTTCGGTTTCGCCCTCGCCCGCTACCTGCCCGAAGATGGCAGTCTCGACCCTAGCTTCGATCACGATGGAAAGGTGACAACGGCCGCCAGCTACTTCGGCTTCTTCGACGCTGTACCGTATGATGTTGATATCCAACCGGACGGCAAGATCCTGATTGGAGGCAACGCGGGCCGAACTGCCACTTCCGACAATTCCAGTGACTTCGTTCTTGCAAGATACAATTCCGACGGCTCACTCGACCTCGCCTTCAATCACGACGGAATCGTCACGACCAATTTCGCTGGGCAAACGGAACAAGCGTATCGCATTGCGCTCCAGCCCGACGGAAAAATTGTGTCCGCAGGCTGGGCTGGCAGCGACTTCGCACTTGCGCGACACAACGGCGACGGAAGCCTCGATGATGGAGGTCCCCTCGACAGCACACCCATTGACAGCTTCGGTGCAGGGGGAAAGGTCACGACGGATTTCGGGGCCGCTTACGACGCAGCGGGCGGACTCGCCCTACAGAGTGATGGAAAGATCGTCGTTGCAGGAAGAGCTACGATCGGCGGCAACAACGACTTTGCCCTTGCACGCTATGAGGGAGACCCGACCAACATGCCCCCGCACGCCAATGCGGGCGGGCCGTACACTGTTGAAGAGGGATCGACGCTTGGGCTCGACGGCAGTGGCTCCACCGACGACCATCCCATTCCTCCTACGGGCTACCAGTGGGACCTTGATGCCGACGGAGTTTTCGGGGAAACCGGCACTGCCGCCAGCCGGGGCGAGGAAGTAGGGATTGCCCCCACATTCTCCGCGGCGGGTTTGGATGGGCCGAGTTCGGTCACGGTTAGCCTTCTGGTGACCGACGACGGGGGCTTGACAAGTTCCGACACCGCTGTGATCAATGTCGCGCCGCAGCCTCCGTTTACGGTGATTACGCACGGGTTTTCGCCGCTCGGGGGACTCGCGGGCCTACCGGCGTGGACGCTGAAAGTGCGGGACGAGATTGAGTCGCGCCGGGGTGATGAAGCCGAATCCGTTGTCGTGGACTGGCTGGCCGAGAGCAACAACGCAAGTCCGGGCTGGACCGAAGCAGCGGGCGATGAGACGTTCGCGCGGATCATGTGGCAGTTGCAGCGGGGCACGCCACAAGACAGCCCGCCGATCGACGTTCATTTCATCGGCCATAGTCGCGGGACGGTCGTCAATAGCGAAGCGAACGAGCGGCTGGCGTACTATGAAGCGGCGTTTCCGGCGATTGGCGAAGCGGTGGACGAAGTGCAAGTGACGATGCTCGACGCACACCCGGCCAATAACACCGCTGGTGCATCGGGAACTCCAGGCTCGCTCTTGCTCGACGCGCTCTTTGAATTCGCGACGCAAGATCCCGGACCCGTCATTTGGAACAACGTTACTTGGGCCGATGCGTATTTTCAGAGATCGAACTTCCTGACATGTTTGGGCTTTGAGACGCTCATCGGCCTGAACCTGCACGGCCTCGACTTTGATCCGAATGTGTTCAGCAAGGAGTTGACGCACCAGTTACCGGGCGACGACGGATTGTGCCACGGCGACTTCGGCGACTGGTACAAGGCCACAATCACGGGGACGATTCCGAACCAGGGTTACTTTCATTCGCTGGCTGAGGCCGGTTGGGATCAGCGTCCGGACCCGCAGAGTCCGGTGGGAACAGCGCCATCGGCTCCACTTCGCGTGTTCAACGGCGGGTTCGATTACCGCGGCAGCGAGGACCACATTCCCGGTTGGGTGGGCGAGAACTTCGGCGTCGTCAGTGGTGAACTGCGCCTCAAGACGAGTAAAAGCTTGTCTGCCCTAATCACACATAACCCACTTTTTGTCGCACCGAACATTCGCTCTTTGGAGTTCAACGTCGAACGGATCGGGCCGCACCAAAATGGAACCTTGTCAGTCTACTTTGTCCCCGCGCAGGACTTGCCTGATTCCAACGGCGAGTTGGTTCCCGGCACGCCGCGGCTGCTGCACAGTTGGTCGCTGGGCCAGCTTTCGCCCGGCTTGAAGCGCCTACCACTGGGTCTCGCGGAGTCGGAGCTGGGCCAGGTCGGTGGTCTTCAGTTCCTCCTGAGTTCGTCGGATGGCAAGAAGAAGGAAGTGCGAATCGATGACGTGACGCTAAGTACCTCGACGGGGGCGATCCTCGCGGTGACACAAGCCAATCGCAGACCCGGGAACCGTTCCCTGGTGAACGCTTCTCCAAGTGGCAGCCGCGCTACACCGATCGACGCGCGAAGCATCGTCGTCACGGGAATCCCCGAGCAGCCCGTCGCGACCGCCATTGGCCACCCGCCCGTCGCGACCATTGACGTGGTAATCGAAGTTCTGCTGAGGAATAGGAACAAGCGTCATGGGTTCGGACTGAGTCCGACGAGCGAACTTTTTGCGGCCGAGCTGGTTTCGCTGCTGGCCGCGACCTGATAATCGGCGACATCGGCTCCGCCCGCGGCCAGGGTCCGAACCGCGCACGCAGCGAGTCTTCGAGCGGAGTGAGCGGGCCATCGCATGGCGTACTGTTCGCGTGTCGTAGTCTGCGCCGGCACCGCAGCCACTAACTCCGCTCGCGGACTCGCTGCGTACGCGGTTCGGGTGGTGTCGGGGACACGATGCGTGGCCAGCACCAGACTGGAAAATGCTGGAAAGGTCTCGCGGCTGTCGCGTGGTTCGGGTAGGCTCATTGGCGGGCTGATCGAGACTGCCTTTTCTGATTCAGGAGGACACGCATGGCTCAGACATTTACCGAGACCATTGGGATGCTCGATCTGGTGATCGGGCATTTGCAAAACGCCGGCAATGCCGCCGCGCTGACCGCGAAGGGATTGGACGTGGCCGCGACGATAACGCGACTGACCACGGCGAAGAACAACCTCGTAACGCTCGATGCGCAGCAAGAGGCACTCAAGGTGGCGTTGCCGGAGAAGACCAAGGAGGTGGAGACGGCGACGGCCGCCGGTTACATGGACGGCAGCGGCATGGTGGACGCGATCGCCGGGCTGTACGGCAAGACCACCACGGCCGGGAAGAACATCCTCGACCTGCGGGCCAACATCCGCCGCGGCCCCGACGAGCCTCCCGCCCCGCCCCCCGGCCCGTAGGACCGGCCGCCAGCCGAACACCCGCTCGACTGTGCGAATCGTGTCAAAAACAAGGGATGTTTGTGACGTAAGTAACTTGTGCAAAAGTCGATGTGTCAATATCGTCCCTGGAAGATCCTGTTTCACGGCCGTGAGTCGCTCGCTCACGGCCGTGAATTGACGTAACTCAAGCGTGAGTCACGAGTTCACGCGCGAGAACTCCGAGTTCTCGCGCGTGAGCCAGCGGTTCCCGGCCGAGATCTCCTCGCTCACGGTCGGGAACCTTCGCCCCCCGGTCGTGAACCACTCGCTCACGGCCGTGAACCGCTCGCTCAGCCCCGTTCGGAAGCAGTTCACGCCCGTGAGCACCGAACTCCCGCCCGTGAACTCGGCGGTTCCGCTCATTGATTCGGCTCAGGCGATGACGCAAACCGA
>Ga0247727_10004826_pt1 | contig 28126 bp, 28 predicted proteins | sample WisWelCaveWW1625_FD_202498 | JGI IMG/M metagenome (GOLD analysis project Ga0247727, IMG submission 202498) | Biofilm microbial communities from Wishing Well Cave, Virginia, United States - WW16-25 | ecosystem: Environmental > Aquatic > Deep subsurface > Groundwater > Cave microbial mat | place...
GGCGCCCCGATCGACCTGGTGTTCCCGAAGGAAGGTCTCGGCTGGGACCTGGAAGCCTTCGCGATCCACAAAGGCACCAAGAAGCTCGACGCGGTGAAGCAGCTCGCCGACTGGGCCTCCAGCAAGAACGCGATGATCCTCTACGGCAAGAATTTCGCCATCACCGCGCAGCCCGGCGTCGCCGCGCCGCTGGCGAACGTGCCAAAGGATTACGAGGACCGGCTGGTGAAAATGGACTTCAAGAAGGCAGCCGAGAGCCGCGCGCGCATCCTCGCGGAGTGGACCAAGCGCTACGACGCCAAGTCCGAGCCGCGAAAGTAGCAGTGTGGCGGGAAGCGCGGAACCCTTCCTGAGGCTGGAGGGAATCCGCAAAGAGTTCGGCGCCTTCACCGCCCTGCGCGACATCCGGCTGGATGTCCCGCAAGGCGAGTTCGTCTGCTTCCTCGGCCCTTCGGGCTGCGGCAAGACCACGCTGCTGCGCATCATCGCCGGGCTGGAAGAGCAGAGCGCGGGCTCGATCCACCAGGGCGGCCGCGACATTTCCGCGCTGCCGCCCGCGCAGCGCGACTACGGCATCGTGTTTCAGTCCTACGCGCTGTTCCCGAACCTCACGATCTTCGACAACGTCGCCTACGGCCTGGTCAACCGCCGCGCCGGGCGCGCGGCGATCGTCGCCCGGGTCGGCGAGTTGCTGCAGCTCGTCGGCCTGCCCGATGCCGGTGGCAAATACCCGGCGCAGCTCTCGGGCGGCCAGCAGCAGCGCATCGCGCTCGCCCGCGCGCTCGCCACCTCGCCCGGGTTGCTGCTGCTCGATGAGCCGCTCTCGGCGCTGGATGCGATCGTGCGCGTGCACCTGCGCCAGGAGATCCGCGCCCTGCAGCAGCGCCTCGGCGTCACCACCATCATGGTGACGCACGACCAGGAGGAGGCGCTGTCGATGGCCGACCGCATCGTCGTCATGAACCAGGGCGTGATCGACCAGATCGGCACGCCGCTCGAGATTTACCGCGAGCCGGCCACTCCCTTCGTCGCCGATTTTGTCGGCAAGGTGAACATGCTCGCTGCGACCGTCGAATCTGCGGGCCAGGTCCGGATCGGCCTGCGCAGCTTCGCAGGCGCGCCGTGCAACGGCTCGGCGGGCCGGGCCGTGCGCGCGTACCTCCGGCCGGAAGATATCGTCGCACGGCCGATCTCGGAGGGCGACAGCAACGTGATCGACTCGACGATCGAGAAGGTCGAATTTCTGGGGTCGTATTGTCTTGTCAAAGTAAGCGCGCAAGGCATGGAGCAGCAACCCCTGACGGTCTACCTCTCGCTCAACTTCCTGTCCGAGCAGAATCTCGCGGCGGGCAGCCCGCTGCGGCTGCGCGTCCTCGCCGAGCGCATGCGCATCTTCGAGGCCTGATGGCGGGCGCCACGCTAGCTACGGCCGCCGTGCGCCAGCGGGTGCACTGGACCGACCGCACCGCCCATATCGCGCTGGCGCTGCTCGCGCTTGCGCTGGCCGCATTTCTCGCCGGGCCGCTGTTCGCAATCCTGGCGCAGAGCGTGGAGGACGCGAAAGGCGGCTTCGTCGGGCTGGAGAATTTCACCGCCTACTTCGCCACCCCGGCGCTCGCCCAGTCGCTGTGGAACAGCGTCTGGACATCGCTGCTGGTGACGGCGGTCGTGGTGCCCGCCGCGTTCACGTTCGCCTACGCGATTGCGCGCAGCTGCATGCCGCTGAAGGACCTGTTCCGCATCATGGCGCTGACGCCGCTGCTCGCGCCGTCGCTGCTCTCGGCGATCGCCTTCATCTACTGGTTCGGCAACCAGGGCGTGCTGAAGGCCTGGATGCAGGCGCTCGGCATCGACCAGATCTACGGCGCGCCGGGCATCGTCCTGTCGCAGATCTTCAGCGTCTTTCCGCACGCGCTGCTGATCCTGGTCACCGCGCTGTCGCTGGCCGACGCCCGGCTCTACGAAGCCGCCGACGCGCTCGGCACCAGCGCCACGCGCAAGTTCTTCACCATCACGCTGCCGGGCGCCAAGTACGGCCTCGCCAGCGCGGCGATGGTGTCGTTCACGCTGGTGATCACCGATTTCGGCATTCCGAAGGTGATCGGCGGCAATTTCAACGTGCTCTCCACCGATGTCTTCAAGCTGGTGATCGGCCAGCAGGATTTCCAGAAAGGCGCGGTGGTGGCGATCTTCCTGCTGGCGCCGGCATTGCTCACCTTCGTGGTGGACCGCTTCGTGCAGCGCAAGCAGACCTCGATGCTCACCGCGCGGGCGGTGCCCTACTCGCCCAGGCCGAGCCGCGGCTTCGACCTCGCCATGACGGCCTACTGTTCGCTGGTGCTGCTGCTGATGCTGGCGGTGCTCGGCATGGCGGTTTTCGCCTCGTTCGTGAAGTTCTGGCCCTACGATCTCTCGTTCAGCCTGCGCCACTACGTGCTCGGCCTGGTGGACAACGAAGCGGGCGCCGCATTCCTCAACAGCTTGAAGCTCGCCTTCTTCACTTCAGTCGCGGGCACCGCGGTGGTTTTCGCCGGCGCCTACCTGGTGGAAAAAACGCGCGGCGCCGACTGGCTGCGGCCCGGCGTGCAGCTGCTCGCGCTGCTGCCGATGGCGGTGCCGGGACTGGTGCTGGGCCTGGGATACATTTTCTTCTTCAACGCGCCTGACAATCCGCTGAACTTCCTGTATCACACGATGGCGATCCTGGTGCTGTGCACCATCGTGCACTTCTACACCACCGGGCACCTCACCGCGCTCACCGCGCTGAAAGCGCTGGACACCGAGTTCGAGTCGGTGTCGGCCTCGCTCAAGGTGCCGTTCTGGAAGACGTTCTGGCGCGTGACGCTGCCGATCTGCACGCCGGCGCTGGTGGACATCAGCCGCTACTTTTTCATCAACGCGATGACCACGATCTCGGCGGTGGTGTTCCTGTACTCACCCGACACGCTGCTGATCTCGATTACCATCCTCAGCCTCGACGAGGCCGGCGAGCCCGGCGCGGCGGCGGCAATGGCGGTGCTGATCGCCGCGGCCTCGCTCGCCGCCTGCACCGTCTTTCTCGGCATCGGCCGGCTCATCGAGCGCCGCACTCAAGCATGGAGAACTTCGAAATGACGCCCGACGATATGAAAACCCGTGACCCGATCCTGCTCACCCCCGGCCCGCTCACCACCTCGCGCCGCACCAAGGAAGCGATGCTGCGCGACTGGGGCTCCTGGGACATCGAGTTCAACCGCATCACCGGCCGCATCCGCGAACGCCTGATTGCGGTGATTCACGGGGAAAATACACATGAATGTGTGCCCCTCCAGGGCAGCGGCACTTTCGCCGTAGAAGCCGCGATCGGCACCGTGGTGCCGAAGGCCGGCCACGTACTGGTGCCAGTGAACGGCGCTTACTGTCAGCGCATCGCGAATATTTGCAAATATCTCGGCCGCAGATTGAGCACGATCGACTACGCCGAAAGCGCGCAGGTCCGCGCCAAGGATATCGACGCGCGCCTCGCGCAGGATCCGTCGATCACGCACGTCGCGCTGGTGCATTGCGAGACCGGCACCGGGATCCTCAACCCGTTCGAAGAGATCGCGCGGGTCGCGGCCAGGCACGGCAAGGGGCTCATCGTCGACGCGATGAGCTCCTTCGGCGCGATCGACATCGACCTGCGCAAGCTTGTTGTGGATGCGGTGGTCGGCGCCTCAGGCAAATGCCTCGAGGGCGTCCCGGGGATGGGCTTCATCGTCATTCGCCGCGCGGTGCTGGAGAAGTGCGAGGGCAATTCGCACTCGCTCGCCATGGACCTGTACGACCAGTGGCAGTACATGGAGAAGACGACCCAGTGGCGCTACACGCCGCCCACGCACGTGGTGGCGGCGCTCGACGAAGCAATCCGCCAGTTCGAGGACGAAGGCGGCCAGCCCGCGCGCGGCGCGCGCTACGCGAGGAACTGCGAGCAGCTCGTCTCGGGCATGCAGGCGCTCGGCTTCCAGACCTTCCTGCCGCGCGCGCTGCAGGCGCCGATCATCGTCACCTTTCACGCCCCGGTGGACCCGGCCTACGAATTCAAGCGCTTCTACGACGAAGTCAAGCAGCGCGGATTCATCCTCTACCCGGGCAAGCTGACGCAGCTCGAGACCTTCCGCGTGGGCTGCATGGGCCAGGTCGGTGAAGGAGGCATGGGGAGGATGGTCGCCGCCGTCGCCGACACGGTGAAAGCGATGGGCATCAAGCGCATCGCCGCGGCAGCGTGACCAAGGGAAAGCTTGCCCTTTTCGACCTCGACAAGACCCTGCTCGCGGGGGACAGCGACGACGAGTGGCTCTATTTCCTGGTCGAGCACGGCATCGTTGACCGGGAAGCCGAGTCCGCCGCTCATGCGGAGCTGGTGGAACGTTACCGCGAGGGGCACGCCGGGACGCTCGAGTTCTGCGAGTTTTTCCTGCGTTTCTTCCTGCCACACGAGCAGGCAACGCTGCTCGCCTGGCGCGAAGCTTACATCCGAGAACGGATCCTGCCGCTGATCGCCGACCCGGCGCGCCAGCTGCTGGACAGCCATCGCGACGGCCTGGTCGTCATCGCCACTGCCACCAACCGCTTTCTCACCGAGCCGATCGCGCGCGCGCTCGAGGTCGAGCACTTAATCGCCACCGAGCCGGAAATGTGCGACGGCCGCTTTACCGGCAGGGTCGAGGGCACGCCCAGCTTCCGCGAAGGCAAGGCCACGCGCGTCGAGCAGTGGCTCGCCGCGCGCGGCCATTCGCTCGGCGATTTTGCCGAGAGCTGGTTCTATTCGGATTCGATCAACGACCGGCCCCTGCTCGAACGCGTGACGCACCCGGTGGCGGTGGATCCGGACCCCCAGCTATCGAGGCTCGCGGGCGAATGCGGCTGGAAGACCATTTCGCTGCGAAAGACCCTCCCCGGGCGAATTGCGCCTTGATAGAATCGGTTTCCCCTCCCGGAGATCATTCGCAATGAGCGATGCGGCTTCCTATTCCGTGCGCGACGGCATCGCCGTCATTACCCTCAACAACCCGCCGGTGAACGGCCTGGGCAGCGTGCTGCGCCCCGGCATCATGGACGGCATCAAGAAGGCGGGCGCCGATCCCGCCGTCAAGGCGGTGGTGATCATCGGCTCGGCCAAGGCCTTTTCGGGTGGCGCCGACATCCGCGAATTCAATACCCCGAAGATGCTGGTGCCGCCCTCCCTGCCCGAACTCAACGATGCGCAGGATGCCTGCGCCAAGCCGATGGTAGCCGCCATCGGCGGCTTCGCGCTGGGCGGCGGCCTCGAACTCGCGCTCGGCTGCCACTACCGGGTGGCACTGCCGAAGAGTCAGCTCGGCCTGCCGGAAGTGAAGCTCGGGCTGTTGCCCGGCTCGGGCGGCACGCAGCGCCTGCCGCGCGTGGTGGGCGCTGCACAGGCGGTGCAGATGATGACGACGGGCAATCCGGTGCCCGCCGAGAAAGCGCTGGCCCTGGGCCTGGTGGACGAAATCGTGCAGGGCGATCTGCTCGAAGGCGCGCTTGCCTTCGCTCGGAAACTGATCAAGGAAAAGAAAGAACCGCGGCGAATTCGCGACATGACAGTCAAGGTGGAAGGCGAGCCGAAGGCGTTCTTCGAGAAAGCGCGCGCGGAGGTCGGCAAGGCCTCGCGCGGCTTCCCGGCGCCGCTCGAGATCGTTGCCTGCGTCGAGGCGGCGGTGAACAAGTCCTTCGACGAGGGGTGCAAGGAAGAGCGCGAGCGCTTCCAGAAACTGGTCGAAGGCAACGAATCGAAGGCGCTGCGGCACATGTTTTTCGCCGAGCGCCAGACTTCCAAGATCCCCGACGTGCCGGAGGACACGCCGACGCGCCAGATCAGGAGTGCGGCGGTGATCGGCGCCGGCACCATGGGCGGCGGCATCGCCATGAGCCTCGTCAACGCGGGCATCCCGGTGACCATCATCGAGATGCAGCGGGAGGCGCTCGACCGCGGCATCGCGACGATCAAGAATAACTATGCATCCACCGTCTCCAAGGGGAGATTGAAGCAGGAGGACATGGATAAAAGAGTTTCCTTGATAAAAAGTTCAATTCGTCTCGAGGACGCGAAAGACGCCGACATCGTGATCGAGGCGGTGTTCGAGCGCATGGACGTGAAGCAGGACATCTTCCGAAAGTTGGACTCGGTCATGAAGCCGGGCGCGATCCTGGCGACCAACACCTCGACGCTGGACGTGAACGCGATCGCCGAGGCCACCAAGCGGCCGCAGGACGTGATCGGCACGCACTTCTTCTCGCCCGCCAACGTGATGCGGCTGCTGGAAGTGGTGCGCGGCGCGAAGACCGCCAAGGACGTGCTCGCCACCACGCTGAAGCTGGGAAAGCAAATCAAGAAGGTGGCGGTCGTCTCGGGCGTCTGCGACGGCTTCATCGGCAACCGCATGGTGGAGAAGTACGGCCAGCAGTCGCTGTTCCTGCTGGACGAAGGTTGCACGCCCGCGCAGGTGGACGCGGCCGCCTACCAATGGGGCATGGCGATGGGGCCGCTCGCGATGGGCGACATGGCGGGCCTCGACATCGGCTGGGAGATCCGCAAGCGCCGCTATGTCGAGCGGCCGAACCTGGTCTACTCCAGGGTCGGCGACAGGATCGCGGAACTCGGGCGCTACGGGCAGAAAACGGGCAAGGGCTGGTACCGGTACGAAGCGGGGAACCGAACGCCGATCCCGGATCCGGAAGTCGACGAATTGATAAAAAAATACAGAAGCGAAAACAACATCAAGACTCGCCCGATCGCCGACGCGGAAATCGTCGAGCGGTTGATCTACGCGCTGGTCAACGAAGCGGCCTACATCCTCGAGGAAGGCATTGCGCTCAGAGCCTCCGATATCGACATGGTTTATCTCACCGGTTACGGTTTCCCGATGTACCGCGGCGGGCCGATGTTCTATGCCGATACTGTCGGTTTGAAGAATGTTTTGAATTCGATTCAAAGATTTCAATCTGGCTACCAAGGGGCCGTCTGGAAGCCCGCGCCTCTACTCGTGAAACTGGCAAACGAAGGAAGGAGATTCAATGAATAGCTCGAAAAATGAGGCCGTGATCGTTTCCACCGCGCGGACGCCGCTGTGCAAGAGCTGGCGCGGCGCGCTCAACATGACCCACGGCGCCAAGATGGGCGGCCACGTGGCGCATGCCGCGCTGGAACGCGCGCGAGTCGAACCCCAGGAAGTCGAAGACGTGATCATGGGCTGCGCCACGCCCGAGGGCGCGACCGGCGGCAACATCGCGCGCCAGATCGCGATCCGCGCCGGCCTCCCGGTGACGGTGTCGGGCATGACGGTGAACCGGTTTTGCTCCTCCGGCCTGCAGACCGTGGCGCTTGCCGCGCAGCGCATCATCGCTGGCGAGGGCGAGATCTACGTCGCCGGCGGCGTCGAGTCGATCTCGCTGGTGCAGAACGAGGCCAACCGGCACCACGCCCAGGACGAATGGCTGCACCGCCACAAGCCCGAGATCTACTGGCCGATGCTGCAGACCGCAGAGTATGTGGCGAAGAAGTACAACATCCCGCGCGAGGTGCAGGACCGCTACGGCGTCGAGAGCCAGTTGAGGGCCGCCAAGGGGCGCGCCGAAGGCAGGTTCAAGGATGAAATCGTGCCGATCACGACCAAGATGAAGGTCGTGGACAAGACCAGCGGCACCGAGACGTTGAAGGAGGTCACCGCCGAGCACGACGAGGGCATCCGCCCCGACACCACCTACGAGGGCGTGTCGCAGATCAAGCCGGCGATCGAGGGCGGGATCATTGCAGCGGGCAACGCGAGCCAGTTCTCCGACGGCGCGTCGGCGCAGGTCGTCATGAGCGACAAGCTGGCGGCCAAGCGCGGCCTCAAGCCGATGGGCGTTTTCCGCGGTTTCGCGGTCGCCGGCTGCGAGCCGAACGAGATGGGCATCGGCCCGGTGTACGCGATCCCGAAGCTGCTTGAGCGCACCGGCATGAAAATCGCCGACATCGGCCTGTGGGAGCTGAACGAAGCCTTCGCGGTGCAGGTAATCTACTGCCGCGACAGGCTCGGCATCCCGAACGAGCGCCTCAACGTGGACGGCGGCGCGATCGCCGTCGGCCACCCGTACGGCGTCACCGGTTCGCGCCTCATCGGCCATGCGCTGGTCGAGGGCAAGCGCCGCGGCGTGAAGCACGTGGTGGTCACGATGTGCGTCGGCGGCGGGATGGGAGCGGCAGGCCTGTTCGAGGTGGTTTGAAATAGTTCGCGGGTTTTCTCTGAGGAGGGAGTATGAAAATCGTTTCGCGCAAGTTCGCATGGCTTGCCGCAGTGCTGGCGTTGAGCGCCGGCGCCGCGTTCGCGCAGCCGTATCCCAGCAAGCCGGTCCGGGTGATCATCCCCTGGCCGCCGGGCCAGGCAACCGATCTCGCCGCGCGCCTGGTCGGCGAAAAACTCTCGCAGCAGCTCGGCCAGCCGTTCATCATGGAGAACCGGCCCGGCGCCGGCGGCTCGATCGGCTCGGAGGTGGTGGCGAAGGCGGCGCCTGACGGCTACACGCTGCTCGCCGCATCCAGCGGACCGCTGTCGATCATGCCGAACCTGCAGAAAACGCCGTACGAAACGCTGAAGGACTTTGCGCCGATCAGCCTCACCGCCAAGGCGCCGTTCGCGCTGATCGCGCACCCGTCGTTCCCGCCCGCGAACGCGCGCGAACTGGTTGCGCTGGTGCGGGCAAACCCGGGCAAGTTCACCTTCTCTTCCTCCGGCACCGGGGCGACCGCGCACCTGTTCGGCGAGCTGTTCAACTCGATGGCGAAGCTGAACGCGGTGCACGTACCCTACCAGGGCAGCGCTCCCGCCATGACCGCCCTCATCGGCGGCCAGATCAGCTACGCCGTGGAAACCGTGGCTTCGATCGTCGGCCACGTTAAGGGCGGGCGGCTGAAGATCTATGGCGTGACCACGGCAACGCGCAGCGCCTCCCTGCCCGATGTGCCGACGCTCGCCGAGGCCGCCGACCTGCCCGGGCTGGATGCCGCCGCCTGGATCGGTTACGCCGCCCCGGCCGGCACACCGCGCGAGATCATCGCGCGGCTCTCGGCGGGAATCCAGAAGGCGATGCAGGCTCCCGACATGCGCGAACGCTACATCGCGCTCGGCATCGACACGGCCTCCAGCACACCCGACGAGATGGCGGCGTACATGCGCGGCGAGCAGGACCGTTACGCGACCATCATCAAGAACGCGGGGATCAAAATACAGCAGTGAAGATCGGGATCGTCGGCACCGGGGCGATGGGCTCGGTTTACGCCGGGCTACTCGCCTCGGCCGGCCATGAAGTGTGGGCGATCGACCGCTGGCGCGAGCACATCGACGCGATTCGCGCCAACGGCCTCAGGGTGGAGGGCGCATCCGGCGATCGGACTGTGAAGATCAATGCTTCGGTCAATGCAATCGAGGCCGGACGCTGCGATCTGGTCATCATCGCGACGAAAGCCATGCACGTCGCCCAGGCAGCGGAATCGGCCAAGGCCCTGCTCGGCAAGGACACCCCGGTGCTCTCGATCCAGAACGGGCTCGGCGGCCCCGACACTGCCGCGGAGGTCCTCGGCCGCGAGCGCGTGATGGTCGGCGTGGTCGGCGGGTTCGGCGCCTCGATGAAAGGGCCCGGGCATGCGCACCACAACGGCATGGAGCTGGTGCGCCTGGGCGAGTTCGGCGGCCCGATCACCGAGCGTCTGAGGAAAGTCGAGCAGATCTGGAGCGGTGCCGGCTTTCGCGTCAAGGTGTTCGACGACTCCGACCAGCTGGTGTGGGAAAAGCTCATCTGCAACTGCGCCTATTCCGGTCCCTGCGCCGTCGCCGAGTGCACCACGGGCGAGGTCATGGATGACCCGGACCTCTGGCGCGTATCGGCCGCTTGCGCCAGCGAGGCGTTTGAGGTTGCTCTGAAAAAAAAGATAAGACTGAGCTTCAACGACCCGGTTGCCTACGTGCGCGACTTCGGCTCCAAGATTCCCAAGGCGCGCCCGTCTGTCTTGCTCGATCTGCTCGCCAAACGAAAATCGGAAATCGGCGTCATCAACGGCTCGATCCCGCGCGTGGCCAGGGAATTCGGCCTTGCCGCACCGGTGAACGAGGCGATCACCGCGCTGGTGCAAGCCAAAGAGCGCAGATTCGGCTGCGGCTGAAGCGGCGACGATCTATCCGCACTGCCTGTCGCGTTCTAGACGGGAAAGAGCCCTCCTGCGGCCAGCCGGCGCTGGAACACCTGCAGCGGCAGGACTTCGAGCGGGCCGTCCCTGAGCACGTCGGGACCGAGGTAGATGCCCCAGGCGCGCTTGAGCGAGCGCGCAGTCAGCAGCTCCTTCAGCGGCTTCGAGTGCTGTGAGCGCCAATTGGCGGACGATTTGACTTCGAACCCGATGGCCTGGCTGCTGCGTGCCCAGACGAAGTCCACTTCGACGCCGGCGGGTGTGCGCCAATAGCGCACCTCGCCGCCGGTGTTGGCGGCGGCCATATGCGAGCGCAGTTCGTGCAGCACCAGCGTCTCGAGCAGCGCGCCGCGCTCCTCGGGTGCGATCGGATCGCGCACGCGGCCCGTCAACGCCCGGACCACGCCGGGGTCGAAGAAATAGAACTTCGGGTGCGCCGCCTCCCGCACCTTGAGCCGCGGCCGCCATGGCCGCACCCAAGTGCCGACCAGGGTGTCGGTCAGAGTCTCGAAGAACCGCTGCACCGTCGGGCGGGCCACCGCGGCGTCGCGCGCGATCCCGGCTGCGTTGACGAGCTGCCCGTTCATGACCGCGGCAATCTCAAGGAAGCGCGCGAAGGAGTCCAGGTTCCTTGCGAGCGCCTCCTGCTGGATCTCTTCGCGCAGATAGGTCGAGACATAGGCTTCGAGAATATCGACCGCGTGCTTCGGTTGAGTGAGCGCATCGGGCAGGCACCCGTAGCGCAGCAGGCGCTCGTGCGGAACCTCGAAGCCGGTCTCGACGCCGCTCAGAGGAAAGAAATCCCGGCGGATCACGCGGCCTGCCAGCAGGTTCGCGTTCAGGCGCTTGAGCTTGCGCGCGCTCGAGCCGCTGAGCGCGAAGCGGTGGCGGCCGGAGTGCGAGGAGATGAGCCCATGCACTTCGTCGAGCAGCCGCGGCAGTTTCTGCACCTCGTCCACCACCACCCAGCCGCCTGCGGGCAGCGCTTCGACCGCCTTTCTGAAGAGCGCCGGATCGCGCAGCAGCGGCAAAAACTCGTCCGCGCGCAGCAGGTCGAACCAGCGCGCCCGTGGCAGTCGTTGCCTCAACCAGGTGGTCTTCCCGGTGCCGCGCGGGCCAAACAGGAAAAAGGATTTCTCCGGCAGCGGAAGGGCACGTGTATACATAGCGGGCATTTTACATTGCAAAATGCCCGCATACAATACAATTAAAACACGATTACGCCGCGTGCATTCTTTCCGCTCTCAAGGTCGGCGAAGGCCTGCGGCGCCTCGTCGATCTTGTAGCGGCGCGCGATCAGCTCATCCAGCTTGAGCTTGCCGGCCATGTAGAGCAGCAGGCGCGGATAGTCGACGCGCGGCACGCAGGAGCCGAACAGGCTGCCCTGCAGCGTCTTTTCCTCGAACACCATGCCCAGAGGCTCGAATCACCTTGCAGGCGAGCTCGGCGAGCGCTCCGGAACCCACGCACTCGAACTCGTAGTCCGGCCCGCCGCCGGTGAGCTTCTTGATCTCCTTCACCGGATCCTGGCCGGGCGTGGTGAGCAGCGTGTCGGTGGCGCCCTGGATGGCGTTCAGGCCCACGCCGCCGCAGCCGAACACGGCGACGCTCGAGCCCGGTTCCACTTTGGCGGTATTGAACACCGCGCCCACGCCGTTGGTTACCGCGCAGCCCAGATGTTGAGCGGCTTGCCGTCCTTGTTTTTCGTGCGCGGCGTGCCTTCGGGCGGCGTAAGCAGCGCCTTGCCCTGCTCCATGCACAGCACCGGGCGGCCGCCCTGCCCATGCGCGCCATCAGGAGCTCCGTATTTTTTTAGTTCAAAGTATAACTATCGCCAGTCGCCGCGCAGCGCCAGCACGTACGCTTGCAGCGCCTCAGGCGTCGCGGCCGCCGGCCGTACCGGCGCGTTCACGGCCAGGCCGATCCTGCGGAACGGCACGAAGCGCCAGGGCTTGCTCATCGCGGCACCGTCTTTGCGCGAGAAGAACGAGCCCCACAGGCCGCGCAGCGCGACCGGCACCACCGGCACCGGCGTCGCATCGAGAATCCGCTTGATGCCCGGCCGGAACGGGTACAGCTCTCCCGTATCGGTGATGCGGCCCTCGGGGAAAATCGCCACCAGGTCGCCTTCCTGCAGCGCCCTGGCCACTTCGGCGAAGGCGCGCTCCATCATCGCGGGGTCTTCCTTCGCCGATGCGATCGGAATCGCGCGGCTGGTGCGGAACACGAACGAGAGGATCGGCAAATTGAAGACGCGGTGATCCATGACGAAGCGGATCGGGCGCGGGCAGGCGGCGGCAATCACCAGCGCATCGACGAAACTCACGTGGTTGCAGACGATCACCGCCGGCCCTTCGTCGGGGATTTTCTCCAGGCCGGATTTTTCCAACCGGTACACCGAATGGATCAGCATCCAGACAATGAAGCGCATCAGGAACTCGGGCACCAGCGTGTAGATGTAGACCGCCACCGCCGCGTTGAGCAGCCCGACCACGAGGTAAAGCTGCGGCAGTGACAGGCCCGCGTGCAGCAATGCTGCGGCCATCAGCGAGGCCACCACCATGAACAGCGCATTCAGGATGTTGTTCGCGGCGATGATGCGCGCCCGGCGCGAAGGCTCGCAGCGGCTCTGGATCAGCGCGTAGAGCGGCACGCTGTAGAAACCGCTGAACATGGCGAGCAGGAACAGGTCCGCCATGACGCGCCAGTGGGCTTGGTCGGCGAAGAAGGCGGCCAGGCCCGCCAGCTCCGCCGCCGGCGCCATTGCGCTGCTCGCCAGCCACAGGTCGACCGCGAACACCGTCATGCCGATCGAGCCGAAGGGGACGAGGCCGATCTCGACCTTGTGCCCGGAAAGACGTTCGCACAGCAGCGAGCCGACGCCGATGCCGATCGAGAACACCGCCAGCAGCAGCGTCACCACGTTCTGATCGCCGCCCAGCGTTTCCTTGGCGAAGCCGGTAAAGGTGGTGAGGAAAATGGAGCCGAAGAACCACAGCCAGGAAATGCCGAGCAGCGACAGGAACACGGTGCGGTTGCCGCGCGCGTGGCCCAGGTTCTTCCAGGTCTCGGTGAATGGATTCCAATTGATGGCGAGGCCCGGTTCCGGCGCCGGCGATGCCGGCACGAAACCCGCCGCGAAGCGGCCGACAATCGCCAACGCGACCGATACCGCCGCAACCAGGTCGGGACCCGCGCCGGGCACACCGACCAGCACGCCGCCGAGGATGGTTCCGAGGAGTATGGCGACGAAGGTCCCCATCTCCACCATGCCATTGCCGCCGGTGAGCTCGGATTCGTCCAGGTGTTGCGGCAGGTAGGCGTACTTCACGGGGCCGAACAGCGTGGAATGCAGGCCCATCAGGAACACGCCGGCGAACAGCAGCGGCACCAGTTTCCAGACAAAGCCCGCGCCGATCGCCAACATGATGGCGATCTCGAGGTTCTTGACGAAGCGGATCAGCGCCGCCTTGTCGACCTTGTCGGCGAGCTGGCCGGCGGTGGCCGAAAACAGCACGAAGGGCAAGATGAAGATGCCGCCGATCACCGCGCCCGCGGCCTTCGGCTCCATGCCGCCCCATTCGGCTGCGCTGTAGGTGGCAAGCACGGTGAACGCGAACTTGAAGACGTTGTCGTTGCCCGCGCCGAAGAACTGCGTCAGGAAAAACGGCAGGAAGCGCCGCTCCGTCAGCAGGGCGAACTGGCTTCTCTCGGACATGATGGAACGGTATAGTAGCGCTCCGCTTTGCTTCCTCGAGGACCTTTCCATGATCCAGCGCGAAAAATTCTTCATCAACGGCCAGTGGGTCTCTCCCTCCTCGAAGGAGACCATCGACGTCCACAACGCCGGCACCGGCGAAGTGATGGGCAAGGTGCCCGCCGGTACCGAGAAGGACGTCGAGGCCGCGGTGGCGGCCGCGCGCGCCGCGTTCGAGGGCTGGAGCGCGACGCCCGCCGCGAAACGCGCCGAGTATCTGCAGAAGATTTCCGACGGCCTCAAGGCGCGCGCCGATGAGCTGGCCAGGACCATCGCGCAGGAAGTCGGCATGCCGGTAAAACTCAGCAGCCGTATCCAGGCCGGCCTGCCGATCGCGAATTTTGCGAATTACGCGAAGATTCTGGGGACTTTTTCTTTTGAAGAAAAAACAGGGAATTCCCTGGTCGTTCGGGAACCCGTCGGCGTGGTGGGCGCCATCACGCCCTGGAACTATCCCTTGCACCAGATCGCGCTCAAGGTGGCGGCGGCGCTCGCTGCGGGCTGCACCGTGGTCATCAAGCCTTCCGAGATCGCGCCGTTCAACGCCTTCATCCTGGCCGAAGTGATCGAGGCTGCGGGCCTGCCGAAAGGCGTCTTCAACCTGGTCACCGGTTTCGGCCCCAGCGTCGGCGAGGCTCTGGTGAAGCACCCGCAGGTGGACATGATCTCCTTCACCGGCTCGACGCGCGCCGGCAAGCGGATTTCGGAAGTCGCCGCGCAAACAGTAAAGCGCGTGGCGCTGGAGCTGGGCGGCAAATCGGCTTCTGTGATCCTGGACGATGCCGATCTCGCCGCCGCGGTGAAGGGCACGGTGAACGGCTGCTACCTCAACTCGGGCCAGACCTGCACCGCGCTGACGCGGATGCTGGTGCCGGAATCGAAGTACGAGGAGGCGGCGAAGCTCGCCGCCGAAGCCGCCAGGGGCTACACCCTGGGCGACCCGCTGTCGGAGGCGACGCGCCTGGGACCGCTGTCCTCGCGGATGCAGATGGATCGCGTACGGGCCTGCATCAGGAAAGGCATCGAGGAAGGCGCGGAACTCCTGACCGGCGGCGCCGACAGACCCGAGGAACTGGCAAGTGAAATTCGCGGCGGCTACTTCGTCAAGCCCACGGTGTTCGGCAGGGTGAAGAACTCGATGACCATCGCGCAGGAGGAAATCTTCGGGCCGGTGCTGTCCATCATCCCGTACCAGGACGAAGAGGACGCGATCCGGATCGCCAACGACTCGCCCTACGGCCTGGCGGGCGCGGTCTGGTCGAAGGACGACGCGCGCGCGCAGAAGGTGGCGCGCCGCATTCGCACCGGACAGGTGGACATCAACGGCGGCGCCTTCAACATGAACGCGCCGTTTGGCGGCTTCAAGCAATCCGGCCGCGGCCGAGAGGCGGGAGTGTACGGGCTCGAGGAATTCCTCGAATACAAATCAATGCAACTCAAAGGTTGAGGTTTCGATGAAATTCTTTTTTCACACCATTGTTGCCGCAATAACTTTTTTCTCCGGACAGGTATTTTCTCAAAACTGTCCTGAGAAGAACCTCAACTACTGGCAGGCCTTTCCCTCGGGCGGCGAGTCCGACATCTCCGGCCGCCACCAGCAGGTGGTGCTGAAGAAGCGCTGCCCGGCGATCGAGACCATCATCCAGTACAAGCCGGGCGCCGGCGGCAGTCTGATGTGGTCGCAGATGAATGCGCTCGCCGGCGACGGCAGCAATATCATCGGCATCAACCTGCCGCATATCGTGTTCCAGCCGATCGAGGGCCAGGTGCAGTACAAGACCGACGATGTCACGCCGGTGTTCTGGTTCCACTACACGCCGGACGCGCTGGTGGTGCTGGAATCGAGCCCGATCAAGACCATGCAGGATTTCGTCAAGGCGGCCAAGGAAAGCCCCGGCAAGATCTCCCTGGGCGGCTCGGGCCTCAATTCCGCCAACCATGCCGCGCATGAGCGGATGAACGCCGCCTTCGGCTTCAAGACCACATACGTTCCCTTCAAGGGCACCGGCGACATGACCATCGCCGTCATCGGCGGCCACGTCGGCGGCGCGATGTCCTATACCGCGTTCGCGATCAACAACAAGGGCAAGGTGCGCGCGCTTGCGGTGGCGATGGACAAGCGCCACCCGCTGCTGCCGGATGCGCCGACCTACCGCGAGCTGGGCATCGACTGGGTGGACGGCGCCTACCGCGGCATCGGCGTGCCCAAATCCGCGCCGGCGGACGTGAAGAAGCGGATCTCGGATCTGTGGATGGCACTCAACAACGATCCGGAAATGAAGGAGCTGGCGGCCAAGAGCGGCTTCGAACTGGTGAACGTCGGTGTCGGCGAGATGGACACCTTCATGAAGGACAAGATCAGGCTTTACACGGAAGGCGCGAAGCGCCTCGGGCTCGGCAAGTAGCCACAGGTAGAAATTCGGTTCATCCGGGTTTTCAGTGAGTCGATTCCCGGAGATGGTCTTATTTTCGCGCCTGCTGTTGTCTCTGGCCGTCATCGCGGCCTGCGCGCTCCTGTTCATCGATGCGCGAGCGATCCCGGATTTGTTCCTGCATGCCGATCCCACACTGCAAGGGTCATTTTCCCTGCTGCATGTGCGGCCATTTATGTCGGTGCTGGGTCATGTGTCCGTAGTGCTGATGTCGTTGCACCGGATATTCGACCGCGGGCCTGCCCCCTCCGGCGCCCGAGTGGCGTTCCAGGTGGGACTGGGCGCCCTGGGATTGGAGGCGGTATCGCTGGCGCCCTGCTTCCTCGCGCCGGGCGCTCTCTGCGGAGTCTTCTACTACGTCGTCAACCAGGCCACCGCGCCCGTCATGCTGGCGGCATTCATCGTGTATCTTGCCCGGGCCGGCAGTTCGATGCTGATGCGCAGCTCGGCGACGGGCGCTGTCCTGCTTGCAGTCGGCGTCGCGGCGGCGTTCTGGCAGTTCACACCCAAGTTGGCGGCGGGGTGCGACACGATACAGGATGAGATGAAGCGCGGCACCTGCATCATGAACTTTGCGCTGCGTGACAGTGACGAGTCCCTGTGTGATCAGGTCAGTTTTGATTCCTCGCGCTGGAGTTGCCTCTACCAGATCGCGGAGCGCGAAGGCAACCCGGCGCTTTGCGAGCAGATCGCAGCGCCATGCCGCTTCAAGTCCCCCGGGCTGCAATGCGATCCGGAGACCTATCGCGATACCTGTTTTCTGGTAGTGGCGCGCAAGCTCAAGGATGAAAAGTGGTGCGGCCAGATCTCCAACGCTGCCAAGCAAGCCGGCTGCCTGGATCAATCCAGGCGTTAATAACGGGAAATTTGCTGCCAGGCAGACCGATCAAGCGGGACTAGGCGGCTCCCATCTCTACCGCCTTGATGGACTCGACACGGATCTGCTCGGTGATCTCGGCCTTGTAGCGCGAGAACTCCGGGCTCGTCTTCATGGTGTAGTGCCGCGGGTGCGGCAGGTCGATGGCGAGGGTCGCCTTGATGCGGCCGGGCCGCGCCGACATCACCGCGACGCGGTTGGCCATGAAGATCGCCTCGTCGATGTCGTGGGTGACGAAGAGCACGGTTTTGCGGTCCGCCTCCCAGATGCCCAGCAGCAGTTCCTGCATTAGCGCGCGGGTCTGGTTGTCGAGCGCGCCGAAGGGTTCATCCATCAGCAGGATCTTCGGATCGTTGGCGAGCGCGCGTGCAAGCGCGGTGCGCTGCTGCATGCCGCCGGAGAGCATTTTCGGATAGTGGTCCTCGAAGCCGCGCAGGCCGACCTTGCCGATCAGCTCGTCGGCGATGCCGTCGGTGGCGCGCGCGCCGAAACGGATGTTGTCGCGCACCGCCAGCCAGGGGAACAGCGTGTAGGACTGGAACACCATGCCACGGTCCGGGCCCGGCCGCGACACCGGCTCGCCGTCCAGCAGCACCCGCCCCGTGCTCGGCTGCTCGAGTCCGGCGACGATGCGCAGCAGCGTGGATTTGCCGCAGCCCGAGGGTCCGAGGATGGTGATGAAGTCGTTGTCGTCTACCGTGAGATCGGTTTTCTCCAGCGCCTGTGTAGCCGCGCCACCGCGTACCCCGAGGAACTCCTTCGACACCGCTTCGACGCTCAGAAAGCCCATGGATAGAGCCTCTGGTTGCCCCACTTGAATATCAGGTCCGAGACCAGGCCGATGACGCCGATGCAGACGATGCCGAAGATCATCTGCCCGGTGTCGAGCAGGCGTTGGCTGTCCATGATCATGTGGCCGATGCCGGAGGACGAACCCACCAGTTCGGCGACGATGACATAGGTCCAGGCCCAGCCCAGCACCAGGCGCAACGTCTCGGCGATCTGCGGTGCGGCGCCCGGCAGCATCACGCGCCGCACGATGCCACCCGATTCCGCGCCGAGAGTGTACGCCGCCTCGATCAGGTCGCGGCGGGTCGAGCCGACGATCACCGACACCATCAGGATGATCTGGAATACCGAGCCGATGAAAATCACCAGCAGCTTTTGCGTCTCGCCCACGCCGGCCCAGAGGATCAGCAGCGGGATAAAGGCCGAGGCCGGCAGGTAGCGCGCGAAGGAAACGAACGGTTCCAGGAAGGCTTCCACCGGCTTGTACGCGCCCATCAGGATGCCGAGCGGCACCGCCACCAGCGCGGCGAGGATGAAGCCACCGACCACGCGCCACACGGTGATGCCGACATCCTTGATGAAGCCGTACTGCGCGAACAGCTCGATGCCGATCTTCAGGGTATAGACCGGGTCCTTCAGGAACATGCCGTCGATCAGCCCGCCGAAGGTGGCGAGCGCCCAGGCGGCGAAAAACAGGACGAAAAAAGCGGCGCCGAGGAAGACCTTGGCGCCGCGCGGGACGGGCTTGAGCGGGTCGAACAATGCTTACAGGAAGCGCAGGTCGATCAGGTCCGCTGGCTTGGGTTCCGTCTTGATCACGCGATTGAACTTGAGCACGCGGACCGCGAACTCGCTGAACGGCTTGTGCTCCTTCTCGTAGTAGGCCTTGTTTGCAGTGCGGTCTGTCCAGGTGATGAACGTCGCCGATTTCGCGAAAGCGTCACCCGGCTGCTTCACCGTGCTGCCCATCAACTCGTAGGCCCTGGCGGGCTCGCGCTTGATCATGTCGAGCGCCTCGAAGAAGCTGTCCACCGTCGCCTTGACGATCTTCGGGTTCTTCTCGATGAAGTCCTTCTTGAAGACGAGGACGTCGATCACCACCGGATAGTCCTTCGAGGTGACGAGAATCTTCCCCGCATCGGGCCTGGCACGCACCGTCGAGAGATAGGGCTCGTAGGTCACGGCCGCATCGCTCTGGCCGGCGACGAAGGCCTGCGCCGCGGGCTGCGCGTCCATGCTGACGCGGATCACGTCCTGCATCGTCATGCCGTTTTTCTCGAGGATGTACGACAGCATGAAGTGCTGCGTGTTGCCGGGACCGGCGACGTTCACCGACTTGCCCTTGAGGTCCTTGATCGAATTGACGTTGTTGCGCACCGCGATGCCGTCGCCGCCGTTCGACTTGTCGATCAGCGCCACCTGCACGGTGCTGATGCCGGCCGAGGTCCAGACGATGTGCTGGTCCACGGTGGTGGCCGCGGCGTTGATCGCGCCCGCGGCGAGCGCGGCCGAGCGCGGCACCGGCGGGATGAAGCGGATCTCCATGTCGACGCCGTTCTTCTTGAAGATGCCGGCGTACTCGGCGAGCTTCAGCGGTTGGAAGCCGGTCCAGCCGCTCATGCCCAGCACTACTTTTTCCTGCGCCTGGGCGGCGCACGCCACGCCCGCGGCAAGGATCAAAGCAAGCCATTTCATGTCGCGCTCCTCTTTCTGGACCGATCTGCCATTCTATGCTATCAGGCCTGCGGCAGCCGCATGGCGAGGCGGCTGGTCACCACACCCGTGTTCAGGCCGATGGTGCGCAGCCCGCCGAAGAAGCGCGCGTGCTCGATCTTGCAGCAACGGTCCATCACCACCTCGAGGCCCGCCTCCCGCGCCGTCGCCGCGGCCTTCTCGTTGATGACGCCGAGCTGCATCCAGAGCACCTTGGCCCCGATCTCGATCGCCTGCCTCGCGATCCCGGGCGCCTCGTGCGAGGGCCGGAAGAGGTCGACGATCTCGATCGAATTCGGGTGGCCGGCCGCCGCCTCGGCGAGGTCGGCATAGACGCGGCGCCGCATGATAGGCCGCTTGCCGGCCTGGGCCGGATTCACCGGGACGATGTCGTAACCATTGGCGTCCAGATAGATGGCGGCGAACGAGCTCGCGTTGTAGTAGTTCGAGCTCAAGCCCACCATGGCGATCGTCCGGTACGTGGTCAGAATGCGATAACGCTCGCCCGGCGTCAGGCCGTAGCCGTTGCGTTCTCCGACTGCGCTCATTCGCCTCCCCTCAGCGCTGATAGGGCGCGCCGTACGCCCTGGACAGGATCGAATGGCCAGAGGTCTTGTCGGAAGACCTCGGCGCGACGGGCGCGGTCTTCTGCGACGCCGCTAGTGCCTGCTCCAGATCCTCGACGATGTCCTCCACGTCCTCGATGCCGATCGACAGGCGCACCATCTCTGGTCCGATGCCCACTGCCCGCAGCTCGTCGTCGGTAAGCTGCTGGTGCGTGGTCGAGGCAGGGTGGATGACGAGGGACTTGGCGTCTCCCACGTTGGCCAGGTGGCTGAAGAGCTGAACCGACTCGATGAATTTCTGCCCGGCCTCGCGCCCGCCCTTGATGCCGAAGGTGAAAATCGAGCCGGCGCCCTTTGGCAGGTACTTCCTGGCCAATGGGTGATAGCGATTGGAGGGCAGTCCCGGGTAGTTGACGTACTCGACCGCGGCGTGTTGCTCCAGATACTCGGCCACCCGCTGCGCGTTGTGCACGTGCCGCTCCATCCGCACGTGCAGCGTCTCCAGGCCGATCAGCATGAGCCAGGCCGTGAACGGCGCCATGGTCGGCCCATAGTCGCGCAGCATCTCCGCACGGCATTTCAGGAGCCAGCTGAAGTCGCCGAAGTACTCGAAGAAACGCAGATCGTGGTAGCCCTTGGAGGGCTCGGTCATTCCCGGGAACTTGCCGTTGTCCCAGGGAAAGCGGCCCGCGTCAACGAGCACCCCGCCGATGGCCGTGCCGTGGCCGCAGATGAACTTGGTGGCCGAGTGCACGACCAGGTCCGCGCCCCAGTCGAGCGGCCGGCAAAGGTAAGGAGAGGCAAACGTGTTGTCGATGATGAGCGGCACGCCGACCTCGTGCGCCAGATCGGCGAGCGGCGCGATGTCCACCACGTCGATCTTCGGGTTGCCCATGACCTCGGCGTAGAAAGCCTTGGTCTTCGGCGTCACGGCGGCCTTCCACTGCGCGAGGTCCGTGCCGTCGACGAAGCGCGCCTCGATGCCGACTTTGCGGAAGCTCACGTCGAATTGCTGGTAGCTGCCGCCATAGAGGCTGCGCGAGGACACGAACTCGTCGCCGGCCTGCATGAGGGTAAACAGGGTCAGGTGCTGGGCGGCCTGCCCGGAGGCCGTGGCCACCGCGCCGATGCCGTTCTCCAGTGCGGCGATGCGCTCCTCGAACACCGCCACCGTCGGATTCATGATGCGCGAGTAGATGTTGCCGAAGCGCTGCAGGGCGAAGAGATTGGCGGCGTGATCGGTGTCCTCGAACACGTAGGCGCCGGTCTGGTAGATGGGCACCGCCCGGCTGCCGGTGACCGGGTCGGGGCGCTGGCCGGCGTGAACCGCCAGCGTGTTGAAGCCGAGCTTTTTGTCCTTGTGCATTTCGGGGACCGCCTCCGCACCGGGTGCAGATCGGTAGGATACAACCTCCACTTTCAAAACGGGGCGACGGCGGATTGGGGCCTGCTTGACTGCAAGGAAGAAGTGAATTACGATTCATCCAACGTGAACGTAGATTCATTTCTATGCCTTATCGCCGCACCGAGTCGATAGAAGCACGCTTGCTCGACAACCGCTCGCGCATCCTCGCGGCCGCGCGCGAGCAGGTGAGCGAAGGCGGCTGGGACGAAGCGCAGATCGCCAGCATCGCGGCGGCGGCCAAAATGGCGACCGGCACCGTGTACCGCTATTTCGCGTCCAAGGCTGAGCTCTTTGCCGAAGTGTTGAGCCAGGTTTCGCGACGCGAGCTGGAAGTGTTGAGCTCGATCGCATCGACCGACGCTCCGCCGCCCGAGCGCCTGCACGCGGCCGTCGCGACTTTCGTGCGCCGCGCGATGCAGAAGCCGCGCCTCGCCTACGCACTCATCGCCGAGCCCTGCGACAAGGCAATCGACGAGGAGCGCCTCAAATGGCGCGCCGAAATCAGCCGCGCGATCATGGCGCTCATCGGCGCGGGACAAAGGCTCGGCCATTTCCGGCCGGATCTTCAGCCGGAAGTTGCGGCCACGGCAATCGTCGGCGGATTCATGGAAGGTCTCATTGGCCGCCTTTCTCCGCTGACCGGGCGGCATCCCACGAGCGCCAAAGCACGTCAGACGTTCATTGACGACCTCTCGCGGCAAATCGCGGACTTGTGCTGCGCGGCGGTGCTCATCCCCGACTCTTCCAACGTGGTCGCGCTTCCAGGCGTGAAAAGGAACAAGCCATGAACGACATCAAGGAAGCGGGGCAGCTGCGCCCCGCGAACTTCGCCACTCACCGCGTTCTCAATCAGGCCGCGCCGGCCGTTGACTTTAACGCGTTCGAGGAGGATGTCGTCCTGAGAGCCGCTGTCGCTCGCGACGCGCCCTGGGCGGCTGGACGTTGCGCTGCGCTGGGCGCGCTCGTCGGCAACGAACAGGTGCAGAACCTCGCGCGATTGGTGAATCGGTATGCGCCCGAGCTAAAGACGCATGACCGGTTTGGCAACCGCATCGACTGGGTAGAGTTTCATCCCAGCTGGCATGAATTGATGGGTTTCGCTTGGCGTCACGAGGTTCACTCCCTCGCGTCGACGGCGCGCGAAACTCACCGCCACTACGCCCGCGCAGTGCTCTCGTATCTATGGAATCAGATCGAACAGGGCACCGGCTGCCCGACCGGACAGACTTACGCGGCTCACGCCGGATTGGCGGCCGAGCCGTGCCTGCAGATATGGGCGAAGAAAGCCGCGGGCACCGAATACGATTTCAGCCGCCGCGAGGTCGCCGAGAAATCGGCGGTCGTGATCGGTTATGCCATGACCGAGAAACAGGGCGGATCCGACTTGCGTCAGACGCAGACCAGCGCGGTGTTTTCGCACGACGAGGCCTACCACGGCGCCATCGCGCATTGGTACGAGCTTACGGGGCACAAATGGTTCTGCTCGGTGCCGCAGTCGGACGGCTTCTTCACGCTCGCGAAGGTCAACGGCGAGGTTACCTGCTTCTTCCTGCCGCGCACGCTTCCCGGCGGCGGCTTCAACCGATTCTTCATCCAGAGGCTTCAGGAATGGCGACGCACGTCGATCGCCTGGTGACCCGGACCGCGGCCGACGAGTTTCTGACAAGGCCGATGACCGAACTCATGGCGCGGGCGCTTCAGGCCGCCGAACTGGTGCGACATTCGACCGCCGAGGTTGTCGACGCCTTCTTCGCCACCCGCCTTGCGGGATCGATTGGCGCATGGGGATGCACTTTCGGGACCTTTGGCGCCGGCGTGCAGCAAGACGCGGCGCGGCGCATCGTGGAGCGCGCACGAGTCGCTCACCATTGAGAGGAGATCGTCGTGACAGTGAGGATCGAGAAGAAGGCAACCGTGTGGACGGTGATTCACGACCGGCCCGAGGCGCGCAATGCCATGGATCCCGAAAGTGCGGACGCGCTGACAGCCGCGTTCCTTGAATTCGATGCGGACAGGGATGCGGCCGTCGCGGTGTTCCATGGCGCGGGCGGCGCGTTTTGCGCGGGCTGGGACCTGAAGTACGTCAGCACCTTGAATGCAGAATATCCGCTCGGCGAGCTCGATATCTCGACGGCGCGGCCGCGCGGCAATGGCGGCGATATCCCGCGTGGACCCTTGGGTCCCTCGCGGCTCGAGCTGGACAAGCCGGTCATCGCGGCGATCGAAGGTCCAGCGGTCGCGGGAGGCATGGAGCTGGGCCTGTGGTGCGATTTCCGCGTCATGGCTGTAGCCTCCTACTTCGGCGTTTATTGCCGCCGCTGGGGCGTGCCGCTGATCGACGGAGGAACCGTGCGATTGCCCCGGATCGTCGGGCAGGGTCGCGCACTGGAGATCATCCTCACTGGACGCAAAGTGCCTGCCGAAGAGTGTCTCGCCATCGGCCTATGCGAATACCTCACGCCGAAGGGCGGTGCACGCGCGAAGGCGGAAGAGCTGGCACAGGAGATCGCGCGCTTCCCGCAGGTGTGCGTGCGTGCGGATCGGCGTTCCGCGATCAAGAGCCACGGTCTCAGCGTACGGGAAGCTCTCATCCAGGAGTGGTACAACGGCCGCGAAGCCTTGATCAAGGACGGCGTCGCGGGCGCGGGACGATTCAAGGGCGGGCTCGGGCGGCACGGCGACTTCGCGAAGATTCGGTGACCCTTCGGCCGCCGTGCAATGCGAGCTGCGCGTACGAGGGGCCGATTTGCGGCTTGAGCGCTTCCGAGTCATCGCGCAGGCTCGGCCGCGGCCTTGAGGATACGGCAGGCTTGCGGCGGGATTCTCACGAACACCCGCCCCCCTGCGCGAGGTGCTCGCCGAGGCGCCAGTCGCGTCCCACTGAGGAGGAGGCACGAGGCTTCGTACGCGAATGCGCGTCCGCGCCCACGCGGCTCGGCCTCGACGGCCGCGTCCATGCGGGTCATCTACCTCCACATCCGCAGCGGGCATTGCGCGGCAGCGCGAACGAAGTCGCTGTCGGTCGTGAGCAGCGTCAGGTTGTGACGGACGCAGAGCTGCGCGAGCAGCGCGTCGATGGTGCCCAACTGTACGCCGGCGCGACGGCAGCGATTTCGCAATTCGGCGGCGTCGATGTGATCCTGCCGGTCCGGGCTGAGGAGCGCCAGGGATGCAAACCGGTCAATGATGTCCTTGCGCGCGCGCGGGCCGGCGAATCCCTGCAGCAATTCCTGCAGGACGAGCCCCGTGGTCACAACGATCTCGGCGCCTTCGAGAGCGTCGCGCAGCGCGCGCACTTCAGGGGCGCCCGCGTCCCGGTCGCGACGCAAAGCGAGGGACCAGACGCTGGTATCGACGAACAGTGTCACCGCCGGGAGCGCTCGGCCTTGTAGTCGAACGATTTATCCCATTCGAGCTTGCCCATCAGTTCGACCAGGCGCTTCTGCCTGCGGCGGGCGATGAATTCCTCCAGCGCTCGTGTCACTGCCGCCTTCTTGGTGCGTTCGCCGCTCACTGCCACGGCGCGTTCGATCAGGTCAGGATCGAGGGAGAGGTTGGTTGCCATGTGTGACTCCTTACACATGAGTATACACAGCGCGCGTGAATACGTCACTGCGCGGCGCCTGGCGCCGCGGCCTCGAGGATACGGCAGGCTTGCGGCGGGATTCTCACGTACACCTGCGCCCCGGGGCTGAGCTTGCGCGCGGGCTGCGTGCGCACCGAAAGCGGGCCACAGGCGGTGCTGGTCCGGCAATCGAGCGCGGCTCCGAGGTAGGTCAATTCCTCGACCGTCGCCGCGAACACGTTGGCGCCGTCCGCGGGCGCTTGCGGGCAGATCTCGATCTGTTCGGGCCGCACCATGAGCGTGACGCTGAAACCGGGAGCATGACTTCGCGCCGGCGCCGGCAGGCTGCAAGTGAGCCGCGCACCCCCGACCTGAACCAAGACCATGCCGTCTGCGGGCTGTGCAACGATCGTTCCGTCGAAGAAGTTCGCCGTCCCGACGAACCCGGCCACGAAGGGGTGGCGGGGCTGCGCATAGATCTCCTCCGGCGATCCCTCTTGCACGATCGCGCCGCGGTCCATCACCGCGACCCGTTGCGACATCGCGAGCGCCTCGGACTGGTCGTGCGTCACATACAGCGTCGCGATGCTCAGGCTCCTGACCAGCGCGCTCAGCTCCAGGCGCATTTCCTCTCGCAGCTTGGCGTCCAGGTTGGATAGCGGCTCGTCCAGCAGCAGGAGCTTGGGTTTGGACACGAGCGCCCGGGCTAGCGCGACGCGCTGCTGCTGCCCACCGGAGAGCTGCGGCGCGGGGCGGTGCGCGAGGGCCTGCATCTTGACGAGCCTCAGCGTCTCCATGACCCGTGCTTCGATCTCGCCGCGGGCGAGGCGCCGGCGTGCCACGCGAAGGGGGTAGGCGACGTTCTCGAAAACGCTCATGTGCGGCCAGATCGCGTACGACTGAAACACCATGCCGATCGGACGCTCGTAGGGCGGCACATGAACGCCGCGCGCGGCTGAATCCACGAGCCGGCCGTCGAGGAGGATCTCGCCCGCTTGCGGCCGCTCGAGCCCGGCGATGCAGCGCAGCGTGGTGGTCTTGCCGCATCCGCTCGGGCCGAGCAGCGTGTACGACTGCCCCTGCTCGATGACGAAGCTGACGCCGCGCACCGCGGCCACCGCGCCGGCCTCGGCGCCGTAAGTCTTGCGCAGCTCGCGCACGATCAGCATCGCGCTAGCGCCGCCATCCGGGACCCGCCCACATCTCGCCCCACGACGCGAGGGCGCGCATCATGCCGCCCAGCGCGCGGCCCTTGCGCGTCAAGCGGTAGTCGCAGCGCCGCGGGCTCTGCTGGTAGGGGACTTGCCGCATGATCTGTTCGCGCACCAGCAGCTTGAGGCGATTGGCGACGATCGCGCGGCTCGCGCCGCATTGACCGATGAAGCCCTCGAACCGGGTCACGCCGCCGAACGCGTCGCGCAGGATCATCAGCGTCCAGCGGTCGCCGACGACGCCCAGGCTGCGGGCGACGGGGCAGGCCTGGCGGCCGAGTTCCGACTCCTTCATGCGCGGATTGTAACCCGCCTCTTGCGTTCAGAAATCAGACCCATTATAGTTCAGAAACTGAACTCATCACCCTGACCCGACGGAGGAAGAATTCCATGAAGCTCTACTACTATCCCGGCGCCTGCTCGCTCTCGCCCCACATCGTGCTGCGCGAGGCCGGTTTCGATTTCGAGCTGGAGAAGGTGGACCTGCAGACGAGGAAGACCGAAACCGGCGCGGATTACAGCCGCATCAACGCCAAGGGCTACGTGCCGACGCTGCAGCTCGACGACGGCCAGTTCCTCACCGAAGTCGCCGCCATCGTGCAGTACCTCGCGGACCGCAAGACCGAGGCGCGGCTCGCGCCGCAGGCCGGCACCCTGGAACGCAGCCGGCTGCAGGAATGGCTCAATTTCATCGCCACCGAGCTGCACAAGCAGTACAGCCCGCTGTTCAATCCGAAGACGCCCGAGGAGACGCGCCGGTCGCAAGTCGAGAAGCTGGCGCAGCGCTACGATTTTGTCGCCGGGCGACTCGACGGCAACGCTTACCTTCTCGGCGAGCGCTTCGGCGTCGCCGACGCCTACCTCTTCACGGTGACGAACTGGGCGGGCATGCTGAAGCTGGACCTGCCAAGCTGGCCGGCCCTCAAGCCGTACATGGCGCGGATCGCCGGGCGGCCCGCGGTGCAGGCGGCGTTGCAGGCCGAGGGACTGGCGAAAGGATAGCAATGAAGCCAATCAGGGAGAGCGCATCGTGATCGACTTTTATTACTGGCCGACCCCCCAATGGCTGGAAGGCTGCCATCATGCTGGAGGAGTGCGGGCTCGATTACAAAGTTCATGCCGTCGACATCGGCGCCGGCAAGCCGCTCGCGATTTTCGAATCCGGCGCGATTCTCGAATACCTTGCCGACAAGACCGGAAAATTCCTGCCCAAGGCCCCGGCAGAACGTTTCGGCGTGTTGCAGTGGGTCTATTGGCAGGTGGCGAACCTCGGCCCGACGATGGGCAACGCCTATCATTTCAAGAATTACGCGAAGAATATCGCCACCGATGCCGCGCTGCTCGACTACGGCGTCAAGCGTTTCTCCGGCGAGGTCGATCGCCTCTGCGGCGTGATGGATGCGCAGCTCTCGGCCAATCGCTATCTGGCCGGCGCCGATTACAGCATCGCGGACATCGTCAGCTGGACCTGGGCCATGTTGCTCGACAAGCTGATCGACGCTGCCGTATGGAGCAAGTTTCCGCATTTGAAACGCTGGGTCGATGAGGTCGGGGCGCGTCCCGCCGTCCAGAAAGGGCGCAACCTCGAGCGCGCCTGGGGCGAGCGG
>Ga0247727_10004827_pt1 | contig 28120 bp, 24 predicted proteins | sample WisWelCaveWW1625_FD_202498 | JGI IMG/M metagenome (GOLD analysis project Ga0247727, IMG submission 202498) | Biofilm microbial communities from Wishing Well Cave, Virginia, United States - WW16-25 | ecosystem: Environmental > Aquatic > Deep subsurface > Groundwater > Cave microbial mat | place...
GAACTAAACGTCGGTAATTGGATCACTCGATTGCAGTGTCGTGACTACACTTTGCATGGGACTGATTGGGTTCGGACTGTTTCTGGCGTTCAATCGCTAATCAGTGTTTATCTACTAGCTCTCTGGGCACTAACCTACTTTGGCAATTTCTTTGAATAAGACTCATTCAAGAATTTACATTTGAAATGAACCAAACCAATCTCAAAGGCCTCGATTTACCGGAATTGCAGTCGTTCATCGAATCGATTGGCGAAAGCCGGTTTCGCGCGCAGCAAATTTTTCGCTGGATGTATGGCAGAGGTGTCTCGTCATTCGATGAGATGAACAATCTCTCGAAAGAATTGCGTACTCGATTGAAAGAAGTGGCGCGCATCGGAAATCTGAAGTGTGTGACTCAGCGGCAGTCGCAAAAAGATCAGTCCACGAAATTTTTGTTTGAATTGGAAGACGGCCGCAAAATCGAGTCGGTGTTGATGAGCGAGGATGGCCGCAACACGTTGTGCGTTTCAACGCAAGTCGGCTGCGCTATCGACTGCAAATTCTGCGCGACCGGCATGATGGGCTTGCAGCGCAACCTCACCGCCGGCGAAATTATTGACCAACTGATAATGGCACAAGCGTTGAGCGGAACGACCGTTAGCAATGTGGTGTGCATGGGCATGGGGGAGCCGTTTCACAATTATGACAACGTCATCAAAGCCTGCCATTTGATGAGCGATGCTCTCGGGCCCAATTTGTCAAAGAAACACCTCGTGGTTTCCACCAGCGGGCTCATTCCCAAAATCATCCAATTTGCGGATGAGGGACAAAAATTTCGACTCGCAATTTCACTTAACGCCACCACTGACGAGGTGCGTTCGCGTCTCATGCCGCTCAACAAAAAGTGGCCCATCAAAGAGTTGCTGCGAGCCTCGAAATATTACACGCAAACATCAGAGGAAATGGTGACGTTCGAATACGTTTTGATGGATGGCATTAACGACTCAATTGAAGATGCCGAACGGTTGAAAAAGTTGGCGCAGGGAATTTTCTGCAAAATTAATTTGATTCCGTACAACGCCACGGAGGGCGAATTTCGGCGGCCCGTAGAAGCTCGAATTGTGCGTTTTTATGAACGGCTGGCATCGCTGCGCGCGCCAGTGACCATTCGCTGGAGCAAGGGAGATGACATCGAAGCCGGGTGCGGCCAGTTGGCGATTAAGAGCGTTTAGTTGGCATGTCGTGGGCATGCGACGCTTCGTCATACTCGCTGCAAAGCAGTTGCACTTTCTTTAATAGCGGCTCGCAACGTTTATCGTTTCCAAAAACGATTTTGTGAATTTGCTCGCACTCCACTTTCGCTTTCGCCAAATCTTCGATCTACACCGCCTTGATGCTGAAACGCGCGTTTGCAAATGCTTCGTAAAATTTCTTTTGTTTGGTTCGATAACGCCAGATAACCGTAGCCGCCGTCGAGGAAAAAATAAGCCTAGCCATGTTTATCGTTTTTTTGAATCTGTGAATTCGATAGTTCGACGGTAGTTTTTATGAGATAAAGGAATTCGAATTCCTGATCAGAGAATTGAGTATTCGGATTTTTCTAAGTATTTACTTTAAAAAAATCGACGCGTGATTTCAACGCCAGATTTCTGATGGTCGTTCAAAAAAAGATGCAATGAATGACAAAACAGTGATAGTGAAATAAGTTGACATGAAATTTAATTATCTTTATATTACGCCGAAAACACCATCAACTGCTCTTCGATATTTCCTCACTTGAACATGAATGTACTGTTCAAACTCTTTTTTTGAGCAAGACTTTTCATCTGGGTTTTGAATACGAGCTTTTATGTCTTCAAAAAAAAACGGTTACTCTGAGCAACACTTGGAACGCTATTTAAAAGAAATAAGTGAAGTTCAGCTTTTGACCCCGGCTGAGGAAATTGATCTGGCGAAGAAAGTCCAATCCGGTGATATGTTGGCGCTCGACAAAATCACGAAAGCTAATTTGCGTTTCGTCGTGAGCGTGGCCAAGCAGTATCAGAACCAGGGGCTTTTATTGGGGGATTTGATTAACGAGGGCAATTTAGGTTTGATCAAAGCCGCCTACCGTTTTGACGTCACCCGCGGGTTCAAGTTTATTTCCTATGCAGTGTGGTGGATCCGGCAATCCATATTGCAAGCGTTGGCGGAGCAGTCACGAGTCGTGCGATTGCCATTGAACCGAGTTGGAGCGCTTCACAAAATAGGCAAAGCCTTTTGCAATTTAGAACAGGAATATGAGCGCGAACCTTCCGAAGGGGAAATTGCGGAGGCGCTGCAAATGTCGGCAATGGAAGTGGTCAATACACTGAAAATGTCCGGCAAGCAAATTTCTCTGGATGCGCCTTTGAATGAGGACGCGGAGAGTCGGTTGCTGGATGTTTTGGAAAGCGAAGAGCTACCGCCACCCGATCGCATTCTTTTGGAAGAATCTTTGAAGATTGAGATTGAAATGATTTTAAAAGGGCTGACCAATCGGGAGGCGGATGTGATTCGCCTTTATTTTGGCCTTGGACAGGAACACCCCTTGACTTTAGAGGAAATCGGCGAGCAGTTCCATCTTACCCGTGAGCGCGTTCGCCAGATCAAGGAAAAGGCCATCAAACGATTGCGTCATTCCTCGCGCAGCAAACCTTTAAGATCATTTCTCGGCTGAGGAAGTAAGTACATAATTGTAATACATTAAATTAAACATTAAGAGTTAAATATATTTTTTTCTTGACAAAAGTGATATATTTTATTAAATTCGCTTTAGTTTTTTGCTTCACATACTCCCTGCCTATCGCTTTTGAGGAAACAGGTATATTAGTTTCTTTTTTCTTAATTTAGGTTCTCTGTGTTCAGCTCGGTTTTGCACCTCTCATCAGCAGTCATATTTGATGGATTGTTCCTATTGAGGAAGGGTTATGCCTTATGCAATACAAAAAAGTTAAGATCATTTACTTTTCAGACGGCGATTCTGATGCAAAACAGCTGGAGTTGTCCTGGGGGAAGTTCCTCTCGTTCTTATTTTCCGGTTTCATCTTATTACTGATAATTGTTTCTACAACTATAGCCCTGTTCACCAATTTTTATCAGAAACTTGAAATCGCCTCGTTGTCCAAAATCAATGTTGTCCTCAAAGACCAGCTTTTTGCAATGACTGGCGTGGTGCGGCAAATTGAATCAAGAATCCATGAATTGGAAAAGCAGGACGATCAACTGCGTATCATAGCCGACCTTCCAAGAATTGATTCCGACACCCGCGACGTTGGAGTAGGTGGTTTTGTGAACGTCAATTACCCCGTTGCCCCGGACGAACTTTCCGCCGATGTTTTTGAGCATCAGCGGCTGCTGGACAAACTGGAACGCAGAATCGAGCTAACCAAAACCAGCCGGGACGAAATCAAAAGAAAGTTGGACGAAAACCAAAACACCCTTAAGCACACCCCCTCAATTCGTCCGCTTATCGATGGTGTTATCAAGGATAAGTTCGGATTACGTTTGCATCCTATAATTGATAAAATCCAACATCATAAAGGCGTCGATATCGCCGCAGAGCGCGGCACAGAGGTTTTGGCCTCTGCCGCGGGAGTTGTCAAAAAGGTAGTTACCGACAACATCCATCGGGGATACGGCAAGCACGTAATAATTGAGCACGGCCGCGGCATCGAAACCCTTTATGGGCATCTCTCAAAAGTTCTCGTGAAAGAAGGGGAAAAGATCGATAGATGGAAGCCCATAGGTCTTGTCGGTGACACTGGATTAGCAACTGGCCCGCACCTCCATTATGAGGTGATTATTGCCGGCGAACAGCAAGATCCGATAAAATTTATTTTGAACTAATAAAAATTTTGTCTTAAGAATTCGAGCGTCTTGGGTTGCAAGGTAAACCAGGGCGCTTTTTTATTGCTTTGCTTAGGAATGGGAGGGGTGGTATGAGGTCAGAGCTAGGATGTCTTATCATTTCATTTGTGTTCGTTGGCGAAGTCTATTCACAGGTAGTGCTGTCGGAAATCATGTTTGACGCCGCCGGCAACGAAGCCCACGATGAGTTCGTCGAGATTTTTAATACCTCTGAAATAGAAGCCGTCGACCTAAGCGGTTGGCAAATCAGCGATGGCGCGGGTTTCGACACAATAACAGAAGCCGATGAAGGGTTGGTTTTGCAACCCGGCCAATTCGGTATCATACTCGATGCTTCCTATTTTGGCAATTCCACCTCCTACGCCGACCTCCTACCCAGCAGCTGTTTGATTCTGACGATTGATAATCTCACTTTTGGAAACGCCGGTTTATCTAATTCTACGCCCGAAACTGTGTCGCTTATTAATTCAGAGGGCTTAATTGTTTCAGAATACACCTACTCGCTCGACAATGAAGCTGGCTTCTCCGATGAAAAGATCGATCTTGCCGGCGCGGATTCACCCGACAACTGGGCAAACAGTCGAGTGTTGCTTGGTACCCCCGGCAGGCGCAATAGCGTTTCACCACTTAATTATGATCTGGCAATCTTATCAAAAGATTTGTTATTCTTTCCTCAAAACGTTCGCGCTGGCGACACGGCTGCTATTATCGGTTTGATTAAGAACTTTGGCTTGCAGCCGGCGCAGAATTTTTCGGCCATTCTATATGAAGACCAAAATGAAAATTCGACCCCGGAGATAAATGAACAAATTGGCCACATTGATTTCCTAAACGCGCTTGCAAGCAGCGACTCAGAGCGCTTTGAATTTAGTTATGAAAATATCGCGGCCGGCCGCCACTCGTTTTTGGTAGAACTCCTGTTCTCCGAAGACGAAGACACAACCAACAATTTAGCGCAAAAGGAGCTTTTGATCGGTTATTCGGAGCGCGCGTTGGTGGTAAATGAAATCATGTATTCGCCGCTCACAGATCAATCCGAGTGGGTCGAGGTATTCAATCTCAGTTCAGAAACAGTTAATCTAAATCGTTGGCGTCTCACTGATTCCAACACTGCCACGACAAATGTTATCGACACCAACATTCTCGTCCCGCCAGATGGTTATTTCGTTTTGGCGAAGGACTCGTCCCTATTGAAACATTTTAAACCGCCAGTTGGCACATTTACATTTCTAAAAAGTTTGCCAGCTTTTAATGACAATTTCGATAGCGTCATTCTTTATGATTTGATCGGTAATCAAATAGACCGTGTCAATTATACAAGCGACTGGGGCGGTGACAATGGGTTTTCACTTGAGAAAATTAATCCGCAGCTTACTTCAAACGATAGCTTGAACTGGAGTTCCAGCGTTGTTTTCGAGGGCGGCACACCCGGTGAACGGAACAGTATTTTCTCTGACGTTTTAGTTTCGGACGCTACAATTACCATTTCCCCCAATCCTTTCTCACCCGATGGCGACAGCCACGAAGATTTCGCCGTCATCACTTTTAAATTGCCGTTGACTACAGCTGCTGTTAACGTGAAAATCTATGACTTGCGCGGCCGGCTTATTCGATTTCTGGTCAACAATGAACCCTCCGGTTCCGAGAAAACCATCGTTTGGGATGGCAAGGACCATAACAAACAAATGGCGCGTATGGGCATCTACGTGGTTTACTTGCAGGCTTTGAATGCGCAAGCCGGACAAGTTAAATCTGCAAAACAGACGGTGGTTTTGGCAAACAGACTTTGATTTTCGATTTCATCTCAATTCCCTTCGATTCAAGGTAATTTCCACCCTTCCAAATTTTTTATTGATTTTTAAGGGGTAATGGCTTATATTTTCTCCTTAATTTTTAAAGATTAGCCGAGATAGGTTTAAGTTGCTGATTAAATTTCATTTTAGGAGGTGGGAAGTTTGAGATTGACCCCTTTAGATATCAAGAAGCAGGAATTCAAAAAATCGATGCGCGGATTCGACGCAATCGAAGTAGAGACTTTTCTGGAGATGGTCGCCGCAGAATTTGAGGCCGTGATTCGTGAGAAAAATACCTTGCATGATGAGGTTTTGAAGCTCAGAACACAATTGCGCGATTATCAAAGCGTTGAGAAGGCTTTGCAGGATACTCTCATGACTGCCCAGCAATCTATCACCGAATCGCGCCAGAATTCCGAACGCCAGGCCGATCTGATTGTTCGTGAAGCAGAAATGAAAGCCGAAAAAGTTTTAGAGGACGCCAAGTTTAAATTAGCCGAATTGAAAAACGAGCTGGTGCTGGTCAAATCCCAGAAAGACTCTTTTGCGCGCCGGTTGCGTCATCTTCTCACCTCACAATTGGACTTGATCGAGGTTCTGGAGTCCGATGACATGGGTTTTGAAAAGTATGAGAAAAAAAAAGTTGAATTCTCCCAACACAAGAAGGACGATCAGGAGAAAATTGAATTCGAAAGCATTGAAGATATGCTGAACAAACGAGTTGTTACCAGTAAGCCTGAATTGTCGCCAAAACCCGCCGGGGGCGTTTTTCCCAAAAAATGGGAACACCCGAATTCGAAAAACACAGAGGAAGAACAGGCGAAAGAGCTACAAGAGAAGCGTTCGCGAATTTCAGATCAATTGATTTTTTAATCGCTAAAAAATAAGAGCATACTTGGAAGTCGAATGGAAGATCTAAAGGCGAAAATCAAAGCCGCCAGCGATTTCATAAAATCCAAAACAAAAATTAAGCCGCAAATTGGAATTATTTTGGGCACGGGGCTGGGCGCTCTGGCCGAAGAAATAGCTAAAGAGGCGGTGATCCCGTACGAACAAATCCCGCACTTTCCGATTTCAACGGTGGAGAGTCATGCGGGACGCCTCATCTTTGGGAAAATTGCAGACAAGCCGGTGATGGCGATGCAGGGGCGCTTCCACTATTATGAAGGCTACTCCATGCAGCAAATCACCTTTCCTGTGCGGGTGATGAAGAGCCTGGGGGCAAACACCCTTTTAGTTTCCAACGCATGCGGCGGCATGAATCCGCTGTTTGCGCCCGGCGACATTATGGTCATCGCCGATCACATCAATCTCTTCGGCGATAACCCGCTGATTGGCGTCAACGACGATTCACTCGGGCCGCGATTCCCCGATATGTCCGAACCCTACAGTAAAGAGTTGATCGAATCTGTGGAGCAGATCGCGCTGGAAGAAAAGGTTAAAATTCAAAAAGGCGTGTACGTGGCGTTGAGCGGTCCCTGCCTTGAGACCCGCGCCGAGTACCGTTTTCTGCGCGCCATCGGCGCCGACGTGGTGGGGATGTCCACAATTCCGGAAGTGATCGTTGCGGTGCACAGCTCGATGAAGGTATTGGGATTGTCGGTGGTCACTGATTCCTGCTTCCCCGACGCGCTCAAGCCCGCCAATATTCAGGAAATTTTGCGGGTGGCGGCTGAGGCCGAGCCGAAGCTGACGCTGCTGATGAAACGAGTGGTGGAGAGGATAAAGGGGTGATGTATGGAAAACTCGAAGTGGTTAACACGATTCTTCTGGTTCTTTTACTTTACATTAATTTGTTTTTGTGCTTACGGTATTTTATCTAATGGTGTCGCAAATATTCAGACCAACTTATTCTTTTTTGTTCTTCTTGGTTTACTTTGTTTGCCCTTACTGATGCATTTTATCCCGTCTTTGGAAACACTTAAAGCGTTTGGAGTTGAGCTAAAACTTAGAGAAAAGATAGAAGAAACTGAAAAGCATTTAAAGGATTTAACAGAGATCTCGGATAATAAAGTTAAGGATTTAATATTCAAATTTGTGAGTGAAAACTCTTTAACTCCTGAAGGCAAAGAAATTCTTGTCAAACGAAGGAGAGAGAAAAATGAACAGTAATAATAGTTCAGAAAAGGTTTTGAATGCATTCCTTAATCCAAAATATCGTTGGAGAACTGTCAGTGGAATAGCTAAAGAAACAAACTTAACAGAAAATGAAGTTCAAGAAATCCTCGATATTTTAATAGACAAAAAGAAAGTTCGGAAATCATATGTGCCAGATGCAGATGGAAATAATCTGTATGGATTGATTTTGCGAGTGGATGGAGTGGAAGTTTAAATTAGTCCAATTTATGTACAAAGAATTATCGACACAACTCAATTTCCCGGCTATCGAGGAAGAAATCCTGGCTCACTGGGATAAAAATCAGATCTTTAAAAAGAGCGTTGAAAGCCGAGATGCGGCCAAACCGTTTATCTTTTATGAAGGCCCACCAACGGCCAACGGTCGACCGGGCATTCACCACGTGATCTCACGCACGCTTAAAGACTTTGTGTGCCGCTACAAAACTATGGAAGGCTATCGCGTGGAGCGCAAAGCCGGCTGGGATACGCATGGCCTGCCGGTGGAAATCGAAGTCGAAAAGCAATTGGGCTTCACCCGCAAAGATGAAATCGAAAAATACGGCGTCGCGAACTTCAATCAGAAGTGCCGCGAAAGCGTTTGGAAATACAAAAAGGAGTGGGACGAGTTCACCCGCCGAATTGCTTTTTGGTTAGATCTCGATCATCCGTACATCACTTACGAAAATGACTACATCGAATCGGTTTGGTGGATTCTCAGCGAATTCTGGAAAAAGGAGCTGATCTACCGCGGCCACAAAATCGTACCCTACTGTCCCCGCTGCGAGACCCCGCTTTCGAGCCATGAAGTTTCGTTGGGATACAAAGATGTCGAAGATCCTTCCGTTTATCTTCGGATGCGATTGAAAGGCAAAAAAGACACCTCATTATTAGTCTGGACGACCACCCCGTGGACGCTCATTTCCAACGCGGCGCTGGCGCTGCATCCGGACATCAAATACGTAAAGGTAAAGACCGGCGACGAGTTTTTGATTCTCGCGGAAGCGCGGCTATCGGTTTTAAAGGACGAGTATGAAATCGTCGAAAGCTATTCGGGCAAAGAATTGGACGGTAAAGAATATGAGCCGCTTTACACGTTCTGTAAAGCCGAGCAGAAAATGCACTACACGGTGCTGGGCGATTTTGTCTCCACCGAAGACGGCTCCGGCATCGTGCATATCGCACCGGCCTTTGGCGAAGATGATTACCAAATTGGTTTGAAATATGATTTGCCCGTGCTACAGCCCGTCGATAAAAGCGGCAAGTTCACCGATGAGGTGATACTTTTCAAACAAAAGTTTGTCAAAGCCACGGATTTGGAAATCATCAAAGATTTGAAGAGCCGCAGACTTCTTTATAAATCGGAAAAATATCTGCACAGTTATCCTCACTGCTGGCGCTGCAGCTCTCCGCTATTGTATTACGCCAAGAAATCTTGGTTTGCGCGCACCACCGCCCAAAAGGATCGACTGATTCACCACAACAACGCCATCAAATGGTATCCCAAAGAAGTTGGCGAGGGCCGTTTCGGCGAGTGGCTGGAAAACAACGTCGATTGGTCGCTTTCCCGTGACCGTTACTGGGGGACGCCGCTGCCGTTTTGGGTTTGTCCAGAATGCGATCATGCCCTTTGCATCGGCAGCGTCGAAGAACTCAAGCAACTTTCCGGTTTGAAGGAAGATATCGATCTGCATAAACCGTACATTGATGAGGTTCACGTTTCCTGCCCGAAATGCCAGGGCGAAATGATTCGCACGCCGGAAGTGGTGGACGTTTGGTTCGATTCGGGAAGCATGCCGGTGGCGCAGTGGCATTATCCATTCGAAAACCGCGAGATCTTCGAAAAAAGTTTTCCGGCTGATTTTATCTCCGAAGCCGTTGATCAAACCCGCGGCTGGTTCTATTCGCTGCTGGCGATTGCGGTGCTGCTGTTCGATAAACCATGCTATAAAATTTGCCTTTCCAATGATATGATTCTCGACAAGTTTGGGCAGAAGATGTCCAAGTCCAAAGGTAACACGGTTGACCCTTGGGTCATTTTAAAAGAACATGGCGCTGATGCCCTGCGCTGGTACCTGCTGACGGTCAGTCCGCCATGGGTGCCCACGCGTTTCGATATCGACGGGGTTACAGAAGTCGTGCGAAAATTTTTAGGCACGCTGCTCAATGTGTATTCGTTTTTCGCCGTTTATGCCAACGTCGATAAATTCGTCCATCAAAAATCGACCGTCGCCGTTGAAAAACGCGCGGAGATCGACCGCTGGCTTTTGAGTTCTTTGAACAATCTCGTTGAGAAAACCGAAATCTACTTGAGCCGATACGATCTCACCAAGTCCGCTCGCGCGATCTCGGATTTTGTCATCGACGACGTTTCCAATTGGTACGTTCGCCGCTGCCGCCGTCGTTTCTGGAAATCGGAAATGGGCGAAGACAAAATGGCCGCTTATGAAACGTTGTATGAAGTGCTGTACACGTTATCGAAATTAATGGCGCCGTTCATCCCGTTTATCTCAGACGAATTGTATCTTAATTTAACGAAAGAAAAGAAGGGCGAGAGCGAAAGTGTGCACCTGACTTTCTATCCCCAAAAATCCACCACGGATTTCGTTTATCGCGACTTGACGTTGGAAGAACGGATGGATTTAGTGCGGCGCGTGGTGTTTTTGGGTCGTGCACTGCGCAACGAGTCCGCCATCAAAGTGCGGCAGCCGCTGCCCCGCATTGTGGTCGTAGCGCGTGATGCTGAGTTTCAGAAAAGAATTTCTGGAATGGCAAACCTCGTTCTTGAGGAGTTGAACGTGAAACGCATCGATTTTGTGCATGACGATTGCGAGCTGGTTTCGAAGCGTGCCAACCCGAAATTCAAGCAGCTCGGACCAAAATTTGGCAAGGACGTGAACGCTGTTGCCAATCGCATCCGTGAGTTGACCAACTCCGAAATTGAAACTTTGCAGGAGAAAGGCGAGTTCAATTTCGAACTCAACGCACGCCAATGTGCGGTCGTGCTTGACGATATCGAGATTCTCTCGGACAGCGCCGAAGGGCTGGTGGTTCAGAGCGAGGGGGATGTGACGGTGGCTCTGGATACACACATTACGCACGAGTTAGAAATGGAGGGTTTGGCGCGGGAATTCGTGAATCGCATCCAAAATATGCGCAAAAAGGCGGGTTTTGATGTAGTTGATCGCATCAAAATTTCTTATAAAACTGACGATATATTGGAAAAGGCAATCTCAGCGCAATCGGCCTATATTTGCAATGAAACGCTGGCTGAAGCGTTGTCAAAGAATTCGGCAAGTCATGGATACTTCGAGGAATGGGAAATCGACGGCAATAAGGCGGTTATAGCAATAGAAAAAGTTTAAACCATTAACGTGTTTACTCACCAACGGGAAAATTTCGATACGGAGGTTCTGGATGAACAAAACTGAACTCAATCACTTCAGAAAGATATTGCTGGCTAAGCGCGAAGAAATTCTGCATAATTTAGGAAAACTAAAAGAGCAGGAAATGACCTCGACGGTGAAGGATTCCGCCGGCGAAAACTCCGCGTACTCCTTCCACATGGCCGACGTTGGCACCGATAACATGGAACGCGAAAAGGCTTTCTTTTTCGCCACCCAGGAGGGACGATTTCTCTATCACATCGAGCAGGCGATTGAGAGAATTGAAAAGGGCACTTATGGATTGTGCCACGAGTGCGCCAAGCCTATCGGTAAAGAACGTTTGGAAGCAGTGCCGCATGCGCGTCTGTGCATCACCTGCAAATCCAACGAAGAAAAGAAGAAGTAACTCTAACCAAAGGTCGGTCTTGCGAGTTTTATTAGTGTCAGTGATAGTGGTTGTGCTGGATCAAGTGTCCAAGTTGTCCGTTCGTTACTTTTTTGAATACGGCAAATCGCATAATCTCCTTGGCGATCTGCTGCGGTTGACTTATATCGAAAATCCAGGGATGGCGTTCGGGATTCAGGTAGGCGGACAGATGTTCTTTACTCTGTTCGCCGCCATCGCCACGGTAGTGGTTTTCATTTACATTTTAAAAGCGCGCGAAGAAAGGACCCCACTGCGTTTTGCGTTGGCGCTCATTTTGGGCGGTGCCATCGGCAATTTGATCGACCGCTTTCTCTATGGCAAAGTCATCGATTTCATCGACATCGGGCTGGGCAACACGCGCTGGTATATTTTCAACATTGCCGACAGCGCCGTGACCATCGGCATGGTCATTCTCGCCGCCCTGGTTCTTTTCGACAAAAGCCCCAAGAAAGAACAGGAAGAAAACAAGATAGCCGTCCAAAAGCAAACCTTGCTCTAATTCTAATATCACCTCTCTCGATACTTTTATGGATGAGGACAAATTTTTTGAAATCCTCGTCACCCCCGGCAAACAGAAACAGCGTCTCGATATCTTTCTCACGCAAACATTAGGATCCCTTTCCCGTTCGCGGATTCAAAAAGTCATCACCGAAGGCAAGGTCACCGTCAACGGTGTTGCCGCCAAAGCCAGCCACCTTGTGGCGCCCAATGAAAAAATCGTCATTTGCGTTCCCAAGTCGCAGAAGCACGACATTCTGCCGGAGGACATTCCCCTAAATATTTTGTTTGAAGACGAGCACCTACTGGTTTTGGACAAACCCGCCGGCATGGTGGTGCACCCGGCCTTCGGCAATTACACCGGCACAATGGTCAACGCTCTCATGCATCATTGTGGTGATTTGTCTTCGATTGGCGGACGGCAGCGCCCGGGTGTCGTCCATCGTCTCGACAAAGATACGTCCGGTCTCATGGTAGTTGCAAAAAACGACTATGCCCATCGCCAGCTCTCAGAGCAATTTTCCGCCAAAGAAACCGAGCGCGAATATTGGGCCGTTGCGTGGGGAAAATTCAAAAAAAAACGCGATCGCATCAGCACCCTCATCGCCCGCAGCCATAAGGATCGTACCCGCATGACCGTTCAGGCTCGTGGAAAAGAAGCTGCCACAAACTATGAGGTGTTGGAGGAATTTGGAATTATGTCGCTGCTTAGTCTCAAGTTGGAAACTGGGCGCACCCATCAGATACGAGTACATCTTGCTTTCATCGCGCACCCGGTTTTTGGCGATATGACCTACGGCGGTCGCAATCGCCAGTTGGGCGGGCTCACCAGCCGCGACCGTCAACTTGCCGCCGAGCTCTTGGAAATCATGCCGCGTCAGGCGTTGCACGCTAAAACTCTGGGATTTTTGCACCCGGTAAAAAAAGAGTATATGCGGTTCAACTCCGACCTTCCCACCGACATGAAACATTTGCTGGAACGCCTGCGTAAAGAGAGGTCGTAAATTCATTACAAACTTAATCCTGCCCGGCTAAGTTTCGAGCATCAATAACTCAAGTGCTCTGAAGTTTTTGGAGGATTTCACTATGCGCAGACTTGCTTTTTTTGCCACGTCGATGGTACTCTTTTTATTTTACATCGCAACTGGGGTGTTAGCTCAAAGGCCTCATTTTGAAGATTTTGAAAAGCAGTACACAGTCCCCACGGATAAAGTGTTGCGTGTGAATATTGATATCGATGCCGCGGAAGTCAAATTAACAAAATCTCCCACAGAACAAAAAGCTCGCGTTAGCATTAGTTTTACCGAACATGACTTCCGGGCCAACGCCGCCTTCGATGAAAAACGCAACCGGCTTGAGATCATTTTTTCTAAGAAGAACTGGTGGGATTCCTCGGATCACGACGGCCACGCCGAAGTTTTGATTGAACTTCCGCCGAGAGTGGAGATCGATCTCGACGCAGAAATTAAAGCCGGCGCGATCGATATCGATCTTGGCGGGCTGGCGATGATTGGTTTCAATTTGAATACAATGGCCGGCGAAGTGCTAGTGGATTTTTCTGAGCCAAACTCGACGGTAATGGATTTTCTGCAGATCAACACCAAAGTTGGCGAAACCGAGCTGCTGCGGCTCGGCAACGCTCGATTCAAAGATGCAGAAATCAACGGCGGCATCGGTGAAATGCGGGTCGATTTCCGCGGCGCGATGTTAGCAAACGCCGCAGCGCATATCGACCTCGATCTCGGCGAAACCCATCTTCACATGCCGGAGGAGGTTGGTGTGAAGCTGTCTGTTTCCAAATTTTTGTTCCTTTCCAATCTGGAGCTTCCCAATGACTTTGAAAAATCGGGCGCCTACTATTTGAGTAGAAATTACGATCAAACCGAAAAGGAGCTTTTTGTAAAAGTGAGCCCCGGAATGGGCGAGCTTCGCATCGATTAAAAACTTATTGGAAAGGAGAAAGGCATGGGTGTTATCAGAAAAATTTTACCACTCATTTTTTTGTCACTTTTGCTCGGACGCCTCGCCTCTGCGGGCGAGTCCAAAAGACTGGAGGAGAAAAATTTCACACTTAGCCCCGGCGCCAATACTGTAACCGTTATTGGCGACGAAGGCACGATCGCCATTCGAACCTGAGATAAGAACGAAGCGTTGCTGAGAGTGACAAAGAGAGTCTGGGACACCAGCCGCGAACGCGCCGAGGAGCTGCTGCAGGAATTGAAGGTCGATATAACGCACTCAGAAGATCGTCTTTATATTCGTCACCCCGACATTCACAATCGCGCCAGTTTTCGTTTTGCCGATCTGTTTGACTCCAATGGCTGGCGTAATAGTCCGTCCGTCGAGATCGATTTCGATCTTACTGTCCCGCACCAGACGCATCTTAAGCTCGAGAATGATGAAGGCGACGTCGATGTCACCGGCGTCGTCGGCGACCTCCGTGTTCGAACTGATGAAGGCAATGTTTTTATTGCGGAGTTGAAGGCTAAAACCCTCGAGGTTGGAATCGACGAAGGGGATCTCGTGCTGAAAAATAGCGGCGCCAGTTCGGATGCTTTTATTAATGTGGACGAAGGCGAAGTGCGAATATTGGACACACATTTTGGTTCTTTGAATACGTCAAGCGACGAGGGTGACATCGTTTTGAAAAACGTGAACCTAAAAAATTGCGATGTTAGGACTGATGAGGGAGAGATTTTGTGGGATGCCAGCTTCGCCGCTGAGGGTTACTGCAAGATGCAAACTGAGGAAGGGGATATTAAGTTGGTGCTGCCGCCGGACATTGATGCCCAGTTCAGCCTCGAAACCCGTGAAGGTCGTATCCATTCGGATTTCCCGGTTTCAATTCGAGAAGACGGCGATAGGGGAGAAGAGGTTGAAGATGTGATTGGAAAAGGCGCAGTCAAAATCAGGGCCAACACCGAAAGAGGCGATATCATTCTTCAGAAAAGATTTGAATCTTCGCGATGAAATCGATATAAAACCAAAACGGCGGAACATTGCTCCGCCGTTTCGGGAAAGGAGGGGTGGATGGAGAATCTATTGTCAACAAGGCCTAAGCCTTGCTTCGCAGTCAAATCGTTACACCCTCTTTTATCAACTATTGTGCCACGCTCTTTCATGTTTTTTCCCACAGAATTTGTCCAGAGATAACCTTATTAAATCTATAGTATTAGATAAGCGATTTTGTAATGGGCAAATCGCGAAAATTGTCTTTTATCGTAAAATTCGGCGTCGTAGTTCACTACAGTGTCTCAGCGTGAGACAAAACTCCAGTTTTTGGCTCTTGCACTAGCGCTCTCACCTCACTGATTGGCTTCCACTATTTCGCTTGACTTTTTAGAGAATAAATTCTAAACTCGTTTCAAATTTTACAACGGTGGGACATGAGAGGGCATTGCAAAAACCATCCACAAGTCTCAGCCAAACGCAGGTGCTTCCAGTGTCAGGCTTATATTTGCGTCGATTGCCAGATTCTCGCCGAACGCCATTACTTTTGTAGCTTGGCGTGTTACAAGCAGTTCCAGGGCGCAGGTCTGACGTCGCCTTCCGTCAGCGTTGACGTTAAGCCACCTCCCAAGCCCGCGCCAAAATCATCAACAACGCCGGGCCGGCGCCTGCTGCGAACCTGGCGAATGTTGGACCGGAACTTGCTTGCCCAGATTTCACTTTTTTCTCTTTTGGTTTTCGTCCTGTGGCTAAACATCGATTACCGTCAGCAACTCGATTCACTAAGAACTCAGCTAAATGCCCAAAATCATGTGCACAACGGCAAGACGAACTTGGATGCCGCTGCTCTCAAAGTATCGTCCCCGGTCAATGGCAGCATGGTGCTTTCCAACGCCATCAGTATCGAGGGCGAGGCGCCGAGCGGTCAGATCATCAGCCTGATCATAAACGAGAATGTTAAAGCCGTTACTCTCCCTACCGGAGGCCGTTTTCAATTTGCGAATATTCAAGTGAACCGGGGACAGAACACATTTACCGTGCGGTCAATTTCAGAGAATGGCGAAGTGATTGACATGGAGACGATTTATTTCAATTTCAACAATCCGACGTTGAACTACTTGTCCCGCGACATCACCCGCGGCGATCTGGCGCAGCGTCAAGTGGCGCTCACTTTTGACGGCGGCTACCTCGCCAACGCCAGCCCCGAAATTCTCGATGTTTTGAAAGATCGGAAAGTGAAATGCACGATGTTTCTTTCCGGAACGTTCAGTCGCAAATTTCCAGATATCGTCAAACGAATGGTGGCCGAGGGTCACGAAATCGGCAATCACAGCAACCATCATCCGCATTTGACGAACTTCAGCAGCGACAGAATCCACGTGACTCGCCCCGAGGTGACGCGCGAATTCCTGCACAAAGAACTTAACGACGCCGCTCATGACTTTACGAAAGTCACGGGGGCGCAGTTTGCGCCGCTGTGGCGAGCGCCTTATGGCGAACACAACCTTGAAATTCGCCAATGGGCAGCAGAACTCGGATATCGCCACGTTGGCTGGACCATTGGCAATGATTGGGATAACAACATGGACACCATGGATTGGGTGGCCGACAGCACCTCGCCGGCGTATCGGTCGGCCGAGGAAATTCTCGATAAAATTCTTAATTTTGGTAACGGCTCGGTGGTGGGCGCCAGCGGCGCGATCATCATTATGCACCTCGGCACCCTGCGAAACGAAGATTTTCCCCATCAGAAGCTTGCTGAAATTATCGATGGGTTGCGGGAACGCGGATACCAATTAGTCCGAGTTTCCGAGATGATGAATTAACGAACGCTGGAGGCTTAATGTCAAAAATAAAATGCGCGCGCTGCGGCAACGAAAAAGAGGGTCTGGAAGAAGCGCCATTCAAAAACGAGTTGGGCCAGAAAGTTTTGGCCGGAGCTTGCCGAGATTGCTGGCAAGTCTGGGTGAGCCAGCAACTCATGCTAATGAACGAGCATCGTCTCGACCCATTGAATGACGAACACAGCCAATTCCTCGACAACGAAATGCTAAAGTTTTTGAATCTCGCCTGAATCCGGACAATATGGCGCTAAAACTCGAATCCGGAAAACTCTTGTCCTTTAATCCAAGTACTGGCGAGCCCGTCGCCACTTTCACCGGCACAGCACCCGAAGAAATCCCCAGCATTCTGGCCAAAGCCCGTTCGACTTTTGAGACCTGGTCGGAATTGAGTTTGAAAACCCGCCTGGAGTTGTTTCGCAAAGCTTATCGTGAATTCTTTCTGGCGCGTGAAGAGATTGCCAACCTCATCTCACAGGAAACCGGCAAGCCGCTCCTTGAGTCTTATACCGAAATCTTCACGGTTCTCGATTGTTTCAAATATTATCTCAAACACACCCCGAAGCTTTTGAGTGACACTCAGATCGCGAGCGCCAACCCATTGCTGAAAATCCGCAAAGGATTCGTCCGTTACGAACCTCTCGGCGTAGTAGTGGTGATATCATCGTGGAATTTTCCGTTTCTGCTGGCGATGCATCACATTATCCCGGCGCTGCTGGTTGGCAATGTCGTCATTCACAAGCCATCGGAACACACGACGCTCGTTGGTCTGAAAATCCGTGAGGTATTCGACCGCAGTTATTTGCCCAAAGGCGTCCTGGAAATTGTCACCGGATTGGCCGACGTGGGTCGGTCGCTCGTGAGCGCAAAGGTGGATAAGATTTATTTCACCGGCAGCACTGACGTCGGTCGCAAGATTTATCAATCTGCAGCGGCGAATTTAGTGCCGGTCAACATGGAGTTGGGTGGAAGCGACGCCATGGTGGTCTTGGAAGACGCCAACCTGCAACGTGCAGTCAACGCTGCGGTTTGGGGCGGATTCACCAACGCGGGCCAGGCCTGCCTGTCGGTGGAGCGGGTGTACGTCCACGAATCGATCTTCGATCTGTTTCTCGACGAGTTGATTCGCAAATCGCGCAAAATTCGGAAACGCAGCGATTTTGCAGACGGCGAAGTCTCTTGCTTGATTAACGAACAACAACGGCAAAAAATCGAGCGGCTGGTGAATGACGCTGCGCAAAAAGGCGCGGTGATTCATTTGGGCGGAAAGCCTCATCCCGATCAGGGTGACGGCTATTTTGAGCCAACTATTCTCACGAAGGTCACCGCGGCGATGGACATCACCAAAGAAGAAATATTCGGACCGGTGATCATCGTCACGCCATTCATCACAGATGAGGAAGCAGTCTTTCTCGCCAATGATTCAGAGTTCGGATTGTCCGCCAGCGTGTGGACTGAAAATCGCAAGCGCGGACTTAAAGTCGCTCAGAAAGTACAGGCCGGCGCCGTGTTGATTAACGATATTTTTCTACACATCGCGCAAAGCGAGGCGCCGTACACCGGCTTCAAAAACAGCGGCCTCGGCGTTAGCCACGGTCCGTGGGGTATCATGGAACTGGTTCGACCGAAATACATCAACAGCGATCGGCCTTTGGTCAACCGGTTGCTCGGCCTCTTTGTCAAACGCTTGGTGGACAACGATCTCTGGTGGTATCAATACAGCAGCCGGGTTGCCAGTGGGTTCAACGCGATGTTGCAGTTTCTGCATGAAGGAACAATTTTGAAGAAGATGAAGGCCGTTCCCGGACTGATTCGGCTGTTATTGCGTGGTGACTATCTATAAAAATTTGCTTTTTCCCCCACTTTTTAATATTATTTCTGGACTTCTTCATCCAACCAACGAGAACTAAAAATGCCGACCCTGCACGAGATCAATAAAATCCTGAAGGCGCACAAGCCAAAACTGCGCGAGAAGTATAAGGTCAAAGAGATAGGAATATTCGGATCGTTTGTGAGAGGCGAGGAGAAAAAAAGAGCGATGTGGATATTCTGGTCGAGTACGAAGAATTGCCTGACCTGTTAGAATTGATTGAACTAGAAAATTATCTTGAGCGACTCCTGAAAAAAAGGTTGATCTTGTTGAGAAAAGCGGTCTGAGACCACGTCTAAGGCAGATAATTTTAGACGAGGTTGTTTATATATGAAACGCCATTACCGTCTTTTCATTGAGGATATCTTCGACTGTATCCAAAAGGTTGATAAATTTGTTGGCGAGATGACTTTTGAAGAATTTGCGAAAGATGCAAAACTACAAGCGCCGTCGTAAGAAAACTTGAAATCATCGGCGAGGCTACGAAGAATATTCCAAAACAAATAAGACAAAAATATAAGGATGTTCCCTGGAGCGACATGGCTAAGATGAGGGATAAGATTAGTCACTTTATTTTGGCATAAACTACAAAATCGTTTGGAATGTTCTCAAAGAACGCTTACCTGAAATCAAACCAATGATAGAGAGAATCTTACAAGAAATGGAACCAACCGAGTAGGGAGCGCAAAATGTACCAATCACTCAAAGGCAAAGACTACATTTCCACCCAGGACTGGAGCGACGCCGAAATTGAGCTGGCGCTGGACACCGCCGTGGATTTGAAAGACAAATTCAAGATGGACGTCCCACATCGTCACCTCCCGGACAAAACTATCTTCCTTTTGTTTTTTGATAAATCGACTCGCACCCGCAATTCGTTCGAAGCGGGCATCACGCAATTGGGCGGACACGCGCATTTCATCGAGTCGGCCACGTCGCAAATTGCCCACGGCGAGACCCCGCAGGACACCGGCATTATTCTGTCATCGTACGGACACGGAATTGCCGTGCGACACGATCTCGTTCCTGATGAGGGCAATGCTTACATGCGTGAAATTGCGAGGTGGGCGGACAAGCCGGTCATCAACATGCAGTGCGACGTCGATCATCCCTGCCAAACGCTGGCCGATTTAATGACCATCCGCGAGATTTTCGGCAAGAATTTGAAGGGCAGAAAAATCGCTGTCTCTTGGGCTTATGCGCCGTCGTACGCTAAACCGATGTCGGTTCCGCAGGGGCTGATTATGCTTATGCCGCGTTTTGGATTGGATGTTGTTTTGGCACACCCGCCGGAATACACGTTGATGAAACCCACACTTGATGCGGCGCGCGCCAACGCCAAAAAAGCCGGTACCAAATTCGAAATCGTCGATTCCATGTCAGCCGCTTTTGAAGGCGCCGACATTGTTTACCCCAAAAGCTGGGGTATCGAATCGCTGTTTCACAAACCGCAAGAAGCGCTCGAGATTTCTAAGAAATACAAAAGCTGGATTTGTGATGAAAGGCTGATGAAGATTGCCAAGAAGGAAAGTATCTACATGCACTGCCTGCCTGCCGATCGCGGCAACGAAGTCACCGATGCGGTGATCGATGGCAAACATTCGGTGGTATTTCAAGAGGCGGAGAATCGGCTGCACACGGCAAAAGCGATCATGGCGCTGACGATGTGAAATCGATGATCGATGATTGAGGATGGAAAATAGCAAGGTAGAGTTAGCTGACGGCTGAAGGCTGATAGCTCAATTGAAAATGGCGGAAGAGAAATTTGATTTGCTCGTTGTGAATGGCGAGACCGGATCCGCGAAACTTGACGTCGGGGTTCGACAGGGACGCATTGTGGCGCTGTCTCCCAACTTGAACCGAAATGTGGATCGCGTTATCGACGCCTCCGGCAAGCTCGTTCTCCCCGGCTTTATCGATGCTCACACTCACATGGGCATCCCGATCATGAACACCCACTCCATCGATGATTTTGAATCCGGCTCCATTGCAGCGGCGTTCGGCGGCGTTACCTGCATCATCGATTTCACTGTGCAGGAAAAGGGGCAATCGCTGCGCGAGTCGGTTGAGGTTCGTCTCAAAAGAGCTGAGAGGTGTCATGTCGATTATGCCCTGCACGTGAACATTACCGATCAGCCGGAAAAACGACTGTCGGAAATTCCCAGTATCATCGCCGATGGCTTTACCGCCTTCAAAGCCTTTTCAACGTACCGTCAATCGGGGATGATGATCACGTGGGATGAATTTCGAAAAGTTTTACAGCAGATTCACGGGCACGGCGGACTACTTTGCCTGCACGCCGAAGATAATGATTTGGTGGAAGCGCTCACCGCCGAACATTTGGAAGTCGGTCGCAAAACCGCCATCTTTCACGCGCGCAGCCGCCCGCCCGAAGCCGAGGCCAAAGCCGTCGCCCGCGCGGCGGAAATTGCCGGTGAGTTGCGCGCGGCGCTGTACATCGTGCATGTGAGTAGCCGCGCTGGATTGGAAGCGGGCTTGAATGCCCGGGCGCGCGGTGTGAAAATTTATCTTGAAACCTGTCCGCAGTATTTAGTGCTTGATGAAGAATTTTATCTCCGCAACAACGGCCACCGCTGGATCACCACGCCACCGCTGCGTACAAAAGAGGATTGCGCCGCTTTGTGGAAAGCGATCTCTGATGATCAGGTTGACGTGGTGGCAACAGATCACTGCCCCTTCACTCTTCAACAAAAGGATGTCGGCCGGGATGCCTTTCATCTCACACCCAACGGTTTGCCCGGAGTCGAAACGCTGTTTTCACTTTTGTACACCTACGGCGTTAAAACCGGACGAATTTCTTTGCAGCAACTGGTACGGGTGCTGGCAGAAAATCCGGCGCGCATTTTCGGGTTGTCAGATCGAAAGGGCGCGCTCCGGGTTGGCGCCGACGCCGATGTGGTGATTTGGAATCCGGAGGTAAGTCAGACAATCTCCGCGAGTCGATTGCACAGCAAAGCCGATTGGTCCCCGTATGAAGGGATGGCTATCGCCGGCAAATTGGACTACACGATTCTGCGCGGTCAAGTTCTGGTTCAAGGCGATGAATTTGTCGGACGCGAGATCTCCGGAAAGTCTCAGCGCGCTGCATTTTCGAAGGAGTCTTAATTGACCGTCCAGCCACTTTCTGTCGATCTCCTCATCTTTGACCTCGATGGTACGCTGGTGGATACCCGCCAGGATTTAGCCAATTCTGTAAATTTCGTCCGCAAGGCGTTTGGATTTCCTGCTCTGAATTTGGCCGAGGTAATGCTCTACGTCGGTGATGGTGTCCATAAGCTCATGGTACGGGCTCTAAAATCTCAAGAGCGCCGCCGCATTGATGAGGCGATTGTGATTTTCCGTCGCCACTACCGCCAGCATTGTCTTGACTTCTCAACTTTGTATGATGGAGCACTCGAGGTTTTGGACCATTTCCGCGCAAAAAAAATGGCGGTGATCTCCAACAAACCGGATGAATTCACGCTGACCATTCTGAAGGGGCTCCGAGTGGATCACTATTTCAAAATCATTCTCGGCGGTGATTCCCAGCCAGAGCTAAAACCGAGTCCCGCGCCCATCCTGTACATATTGGAAGAATTGGGAGTGCCGCCGGAGAAAGCGGTCATCATCGGCGATGGCGCCACCGACATCGAATCCGGAAAACGTGCTGGCATTCACACTTGCGCCGTGACTTATGGCTTTCGCAGCCGAGATCCTTTGGCGCAGTTACAGCCAGAGTTAATGATCGAGCATATGCGTGAATTGAAATCATGTTTTTTGGGAAGTGAACCTACTCTGCCGTGACAACCCATATTCGAATAAGAACCTTATCTTATCAACGAAAGCTTTCTACTTTGCTTGTATTGGCGAGTCATGATTTGGTATATATATACACCTGAAGCAACCAATTCTCCTCCATTATTGCGGCCATCCCAAACTGCCGAATGTAAACCTGCGAGTTTGTTCTCATCAAGTAATGTTCTAATCTTATGTCCTAAAATGTTGAAGATCTCTAATCGGACATGAGCGGATTTTGGTAATTCAAATCGAACTATTGTTTCTGGGTTAAAGGGATTTGGATAATTGGGCCATAAATAAAAGCGCTGGGGTATCTGGTCGGACCTTTCTTCAACTGGAGTTGGGTCCCCAATACTTACAAGACCGGAATGGACATCAGCGCTGGGTATTCCTTCATTAAGCATAAAGTCCTGAAAGTATAGGCCTGACGTGTCTTGGGAGTTACCAATAATATCAAATTCAAGCAATAGAAGGGTTCCATTTCCTTGCAAAGGTGATGTACCTGCAATAGCAAAGGCCACTTCTGCCGTATCAAATTTAGCAGTTGGGTTACCCCAGCTAGAGGCGATTGTATTCTGTGTTTGTGCGCTTTTGATGACCAAAACTTTTGGATTAAAAAGTATTTTTCCACCAAAAGAGAAGATGTCATTATTGGTATTCCCTTCAATTGTAAGCGGAATATTAATTCTTGTTGTATCTGTCGCAAGTGTATCCGGTAGACTAACTTTAACGGTTGATGAAACTTCTAGTTGAGACAATGAAAGTGAAGGCATGTAGTTACCACTTACATCTCCATAAACAAACGCTTTGAAGTCTTGGTTTGCCTGGCTGGATGAAAGCGGCATATAAGTAAAATTCTCAGGCGAGAATACCCAGTCCTCACCCACCGGAAACTGCGTAATAATACCCACCTGATACTGTAAAATGAGCGCCGCATCCAATGCTTGAGGAATGTCATTGCCATCAACATCTGCTGCGACTTCTTGATCTTGCGTCAAATTTAGTGAGCCAACAATGCTGCGCAGAATCATTGAGGCATCAAAATGACTAATAACACCACTCGCGATATCACCATCTTTACCGGGGGTTAATGTATAATTACCGGCGAGAATGTTGCCAAATCGATATGTCCCATCCGTGGCCGAATTCTGCATGTTTGACGCGGCACCGCTGAGCTGCAACTTGACATTACGAACTCCTTGATTATTGAAATAGTACCGTACTGCTCCACTGATTTCATTATTTTGTTGGACTTGTAAAATGCCATTTTGCACGGTAAATGGAATATTACCATCATTCAGAACGACATCTTGGATATTAAGTGGGCTGGAGCTCCCCGGTGTGATATTATTGGAGATATTAAAGCGAATGCGCAGTAATTCGCCGTCATTAGGAATTGCGCTAGTACCCGCGATTGCGATAGTGATTCTGCCACTAGTAACATTAGAGGCAGGAGTCCAACCTGGGACCACACCATCCGCTAATGAAACTTCTACTGCAGTCGCAAAGCTCGAAGTATAGGTCACGGATAGGCTTGCTGCAATTATATTTTTTCCCGTAGCATTTGTAATGGACAGTGGTACAGAAACGGATGCTCCCGGCGTTACAACCGTAGAAGCTGGAAATGCCAATTGTACCTGATCGTCACCACCAATCGTAATTCTGCCATTCACCAATGTGGCGGAAATCGCGCCCTCATTTATGCTCACCTGTGAAAGTGTCAAGGGGCTGCTTTGACCATTGGTAGCTGAGGATGCAACTCTGAACGTTACCAAAAAGATTGTCCCGGTGCCGCTTAAGGGCGCCGATCCGGCCATGGAAATCCGCACCTTACCCGATTGAATACTCGCTGTTGGCGTACCCCACGATTGGGTGATTGTACCAGTATTGCTTACGTTTGTGGCAGTGAGCAAGGAAGAAGTGAAGTCAAGATCCATTTGCATGGAGATAATACCCAGCTCGGTTGCATCTGAAATTGAAACGGCGATTGTCACCTGTGCTCCGGGTGTCGTATTCGCCGATTCCACAGTTAGAGTGGCTTGAGCACCCCCTCCACCTGTTACAGTAAAGGTGCCCGGTAGTACGGTTCCCGGTACGGAGCCTTCATTGAGTTGCAGTTGAGTGATATTGAGTTGCGTGGTTTGGCCGCTAGAAGCGGAAGGCGAGACATCGAATTCAAGTATTACCAGATTGCCGTTTCCACTTAATGGTGTAGCGCCAGCCATGGAAATGCTAATCTGTCCGGTTTGTGGATTGAACGTGGGCGCACCCCACGAGCTTGCTATAGTGCCAGTGGTACTGGCCGACCGCACCGTGAGAATGCTGCCGTTAAACGTGAGCAGAAACTGTACAGAGATAATGCCGAGTCCAGTGGTGTTATCTGTGCGTACCGCAATCTGCACATGGTCACCCGGCCGACCAGTTTTTGATTCAACAGATAATTGCACTGCCGAAGCCTGGTTTCCTATTGCCCATATTTGTAACAAAGTTGCCATCAGAAGAAAAATCGAGTAATGTTTCATTCGTTTCATAGCTTTTGCCCTGTTTAATGTTCAAAAGAATGATAGCTTGCTGCCTTTTCACTTACTTCTTCATAATTGGTACTGTAAGTGGAATTGCGTCCAACTTTTATTTCAAAACGATCACTTTGCGCCGCCCGTGAAATTCTCCAGCATTCATTTCCAAAATAAATAGGCCACTTGAAACTGGCTGGCCAACCTCATCAAGACCATCCCATTGTAATTTGTGTGTCCCAGCTTGCATGTAACCTTGATGCAGGGTTTTTACCAATTGCCCGTTAATGTTGAAAATCCTAATCACCACATCTGTTGCATGTGGTAAACTGAATTGTATGGTCGTGCTGGGGTTGAATGGATTGGGATAGTTTTGGCTCAGTTCAAAATTCTTGGGTAATTCGACTGCTGTTCCCTGCAAAGTTACCTGTTGCGATAATGCCCAAGCATCTGCATCGTTTACGGCTAAGGCCGTTGCCTCCAATGATTGACCAAGAGCTTTGGAATCAAAGACTAAATGAACTTCTTGTTCAACTTTGCGATTTACAAAAGCCGCTGCCACGGTTATCAGGCTATTCTGTCTTGAGTATGCTACTAAACCATCGTCATCTCTATCCGCAAGCTCAACGCCGAGCAAGAGACTGTAATCAAAGTCAAGCGTAAGCTGCACCAGTAATCCACTTATGTCTTCATTCGCCAGCACCTTAAGCGGCAAATGTAATTGTTTTTCCTGTTCTAACGGCACCGACGCAAAAAATAGTTGTGCGGTCTGATTCGTCGATTTTGCTAAAGTGGGACTCGTTCCCGTCCAGTTACCACTTACATCGCCATACACCAGCCCAAAGTAATTCTCACTGGAAAGACTAGCGGTCAAAGTCGTATACGATTTCGAGTTCGGGACAAATCCCCAAGACTGCCCCACCGGGAAGCTAGTAATGATCCCAACCGTATATTGCAATATAAGAGCCGCATCAAATGACGAAACAGAACCATTATTGGAAACATCAGCAGCCTTTTGTTGATTCGCGTCGAGAGTGATGATCCCCACGGTGTGCTGTAACACTTGTGCGGCATCAAAGGCACTGATCGCATTGCCCACGCCGCCGCCCTTGCTGGGTGTGACGGTGTAGTTACTACCGCTCGCCAAATTGTTGAATTGATATCGGCCATTTGCATCTGTTGGAACCGTTTGTGTGCTGCTACCTGTAAGGGCCATCGAAACTTCGCGCACCGCAGTGTTATTCTTGTAGTAGCTTACCAGGCCAGCTATCGTATTGCCCCCGCCATCGCTGACATTGATGGTCCAGTCTTGCTCGGTGTTATCGGAACCATCACTTACCCGTGCAGTCACCGGCACATTCGGATTCATTTGAGTCGGCGTCCAAGTGATTAAACCGGTGCTGGAGTTGATTGTCATGCCAGCCGGTTTGGTAATAAGCGAGTAGGTAAGAGGATCGCCATCCGAATCGGTAGCCGTCATTTGATAAGAATATGGCGTATTCACGCGTGCCGTTGTTGGCGGAGTGGAAGTGATTGTAGGTGACGCATTGGGCAAAATCCCCACCTGGCGGAAGGCGTTGCGTACCGCTTGGCGCTCCGGCGAGTTACTGCCATAGAGATCGCTGGCACTCTGAATAGCTGCATTGGCACAATCGATGAATTGCGAGTTCGAAACCAGAATGTTTGTCAGCATTCGATACCAAATCTTCCCCGCTTTCTCCCGGTTGAGTGTCGTGGCCACCAAATAAAACGACTTGTTGGGAATGCCGCTGTTCGTGTGCACGCCGCCGTTGTCGTGGTCCTCGTCATCTGGAAGTACCACAAAGTTATCCATGTGCTCGGGCTGGTTGTACAAAGGCGGATTCTCCATGCTTCGCAACGCCCCACCAATGCGGACATCCTCACCAATCAGCCAATCATTATTATCAACAAGCGCAGCAAAAACATCCGAGAATGATTCGTTGAGTGCGCCCGGTTGTAAATGATAAACAAGATTGGCCTCGGCGGCGGTAACACCATGGGTTAGTTCATGAGCCACTATATCCAACCCGGCCGCAAAATTCCTGTAATTTGTGCCGTCCCCGTCACCATAGGTTGCATAGGAGCCATTCCAAAAAGCATCGTTAGGTAGATGGTTGCCAACTTCAGGAATACCGTGTACGATGCTGACTAATGACGTGCCCTGATTATCCCAACTGTTACGGTTATGGATGTTAAAGAAATAATCGTAAACCGTTCCAGTAAATTTATGCGCGCTAACGGCGGCACGCAGGCCAGTGTTGTCATCAAAATTACTATCATCGTTTGGATCGAAAACTATATTGCCGGCATTTGGTGAGTTATCATTATTTAACAGGGCATTGTAGGTTGCTATTACACCGGCAGGATTATTCAAACTCGGCAGCAAACCACCCGGATACATAGCTTTCGAAATGTTAATAAGATAATATTTGCAATCAAAACGATAGATATGGAAACTTTGATTTGTCCCATCTAGTGCTATGCCCGAGCCGGTAGTAGCAAGGTCAGGCAAAGTACAATCAACACAGATCACCGAGATGCTGGAGGTACTGATGGCGGCGTTGTCGTTTTCATTGGATTCGCTCACCTGCCCCAGATAATCGCAAAGCCACCCAATAAAATAGGTACCAGGAATGGTAAAGGATGGGGTGCCGCTCACCGTGCACAAATCTGCCGAAAAACTTTGGTCGCTGAATCCCCCCGCCGCTAAACTCCCCACAGCATCGGTGCCGATGCGGGAATCGGTGGTGGTGATGGAGTTGTTGGTAGAGAGATAATACCCCAACTGCGAGGCGGCAGCAGTGGTAGAACCATTATTGAGCACCCGCGCCGTCAGACTCAAGACATGGGTGGTGCTGTTGTAACTCCAAGTGGTGTTATTAAAATCAAAGGTCAGGTTGGCACCCCCACAATCTACCGAGATGCTGGAGGTACTGATGGCGGCGTTGTCGTTTTCATTGGATTCGCTCACCTGCCCCAGATAATCGCAAAGCCACCCAATAAAATAGGTACCAGGAATGGTAAAGGATGGGGTGCCGCTCA
>Ga0247727_10004828_pt1 | contig 28118 bp, 28 predicted proteins | sample WisWelCaveWW1625_FD_202498 | JGI IMG/M metagenome (GOLD analysis project Ga0247727, IMG submission 202498) | Biofilm microbial communities from Wishing Well Cave, Virginia, United States - WW16-25 | ecosystem: Environmental > Aquatic > Deep subsurface > Groundwater > Cave microbial mat | place...
CGACCAGGGTGTGCAGCTCGTCGATGAAGCAGATGATCTGCCCCTCGGATTCGGTGATCTCCTTGAGGACCGCCTTGAGCCGGTCCTCGAATTCACCCCGGTATTTCGAGCCGGCGACGAGCGCGCCGATGTCCAACGCCACGACCCGCTTGTTCTTCAGCGTTTCGGGGACGTCGCCGTTGACGATCCGCTGCGCCAGTCCCTCGACGATGGCGGTCTTCCCCACGCCCGGCTCGCCGATCAGGACCGGATTGTTCTTCGTCCGGCGGGATAGGACCTGGATGACACGCCGGATCTCGTCATCGCGCCCGATGACCGGGTCCAGCTTCCCCTTCCGCGCCAGATCCGTCAGATCCCGGCTGTATCGCTCGAGGGCCTGGTATTTTTCCTCCGGGTGCGGGTCGGTGACCCGCTGCCCGCCGCGGAGGGCGGTCAGGGCCGCGTAGATCCCGTCCTTGCTGACCCCCGCCTCCTTCAGGATCCGCTCCGCGGCCCCACCGGCCTGGTCCACCATGACCAGGAGGAGGTGTTCGGTCGAGACGTACTGGTCCTTCAGGTGTGTCGCCTCCTGGAGGGCCGCGTCCAGGACCTTTTGGAGTCGGGGGGTGATGTACTCTGCTCCTCCTCCGCCCTGCACCTTGGGGCGCCGTGCCAACTCTTCCGTGAGTTGCGTGCGCAGCTGGTGAAGGTTCAAACCGAGCTTCTGGAGGAGCGGGGGGATGACCCCCTCGCGCTGTTCGATCAGCGCCAGCAGGAGATGCTCCACATCGATGGCTTGATGGCCCATCTCGACGGCCTGGCGACGGGCGGCATCGATGGCCTCCTGGGCCTTCACGGTGAATTGATCGAGTCGCATGCGTTCTTTCCTCTCAACACCGGGAAACGCAAGGCTAGCACGCGGCAAGAGCCCTTGTCAATCGGCCCACCAGGGCCCCTCTTCGCCACCGACCCGCTGGACCGATTCGTTGACAACTCTTGTCCTCTCTCTCTATCATAGGGTGGGACCAAGAGGGGCAGGGGGGGGTCATAGTCGAGATGACCAAAGCCGAGCGGATCCACAGAGCGGTAGAGCGAAGACCGGTGGACCACCCTCCCGTGAGCTTTTGGCGTCATTTTCCCCACCTCGACGAGGATCCCTTCGCGCTGGCCGAGGCGCTCCTCGCCTTTCACGCCCGCTATGATCTCGATTTCATCAAGGTGATGCCCACCGGGGTGTACTGCGTCGAGGACTGGGGCTGCCGGGTCGCCTACGAGGGGGACATCGACGGCTCCCGGGTCTGTGTCGATCACGCGGTCAGGCGCCCGGGCGACTGGGCAAACCTCCGCCCCCTGGATCCCGAGGCTGGGGCGTTGGGTCGGGAGCTGACGTGTCTCCGTCAGGTGGTGAAGGGGCGGCCCGATGACGCGCCGGTCCTGCAGACAGTCTTCAGCCCCCTCTCCATCGCGAAGAAGCTCGCCGGCGACGAGCGATTTCTGGCGGACCTCCGGGAAAGACCCGCACTGATCCATGGGGCCCTCGAGGTGATCACCGAGACGATGAGTCGGTATGCGGCTGCCTGCCTGCAATCGGGAGGAGATGGGATCTTTTTCGCGACCCAGGTGGCATCGTCCGGTCTCTTGACCGCCGACGAGCATCACCGCTTTGCGGAACCGTACGACCGACAGGTCCTGGAGCAGGTGGCCGGGCGGAGCCTCTTTTCGGTCCTGCACGTCCACGGCCTGGACATCCCATTCGACGTGATGGCGGCCTACCCGGTTCCGGCCATCAACTGGCACGATCGGCGCACGTCGCCCTCCCTTCGTGAGGCACAGAAACTCTATCGCGGCGCGGTCGTGGGGGGACTCAATGAAGTCGAGACCCTTCGGGATGGGCCCGAGGGCGCCGTGCGGGCTCAGGTGAAGGATGCCCTGGCAGAGACGGGAGGTCTCGGGCATATCCTGGCCCCGGGCTGTGTTGTTCCTCTGGACGTTCCCGAGACCCATCTCGAGGCGATCCGAGCAGCAGTCGAGGATGGACTCTGAGCTGTAGTCGAGGAGTAAGATGACCGGCCATTCGGTGGAAGAGGCGATCCGAGCCGTTCGCGAGGGGCGGATGGTGGTCCTGGCCGACGACGAGGCCAAGGAGAGTGAGGGGGTGCTGGTTTTGCCGGCCGAGCGGGCGACCCCTGAGGCGGTGAACTTCATGGCCCGGGAGGCCAGGGGGATCATCTGTGTCGCCCTCACCGGCGCACGACTCGATGCCCTCAAGATCCCGATCATGGTCCCGGAGCGGCAGGGGTCCGGTGACATCACCTATTGTGTGTCGGTGGATGCCAGGGCGGGAACGACGACCGGCATCTCTGCCTTTGATCGCGCCGTCACGATTCAGGCGCTGGTCGATCCCAAGGCCCGGCCCGAGGACCTGGTCCGGCCCGGTCACATCTTTCCGCTCCGCGCCATGGAAGGGGGGGTCCTGACGCGGGCAGGGCAGGCAGAGGCTGCCCTCGATCTCTGTCGGTTGGCGGGGCTCTACCCAGGCGCGGTCCTCTGCGCCATGTTGACGGACGCGGGGGAGGCGGCGCGTCTGACAGACCTTCAGGCCTTTGCCGAGCGCCATCACCTGGTGAACCTGACCGTCAAGGCCCTCATCGACTTCCGGATGCGGCGCGACAAGCTCGTCAAACGTATCGCGAGCACGACCTTTCCTACCCGCCACGGCACGTTTCAGGGCATCCTGTATGAAAGCCAGATGGATGGGCGGCACCATCTGGCCCTGATCCTCGGGGATGTGGCTGCGGCGGAAGACGTCCTGGTGAGGGTTCAGTCGGAGTGTCTCCTCGGTGACGCCCTCGGGTCTTTGCGCTGCGGCTGCGGGGAGAAGCTCCAGGCCTCGCTGGAACTCATCAGCGAGGCGGGGAAAGGGGTGCTGGTGTACATCCGTGAGGCATCCGGCGGAGTGGGGTGGACAAGCCACCTGACCGACTCCGAGGGGCCTAGACCTGATGAGTCTCTTCGGGGTCGCATGGACCTGCGCGAGTACGGGATCGGCGCCCAGATCCTGGTGGACCTGGGGCTCAGCCGGATTCGCCTGCTGACCAGCAATCCTCGGCGTATCGTGGGACTCGACGGTTTCGGCCTTACCGTGATGGAATGGGTTCCCATTCCGACACGAGGGCGGAAAGCGAGGGGCGCGCCGTGAGCGGGTGCCTCTTTTGCCAGATCGCTCGAGGGGAGCGGCCATCGCACACGATCTTTGCCGGGGACGGGGTGGTGGCCTTCCTCGATATCTTCCCCTGCACGCCGGGACACACGCTGGTCATTCCGCGCCAGCACTACGCCACCCTCAGCGAGATGCCCGCTGAAGAAGTGGGGAAGCTCTTTCAGGTTGCCGCGATGGTGGCGGCAAAGGTGCAGAATGCGCTGGGCGCCGCCGCCTTCAATCTGGGTATCAATAATGGCAAGGCGTCCGGCCAAGAGGTCTTTCATGTCCACATCCACATCATCCCCCGGTATCCGGACGATGGCGGCGGGAGCATGAAGAGCGTCGCGCATTTCAAGGGCAAGGAGAGCCTCGAACAGATCGCCGCCACACTCCGCCCCGCATTGTCGTCCCCCTAGAGTTTCTGTCTCCCACTTGCTGAATTCCAAGACCCGATCCCCAAGCCTGCCGATCCCCAAGTCCGCGGTTCTGCCGTTCATCTTTTTTGCCATTTTCGTGCCTTGAAAGGGCACGTTTGACTCCTAAAAGGTAAACTTAGGCTTGACTCTTTTATGTTTATTGAGTAAATTGTGCACCGGGGGTGCACGAAATTGGTCAAAAAAGTAAAACAGTCGGTAAAGACGCTCGGGCCCCAGGCCGCGGGGTTTGTCACCACACTCCACGAACGCAACCAGACCATCTTCGGCGTCCGGGACGTGAGGGCCATAACTGGGCTAAGAGACGCCTCAGCCCGCAGCTTTGTGCGGAAGCTCGTTGACAGGGGTGTGGTGACAAGGCTAAAGCCAGGACTCTACATTCTCGTTCCCTTCGAGATGGGGCGGGACCGGGAATATATGGGCGATCCATTCCTCGTGGCGAAGGCCTTGGTGGGGGGAGAAAACTACTATCTCTCCCATGCAACAGCCATGGAGATTCACCAGATGGTTACCCAGCCACAGCTCGTCGTCTATGTCAGTACCCCCGAGCGATCGCCGCCCAGCGCGATAATGGGGACCGAGTTCCGGTTCGTCTTTTGCAGGAAGAAATCTCTCTTCGGCATCGTTGAGCACTGGGTGACGAAACAGGAAAAGGTGCAGGTGAGCGACCTGGAGCGCACGGTCATTGACGGACTCAAGAGACCCGAATACTGCGGCGGACTCACGGAAGTCGCCAAGGGTCTTTGGATGCAGCAACATAGGATGAGCCCGGAACGTCTGATGCGTTATGCGATCCGCCTCAAGGTGGGCGCGGTGATCCGACGGCTCGGGTTCTTGCTGGAGTTGTATGGGACTGCTACGCAAGAGACTACAAAGGTGCTTCGGGACTGTCTCACAAACAGTTATGCTCCTCTCGATCCGGCCCTCCCTGCCGACGGGAAGCATCTGCACCGCTGGCGTCTTCACCTGAACGTGGAGCCTGATGAACTGCTCTCGGTTGTGAGGACCTGATTCCATGATCCCCCAGCGCAACCTCTCCCGTCTGTCGAATCGGCTGATGCGGGGAGGAGGCCGGCGAATCCCGGAAAGGGTGTTGGAGCGAGATTACTGTCTGTCTTGGTTCCTCGTGGGCCTGTCACGGAGTCCGCTGCGGGAGCGACTCTTATTCAAGGGTGGGACGGCCCTCAAGAAGTGCTACTTTCCGGAGTATCGCTTCTCCGAGGAGCTGGATTTCACGTTGGCAGAGGAGGTGCCGTTCGAGACTATCCGGGCGGAACTGGAAGTCGTGTTTACGGAAACCTATCGAGCGTCTGGCGTGGTCTTTCGGTATGCGCGCGAGGATCGACACGCCCATGTCAACAGTCATACGTTCTACCTCGGCTATGAAGGACCTCTGCCGGGCGAGTCCTCCGGGAAGGAGGTCAAGACTGACATCACTATTCGGGAAGAGGTCGTCTTTCCCATTGAAGAACGGCCCCTGCTCCGCGGCTACGAGGAGTATGAGGACATTCCCGAAAGAGCCGTGATCAGGATGTATTCGCTTCGTGAGATTGCCGCAGAAAAAGCCGTTGCCCTTATCGACAAGGCGAGAAACGAACCTCGCGACCTGTATGATTTCTGGTACTTGGCCGAACACGGTCACATAAACCTCAACGAATTGACGAGTCCGATCGCCCGCAAGCTCGCCTTTCGGGGGCAGGATGTCAAATCGCTCCAACGGCAGCTCGCAGCAAAGGAGCAGCGTCTTCGAACGTTATGGAGTCGGCGGTTGGGCGGGCAAATGGCTACGCTGCCGGAATTTGATGGGGTCTTTAGGGCGGTTCGGAGAGCCTTTCGCCACGCCCGATTAGGCTAGATCGAGTTGCCCCGGCCGCTCCCCCCACCTTCCTCATCCTCCGGTACCCGCACGATGGCGGCGGGAGCATGAAGAGCGTCGCGCATTTCAAAGGCAAGGAGAGCCTCGAACAGATCGCCGCCACACTCCGCCCCGCATTGTCGTCCCCCTAGAGTTTCTGTCTCCCACTTGCTGAATTCCAAGACCCGATCCCCAAGCCTGCGGATCCCCAAGTCCGCGGTTCTGCCGTTCATCTTTTTTGCCATTTTCGTGTCTTGAAAGGGCACGTTTGACTCTTGAAAGGTAAAATTGAAATCGACTAGGACTAACCAGGCGGAGCCCTGGATGGAAGGAACTGAGCAAATTTCGCCTAGTGCTAACTATTGACAAAACGTACACTATGACATATCCTGAATCTACACGCGAAAGGAGGCGAATCGGAAATGGTCAAGCGGATGACGGCCAAAGACGCCCGGACCAACTTCTCGCAGCTCCTTGGCATGGTTCACTTCGGCAAGGATGCAGTCATCGTCGAGAAGCAGGGCAAGCCGGTCGTGGCGGTGATCGACATCGAAGTGTTCGAGAAGTGGATCGCCGATCGGGAAGCCCGCTTTGCAGTCGTGAACGAGATCCGCGCGAGGAACCGGGACAAGAGCCAGGCGGACGTTGAAAGGGAAGTGGCGAAGGCTCTCGCTGCGGTCAGAGCCGTGAACCGACGGCAGCGGGGAAAGCGTGCTCAAGGTCGTCGTTGACAGCAACGTCCTCGTCAGCGGCACGATCCTCTCGCGCGGCCATCCCTTTGAAATTCTGGAGGCATGGCGCCGGGGTGAGTTTGTTCTGGTCACTTCGCGCGAGATGCTTGCGGAAGTCGAAGCGGTCCTCAGGCGCTCCAAGATCTTCGAGAAGTATCGGCTCACCGAAGACCTGGTCGCTCGACTCCTGGTTGCGCTCGAGCACGACGCGATGGTCGTTGAGGCGGGTCCCATTGTTCCCCTCCCCGACGTCGAACCGCATGACGTGAAATTCCTCGCCTGCGCCGAGGCGGGTGCGGCAGATTATCTCGTCACCGGCGACCGGGCCCTCCTTAAGCTTAGAACCTTTCGGGAGACCCGGATCGTCGATCCCGCCACGTTCACCGCAATTGTAGACGCAGCCCGCCGATCGACGCAGGAAGACTAAGCTCAGCCGTCCTTCCTCATCAACCGGTACTTGGACGGGGGCAGGGGAGCATGAAGAGCTCGTTACAACGTTTGGGGTACACCTCTGGCGAATGCGATTTACTTTCGGATGACCAACTTGTCCTTGTGCACAGAGGCAATCTTCATGACCCGGTCGGGTTTCGATGGTGACTGCATGCAAAGAATCGGATGGTCAGTGGCTTCGAGCTTCCATGTCCCCTGGGTCTCTTGAGGGCGGTCCGTCGGCCCAATTCCAGTCTCGATCAGGCTGCCGTCGGGCCTCAACTCGAATGATCTTCGACCGCGGGAACGGGGGAAGTTGTAGGTCGCCGGGCGGAACACCATCTCGGTCTCCGTATCTTCCTCATGCGAATGCACCCAGTGTTGGTGCAGAACATCCGGAATGCTTTTCCTCTTCACCGCCATACTTCACATGCGAGCTTATCGATTGCCGATCACACTGCGTGGGCCATCTAGGGCTGCATGCATCCGCGCGGTCTGTTGGGGGGTGAACATAAACATGGCAGCATCATCAACGTAATCCATATAGTTCATGAACATATCGCCGTTCGGGCCGTTGTTGCACGATATGTGTGGGAAGGTCGGTTTTCCGTAGTTTGGCCCCTCTTGATTCGGCGTGTCAGCGACAAAATCGGACCCTTCACAGCGAAAGTCGTCCCCCCATATGTGGCGCAGGTTGAGCCAATGTCCAATCTCGTGGGTCGTCGTTCGCCCCCAATTAAATGGGGCGGTTGTGGTCCCCTTCGTGCCGAACGCCGTGTTCAGGATGACGACGCCATCGGTTTTCCGCGGCCCACCTGGAAACTGCGCGTACCCCAGAAGACCGCCCGCGAGGGTGCATACCCAGATGTTCAAGTACTTGTCGGCCGGCCATGGATTCGCTCCGCCGGTAGCTGCTGATTTCACTGTGTCGCGAGTGCCAAATGACGTGCGAGTCGTCTTAGTGCGCGTGATGCCCGATGTGGGCTCGCCATCCGGATCCTTTGCCGCGAGGGCGAACCGGATGCGCGCATTAGCCACCAGCCCACGCCACACGGCGGGCACCTTGGTCTTGTCCGTGTTCGTGGCGCGAAAATCGCGATTCAGGACGGCTATCTGGGACTTGATCTGGGCATTAGAAATGTTCTCGGACGGAGTGCTGTATACCACGTGAACGACAACCGGAATGGTGGTTATACCCACTCGGAGGGGTTCCCTTGACATCATCCGCCGAGCGGTGGCGTGCTCGAGTTCTATCTGTCTCAGACGGAAGTCCGGATGCATCTCGAGCAGTCGGTGGTATACCTCGATCGCACCGCACCGACGTCTCGGCCGCCTGGTTTTCTGCCGCTTAGCCATATTCCCTCCTTTCGTGTGGGAGGCCATCTATCGCTCCTCGACGCTCGTGCTAGAGAACCTCGTCTCTTTCCGCTGCCGTCAGGATACACAAGCGAGAGGGCATTACCTTCCGGTCATCACGAGTCTTCGCAAGGTGCCCTCGCCGAGACGGCGGTCGAGCCCCGCATAGAGGTGATAGCCCGCGAAGGCCAGGCCGACGCAGATGACCTTGGCCAGGATCTCATTCCGATCTCGATGCATCCACACCTCGATCAGAGCCTGTCCAAGCTGACCGGCTTCCCGGTATGCATGAAACACTCTTTCCAGGCTCAGCACAGCGGCCGCCGCGAGGGAATAGACCACTGTCTTGTACAGAACAGACAGCCACAAGGGACGCGTGGCATCGAATCGGGTGCCCGCCCGCGTCTTGTCCAGCACCACAACGATCTTTGCGGCGACCAAGGCGCCGACCACGGTGGCCGACAGCGCGTAGAACTCGATCTGGTAGTGGGCGAGAAGCAATTTCTTCAGGGTGAGCACGACGCCGAAGCAAAAGAAGAAATACAACGTGACCAGACCAATCTGTCTGAGCTCGTGTTTCAGCTGACCTACAAGGGTTGGGGCCGACCAGCGTTGGGTTGTCATGGGGCTATCCACTCCTTACAGCGGAGGCCAGGGAGACGACATCGAGTAGGGGTGTCACCCCTATTTCGCTCTTCGCACGCGTCATCGTGGGCCTGTGCTCTCGTGCGTTGAGCGCTGCACATCGTGGGATTGTATGTCGTGAGAAGGATACACGGTCACGAAAAGACTCCCCACCCCTATTTACGCAGCCAGGCGCATGGCCATCTCCGCTACAACTCCGAAAGCCCGCTCCACATCAAACTCGCGGAAGTCTTTCTCGCGCAGGACAGGCTTCAACTGTGGGTTGAGCTGTTGCCGCAACGCGACCAGACGCGACTCGGTTACGTTCACAGGCTCATTGCCAGGTACGGCGAGCTTGGTGCGGACTAGTCGGACCATCTTCTCGTCCTGTGGTTGCAGCCCCAATTTCCGGACGGCATAGTCAATGTCGAAGAAATCACGAATTGCCACCTCACGGCGGCTCAACGCCGCCCGAAATTTCTCCGCGAAGGCTTCCGCCTGCGATATGCAGCGCGGCCTGATGGCCGCCACCATCGGCTGACGCGAGACGGGGTCAAGCAAGATGGTCCCTGCCGAGGCCTCAACCACTGGTAGGAGCAGCGGCTCGCGCAAGCCCACCTCGATCTGAATTGTCTCCTCCTGCTGACTGAGTAGTGAGGCGTAGGCGACGATCCCATTATACTGTGTCGAGTTGCTTGCCCCTTCCAGCGGTTCGACGACGCGGAAACCGGGAAGCGACCTAGGCAGGGCAGCTACGGCACCCTTCACGCCGGACGCCAGCCGACTCCGTTGGGCCCGCGTCGTGTCCGCCTCCGTAGAGATGGCGAAATCAAGGTCCTCGCTCAGCCGATAGAACTCTGCATACACTTTGGTGAGACACGTCCCACCCTTGAACGTCAGCGAACCGTCCCTCGCCGCCAGGTAGTCCAGCAGCAGGCTGCAAAAATAGTCCTTCTCGATCAACCGCGGCGTGAAAGCCGTCTCCGCCGCCGTGAAATTCACGGCCTCCCGAAACAGGTCGGGGTCCTCGTGGTACCTAATCGCCGCCGGCTCACGTCCGATCATTCAGCACCACACCCCATCGCCGGTTCACGGTCCCGCGTTTCGGAGCGGTCGGAATCCATGGGATCAGACTCGTCGTCGGCGGTAACGCCCGCTCCAACTTTTTCAGCAGCGCCACGGCGACGCCTTCCTGTCCCAAGAGGGCACCCATCCTGCGGATTGTCCCCTTGTCGCCGAATCGGAGCGTGAGGGAGACGAGCTCCGCCGCCGTTACCCGCTTGGCACTCAGGTCACTCCTGATCCACTGATAGGCACGCGGCAGGCTGTTGAAGCGTGACCAGTCATACACCCCGTCCACCAACGTCCGCGCCCGCGAGGAATACACCGCCGTCAGTCCCTCGGCAGTCTTAACCTCCTCTATGCTGCCGAGCCGATCATCCGCCACCTTTATCAGCGTCAGCTCAACGGACCCGATCCGGCGATCCCCCGACAAGCGGTTGTTGTAGGCATACACCCGCGTCGGCACCTGCTCGTCGAACCCGTAGCGGTTGAACGCGTTCGGCCCACAGATCTGGTAACGTCCCCTCCGATCTTCTATCAGCGTGGTCAACGCCAGGATCTCGTCCGGGCTCCACTTGCCGCCCAGCGGCAGCCGCTCCGGCATCAGGTACAACCCGCGTCGCACCTGTGCGATCATCCCCGAACGGGACAGGCGGCTAAGTAACTCCCGCTCCTGCTTGGCGGAAATCCGCAAGGGTCCGCGCAAGTCCCCTGTAGCCAATGTCCGCAGCTTGCGCATCTGGACATAAGCGAACAACTGCGTTTCCAACGGTCCTAGCTTTCGTTTCATGGTTGCATTCTATTACTCACAGATTGCCTGTCAAGCAATTAGCGATAAATAGAATGCACACCCTCACACCGCAATCTTCCCGCTCATCAAGGAGGCCTAAAAGGTACCGGACACCTGTCACAGTTTAAAACGGTGCCATGTTGTTGTGTCACAGAACGGGGCGTCGGGTCGTGCGGGGCGGGCCATGGCCACGCGCAGGAAGGGGCGGAAGAGGTCATCCACCAGCGGACATAGCGTCATCCTCTTGCTGCCCAGAACTTCGGTCACCGAGAATCGAAAATCATTTCCAAGAAAATCAGGGAGTTACCTCTCCAAAGGTATCAGGCACCTTTTCCCCTAAGGGAAGCCTTTGGGTATGCTGACGAATCAGGTGAACCATGGGGGTGGGAGCATGAAGAGCGTCGCGCATTTCAAAGGCAAGGAAACTCTCGAACAGATCGCCGCCAAACTCCGCCCCTCCTTTTCATCCCCTGAGTGTTCCTCTCTGACTTTGTTGGATTGCAAGACCTGACCCCCAGACCGACCCCGATGTACACGTGATAGCCCAGCCCTTCGAGGGTCGCCTGCACGTCTCTCAGTTGTGCAAGCCCTGGACCCGTGTCCTTGCCCAGCAATAGGACGGAGTCGGAGTCGCGAAGGATCGCTTCTGCCCGCTCCCAGACCACCTCGAAGGCGGTTCTGATCGTGTCAACTACCGTTTCGCCGGGCGAGCCCTTGGGAAGACGTACTTGCCATCGAACCCACAGGTGGACGTCGTCGTCGGACTCGATCTCGGGTGTCGAGAACGGATGGCCCTCACCAGACAGCCGGGTGACGGCTCTGCGAAGGGCGTCAGCGAAGACCGGGGCGGAGAACTTGTGCCACCAGTACTTGGTGTAGAGATGTTCCGATATCTCGACGACCAGCAGGTCGGCTTCTCTCGACACCGTAGCGTCCGGGAAGTCGTCGTCCAAGATCGTCAGGGTGACACCCTCGGGCATCGACGCAATATCGATTGCGAGGAACTCCGAGATACTCATCGGCTCCTCGCCGAGCTCGTCGATGATGGCGTCCCAGTCAGCTGCGGTCACCGTAGCCACCTGATGCCGAATTACAATTAGACGGAAGTATCTAATACCTCAAACGCTGCGGCCTGCCGCCTATTTCCCCGATTTTGGATCGAGATGCGGACCGCATGATGTTGATTAAAAAGGTCCCCGGTGGCCAGCAAGCTGGTAGAGGCGGCCGAGTCATCCCGCGACTTGTCGCGGTCGATTGCCGGTGGGAGGCCGAGGGGTTAGGGGCCGGTCGGCGGGACTGCGGACCGCGATGCTCCTCGGAAGCATTGGCTTATTTTCGCCTTGCCTGCCGCCCGGGTCAAGCCACTTTTCTCGTCTAAGGCGCTCAGAAGAGAATTGTACTCTGACCCCTGTATCGGGTACAGTGACTCACCAGGACCACGGTTCATCGTGGAATGGAGCGTGCGACGCGACGTAAGAAAATCTTGTGCTTGCTGTACGAATCGCCGGAGCGATCGCGGTTCTTATCCCGCGATATTGCAGACAAGTGAATAGATTCTTGAGAATCGCATCATGGCTCGTTGTGGGTTTGTGCTCGGTTCAGAGTGTGGCACCCGTGTTCGGAGCGTCTAACGCTTCCGGCAAAACCGCGCAACTGGTCTCGAGGCAAATCTCCGAGGCGAGCCACAAGCCGAAATACACGATCGACGTGCGCTATCCGCAGATGTCGGACGCAGAAGACTCGAACCATCGCAGATTCAACGACGAGGTCGCAACGCTGGCGAGGCAGCAGGTCGAGGAATTCAAGAAGCACGTCACCAAGCCAGATCCCGGCCTTCCCGGCGCCGCCGCCGGCAGCTCCCTCGATATCAGCTACTCCGTGGGCTTGTCGACGAACGACAGGCTGATCAGCGTCGGGTTCGAGGCCGACACCTACTACGCGGGCGCGGCGCATCCAAACCGTCATACCTTTGCTTACACCTATGATCTCCGGCAGGGGCGAAAGCTCGACTTGAATGATCTGTTCAAGCCGCGTTCAGACTATTTGAAGGTTATCGCGGACTACTGCGTAAAAACTCTCGCCAAACAGCTAGACCAACCCGACATAGCCTGGATCCGACGGGGTGCCGGACCGACCAATAGAAACTATCAAAGCTGGATGATCACGGCAAAGGGATTAAAGTTCACCTTCGATCCATATCAGGTCGCGCCTTACTCCGAGGGGGCGCAAGACATAGTTGTCCCGTACTCAATCGTCAAGAACTTCATCAGCATTGAAAGCCCGATCGCGGACCTGGCGACGCATGTTATGGAAAAGCCTTAAAATTTTCGACTACTGTCGGTCTATCGGCGCCCGTCCCGAATCGCGCGTTGGAACGCGGCCTGCAGGTCCCGGGGAGCGTAGGCGATGGCGGCATGCCCATCGTTGTCTCGAATGTCCGGGTTCGCGCCGGACGACATCAACAACTGAAACATTTCGAGCTTCGGCCGGTAATCCGCTTCCCGAGCGCGCCCGGCGGCGAGATGGAGCGGGGTTTGGCCCTTGTTTTGGCGCGCGTTTGGATTGGCATCTTTGGACAGGAGCAGCCGCGCCAACTCCAGGTTCCCGATCCAGACCGCGCTGTGCAGGGACGTGAGCCCCTCCCGGTCTGGGAGATTCGGGTCCGCACCCAGATCCAGCAGTGCACCGAAGGTCTCTAGTCGAACCGTCCGATAGACCAGCTTATCGGGGACTGGATCCCTAACCAGATCCCCCCGATGAAGATGGTCAATCAACTGATGCATTAGGGTACGCCCACGCCCATCCTCACGGGAATTGATATCGGCTCCGGAGGAAACCAACGTTCGAAGGAGCTCAAGATCGTTATTTCGGGCAGATACATAGAGCAAATTGACCCCTCTTTCGCGCACAACACTTTTCCTGATACGGGGGATCACCGCCTTGGCCAATTCCGTATTATCACTGCGAACGGCAGCCGCCAGCAGATCCCCGTCCTCGGCCTCAATACGGGCACCCGCGGATAAATAGAGCTTGAATAAATCCGTAGCGCCTGCCTCCGCCGCAAGATACAACGGCGTTCTCTTCTTCTGATCCGCTGCGTTGACGTCGGCGCCGGCCGCGATGAGGGCCCGCGCCATCTCGAGCGCTTCCTTCGATTTATCCCGTGAAACGCAATGCAGAACCGTAGCGCCGCGTTCGTCACGGATGTTCGGGTCAGCTTTAGCCGACAACAGCCTCTTGAAGATCTCGGCGTTCGTTGGACGGCAAGCCACACCCAGCGCGGTTGCGGATTCCTTATCCTTTGCGTTGGGATCCGCTCCCTTCTCCAGGAGCACGCCGACCATCGCCGGGTTCCCGCCCCTGATGGCGCGGTGGAGAAGAGGCTCGCCGTCCGACTTGGTGTTCGGGTCGAGGCCGATCGACAAAACGGACGCGACCGCGGCGAGGTTGTTCCGGTCGATCTCGTCCTCGACTTTTTCGGCGACGAACGCCGTGGCGATCTTCCGGGCCGCGGCCGGCTCGGTCAGGGCCTTTCGGAGAAGCTCGAGCTCTTCGCGGGAGCGGCCGCCCTTGGCGGTCTCGCTAAGTTTTTTCGCGACGTTTCCCGCCGCGGTCATACCACTCGGGCTCTTGATGCCCGGGTCGGCGCCGGCCATCAGCAGAATGAAGGCGGACGACGGATCGGTATCCAGGGCCGCCAACATCAAGGGCGTTGCTCCCATGAACTCCTTCGGAAAGTCCTTCCCCGGTCCCACCCGTGCGTTCGGATCGGCGCCCGCGCTGGCAAGGTAGGCGGTCATCTGCCATTCCGCGTGGGCGGCCGTCGCGGACAGCAGGGCCGTGACGCCGGTCGAGGCAACATAGTCGACTGGCGCGCCGGCACGGATCAAGGCGTTCAGGGCGTCGATATGCCCTTTTGCCGCCGCGTACATCAACGGCGTGAGGCCGTCGTCGTTCTCTATGTTCGGGTCGGCGCCGGATTTGACGAGCAGCTCGATGGTCGACACGCGATTCCTCAGCGCCGCAATGAAGAGCGCCGTGACGCCCGAATAGGGCGGTTTGTACTTGCCGCTGCGGTGATTGATCGAGGCGCCGCGGGCGAGGAGCAGTTTGATAATCTCGTCGTGGCCGCCGCTGGCCGCCATTGAAAGAGCCGTCTGGCCGAGATGCTGCGCCTCCAGGTTGGGGTTGGCTCCGCCATCAAGGAGAGCCTGAACGACGCTGCGATGGCCTCCGAGCGCCGCCGTCATCAAAGCTGCCTGACTGCCGTCGATTCCCGCGTTGACATTGGCGCCCTCAGCGAGCGCTTTTTTGACGCCCGCAAGGTCGCCTTTTTCCGCGGCTTCTATCAGGAAGCGATCCGCCGCGCTTCGGACCGGCGCGGGGCGCACGATTTGCTCCGCCGCCCGAGCGATAGGCACGGGCTTGGCGGACTCAATCACAGCGACCATGCCGGTCTTGGGATCCCCCGTCGATTGCCGCCGCCGGGCCGTGATGATCCGCTGCTTGACGTCGATCACTTCCCACGTGCCGACCGTCATGCGGCCGAGGGTTGCGTGATCGAGGTGGATCGTAGCGATGTCGCCCGCATTGGGCGCCATCTCGCCCTCGATCTGGATCGTGATCTCGTCGCCCGAAACGCCGGCGACCCGGCCTTTGATTTCGGCGGCGAAGACGGGGGCGACTGAAGCGGTGAGCACAATCGCGATGGCCAGGACGTTACACGCCCACCGGTTTTTGAATGATGTGTCAAAGTTCATAGTCACCGCCGGAACTTGTCGCGGTCTCTCAGGGAAGACCATAGATTCCGCCGCGCGGACAAGTCCAAGGCCTCGCGGGATCACACTTGCCAGCAGGTAAGCTCAATGGTCCTACCACAGGGGGGGGCTTTTGTGCAGTCGGCTGCTGCGGGGGCGATTGCCCCGCCGGTGGTTGCGTCGGGTCTGGTCGACGCCCCATTGCGTCGCCGAAACCCGGGATAACCTTGCCGCCCGAGCCGGTTTGGGATGGCGGCGGAGGATAGCCGCCGCGCGGATCGCTCAGTTGCTGGTACTGCGAAAGCGCCCGCTCAACGGCGGGATCGACGGGGCAACCGGCGTTCCTGAGGGCACTTACGATGCCAAGCAGCCTATCATGGTTTTCCCGAAACTCACGCTTCAACCGCTCATGCTCATTGATTAGGTTCGGCGGAATGTTCCTCCCGCGGTAACTGTTTATGTTGGCTCCGGTACGCATTAGCTGCTCGGTGATGCGTAGCTGCTGACTGCCAAGCAGTTGAATGTCGGGGCCGTATTGGGCGCAAGCTGATGGCGGACCCCCCGCTTGGATTGGGGGTTTCGGCTGGGTCGGCGTTGGCGGTATCCAACGCGGCTGCGGCATTGAGCTTTGCCTTCGCCGGATATAGTCGTCAACTCTGTCCGCGTCGGCGAGATCGCAACCCAAGCCGACGGCATGTTTGAGCGCGCCATAGCTAACGTCGAACCGCCCGCGGTTCGCCGCCTCTATCGCGTCTCTAAATGTTCTCTCGCATGCCCTTTCTCGCTCTGCCCATTCGTGCTCTTGCCGCCTGGCTTCCTCCTCAGCCCGTTGTCGGCGGCGCTGCTGCTCTTCCGATTGGCGCCGGCGCATCTCTTCTTCTTGCCGGCGCGCAGAGTCGTCGCCCACGCCGCCGCCGGGTGGCAATGACGCCAAGCCGGGGTCGGGTGGTCTCGATTGTCTCTGCGGAGCTACGCAGCTCCTGCCGTCGGCAGCGGGCCTCAGGTTCGGCTTGCATTTGCAGACTGCCTTGCGCCCGGCGGAGTCCCACTCGGCGACGGTGCCAGGCAGTGCGCCGCAGTTCGCAGCGGCAAGCTGTTCTTCGATGCTGGTGTCGAAGACGGTAAGGGCCAGGCTGTCGCCTTCGGTTATGTCCCGTCCCGGCGCGATGCTTTGAGCGGACACAGTCCCCGACTGCCGTGGCGCCGGGGCCGGCTCGCCCTGTTGAACGACCACGCGGAGCGACAGCGCTTCGACCCGAGTCAACGCCGCGTTCTGCGCCAGCCCCTGGAGGTTCGGCATTTTGCCACGGAAGACATACCTGCCATGGTAGGATAGTTGCACCGTTTGACGCGGCGTGATTTTCGTTCCGGGCATCGGCTCTTGCTTGTAAATCTTATAGGCCTTGCCCTGATCGGCTACATCGTTGCCGTCTTGAAGCGTGGGATTGAGCCCGAGCGCGCTCAAGATCCGCCCCGCTTCTTGATAATCCATGCCGACCACGTCGGGCATCGCGACGCGGTCTTCGTAGGGACCGTAGGCGCTGATCGCAACCGGAGAATTGGGACGTAGCGTCGCGCCTTCACCCGGCGCGACATCGAAGACGCGAAACGCCTTCGTTGCGCTTGGCGCCGTGCCGATGGTGCGCAGGGTGGGATTCAGACCGAGGTCGGCGAGCATGCGCCTGGCGACGGCTCCGGGCTGGTCAATGAGTTTCGGAATGACCACCGGCCGCGCATAGTCGCCATAGACGTCGAGCGCCACCAGCTCTTTTTCCTTCAGCCGGGTTCCGGAAACGGGCTGCTGCATCTTGACGACGGAAGCCTGCTCGCTCGTCGGCGCGGGCTCGGCGAGGTTGAGTTTGACCTGCAGACGTTGTCTCTCAAGGGCTTGCTTGGCTTGGAGCGCGGGCATACCCGCGACGTCGATCAAAAGGACTCCACTCGCCGCCGCCCTGGCCGATTTGCAATGGTCGATCGAGGCGCGGTTGAGGCGGGCGACGACGTATGCGCCCAGCGTGCAATGGTTGAGCGAGGGGAGCTGATCCCGCTTTGACCATAGATATTCCGCGGGCGTGCGGCTGCCGGCGTCGTCCGGAGCGCGTGTCGCCGTGATCCTGCCGCCCGGCACGGTGCCTTCGACCTGCCCCCACGTCGTGTAGCGGAGTTTCGCGCCGGTTGCGTTCTCGGGTGGCTCGGCGATGGAGAGCCATTCCTGCATGTGTTGCATGACTTCGGGGTCCAGTGGGTTCAGAGCCGACGCCACGACAATGCTGTCCGCCTCGCTGAACGGCTCGGGCCTCACGCTGAAATCATCAGGTCGAGGGCTGGGGAGCCCGGCCAACTCCGTCGGCGTCTCGCCGGTTTCGCCCGCCGCGACGCCGGGCCTTAGCGGCGCGTCGGGGAATTGATAGGGCCGCGCCTCTGCCATCCGCTGGTCGTCGGCAAGGATCGGCAGATAGTAGAGGGTAACGGCACCTATCCGTTGCGCGATGTGCACCTTGAACGCCCGAGTACCGTTGACATCAGCGAGCTCCCGGCGAACCCGCTCCGCGAGCGCAGCATCGCCGTGAACGACAACGGTCGAACCCTTGTCGTCCACCTTAACGAAACTCTCGATCGAGATCGCGCGTGCGTCCTGCGCGACACGCTTCCCGTCGAACCACAATTCGTAGTTGTAGCCCGTGAGTGTCCCCGTCATACCCTGGCGCGCGAGCGCAGCCTGGACCTCTGCGCTGTCGCACGACATTCCCACGTTCGTCTCGCAGCTTGCGGGCTTGAACACGGCCCTCAGCACGGTCCGGCCGCCTTCGCCTGGCCCGTGACCGTCGGTGCTGGTGCAGAGATGAGTATCGGGGCAGCTCGGAAAGTGGACGCGATCCAGGGAGCCGGTGGGACAGATCACGCTCCTCTGGCGCTCGTACATCGCGCCTGGAGCGACCGCCCGGCAAGGGTGCGACGGCGGATACTCTCCCAACCGCCAGAGGACCTCGGCGTCGAACTCGATCGATTCCTGCCCGAGCGTGAAGGTCTGCGGATACCGCGTGAATCGCATGCTGAGCTCGTGCTCGACTCCCTCATCGTCGGGGCAGCGAACCGTTCCGCCGGCCACGCCGCGACTCAGATCGGTCGTGCACCGCTGGGCCCAGGCCGCCGACGAGAGTGAGGTTCGCTTGCCTTCGGCCAGCACCAAGCGGTACACGGGCGGCCGCCAACCACGAGCAGCGACCGGCTGACTACGTGTGATGTCGACTACGATTCGTGGGTTCGGAAAATCGATCTTTGTTCCGCCGGAGGCCGAGATCTGGAATATCAGCGTCTCGCGCTGACCCGCCGGTGCGTCCGGGAGCACGTCGAAGGCGACCGTAAAAGCGTGCGACTGGCCGGGCGGGACGCTGACGACGCTGTCCGGAGAGATCCGGACATTGGCGAGGAATCGCGGCGCGCCTACGACCGTGAGCCGCAGGCCTTCCACCGGAGCCACGGCGCTGGTGTTCGTGACGGTAATGTCGGCCTGGTTGCGCACCGAGCCGGCCTCGACAGTGTCACGGATTTCCTGTGCGGGAACTTCCTCCGGCATGGCAACCGACAAAGATAAGGTAGCGAGTAGAACGAGCAACCGCCACGCCGTGGTTGTCATCGGAAAGGGAAGGATTATAGGGCTGGTGGCCCCGACGAACAGCCACAGAACGACGGCGCTGGTGTACCTGCGGACCTTAGACAGACAGCGGATCGGCTTTCTAGAGGATGATCGTTCTTCCAGTGTGATTTTCACGCGGGTCTTCTCCTGCGTCATTCGGGCGACTCTCCTTCAACGCGCTGTCGAATTTGTCCAAACGTCGTCTCAGTTTAGTCTGAGATTGTTAGGGCTCTCTTCCGAAGTGAGAGTCCAGTCGGGCAGGGCTGTTTTCGGGAATCTCCCGGCGTCTGGCGGATTGTTGTCCAATATTTGACCGACGATCTCTTGGGCCGTTTTGTTCTTGGGTAAGCTGCCGTGCCCCGCATAGAAGTCTCCGTCGCCACTGGTAGGAACGTAGTAAGTAGCGGTGGCGCCGGAAATCTCAAGACCCCACAGGGGCACGGTTCCATCGCCATCATCGAAATGCGGTTCCATGGTTACTTTTCTGCCGGTTTCCAACTCAAGGTAACTGCTTGGGAATAGCGACTGCCATCGCCCCGGTTCCCAATCTTTCAGAACATACCCGCTCAACGTGCTGATGCCATGGCCGATAATGACATATAGCTTGACGTTCGTAGGGAGCTTCGGGTTTTCTTTGGTGCCTGCGGACGCATGAAAATCCCTTGCCAATTCAACCAGCTCTCTTGTCAGTGTCAAAACGTTGTCTACCGTCTCTGTATACTGGTCCAAGATAGGGTCCGGGGTAACTTCTTTGAACCATTTGTATCGGACCCCGTACGACTCCGGTAACGTCAGCAGTTGTTTGGGGCATTGGATACCAGGAAGGATTACATGAGGGGGGCACAGTTCCCACGTTTTGCGCTCGTCCACAATGAAGGACGCGGTCGGCAAGAGTTGATATGCGGCTGGCCAATTCTGGAACAGAATCTTCATCAACTGGGGCCGTACCAAGTGATTACCAAACGTGTAACCTTTGATCATCGAATAGTACACTTTGGGAGCGCCCCAGTATGGCGTGGCCAGGGTAATAAGGGTATCCACACTGGCGGCTCGGTCTGCCCGGGAAAGCACGTACGCCCTCATGATGAGCCCGCCCATGCTATGCCCGATGAGGATCACTTTTTCTTTCCCGCTTTTCTGTTTCGCCAGCCTGATTTTTTGTTCGAGAGCCTCAAAGTGCGTCTTATTGTCCTGTCGCCAATCATAAGGAAAGGTGAATAAGTCTGTATCCTCCTTGTAGCCTTTCGCCTTCAAAAACTCGATAAGGCTACCGTAAAAGTCCGCCAATGATGAAAATTTCGCGGAGCCCGCGCGCAGGATGTCGCCAACGAAGATGTTCGCGCCAAGGGCAGACCTGCTATCAGACTTGAGGCCCAATAAAGGCCTATTTCCAAATTCGGAGACTGGCCATAATTGTTCCGACGATCGCCAATGTGGCGGATTCTTATATAGCTGCGAACCCACCACACCGGGCAGAAAAATGACGGGCAAGCGCGTGCGTTCAGCCGGTGTGGCCTGAACGGTGGTGTTGGGGAGCCGCTTGCCCTCCGGTTGTGACTGCGCTGGAGATTCGGGAGACACGAGAATTATCAAAACGAGGAATCCTGCTAGCAGAAGTGTGAGCTTTGAGCGGGCGGCCGACGAGGTGGGTGAACGCAGGGGGAACCAGTAGCTTTGACGCATAAGTTCCTCCAGCGGTGGGGTGAAAAATGCCAGAATGGACTCTATCCGAGGCCTGCGGGCAAAGTCAAGTCCCAACTGCAGCGGCGAAAGGTTGTTGACAGTCGGTAGCCTTATTCTTACTTATATGGTGCGGTCATGTCCCTATCCTGGGCAAGGGAGGCATAAAATGGTACGCCCGTGGAGACTATGGTTGTTGTTGGCGTCGATCAATTTATGGAGGCAGACTTGATCGTGGAGGGCCGTTTGGTCGAGGCGCGCTGGACTGGGGCTGCTGGCGGTTGGCGGAGCTTGAAGGCCTGGTTTGTGGTGGAGGACACCTTCAAGGGGGGAGTTGCCAAGGGGAGCAGACTCTTGGTCTCCAGATCGTGTCACGATCAACCCATACCGAAGGATCAGTTGGGTTATCCCTCTGTGGACAACTACTGCCCGGGAGGCTATGGCCTTGACATCACCGGGGTGAAGCCCGGAGGCGTCGCGCCGGATTCCCGGTCTGAAACATGGATACTGTACCTCGAGAAAACCTTGGACCCTGGGATATTGAAGGAGATTCAAAGACACAGTTATGTTAGCCGTTGTGGGGCTGAGAGGAAGGATTTGGGTCCCAGAGACCAAAAGGCGTACGACCGGCTGACCACGCGTGCACAGGAGTTGACGCGTCCCCGACCGCGTTAGGAGTTCATGATTTCCCCATAGCGGGGGCCGAGGGATCAGGGGCCGGTCGGCGGGACTGCGGACCGCGGTGCTCCTCGGAAGCGTTGGCTTATTCTCGCCTCGCCCGCCACCAGGGTCAAGCCACTTTTCCAAGCTTTCCTGAGTCCAATTCAAGGGGGCGGGCATGCTCTCGAATCATGTTTTCAAAAATAGACCCTGTTCCAGCGCCAGTCACTGCTTTGACTCGCGTTCTTTGAGCCACGTCACGGCGGCTTCAGACACTTGGCTTTCGTATCCACGAAAGCTATGGTCCGCGCCCCGCAATCGGATCTGTGTATAGCGGTCCCCGACGAGAGACTTGCGGCTTTGGGCACTCCACCAATCAAGCTGCGTCGAATCGGCGAACACATCGAGGACAGGTACCCGCAGCTTCTGGATATTAACGTTCGCGTCCAAGGGATTACCGCCCCCCTCAAGTACGCCCACGCCGATATAGCCGACGACAAGAGGACTTTCGTGGGTTGCAAGGAATGCCGTCGTCATTCTGGCACCCATGCTGTAGCCCATGAGATAGATCCGCTTGACGCCCTTTTCGGTGGAAAAAAAGTCAATCGCGGCTTGCAGCGTCTTGTACGCATCTGGAAAGGTTGCTGAATACGCCAGGTAGTCCTGGCCCGGTAGCACCGGCATCTGTAGCGACAGCGTATGGATGCCAACTTCCTTGGTGATGGCGCGACGCAATGGCCCAACTACTTGGGAATCTGGTCCTTGCCCGCGACCATGAGCCAGGATCACGGCAGCTGTCGCCCCTTTCCCCTCCAGGAATTCTCCCGCCGGCATTTGCGCACTTGCTGGCGGCAGCCACGCAAGCAAGACAATAAGAGTCGCGCATCCACGTGTCTTCATGAGGAGCCTCCTTAGACGCTACACCATGTTGATTGTAATGGCCTTCCCCCCGTAAAGAATAGATCTGTCCTCCACCATGCTAGGCAGATCCCTCTGCCGCCCCGAGGCGAACGTCGAGGGCGCACAGCTTTTGGGCGACCGGGATCAGCGCCTCTGGCGCGGTCGGGAGCCCCAACCACTCTTGCTCGATCCGGGCGAGGTGCTCCGCGACTTGCGAGGGCCCGGCCCCTGATACCAGGAGCTGGTAAACGCCCCCCACGTATGAGTCGTACTCATCCTGTGCCTCGGGCACGCCCCCCACACCGACCGGGTCCCAATCGTGAACCAGGACGTCGCGTATCGCTTCCTGAATCTCGCGTGCCCGCTGTTCCTTAGAGGTCATTGTTTGGGTCTACCTAGCGTTGCGCTACTCTCGCCTCGCCCGCCACCGGGGTCAAGCTGCTTTTCTCGGTATTATGTCCCCGGAATCGATACGATCTCCACCGCTGGATGCGAGAGATCCGGGCGGAGGTACGGTGTGTACCAATCTACATTGGTAGTCGCTGAGACACCGTCGGCCGACTTCACGTACTCTTCGAAGTAGAGATTCGCAGGGGTCCTCGGCCGTCCGTAGTAGAACCACTCCCATCGCACATGCTCGGCGTCGCCAATCCTAAAGACGTTCTCGTCTACAGTCGCTCCCGTGGGAGCCCACACCGACAGCGTTTCCCCTTCGTTGAAGAATACTCGGAGCAGTGCGCCCTGCGCGTTGCAACCGACCACGCTGTGCAGGTTATCATAGGGCTTGCCGAACCACTGTCCCCAGAAGCGCAGCGTCCCACTCTTGAGCCCTGGAAGGGCGCTCCGGATCTGCTTCGCCACCTCTTCGGCCTCTGTCACGTGCTCTCCTCGGCTCTCGCGCGTCCGTCTGACGCCCAAGCTCACCTACCGGCGCCGCCTGCGGCAGTGTGAACTCTATCGATGCCTTGAAGGCTGCGCTCGATCGGACCGGCAGCTGCATGCGATAGCTAGGCATCCCCGTCTCGCCGTCTCGTAGCGCGCCTAGCTACCAACTGTGCGCAAACGCCCAGCGCGGTGCTCCCGAGAACGACGGGAGGCCACACCCATACGGCCGGTACGATCAGTAAGCCCCAGAACGCCGTTCCGTCTCGGGAGATCAATCCGTACTGCCCAAAAAGGTAGACCGCCGAAAAAGCAACATAGAGGGTAGCGCCCGATGCCAGACCGACTACTGCGCCTCGTCCTGCGCCTCTGATGTGCGGAGGCATTCGGGCAACTAACAGAACCGCCGCGATTGCCACAACCGGCGGAAGGAGCGGCAATACGTAAGTCAACTCCAGACCTTGCCGTCGAATGTACCCGAAAGCGATGCCGGCAGTTGGCACAAGGACGATGCCACTGGCGACGATGGCCAGAGTGCCTGCAGTTCGTGAAGCCAGGCTCATCGGGTATGCCTAACCAGAATTAGACAGAGCTGACTACTATCCCCAATACCGTCCTCTTCTTTTCATTGCTCAAGCGAGTACACGCGTCAATGCATTCTCAGTTGCGAAAGCATGAAAACATTTATTGCGGCCAATTCCAGGGACATAGTACACATTTCGCAGTCGATTTCCGGTGGGGGGCCGAGGGGGCAGGGGCCGGTCGGCAGAACTGCGGACCGCGGTGCTCCTCATGCACGCTTGCGCGGACCGGCGGCGGCCCTCGTCCGCCGCGTGCGCTTGCGAGATCGCACCTTGCTCACGAGGGGATACCGTTGGGGATGGTCGATGGAATCCACTGCCAAGTCGATGTCCAGGTCCGGCCAGTAAAGGTGATGGGGATGCGGACGCTGGACGTTTGATATCTCCCCGATGGAGGCGTCGCGAAACCACGGGAAGTCTTTGAAGGAGAGAAAGACCTCTCGGTCGTCGATGAAGAGCCAGAAACCGTGAGCGGTTATGTTGGTGACCTCAACGTCCGAAGTGTGCTTGCCACGCGGCACGGATTTCATCCTCGTGCTCCCGAATGAGTCGAAGGGCAGTCATGGGGTGCGAATAACACGGTCCAGGTTAACGCTACATAGTTCCTGGAAAGCGTTGCCTTATTGTGGCCTCGCCCGCCCCCGGGGTCAAGCGACTTTTCCGGGCTGCCTTTTAGTCAGAATGAAGGCGCAGCGTGCTCGCACAACCATCCCAGGTCGAGCCTGTAACGTCGACCAGCGGCTGCCTCAGTCCCAATTATGAGGTCGGTGTGTGGTGAATGCCCTGATGACACGACATGCTCGAGGACAAACGCGACGTGTGTGCCCGCCGAGATCGCGCGGCGGCAGAAATGCTCGGATTGATGATCGAAAGCGATCAACTGTCCAAGGTTGGTCAGGAAGAGTGTATAGGCTCCGACGTCGGCGATGTGCGTCACCCGGGGCTTCGGGGCGCCCAGCGCGACCTGGAGGGTTCTCCAGTCCCAGAAGCCGTCCCGCACCTGCCAGCCGCGCTGTGCGGACTCATACACCACGAGGCGGATCCCCTCGTTCAATGGACCCTCTGTAGTCCAACGATACCGCCGTTGTCGGCCGGGAATCGGCGCATACGTATCGTCAACAGCAGCAGGTTGCAGGGTAATCTCTTCCGTGTCGCTGGCACCGGAGTGCTCAGGGAGGCGAGCCAAGGACGTCCACTCGAAGGCCCGGAACTCACCGCAGGCGATAAGCAGCAGCGCGGGTATGCCTGTGGCGATCAGCCGGAGAAAAAAATAGATCTGTCCCCAATCCCTTCTGTCCCCAATTCCTTCGAAAACTGTTCATTCACGATAAAAGAGCAGAATCAAAACAACAGCGATATAGGGGAGACTGGTGACAAAGGTGATGACATATTGAGTGACGGGTTGAAAAGAGCTGCGGCGCCGAAAGAACCATACGAAGGGAGCCAAAACGAGACAGAAAACAGTTCCAAGCCCCGCAAAGAGCATGGCCAAGAATACGGTCCCATCATCGACGTTCAGGTCCACCGCTCGAATGTTCTGCATGAGAACCATGAGGAGCACATTCAGTGCGAGCAGTATCCCGTAAGCGACCACGTGAAAATTAAGAAAGGGGATGCCGGCCGGCAGCTTTCGAAAGGTCAGGGTAGCCGAGACATAGGCTATCCCTAAGACCGAGGCCGGAATTACGAACGAAAGAAGATCCCTGAGTCCCATTCTTATCAACCTAACGATCCGGCTAAGCTGCGGGGCCGCGGGATTCAATTGGGCCGCCGTCAACTTCAGCATCTGGTGAGGCCCCGTAGAGAAGGTAGCCACCACAGACACGTTGATGGATCAATCGCGTATCGTCAACTCGCCGCTGTAAATCTTCTCCAGTTTGTCGATCTTAGTGTAGCCAAGTCTCCTCGCCTCTACCGTCATCTTGTCACGCAGTTCAGCCATCCCGTTATAGTGGTACGCTACAGCCAAGTTTGCAACGATAACAGGATCAGTCTTATCCAGATTGTAGGCTTTCTTGGCATACTCCAAAGCTTTTGTGTCCTTTTCTTGCTTGAGAGCGATAACGGTCATACTTGAGTAAGCTTGCGCGTACTTGGGATTGATCGCCAGGGCCTTCTCATAGTAGGCCAACGCCTCGTCATACTTTCCTTGTTTCCTACGAAGAATGCCCATGCTGGTAATGGCCTGAAATCCATTGGAGTTGATTTCAAGCGCTTTCTTGTAAGCGGCTTCGGCTTTCTCATTCTGATCCAAGTCCTGATAGGCATTTCCAAGAATGGTCCAGGCCAGGTCGTCGTTTGGCTTGGACTTCAGATACTCGTTCAGTTTATCGATAGCAGCCTTCGGCCCGCTTTGCTCGTAGATTTTGTCAATAGCCTCGAGGTCACTTGAAGTACGGCCGACAGGTGAAGTATCTCCACACCCGGGTAGAAACAACAGAACCGCAAGAACCAACATCTGAAGTCTCATCGATCGACTCCCGTTGTCTCAAGACTACTTTTGGGTCAGGCGATAGTTCTCGTCGCAGACGACTTCTTCGACGCGGCCCATCTTTCCGTCAATCACGACTTGGGGCGGTGTGGCTGCGTCTGCTCGTGAAGGAAATACCAGCTTCTCCTTCTCTCTGCGATTTTTATTATAAGAGATTCTCCCCACAGGCTCTGGCATGATCTTGAGGACCTCGTCTCTTGTCATGCCGAGTCGTATTTGCCTGCAGCTGGCGACAGGTTTGGCTTCTTGATGTTCTCTATATTTGGTTTTTCCCCAATTCACGATGATGACCACAGCCATGATGGCTGTCCCTACGAGGGGGACTACCCAAATAAGGGTCGAACGTTTCAGCTTCGATCTCAAGCGTCCGTACCAATTCATGAGCGACTCCTATTTAAAAACCGCCACCGCCACCCCCGCCCCTGCCGCCGCCCGAAGAACCCCCACCGCCAAAGCCGGATCCTCCGGAGCTACGCGGCGCCGAGGCCATCGCCGAGGCGGCCTGGCTCGACATGCGGCCGAGGTCGCTCACGAAGGTGCGGGGATGGAAACTCGCGCCATCCGTCCCCCGGTACCATTCGGGCCTCTGCCGATAGATGTCTTCGAACGCCCGGACCCAGTTGTTCTCGACGCCTAATGCCATGGCGTAGGGGAGGTATTTTTCGAACATCTCCGGCGTCTTGATCGTCCGGTCGAGCCGGTCGGCCTCGACCCGGCTGAGGAACTCTTCGAAGCCCAGCACCCCTTCGAGGGCGCGAGCACCCATGAGGGTGCGGGCCGGCATGAACCAGCCGAAGCCGATGATGGGAACGGCGGTCAGGATCCCTGCCACGATGAAGGAGAGCGGGGCCAGACCTATCCAGTGGGCGATGAAGGTGCCGCCCGAGATCGTGATCCCGCTGATCACCGCGCCGGCGAAGAGATAGACCTTCCTGACCTTATCGGGCCGCTCGGCGTAGTAGCGGCGGGCGAGCAGGCGCTCGAAGATCCGATCGTGAATCTCGGGGAGGTCTTTGTAGAATCGGTTCTCGAGATCGGAAAGCTCGACCGAGGTGCGGCTCCCCCGCGCGAAGAGCGCATTGAGCAGCTTCGCCTCGTGGGGCTTCAATTCCCCCCACTCGGCGAGCTCCTTCCGCAGGGTGAAGACGTAGTCCTTGTCTGACCACAGCCCCAGCAGCCGCGCCTCCTCTTTCTCTTCGATCAGGAGGTAGCCGCGGACGGCAAGGTCGACCACCGTGGCGGTGATGTCGCGCATATCGGGAGAGTTGTCCATCAGCGTCCCCAGCTCGGCCGGGGTCAAGTCCTCGGGCGGCTCGTACCGGGGGGCGATGGGGCGCCGGCGCGGATCCCGCCCGCGGGTGTGCCAGAGCGAGAACATCAGGCCGAACGCGCCGAGCGGGATGAGGAACACCCAATTGCTCTGCAGGAAGAAGGCCGCCTTGGCCGCGGGACCGGGCTCTTTCACCAGTCCTTTGTCCCAACCCACGACGACGGTCATCCCCTCGCGGAAAGCGAGCGACCGGCGCATCCGGACCCGGATCTCACTGTGGGCGATCTCCACATCCGCCCGTTGGTCGCGGGACCCGTAGGCGCCGGTGAAGGCGAGGGCGCGGACCCCGCTGGCTCCGGGCGGAAGCAGGATGCGGGCGGCGGCGCTCTGAATGGGGACCTCCCACTCGTCGCCGGTGATGTTCCAGTACAGCTCGTCGTGCGCCTCAAAGAACTTCAGGGCATTGGAGACCCGGTAGCGGAAAACGACAGTGCGGGTCGCGTCGCGGGCATCCGGCACCCAGATCTTGAACTTCCGGTAATGGCGCTCGCGACTCTGCTCGACCTTCAGCGGGTTCCCCCGCTCGTCGGCGATGCTCTCGACGTCCAGGTGAAGGGTGTAGTTAAAGCCCTGGGGCGTGCGGTACTCGACCGGGATGGTCCGGAAGATACCGTTCCACTCGCCGGTGAAGCGCGGGCGGATGGTTTCCGTGACGTAGATGACCCCCTCCGGGGAGACGACCACGTCGGCATCGAAGCGCTCGATGACGAGGGACCGCGCCGCGACGGCGGGGGGGAG
>Ga0247727_10004829_pt1 | contig 28113 bp, 15 predicted proteins | sample WisWelCaveWW1625_FD_202498 | JGI IMG/M metagenome (GOLD analysis project Ga0247727, IMG submission 202498) | Biofilm microbial communities from Wishing Well Cave, Virginia, United States - WW16-25 | ecosystem: Environmental > Aquatic > Deep subsurface > Groundwater > Cave microbial mat | place...
TCTTTACGCTTTCTGGATGGTTGTTATTTCAATCTTCTGCTGTTGTTGTATTGTCTTATTGGAGAAAAGAAAATGAATAACGCCGTTGAAACATTAGCCTACCTGTTTTTCATTATGGGCATCGTTGCGGTTATTTTTGCATTTTCGCTTCGTCGTTTCATGTCGAAAGATACGAAACAAAAGTAAAGAAAGAGTACAAGCCGCGAGTCACCAAACCAGCAACGCGCCCACCAATCACCACCCTATTTGATCAACAAAAGCTTCCTCTGCGCGCTAAATTGATCCGCCACTAATCGGTAAAAATACGTTCCACTCGCAAGTTCGCGGCCGTCAAATTCAACGGGATGATAACCGGCTGGTTTGCGCTCGTTCAACAACGTGGCGACGCGATGGCCGGCGAGATTGTAGATTGCAAGCTGCACGTTGGCAGCCTGCGGCAGGCCGAAACGAATGAGTGTCGTCGGGTTGAAGGGATTGGGATAATTCTGAAACAACGTGAACTCGGTTGGAAGCTGCTCGCTGCTTTTGGCGAGGCTTGCCGAGGTCACGTGAATGGCAATGCTATCCCGAACCGCCAGATGTTTCCAATCTTTGATGGTAATGAAGAGTCGGCTCTTGCCGCTAAAGTTCGGCGCGCTTAATTTGAGCCGGCCGGTTTTTGGATCGAACTGAACGTTTAATCCATTTTGGCTCGCGGCAAAAGTGCACTGGAGCAAAGAATCCGGTGTTTCAAGGTCGTGGGCAAATTCCCACAAGTTCAGTTCAGCGGCAGAATTATTTTGGAAGGAAAGTGAATCCGGCAAGCCCTGAATGACCGGCGGGTCGTTGACGGATTTGACGTTGACGATCAGCCAGGTGCTGTCGGCGAGTTGGCGGCGGTCTTTGACGCGCACTTTGAGCTTCCGGGTGCCATACCAATTGGGCGCCGCCATGAACAAAAAACTGGTGTCGCGCCGAATCGCTTTGACTTCTTCGCTGGAGAAAATTCTGAAGAACAGGCCGCTGTCGGCATTTTCAACATCGCTCACATAATCGAACCAATTGCTGATCGGAAAGAGCAGCGAGTCATCTTCGTTGAAGGTGATTTCCGGTAAGGTTCCAATAACCGGCGGATCATTTATCGGCGTGACAGTGACGCGAATGGTGTCGGAAGCGGAATTGCCGCAAACATCTGTGACAGTAAAAAGCACTTTGTAAATGCCATTGGCATTATTAGCTGATTTAAAATTTGCGAAGACATAACGGCCGCTGGGGCCCATCACCACTTTTTCGAGCCGAACTTGCAAACCATTGGAATTGGCGCCGGCATGCTGATGAATGACCCTCGCGCTGAAGTTAAGGCCGCCGCGAAGATCATGCTCGGTGTCGGTGACATATTGATACAATTCGATCTGGGCTGAATCATCTTCGGCGATGGTCACGTCCGGCACATTGGCCCATGCCGGCGCATGAGGTTTTGGCGATGCCGGCCCGTGCCAACTGGCAAAAAGATGGGAAGGCTTGCCGCCGGCGCTTCTGAATTCTCCACCGAGATAGAGATCGTTGCCGCGGCTCAGAATTGCGTTAACTTTACCATCCACGCCGCCGCCATCGCCACGCCGGTCGCCGCCCACGCGCGACCAACAGCTTTTAGCAGGGTTCCACTTGACAATAGAACCGGCTTGCATTTCATCAGCATAGACAAATCCTCCACCAGCGTATACCACGCGCCCATCCGAGGCCAGAGCATATACGGGGCTGCTAACTCCTCCACTCAAAGATGACCAAACTTTATTAACCGTGTTCCATTTGGCGATATAATTGACCGTAATTCCTCCGGCTTGCTTAAAAAGACCGCCAACATAAATATCATCGCCGCAAACCGTTAGAGCAGCGACTTGTCCATTGGTGCCGCTTCCCAAAGGCAACCATTCATGCCCGTTCCATTTGGCAATGTTGTTTGCCGCTACACCGCCGGCAACGCTGAATCCACCACCGGCATAGACCTCACCATCTTTGACCACGATGGCATTCACCATGCCATTGATCCCAGTTCCTAAAGATGTCCAGGTTTTGGTGCTAATATTCCATTGGGCGATGTTATTCGCACTCACAGCGCCGGCGGTTGTAAAACCACCTCCAACATATAGGTTGTTTTCATAAATAGCCAAAGCATAAACCTGATAATGATTGATGCCGTTAAATCCATCCGCTTCCAGAGCCGACCAGCTTTTCGTAATGAGATTATATTTAGCAATTCGGTTTGCTTGAATGGTATCTATTTTTGTAAAACCTCCGCCTACATAGATATCATTGCGTACCGTTGCAAATGCATTGATTCCACCATTGCCGCCGCCAAATGAAGTCCAGCCCTTGCCATTCCACTTTATTATATATCCAATAAGCTGAAGGCCGCTTGCATATATATCACCACTATCAGTAACTGCAATCGCCTTGATGAAGTTAACATTATCGGAATTCCATCTCGAAGGATCAACGCTAAAGCGTTCATCCCAATAACCGTTTTCTTGGGCAAAAACAGCTTGGCTGAATATTGCAACGCCAATGATGCAAACCCATGTTTGTAATTCCAAAATTCTTTTACGCAATATTGAGCATTTCATAGCCGTATCTCCCATCATTGAACGATGATGCTTAAATAAGGTCAAATGTTATTGACCGGTCACTGCAGCAGAATTTTAGTATGCAAGATCATTTAACAGTGACCGGTCAATAATGACACGTGCTTCTTGCCACTTGCCACTTGCTACTTTTGCAGAATCAACTTATTCGTTTTCGTAATTTCCCCCGCTTCAAGCCGATACAAATAGACGCCGGTCGTTGCTGAGGAGCCGTCATCTTTACGGCCGTTCCAAACGACGGTATACGCGCCGGCGTTTTGAGGTTCGGTTACTAAAGTGCGCACGACATGCCCGAGCAGATCGTAAATTCGCAGCGTCACCATTCCGGCTTGCGGCAGCGCGTATTTGATGACGGTGGCGAGCGCTACCGTTGCTTTCGAAAATGGATTGGGATAATTCTGTTCCAAAATATATTGTTGCGGCGCCGTGAATTTCAATTTTCCGCCCTCGGTTTGTGCGAGCGTTTCCCTGCCATTAAAACCGAATAATGCAAAAGGAATATCGCAATCGAATGTCGCTTCGGATTTGGCCGGAGATCGCAGCGACGCTTGAATGAGCAGCAGCGCGCCGGTGTGTTTGATCGCTGCCTCGGTCATCGAAAAACCGGCGATTCGCAAAACTCCGGCTTCGGCATTCCAATCCATTTGCCAATCTTGCGGCGCGAGCATAGGTCCGAGCGCGACTTTGGCAATTCGAATCATGTTGGGATCGAAGGCGAGCGACAGATCAAAAGAATCGTAGACATTTTCAATTCGGCTCACATTCACGGCAAAATCAATTAACTCGTTGCCGGCAAACGCCGGATCAGAAATCGTCACGGTCAGGCTTTGTCCCGAATTTTTTCCGAGCGCCGCGCCGTGGCTGCCGTTGACGTCGCCAAGAAGAACGCCGATAAAATTTTCTTCGAGTTTATCTTGCAGCGGCACAAATTGGCGCGTCTTCGGCGCGGCGCACCAATTCTCCGGCGTGAAATTAAAACTCGCGTCCACGAAGCGCCAATCATCAAGCCCCATGCGTTTGAAACTTCCCCAACTGCCGGTGGCGCGTTTGAGAATCGCCAGCGCATCGCCGGAGGTGATTTGGCAGTCGCCGGTAACATCGGCGGCCAGGTTCTCATAACCCGCCAACGGCTCCGGCCCGCCAAGTCTGCCGCGAAAAGCTTTGAGCGCATCGCCGGAAGTAATCGTGCCGCCGGCATAATTTCCAGCCATCCGGCGCGGCGTCAAAATTTCGGTGCTGCCGAAGGGAAGCGCTTTGAAAATAAAACGCCCATTCGCATCGGAAATTTGCGTGCGTATCATGGCCGGGCTGGTGACGCGCAAAGAGATCGTATCTCCGGCTAACGGTTTGTTATTGGTAAAATACGTGAGCTGTCCGCCAATTTTAGCTTCGCTGGAAACCGTAAACACGCCGTCGGTCCAACTGATCGGCAGCGCGAAGGCATTGACTTCCGTCGCCGCCAAATTACTCATGGCGAGCGGAACGACGGCTCCCGGGGTGACGACCTCATTCACGCGGAAGTGCAAGATGATCACCGCTGCCGTCTGCGTCAACGCGGCGTTCGGCGCGAAAGCGCCCAGATTAACCGCGCCGCTATCGGCGCTCACGTCAAGCTGCCAATCGTTAGAAAGCGCAGCTCGCGTGAATTTGAGATAAGTCAAAACCGCCGGATTGAAATTGATCGTCACATCGAATGAGGCGATACTGCGGCCCGCAGGCTCGATCGTCAACGGAACTTTCACAGTGTCCTGGCTGGAGCCGAACAAATTGGTCGGAAGACTGAAATGAACGATCGTGCCGCTGGATACCGCAAAACCGTTTGGCAAAGTTCCGCCGCCGCCGCCGGGACCGGCATTGATGACGGAGACGTTATGCGGACCCGACAGCGCCGATTCGCCAATGGTGATATTCGCCTTGATTTGCGCCGGGCTGATCACGTTCATCGTATTGATCGTGATGCCGCCGCCGAAATTCACACTGCTAATGCCGTTAATAAAGTTGGCGCCAAACAAATCAACATTCAAGGTTTGTCCCAGGCTGCCGATGGTGGGATTGACGCTCGTCAAAATCGGTTTGGGATTGCCGGCGGTAAACGCATTGGAAATGGTCGACGTTCCGCCGCCGGGCGAGGGGTTCGTCACCGAAACCGTGCGAGCGCCCGTCGCGATGTTCAAAGGAATCGTAACGTTCGCAGTGATTTGCGTGACGCTGTTCACGCTAATCGAGTTGACTGTGAGGTCCGGCCCAAAGTTGATTGTCGTAACGCCGTCGATGAAATTCGTTCCAGCCAAAATCACCTCGAGAGTATTGCCGCGTCCGCCGCTGGCCGGAGTGATACTCGTTAAAGTTGGCGCGGGATTATTGACCGTGAAACTTTGGCTCGCAGAAGCGCCGCCGCCGGGTTCGCTATTGCTCACGGAAAAATTGCGCGCGCCGGTCGCGGCCGCAGGAGTGATGGTCAAATTTGCAATGAGGCTGGCTGAACTCGTGACCGTTGTTGAATTAACCGTGATGCCGGAACCGACATTCAGCGTGGTGATGCCGCTGCTAAAATTAGCGCCGGTAAAAATCACGTTCAGCGTTTGCAAACGATTGCCGATTACCGGCGCCATGCCGGTCAAAGCCGGAACCGAATTGCTCACCTTAAAACCATTCGCCAATTTTGCCGTCCCGCCGCCGGGCAAGGCATTGGTGACGATGATTTCTCTCGCTCCGGCCGCAACGTTCGTCCCAATCGTGATGCTGGCGGTCATTTGCGCCGCGCCGTTGAACGTAACCGAATTAATCGTGATGTCGGGCCCAAAATTTATGTGACTGACGCCGTTGATAAAATTGGCTCCGATCACCGCCACCTGCAATGTCTGCCCGCGCAAGCCGGCGTTGGGAAGCAGACTCGTTATAATCGGCGCGGGATTATTGATTCCGAAAGCGAGGCTGCTGGAAGTTCCGCCGCCGGGACCACTGTTGGTGATCGAGAGCTGGCGCGTGCCGGTATTCGCCGCCGCCGCGATGCGAATATTCGCCGTCAAGTTTGTCGAGTTGGTTACCGAGATCGAATTGATCGTGATGCCATCGCCGGCATTTACCGAGCTAATATCGGGGATAAAGTTTGCGCCGGTGAACGTTACATTCAATGTTTGCAAGCGCTCGCCAACCGTCGGATTGATGGTGACGAGCGTTGGAATCGGATTCGTGGCGGCCTCACCCCAATGCGCAAAATAACTCTGCGGTTGTCCGCCAATGGTGGTAAAATTTCCGCCGGCAAAAATGTTCGAGCCATCGACTTCAATCGCCGCAATATGAGGAGACGAGGTTCCCGTTGCATTCGGATTCCACGCGGCGAGGTTGCCGGTGTTGGCATCGATGGCCGCGAGGCGGTTTCTCGTTTCGCCGTCAATGCGAGTAAATTCACCGCCCAAATAAATCGTCGAGCCGCTGATGGCCAGACAACGAACTTCGCCATTCACATTGGGTTGCCAGGTTGTCGGAATGCCGCTCGTCGCCTCGATGGCCGCAAGGCGATGGCGCGTTTGCGCGCCGATCGTCGTAAATTTCCCGCCGGCATACACCGTCGATCCATGCACCGCTATCGCAAAAATTGACGGAAGCTCATTGCCGCCGGCATTGGGATTCCAGGCGTTGGCATTGCCGGTCGCCATTTCAACTGCGGCAAGATAATTTCGGGATTGGCCGCCAATCGTGGTGAAATCGCCGCCGGCATAAACGAGGTTACCATTGATATTCAACGCGCGAACGCGGTTATTGGCATTCGGATTCCACGCGGTTGGATTTCCGCTTACGGCATCAAGCGCCGCAATATTGTTGCGCAATTGCCCGCCAATGTTGGCAAACAACCCGCCGACATAGACGGTTGATCCGCTCACGCTAATGACATTCACTTCGCTCTGCGCGCCTTCGAGGTTGGGATGCCATGGCGTCGCATTGCCGGTAACAGCCTCGAGCGCCGCAATTCGATGGCGCGGAAAGCCGCCAATATTTGTAAAGCCGCCGCCGGCATATATCGTTGCGCCACTCGCGGCCAGGGCTTTGACCGGCCCATTCGCATTCGGGTCCCACGCGATCGGCCGGCCCGTCGCGGCGTTGAACGCCGCGGCATAATTTCTCGTTAGCCCGCCGATCATTTTAAAATCGCCGCCGGCATACACGGTTGACCCGCTCACCGCGAGCGCATAAACATAAGATGAATCAGATGAAGTTTCGCCGCCGGCATGAGGATTCCACGCCGCAACGTTGCCGGTGCTCGCGTCGATGGCGGCAAGGTGTTTTCGATTTTCACCGCCGAGGCCGGTAAATTCGCCGCCAACATAAAGCGTGGCGCCGTCGAGCGCCAAAGTATGAACGGCGCCGTTGGCATTGGGATTCCACGCGGTGCTAATCCCATTTGCCTCCAAAGCGGCGATATAATTTCTTATGCGGCCGCCGATAATCGTAAAGTTTCCGCCAACCAGCATGGTCGTTCCGCTCGCCGCGAAAGTTTTGACCGGCCCATTGGCGTTGGGATTCCAGGCGGTTAAATTGCCGGTTGCCGCCTCCACCGCAGCGAGATGATTTCGCGGTTGTCCGGCCATCACGGTGAAATTGCCGCCGGCATAAATCGTTGCCCCATGCATGATCAACGCGCTCACCTCGGTATTGTCGCTACCGCTCACACTCGGATTCCATGCGGTCGCCGCACCGGTGGCGGAATCAAGCGCCGCGATACGGCTTCGTCCGGAGCCGCCAATAAAAGTAAAAGCGCCGCCAACATAAACCGTCGGCCCGCTCGCGGACAAAGCTTTGATTGGCGCGTTGGCATTCGGATGCCAGGGCGTGACCCGTCCGGTTGCGGTTTCCAGCGCGGCGATAAAATTTCTCGTCTGCCCATCGACGCGAGAAAAATCTCCGCCGATATAAATTGTTGCCCCGCGCCGGGCCATGACATTAACTCGTCCATTCGTTTCGGGATTCCAGGCGAGGTCGAGCGTGCCGTTGGCGAGAATGTGGGCTAAACGATTGCGCACGAAATCATCGACGGTGGTAAAATTTCCGCCGACATACCAGCCGCCGGCGCCATCCGGCAAGACGGCATGAATCGTCCCATTCACTCGCGGCAAGGGAGTCGGCGTCGCCGTGCGCGCGCTCAATGCTGCGCCGTTTCCGGTCCGCATCGTTATATAGGTGAAATCGCCGCCAATGTAAGTGATGCCATTGGCGTGAACGATGTCGTAAACTGGTCCGTTCGTCATCCACCCATCAAGCCGCGGCGCTGCCGGCTGTGCCGAGGCCTTGAAAGGGAAAAGACCCGGTGCCATTGTCACGATAGCAAAAATGACCGCGTGTTTTGATAATTTCATAAAGGCCTCATAACCAATGGCGCTAGAACAACGCCGATTTTTATTTGATCACGATCGTCAAATTATTGACCTGTAAAAGTAATTATTAATGAGGTGCCCCTTCCATGGGATAGCGGAAAGCCAGCAACAAAATGGAATCCGGATTTGCCAATAACTTACCGCACAAAATATTTTTTGCGGAAGAATAGGGAATATTTTCTTGTAAAACGAGTTGATCTATGTCTAAGCGCGATCCGTAATTACTTTTGGAAGGCATCCGGACGGCGATCGACAAAATCGAGCACAATCAAAAATAAATCACAAACTGGGTGGGTTGTCCCGGCGGATTATCGAGAAAAAATTCAAAGCGGTGCTGGCTGAGGATTTCTTGAATCATGGTGAGGCCGAGGCCCTGGCCGTTCTCTTTGGTGCTGAAAAAGGGGGTGAAGAGATTCGCACGAATTTCCGGCGTGAGACCGGAGCCGGTATCTTCGATAATTACAAAACTTCTCCCTCCCTTTTTGCTCAGGCGAATCGTTATCGTGCCATTTTCACCAATCGCTTCCATCGCGTTTTTGAAGATGTTGACAAAAACCTGTTCCATTTGGTTTTTGTCCATGAGAATCGGTTCCAAAGACTCTTCAATATCCCATTTCCATACGATTCCCCGTTTCCGGCTTTCGACGCCCAGGAGCAAGGAAATGCTCTGTAATAAATCTTGTACATCACACGGCTGGCGCCTGGGCAATGGCAGTCGCACGACGTCGGCGAAGCTGCGCATGAACGCATTCAAGTGATCGGTTCGCGCAATGGCAACTTGCAATGCCGTCTCGTAATCTTTGCGATCATCATCGCGCAATTGATTTTTGTAATTTAAAAATGAATGCAAGAGCGAATTAACCGCGCCAATGGAATTATTGACTTCGTGCGACATCATGCGGATCAGTTTCTCATAAGCCGCTTTCTCGGAGCGGCGCAATTCTTCCGTCAATTCTTCCATTAAAATGAAATTGCAAGCAAAGCCACGATCCAGATACTGCGATTTTTGGCATTTTACTCGCCGCCGGCCCTGCAACGGAATCACCTGCGATTCGCCAACTTTGAGGCGATTCAACGCTTCGGCAAAAGGTGTCTGTAACTCGATGAGTTTTTTGCCGGCCAAATTTTCAGCATCGGCTTGCAGCATTTTCTCGGCGCTCGGATTGATCATGGCAATTTTTTCGTCGAAATCAAACGTCATGATTCCTGAAGGTGAGGCGCGCAGAATTTTGTCCATGAAATAATGCTGCTCTTGCAGGCGGGTGCGCTCTTCGCGCAAATGATCGATCATCTTGTTGTAAACCGCGATGAGTTTATCCATCTCGGGTTGCCCGACTTCGTTGAACCTGGAGGTGAAATCCTTGTCTTTGATGAATTGAACGCCGGTTATGACGAGATCGAGAGGCTGAAAAAGCGCGCGGAAAAGCTTAATGGCAAGAATAAAAGAGATGGCGAAAAACGCTTCGACGGCCAGGAGCCAAAGGCGATTTTTCCACAGCAAAAAAATGGCGACGGCGGCAAAGGCCAGATGAACGAACAGCAAGTAGAGAATGAATTTTTGGCGCAAGCGCAAGGGCAATAATTTAACCATGCCGACAATATACAAAAAGAACGGCTGCTGAGCAAGCTTTGGTATTGCGGATTTGGGATTGCGGAGTCCATAATGATTAACAAAAAAAATTTGCATTTGAGCCGTGTAATCAGTATAATGATTGTAAATTTAGTTATATCTGTGGAGGAGTGGAAATGCCTGACGGCAAGCTATGGACCCAGCGCGATCGTTTCGGCAACGATATTTATTTGACTCAAGAGCGGTGGTCGCATATCATCGATCCCGACAATCATCCGGAAGTCGATCCTTATTTCGACTATCTGCGAGAGACGATTCGGCTGGGTCGCCGGCGGCAAGATCCGTATGACCCAAACGGCTATCAATATTTCAGATCTTTTCCGGACTTACCCGACGACAACACTCATCTGGTTGTTTGTGTCCGCTTTCGTTGGCCCACCGAACTGGATGGCACGGTACGGGAAGAAAAATTCGTGACGACAGCTTATTTCCAATCTTTTGAGGAGTAAATAAAAAATGCCAGATACAAAAATCAATTACGATGAGGACGGTGATGTGCTCTATGTCTCCTTTGGACGAAGCGAGCATGTTACTGGAATAGAATTGGCGGACAATATCCTGTTGCGGCTGGATACCGGCAAGATAACGGGGACCCCTCCCAAAGCCGTTGGATTAACGTTCATCAGTTTCGCACGCATGATGGCGCACTATCGAGACAAACCACTTAGCGTGCCGCTGGCAAATCTGCGCAATTTACCGGAAGATCTCTGGCATGCAGTTTTGGCTGTAATCACAACCCCACCGGTGAGTGACTTTTTGGCTATCGGCCTGTTCCTTTCACCGCAAGTTCCTCCTTTACCGGAACGGATGGCGGTATAGCGAAACCTTTTTTGGTTCCGGCTCGTCCTGCTTATGTTTGTTCAGCAAACTTCTTCCCCGGTGCAAACGGATTGAATTCCCAAAAATAAAACAAGAGATAACAGGTGGGCTGAATGATGGGTAAAGCATGCGCGCACTCAAAACCGCGTTCCGTCACAAAATAGGGCAGGCCTGCCGACTGCGAATTGCTTTTCCCGGACACGCACAATTTTTCAAGCTCGCGCTGCAGATGAAATAAATCCAGCGGCAATTCCGGTTGCCAAATTTTCGCCGCGAGCAGCAATTGCGCGCTGATTTCAACATTGATAAATCGATCGCTTGCAAAAGCGCTGTAGGCGGCAATTTCCGTTGTTTGATCAAAAGCCCACATTTCAGATCGCGCAAAATTGGGGATGTGCTTGAACCCACTTGCATCGCCGAAGACGAGCGCGCCGCGAACGATGTGCTCCAAAACCTGCTCGTAATCTCTTGACGAAATTTTCCCTTCCGCAAAAAAGCAAGCACGGAGCCTGTTCAAACATAGTTGAATGGCGGGATCGCCGGCAAACGGCTGCAACGCCGCATACATGTTGGCGATGCCATCTGCCAGCAACTGCTCACAGGCATTTGCCCTTTGCACCAGCCACCTCATCAGTCCTTGCGCAAAATCTTGATATTTTCCATAACCGCCGGTGACTTGCCGGTAGTAATTGAGCGCGAGCAACAGAAAAGCGGATTCCCCTTCCCAATGAATGGATTTGGCGTCGGGCAAGGCAGCGCAAACATCCCAAACACGCGGCAGGCCCTGAAAGTTGTCGCGCTGAATTTGATAATATTTTCGGAAAATGTCAAAAATTCTTTCAGCGGCGACGCGATTTCCTTCGTGCAGCAGCGCCATCGCCGCCAACGCATTTTTATAGACGGTCGTGTAGCATTCCCCCTCGCGGCTTGCCGCCAGCCCGGTGGCCGGATGGAGCAGGCTTTCGATGAAGAAATAGCTGGCTTTAACCATTGCGGATTTCGGATTTGGGATTGCGGAGCTTTTCATTGCGGATTGCGCAATGCGGATTGCGGAATGCGTGTTACAAGCTTCCGCAATCCGAAATCCGCATTCCGCAATCACCTGAGCAGGCTCATCTTCTTCACTTGCGAAAAACTACCCGCCCGAAGCTGATACAGATACACGCCACTCGCTACCAGCTTGCCATTCTTATCCTTCCCATCCCAGCGCACGCGATGATAACCGGCTTCGTATGGCGCATCCGCCAGCGTGCGCACTTCCGCGCCAAGGATGTTGAAGATTTTCAGCACGACATGCCCAGGCTTCGGAAGCTGGAAACGAATCTCGGTGTCGGGATTGAAGGGGTTGGGATGATTCTGTTCCAACTGGTAGATGGTTACTGGTCCCTGGTTGCTGGTGACTTCGGACTCCTCGACATCGGATTCTTTCGGCAAATTCTCCGGCCCGGGCAAGGAACCCGGCGAATCATGATGCAGAAACAAGCAATCGCGCTCCACCAAAATTTCTTTCGCACAGATGGAGCCGCGCAATTGGCTGTTCTTCGCCAACACCACTTTCGCGTTTTGAGCGTTGAGCGTGCCCAGGAAATAGGCCTCTCTGCCAACGGTCACCTGAACGCTTTGCAGCGTGCAGAACGTCACGAGCTTGCTATCCGCTTGGCCGTTCGGCAACAGGCGAATCTCAACTTCTTTGCCCAATTGGAGAAGATTGACCACATAGATGTTCACCGGATCGCTGCTGGTCAAATCGATTTCAATTACCGCAGAGGTAACCGTACTGGAGTATCTAAGCTCGTTAAGAAAATAATCGCCACTCGTCAGCTTGAGCGTGCTAAAGCTGTTCAAGGTGACGCGGTTGTATGAGCCCGGCGCTAAAGACAACGTGCCGTTTTGCAGTACTGTCTTATTCGGTCCTCCCGCACTGTAACTTTTGTTTGGCAGAGGTTCGGGATCAACAGGCGCAATCGTCGCGTTGCCATTGATCGTGCCGGAATTGCTGATCGCAGTCGCCGACGTTACGTCGCCGTTGATGGTGTTATCTTTGAAAATCGTAATCTTGCCCACCGCAGTGAGATTGGAATTGTAAGTGCTCGGATCGCCCTTTTCCACCGTGAGCGTGCCGTTGGAATGCATATCGCCGGCGGGCGTAGACTGTTCGGTGCGCTTGAGTGTCACTTTGTTAGCGAGGAAGACGAACGGTTTAGTTAGCGAAGCAATAGGCACATCCAGCGTGATACCAAGTGGATAGGAGAGTCCGCTGGTGCTAGTGACTAAGTCTTCGGCACCCGTGCCATCGAAATTGGCGCGCTGGATCTTATGGGCAAACTGATCTGTCCAATACATCTTGCCGGCAGCTATATCAAGCGCAATATAGGATGGAGAAACGAGCCCGGTGACCAGGTCTTCGACGCCGGTGCCATCCAGATTGGCGCGCCTAATCTTTTCAGCTGTCCAATACATCTTGCCGGCAGCGACATCGAGCGCAATACCAAGCGGGATATCATATGGAGAGGTAAGCCCAATGACCAGGTCTTCGACACTTGTGCCATCCAAGTTGGCGCGCTGAACCTTATTGGCAGAACGATTTGTCCAATACATTTTGCCGGCGGCGACATCCAGCGCAATACCACTTTGAGCGAAAATCCCTGTGACCAGAGTTTCGACATTGGTACCATCGAGATTGGCGCGCTGAATCCTGCCAGTACCGGCATCTATCCAATACATCTTGCCAGCAACGATCTCCAACGCGATACCACATGGAACGCTGAGTCCAGTAGTAACTAAGTCTACCACTCCTGTGCCATCCAGGTTGGCGCGTTGGATTCTCCTAAAATTGTTTTCTGTCCAATACATCTTCCCGGCAGCAACATCAAGCGCGATACCATTGGGAAAGAACCCGTTAATCAAGTCTTCGACAATGGTACCATCGAAATTGGCGCGCTGGATCGTTGGTACGCCGGTATCTGTCCAATACATCTTGCCGGCGGTGACATCCAGCGCGAACCCAAGATACAATTGACTCAGTCCGGTGACCAAGTCTTCTATACCGGTGCCATCGAGATTGGCACGCTGGATCTTATCGGAAAAGATCTCTGTCCAATACATCTTGCCGGCAGCGACGTCCAACGCGATTCCAGATATAGGAGCGGTATGTGCGATTAGTTCTTCGACACTCGTGCCATCGAGGTTAGCGCGTTGTATCTTATTAGTACCGGTATCTGTCCAATACATCTTACCGGCAGCGACATCCAAGGCGAGACCGGATGGATCGACGATCCCAGTGATAATCAGATCCTCGACACCCGTGCCGTCGAGGTTGGCGCGTTGGATCTTATCCGTGCCGTTATCCGTCCAATATATCTTGCCGGCAGAGACATCCAGGGCGATACCGAATGGATCAACGAGTCCGGCGATAATAAGGTCCTCGACACTCGTGCCGTCGAGGTTGGCGCGTTGGATCTTATCCGTGCCGTTATCTGTCCAATACATCTTGCCGGCGGCGATATCCAGGGCGAGACCGAACGGATCGAGGAGCCCGCTGGTGACCAAGTTTTCGACGCTGGTGCCATCAAGATTGGCGCGATGGATCTTATCGGTACGAGTATCTGCCCAATACATCTTGCCGGCGGCGACATCCAGCGCGATGCCTTGGGGATAACCAATAGAACTGAGCAAGACTTCGATATTGCTGCCATCGCGGTCGGCGCGTTCGATCCTATCGGTACCGAGCTGCGTCCAATATATCTTGTCTTGGGCAAAGCCGGTTTGTGGGCTCAATAAAAGGATGCCCATAAACACATTCGCCAACAGGGTAATTCCGGTTCTGGCGCATAGGTTGAAACGGTTTCCGAGTCTCATAGTCTTTTCCTTCTTTGCACAGTTAATTGAGAAATGCTGGCCGGTCACTCGGAGTGACCGGCCGAGGGTTAAAACTTTGATTTCTGACCGATCATCAACGCAGCAGGCTCATTTTCCGAACTTGCGAAAAACCGCCTGCTTGAAGCTGGTAGAGATAAACACCACTCGCCACAGGATGACTGTTCTTGTCCTTCCCATCCCAACGCACGCCGTGATAACCAGCTTCGTACTCCGCCTCCACCAGCGTGCGAACTTCTTCACCCATAATATTGAAGATTTTCACCAAGACGTGACCGGCTTTCGGAAGCTGGAAACGAATTTCAGTTTCGGGATTGAACGGGTTGGGATGATTCTGACTCAGGGCGTATTCTTTTGGAATGGCCGCCGATTCCGCATCATTCACGAGATCAGCATACTTCGGCAATCCGGGTCCCTTCAAATTCTCGTCATAAAACTCCTGCACTTCATCTTGAATCTCCAGCAGATCGGCTAAAACAGGATCATTGGGATCGGGCCGGAAAGTGATCGGATCGGTGGCCAGCATGGTGGTGCCTTCGGGTGCGCGGCCAAACAGCAGCGCGCCGGCGCCGACGACGCTCGCTCCAGCATTGAGATCGAAAGAGCCGGTAAAAATAAGCATGCGTGTTTCTTGCGCTTGATCGGTCTCAAAGGATGAACCGGGATCGGAAAGTAAGTTATATTGCGTTACGTCACTGGCAAATTCATTTGGACCACCAGGCCCAAAAACCGAAAAGTTGGCTAAACCTTGATTGTTGGGTGTTTCTAGAAAATCAAATCCCATGATCGCAGGCTGTTCAGTAAAACTACTCTCTGAGAAATCGTTATCCCAAATAATTGCCATGTCATTCACGATGCTGCCGGGTCATCGGCGAAATTGCCAATATCGGTATCAGTCCAAAAACCGAAAAAGGCATCGTCAATGTTTTGGCCGGAGATATTGGTGATTTCCCAAATAAAGATGAGGGCATTCCGTTTTTTGGCATCATTATAGGCTAAACTACGTTGACGGATTTCAATTCCCAAAGGGACCACGACATCGCGAACCGGTGTGCCATTGAGGTCATTGTATTGCACTACCAAGTTTTGCGCGTCAGATACAATGATGGGTTTGCCTGAAGCCGTGCTGAATTCCGGTGGCCAATTTTTCTTATCGTTAGAAAGAGAACTGTTAAAGACTCGAAAACTCTGTCCACTGCTGCCGATTTCACTGGGAACAAATTCGGTTAGGTAGGCTGCCTCTGCCACGACCGGCGTGCTGTTGACCAGGCCCCCAACCCACGAACCGGCAGCAAAAATATATTGATCACACGTACCGTTTGGGAAAAAAGAATTCCAGTTTCCGCTTGCGCTATTGCCATATCGGCCATCCGCGCTGACCAGCAGGCGCACGGCATTATAATCATGCGTACCCGTCTCAACGACAATGCTCGCGCGGCGCATGTCGGTTCCCATTTTTGTATCCTGAACGAAAAAGAAAACGTTATGGACACCGATATCCGCAAAGGTGGTTTTCCAATGAAATTGCCCGTTTTGGGTATTCAACGAGGCTCCAAAAGGCAGATTGATGGCGCCGAAGGTTAGCTTATCACCATCGGGATCGCTGGCCGTGAGTTTGAAGTTAACATTGTCACCGGGCTTCACCAAAATTTGAGCGCAGGGAATAGTAAGAACCGGCGCCTGATTAATCTCCGCGGCGGAGCCGATATAAAGCCGGTTAACATCGCCCAATTCCGCCGTTGCTAAATCGAGATGACCATCCCGATTGACGTCAGTTAATTCCATACCGGTAGTAGAGGGTAAATCCGGCAGCGTCCCGGTTGCAGCCGGGCTAAAAAAGCCTGAGCCGTCATTTCGCCAAACACGATTCGTTCCTGTTCCATTGAACCCTCGAACCAGATCGAGATCACCATCGCCGTCGATGTCACCAAAGGCAGCAGAGAAGTCGCTCTCGATTTCGACGGGAAGTTGCGTGGCCGTTTGATCGCTGTAAAATCCAGTGCCGTTGTTAATAAAGAGCTGATTCTGTCCACTAAAATTCGTAATGAAGATATCCAGGTCGGTATCGTTGTCGACATCACCAAACATAATCTCAACAGCCTGACCCGATGAGGCGGGTAGTCTTGTCGAGGTTTCGTTGGAAAAATTTCCAGCGCCATCATTGATAAAAAGCAATGTGCTGCTTCCAAAGAGTATATCAAGGTCGCCGTCGTTGTCAACATCGCCGAAATCGACGGCAATGGTTGATAGGCCACTCAGTCCGCGAGCTGCTGTTTCATCGGCGAAAACGCCGGCGCCATTGTTAATTAATAAAGACGAGATATTGCCACCGCTCGCCACGATGATATCCACATCACCATCAAGATCAACATCTCCACAAGCAGCATCGCGACTAAAGTCCGAGAGGGGCGGAAGATTTCCGATAGCTTCGGTAAAATTTCCGGAGCCATTGTTGAGAAAAAGCTGATTGTTTTGATTATTCCGATTTACCACAACGAGGTCAAAATCCCCATCGACGTCAACATCGCAAAAATCCCCATCACCGCCAATAAGATCGGTTCCAGGCAATCGCGTTGCGGTTTCGTCGGAAAAAAAGCCAGTGCCATTATTCACCAGCAGCGCGTCGGGGTCTTGCGAGATATTGACCAAATCCGGATCGAGGTCTCCGTCAATATCTCCGTCAATAATGTTGCGGCTGTTGCTGACAATTAATGGCAAGCGCAATGGCGTTTGTTCAATAAAATTCTGGGTGCCCACCGTCGGAATCAGCACAGCAAAAGGCCAAGGATCACTGGAGTTGGAACCCACAGTGACTTTTATCGTGCTGAAACCCGAGGCTGCACCCGAAGGCACTTGCGCTAAGAGAAAATTGGCATTGAGAACATTGACGGTCGTGGCCGGTGTCCCACCAAATTCGACTACAGCCGAGGGAGAAAATCCAACGCCGTGAATGCGGATGAGAGTGCCCACAACACCAGAGTTGGGAGAAAGGTGGGTAATTCTCACCTGGGCTGAGGTTTCAGCAACAAATGCGATGAAACATGATGCTACGGCAGCAGAAAAAATTAATTTCATAGACATAGCTACTCCTCCTATTTTATCATGTCCGGCGGTGGAAAAATCGTCTCCATAATTTTTTTCACTCTGCATTCCTCATCGCAGCAGGCTCATCTTCTTCACTTGAGAAAAGTCACCCGCCCGAAGCTGATAGAGATACACTCCGCTCGCCACCGGATGGCCGTTCTTGTCCTTCCCATCCCAACGCGCGTGGTGATAGCCGGCTTCATACGGCGCATCCACCAGCGTTCGAACTTCGGCGCCAAGAATATTGAAAATTTTCAGCACGACCTGCCCGGCTTTTGGAAGCTGGAAGCGAACCGTGGTTTCGGGATTGAACGGATTGGGATAGTTCTGCTCCAACGCATACGTGATGGGAAGATCCGCTATCCGCTCCTCGACCCGAGTTCTGAGGCCGGCTTCATTCGTGGGATCGCTCTCGCCAAGATCGTATTTGGCGGTGATTTGATAATAAATAGCGCCGGCGCTCGGATTCGAGTCAGTAAATGTTCTGGTACTCGCATTGAGGGTGCCGATGAGCACGCCTGTTGTTCTGGCATTGGGTTGCGATGAACGATAAATGTTGAAGGATTGCAAAACCGCCAAAATGCTGGTGCCGGGGCCGGTTTTGTTTGCCTGCCAATTCCCCGCGCTCAGTTGCGTGCCACCGATCTGAAAGATAAAACTTGAGCCGCAGAAGATGAACCCGCCGCCGGAAGATTCATCGTAAGTGCCGCTCACACTCGATTCCGAAGCGAAAGTGCCGTGCAGGGTTGTGGATACGCTGGTGATCGGCTGACCGCTCAAAAATGCGTCAAATTTGGCGTTTTTAATCTCCACCGCGTCGTTCCGTCGAAAATCAAGACTCGCCGTGCAACCAAGAAAACTCACGGTAAAGCGCACATTGAGGCTGTCAATGAAACCGTCATCCGCCACATTCATATAGGCCGGGTGACTTTGGCTAGTGTTGCCTCTCCACACTCCCGCATAGGGGCTGATTTGTGCCGGTACCGGGGCTTCCCAATTTAAGGTTACCGCATTACCGGCATCCGAGGCTGCCAGGTTACGCGGCGGATTTAAAGTCGCCGGCACCACTTCAATATTGAACGCGGACGATGATTCGCCATCGATGGCATTGACCTGGACGAACGCATTGAAAAGACCCTTTTGATTCCACGACGGCAATATCACCAACGATGCCGTCGTCACGTTGCCGGTGCGCGTCACGCCGCTGATGGATAAAAATCCGGGATTAGTTGGAATGCTAAAACTGACGGTATCGGCCTCAACATCCATCACCGAAAGCAGAAGACGTTTTGCGCGGCCGGCCCTTACGGTCTGATGGCTGAGGCTTGCCAAGACCGGCGGCGTATTGGTCTTCCGCACCAGCACGCTCTTGGGAGTTGGCAAAGTATCATTGGACTTATTCTGGTCGCCGCTCAGCTCTGTCCAGGCCGTAAAACGATAATTGCCTTCTACATCCGGTTTCCACAGCGCAAAGGTTTTTGCGGCGCTTGTTCCGACGGCTAAACTTCCGGTAAAATTCTCCGTTACTGCCGGCGTATTGTTGACACTGTAGCGCACCGGGAAATTGCTCTGAGCCGCGGTACCGAAATTCTTGACCGTTACTTTCGCCTCAAGCGCATTGCCTAAGGTTAAGACGCGCGGCAAATCAATAATAGTGATGCCAACATCGTTGGGAGGCGCTTGTTTAATCTCCAAGCACCAACAGTTAAGCGCGCCGAATGAGCCGCTCGCGTCAACGGTCACAGTAAGTGTCCAAACGCCTTTCGCGTTTTCACCGTTAAACGTACCGAGCATCCGGCTTTCGGAGCGAAAACTGCCAACGAAAGGCGCACTACCGCCGGCGATGTTCGTTGCCGCTTGATCGTCAATAATGCAGTCTGGCAACACGGAACAGGTGCTGCCGAAATTGTCACCGGAGCCGCCCACATCGGTGAACAACTCAACTTTAGTGCCGCTCGGTGAAGTCAGGAAGACATCGAGATCGGTATCAGTCGAGTGGGTGATGTGCAGTCGCACGTTCACGTCGCCGATGCGCAGGTCATCATTGATCGTCAAAGTAGAGGTGGCCGTGCTCGCGCCAAGAAAAATTTTGGGCACATCAGTGCTGCAGGTGATTGGGTTTTCGGTGACGAGCACGGTTTTGGTAAACTCGTCATTGTCAGGCCTTTCATCTCCGGTCAGACTTGTGCGTGCCTTAATCGTATCCGTAACGCCAAACGCTGCTGGCACCCAAGGTGTGACAAAGGTGTGACTGTCGCTCGCCCCAGGAGCTAAAGTGCCGGCAAAGACCTCTGTCACTTCCGGCCCACTGTTGATGCGATAGCTCACCGTGAAATTGCTTTGCGGAGTTATGCCGAAGTTACCCACCACCACAGTTATGGGGGTGGAATCGCCTACCTTTATTAGCGATGGAATGTCAATTTTGCTCACACCCACATCAATATTTGGGGGCGGAATGCGACCCTCATTGCGGTTGCCGCCTCTAAACTTCGGCCACGAGGAAGGAGCCAACCCTTTAGAGGTGGTATGAATCGCGTAGAGTTTGTTATCGCTACCTCCGACATAAACGGTGCCGTCCGTGCCAATCGCTGGGGAGGAACCCGAACCTGTGCCAAACGCCCACATTAACGTTCCGTCTGGATTGAGTGCGTAGATCTTGTCAGACCCCACATGAATCGTGCCATCCGCACCAACCGCAGGCGAAGACTCAACATCGGCTGCTGTTGTGAAAGCCCACTTTAGCGTACCGTCTGGGTTGAGTGCATAGATCTTGTCATCCCGTGACCCAACATAAATAGTTCCGTCCTGCCCAATGCTAGGTGAGGAGGCAATTTTATCCGCAGTTGTAAAAGCCCACTTTAGTGTACCGTTCCGATTGACCGCGTAGAGCTTTTCATCAAAAGATCCCACATAAATAGTGCCGTCCACCCCAATGGCAGGAGAGGAACCAACCGAACCTCCTGTGGTAAAAGCCCACTTTTGTGTGCCGTCTGGATTGATTGCATAGAGTTTGCCATCATTCGATCCCACATAAATCGTACCTTCCACCCCAATGGCAGGAGAGGAAGCAACCGCATCTCCCGTGGCAAAGGCCCACTTTTGTGTACCGTCTGGGTTTATTGCATAAAGCTTGCGATCCAAAATAGACCCGACGTAGATGTTGCCATCTATATCGATGGCTGGGGATGATAAAAAGAACAAAGGTCCTATTCTAAAGGCCCACTTTTGCGACCCATCTGGGTTTATCGCATAGAGGTTGCCATTAAACGATCCGACATAAATAGTGCCATCTGCACCAATGGCTGGAGAAGAGTAAAAAATCGGCCCTCCTGTGGTAAAAGCCCACTTTTGCGTGCCGTCTGGGTTGATTGCATAGAGTTTGCCATCATTCGATCCCACATAAATCGTGCCGTCCGCACCAATGGCAGGAGAAGAGTAAACGACATCTCCAGTTGTAAAAGCCCACTTTAGGGCACCCGGCGTTTGGGCAAGAACCGTTGCGGCGGCGCATAAAATTGCTGTCATGCAACAAATGAACTGTAAATGCTTTTTCATCTTTTTTCCTTCTGAATGAATGTTTTGTTGGATTGCTATACCGGCACCTAACGCTTGTTAAGCTGTATCAATATAAGAAAAGCCTTCCCTTGTTGAGTGAAGCTTCGGTGGAGAGTTCGTGAAGATTGTGTGAAGAGATCCCCATTGCGGATTTATGATTGTGGATTGCGGAGTTTTGATTCCGAAATTAGCATTCTGCTATTCGCAATTCACTCTTTCCGCATTCCGAAATCCGTATTCCGAAATCGAATATAGTCCCAATCCGCATACGAGCCGGCCGGGACGAACCAACTGCCGCCAGTTAAAGCCAGCACTTGCGGCAGGCCGCGCAAATCCGGCCGAAGCGAGGCGGACAGCACCTGCCGAAAATTTCTGCCATCATCACTCAATTCGACCTGAACCAATGTGTCGGCGCGCGTGATACGATAAATGTAGGTGAATTGGGTGACGCTGAGGGTATCATTAGGTGAGTGACAATTTTCACTTCGAGCAACCTCCAAACCGCGGTCATTCAAGCTGATATGAAGATCATTTTCTTTATTCATCTCTTTCAGACGACAAACTACCAGCGCCGTTTGTCGATCTCTATCCGGATCAAAATAAACCAACAAATCAAAGCCACGCACATTGGCTCCATTTATCATGGAATAAGTTACTCTCGCTTCAAGCACCCAATGGTCACCAGACAGCGGCCGGCTGATCTCAAGACTGGGGTAATCCCAATACCAGCCACCAAAGCTCGGCAGGTGATTCTGCAAATACCCTGGAACCATTTTCGGATCAAGATAATAGCACAAATGCCCAGGATGGTCGGTGAGCGAATAGCGACCGAAATTGGTGTAATCATAAACATTCGGCTTCTTCCATTCAAACACCGACCAGGCAGGATCAAGAGTCAAGGAAGTAAATTCTTCGACAAACGATTGTGCGGCAATTGGGGTGTTGCGAAAGATGGCGTTTTTGTTCATGGACTGATTCATTCGGGTCGAAGGAGACGCTATACCTTTCAAGGACAGCATCGTTTTGGATAAGTCAGATTCAACCGGATAGGGTTTTTCCGTCGGTTTACCGTTCTGCATCGGTATGGCCCAAAGATCATACGTGCCAACATTACGGCACAAAATGAGCTTTCCATCCGGTGACCAGATCGGGCCATCATAACCCACAATACCGGGCAAATCAGTGGGAATTTCTACCGGTTGTAAATCTTCCAGCGCCAGCAGGTAGATTCGGCGATGTCTCTCCAAGTTGTAGACAACATAATTGCCCTCGGGCGAAAAATGTAGACGACGCGTATCACCAGCTAGTGGGAGAACATCTTGCAGTTCCCTCGAATTAACTCGAACCAGCGCCAAGTGCTTAAAAGTATCGCGCTCACAATTGAGGGTTTCGCAAACGATGGTTTTGCCATCCGGCGACCAATCATCGGGGTTGATCATGAGCTTGGGATCAGAATAAACTACATCGATTTTGCCATCATTAACCGACACCACACGCAGCTCAATAAAATTGGGCCCGCGATACCAGCTATAGGCAATGTATTTGCCATCGCGTGACCACGCCGGATAATAAGCGTATTCGGGAGAACGCGAGAAATCGGCCTTTACAATGCGGATTTTCGATTGCGGATTTTGGAGATCTTTGATCATCAGGCTGCCAGTGGTCCAGTCGGTGTAGGCGAGGTATTTGCCGTCGTAAGAAGTCGAAGTGGTGATATCGATGCCGAAGCGCTCGAAATAGTATTTTGTCAAAGGATGAATTTTGGATTTTTGCTCTCGCATTTGGGATTGCGCCAGTCGGTCTCGTGCCAGCGCAACGATTTCACGCTGGTCAGGATAATTTTCGAGCACCTTTTGATAGGCGGCAATGGCATTTTGCTGGCCAAGCTTTTCGTAGCAGATACCGATCTGCAATTGCGCCTTCGCCGCTACTCGACGGTTGTCAGGAAAATCCTGGACAATCTTTTGGTAAAACTTCAGGGCTTCCGGCAAATCGCCTTTGATTTCTTCGGCGTAGATACCGGCTTGAAAAAGATGCTCGGGACTATGCTGGGCGAAAGCCGTATCTTTCAACATAAGAGCGGTAAAAGTGATGAGACAAAAAATAAAACGACTTTCATTCATGACAAATCTTGCCGGTAAAAGTACAGAGATTTTTAACTTGACTTTGAAACCATGTTTCGTTAAACTTGAATGTGGATCTTAAAAAAATTGCAAAACATTTTTTCCTTTGGAAAAGTGGTCAGCAAAAACCAAAAGGAGAAGAGTCATGATTGATCCTTTTTTCATCGCGATGTCCGCCTTTACGCTCGGGGCCGTTATCGTAGCGATTGTCATCAACTACCTCTATAACCGGTCGAAGCGCAAGGAACAAACGCCTCATTGAACGGTTACAAATCTGCGATCTGCTCAGGTTATAAATTTATAGCCAACCCCTCGCACGCCCACTATGTATTTGGGATTGGCCGGATCATCTTCGATCTTCTTCCGCAATTGCGCCACATGCGTATCCACCGTACGATTGTTGACGTACACCTCTTCTCCCCAAATCTTGTCGAGAATAAAGTCGCGGCTGAGAACTTCATTTGGATGCTGGACAAAAAGATGGAGCAAGTTAAATTCGAGCGCCGTTAAGTGAATAGGATGTCCGGCTTTTTTAACTTCGTACTTTTTGAAATCAACTTCGAAGTCGCCGCAATGGAAGAGAACACTTTCCGGCTGATTCGGCTTGCTGCGGCGAAGCAGGGCTTTCACGCGCGCCAGCAATTCGCGCGGGCTGAACGGCTTGGTGACGTAATCATCCGCGCCAAGCTCCAGGCCGAGAACTTTATCCACCTCCTGGCTTTTGGCGGTCAACATCAGAATCGGCATCGTCATTCCAACCTGCCGCAATTGTTTGCAAACTTCAAAGCCGTTCAACTTCGGCAGCATCAGATCAAGAATAATGAGATCGAAATTCTTTTCTTTAGCCAGGTCAAAACCACGCACACCGTCTTTAGCCGTGGTGATATCATAGCCTTCCAAGCTGAGGTCATCTTCCAATCCCATCAGGATACGATTCTCGTCTTCGATGATAAGAATTTTTTCCATAATGAATCAATCTCGCCTAAGATTTATTTAATTGCTAACGCACTCAAACTCAGAATAAAATTCTGAAAGTTCTTTGACCGACAAACACGGATGACGAGGATTATACGGATTTCCACTGATTTTATCCGTGCAAATCCGCGCCATCCGTGTAATCCGTGTTCAAAAATATTATGACTGCTCATTGCAGTGGCAATCGTATCGTAAACGTACTTCCCTTTCCTGGCTCGCTATCGACATAAACGCTGCCGCGATGCACTTCCACAATTTGCTTCACCAAAGTCAATCCCAAACCTGTGCCTTTCACAGTGTGGTTATGTTGATCGCTGCCGCGATAGAAGCGCTCAAAAATTTTATCTGTTTCTTTTTTCACAATGCCAATGCCATAATCCTGTACCGTAATCACCAGATGCTGGTTCTCGGCAAAGGCGCACACTTCAATATGGTTGGCATCGCCGGAGTATTTGATGGCATTGTCCAGCAGATTGATCAGCGCTTGTGAGAGGGCGAGGCGGTCCACTTTCACCTCCGGCAGCGGTTCAGGAATTTGGGCATGAATCTGAAAACCCTCGTGACTCTGCTGCAGGCGCGCCACGATCTCGCGCAACAAACCAGAAATATCCATCCGCTCGAAGGCGAACATTTTGCGCCCTTCTTCCATCTTGGCGAAATCCAAAACATTGTCGATCAAAATCGAAAGCCGTTCGCTCTGTTCGACGAGCACGTCGTAATACTGCCGGCGCCGCGCTTCGGAGGGTACGCGACCGGCTTGCAGCATTTCGGCATATTGGCGAATGGCGGTGAGCGGATTTTTAAATTCGTGTGAGACCGTGGAAACAAAATCGGACTTCAATTTCGCCAGCTCGAGCTCGCGATTCACGCTGTGCAACGTCAGAGCCAAGCCAAAGATCAGAATGCCGGCAATAAGCAGAAAGATGTAAAAATAAATGCTGCGCCGCGAAGCGAAGAGCGCCTCAAGAAGCTGCGGCTCTTTTTGATAGAGCTCCAGCGTCCAAGGCGGAAAATTTCCCTCGAAGCCGGACTTTATTGTTAATGTTCCCACAATGGCATTTTCCGATTGCATGAGCCTCTCCTCATTGTTATCTTTGACGACCCAACCAACATTTTCGGAGGAGATGTGCTTCTGCACGACCGCCGGAAGAAGTTGCGCCTTCAAATAGTCAGGATTGAACGAGAGTCCCCAGGTCGCCTCGAAGGAATCCCCATTTTTTGCCGGCGCTTCCGGCAAAGAAACCAGATAATTCCGCCGGTCGATCTCCAGCGCAAAACGATTATCGGAATTAAGAGGATCGAGCACAAGGCGAGAGATTTTTTCCAGCAACCGCGGGCCGGCTTTTTCCTGGAAGAGGAGCAGCCTCGTGGTGGCTTCGCGTCGCTGCTTTTCCTGCTTTTGCAATTTTTGGAAGTCATGGCGGTGCGATAGCACGGGCGGAGATAAATTGTCGTGTGAAAACATCGCCTCCATCGACGCAGTAATCTGCTGGACAAAAAATTCGTATGGTGATTTCTCAAGAATCCATTCGCGATTCAAAAGATTCTTATATAAGTCGAGGAAAGCTTGAATGGCGCGCAAGGAATCTTTAGTGACAAAAAATAAAGACCCCAGCTCGAGACGTGCCGCCAATCCGAACGGCATGCCGCTCGCCATTCTTATTTGGCTGTAGTCTTGCGCGAGTTTGTGATAAGTTTGAAGAGCATCAGGAAACAACGCCAACCTGGTTTGAACTCTGGCTATCGCATTGAGCCATTCGGCTTGCATCTGTTGATGAGAAGCTTGCGCCAACGCCTGTTGATAAATCGTCAATGCTTTTTGCTGGGCATTCTCTTGAAATTCATAGCGCTGCCCCTCTTGCATTAGTTTCAAAAAAGCCGGCGAGCGCGCTTGATCGGAGGCGGATTTCGTGCTGCCGTCAGGCGCAAAAAGAAGTTTGGCCGCGGGAAGCTGAATGCTGCCGTGAGGATCGAAAAGGAAGATTTCCTCAATGACAGGAAACTGAATTTTCAAAGTATCGAGATCAAGCCAGGAGGCGGGCTCTTGCCGCGTTTGGCGATTGGCAAGAACTCGTAGAAAAATATGCTCGGTTGTCAAGAAACCATCGTGAATTGCTTGCGTAATCTGGCGCGCGATGCGCCGGTGTTGATTGAGCGTTTTTCTTTCTAACAATGCCTGATCGTTTTGGATGCCGCGGTAAGCAAAATACCCGAGCAGAATGCAAGGCAGTGCAATGCCGAGAACAAAGAGCAGAATGATTTTTCGGCGTTTTTGTTTTGCCGTCTCCATTGACGCCAACCCTTGGTTTGAAGCAAGAAACTAAAGCAAAGAGAGGGGAATCCGCGGCGCGTTACAGTTATAAAACAGTAGAAGATCGTGGTTGGCAATTAAACACAAAGAGGAGAAAAAGTCAAGTGATTTTCACGGTGTGATCCCATACTTTTCAAACCGGCGATACAGCGCGGCGCGGCTCAAGCCCAAGGCTTCGGCGACTCTGGTGATATTGTTTTCATATTGGCGCATGGCTTTGATGATCATCGCCTTTTCCAGTTCATCCAACGTCATGCTGCCAATCGCCGGCAGATAATCTTTGCCGCTGCCTTCCGGTTGCATTTGCAAGGACAAAGAAAAATCTTGAATCTCAAGAATATCCTTGGCGCTCATCAGCACGGTGCGCTCAATCAGTTGTTTCAATTGGCGAATGTTGCCGGGCCAATTGAAGCTTTGCAGCCATTTCATCGCCACTGCGCTGATTGCCAAATCATTGCGGCGATAGACATTGCCGATATTCTGCAAGAAATGGCTGGCCAGCAAAGGAATGTCCTCGCGTCGCTCTCGCAGTGGCGGCAGATGGATGGCAATCAAATTCAAGCGGTAGAGCAAATCCTCGCGGAAATCCCCCTTCTCAATCATGTCCGACAAATTGCGGTTGGTGGCGGAAATCACTCGCACATCGACGGTGCGGCTCACACTCGAGCCGACAACTTCGTAAGTCCTATCCTGCAGCACGCGCAGCATCTTGACTTGGCAATTCAAATCAAGATCGCCGATTTCATCGAGAAAAATCGTGCCGCCGTTGGCCAACTCAAATCTGCCTTTTCGATCAAATTTCGCATCGGTAAATGCGCCTTTCACATGGCCGAACATTTCGCTCTCAAACAAGGTCGAAGAAATGCCGCCGAGATTGACTTTCACAAACGGCGCATTTTTTCTCGTGCTGTTGTGATGAACGGCTTCGGCGATCAATTCTTTTCCAGTGCCGCTTTCTCCGGTAATCAACACCGAAGCGTCGGTCGGACTAACGCGGCCAATGACTTCGAGAATTTTGAGAAATTTCGGATCGCGTCCGATGAGGCTGTGAAAATCATAGCGCGTATCGAGTTCTTCGCGCGTCAAAGCTTTCTCATGCGCGTACGAAGAATTTGCCGCCGCCAATCCTAACGCTGTTTTCACTGCTTGCAAAAGCTGATCGTTGTTCCACGGCTTGGTGATGAAATCCGCCGCGCCGGCTTGAATTCCTTTCACCGCCAATGCAATCGAACCCCACGCCGTCATCAAAACCACTGGAACGCGCGGCCTGTGTGCTTTGATTTTTTTGAGCAATTCCATTCCTTCTTCGCCGGTAGTTCGTCGCGAGAAATTCATGTCCTGCAGAATCAAATCGAATTTTTCGCGCTCGACCAATTCCAGCGCTTCCGCCGGAGAAGTGGCTGAATGGGATTTATAGCCCGCCTGCTTTAGCAGAAGGGCCAATGACGTGGTGACGGAGAAATCGTCGTCGACGATGAGGATGGAATTGCTCATGATGGATTTATGCCAAATCTACATTTCCAACGGAAGCGGATAAAATAACACACTTATTGTGGAGGATAATCAATCCAGTTTTCGATCAGATGCGGCGGCAACACATCGTTAAAATGCCTGGTGTTCCGTGTTACCACGATATGATTTCCAGCAAGCGCCATCGCTGCTATCATCAGATCGACATATCGTTTCTTGGATTTAAATTTCTTCAAAACTTTCCGGAATACCTCCGCATCTTCTTCGCTGAAAAGAA
>Ga0247727_10004830_pt1 | contig 28113 bp, 32 predicted proteins | sample WisWelCaveWW1625_FD_202498 | JGI IMG/M metagenome (GOLD analysis project Ga0247727, IMG submission 202498) | Biofilm microbial communities from Wishing Well Cave, Virginia, United States - WW16-25 | ecosystem: Environmental > Aquatic > Deep subsurface > Groundwater > Cave microbial mat | place...
TCGCTTTCAAGACTGCACTGTGCTGTTTTCGACTCGCCGTCACTCGCTGACCTCCATTTTCTGACCGCCTGATCCTATCTTAAGCAGGACCTAAAACGGTGCCCAGAAAACCGGGTCCACTACAGGGATCATCCTCTCGACTGCATTTCTCATCATAACTGAGCGAGCGGGCGACTTCACACACGGCGCTCGTGATCGGGCAAAAGAACTTGAAGTGAAACTTGGCTTTGCTGTTCACACCAGAAGCCCGTCGCGATATGGACTCCTCACGTCAGCCAACGCCATACGGCTTGTCATCATTTCTGGTTTCGCTGGTTGGATGGGACTTCTTGTTCGATTGGCTCTCAACTGAGACAAGGCAATGCCGGCGGTGAAAGTGCTGAAGTTGCCGGACGGCAGTAAGCCGTAAACCTCGAGCAGTGGCTCGGCGGGAGCCTCGCCCTTCCGTCATTCGCCTGATTCGCGGCAAAACAAGTTGTGGGTGTGGCTGGAGGATGAACCGTCGGCGTTTGATGTTCAGGAATTGCGTCGCCGGAAACAACTGTCCCGGCTCATCGTGGTTGACCGTTACCGGCCGCGCATCCTGATGGGGTTGATCCGGGAACTGTTGAAGGGTCGGCTGGGGGCAAGAGGAGAGTGAAACGCGTCCGCAGACTTGGAAGATGATTGAGCGACGGGCAGGATGCCCATGCTACACAGAGGGACAGGCGGGACGCCTATCCTACTTGATTCGTACTACTATCCAGCAGCTTCTCGTTTTTCCGGCAAGATTATGAAACCACGGATGACACTGATAACACCGATATTGCAGCGGAACAGGCCGATTCGTTTTTCGTCCATCCGTGCAATCCGCGCCATCTGTGGTCAATTCCTCTTTGGTTGCGGCTCGGCTGCGCTGTGTGATTCGTGGCTAAAGAAATGCCGGCGGTTCCGCCTTGCAGGCGGGCGGGATGGTTTGAATGAGCATCGGTCATTGGGTTTCGTCGCGGAGGTATTTGATGAGTGATGGGAGAGTTCTGATCGCGCGGAGTTGTTCGGGGTCGTGGGCGGGTGGGCGGGCAGGGCGGGAAAATTGGTTTGCGTTGTTGGTTGGAATAGGGTTTAGTCTGGGTCAGCGACCAGAGCGGTTCGGACCTTTTCCGGGCCCGCGGCTTATGCCCCTGGCCGCTCCTTTTTTTGTTGTGATTCCAGCCATGCCAGAACGTCGATCAAGGATTCATTGCCCCGGTGGACGAGCGAATCCAACCAGGGGATGCATTGCTGGTCGAGTGGTTTGACGGGGAAACCGGCGGTTCGTTCCTCCCGGCGACGGGCGGCATAGGTGCAGAGGTCGCAAAGTTGCAGGGGCAGGCTGGTGCGGGAATCGATGAAGAACCCCTTTTCGATGATCTGGCCGAGGCGCAGTTTGCTGCTGTCGCGCCGGAGGATGCGAATGGATTTCTCGACATCGGGGGTGACTTCACGGTTGTCGTCCGAGATGAAGATGCCGAGCGGCGCGCCCGGCAAGGATTTGAGGTGTTCCTGAATCACCTGCGCGACGAGGGAGAAGGCCGCGATATGCGGATTGATGAGCACCCCCGGACCGAAGGTGTTATCCAACCAGCGGGCGAAATTCTTTTTCACGATACTGCGGTAAACGAACCGGAGTTGATGGCGCGTCGCGATTTGCAGGACTGCCTGGTAAAACTCCAACCGGTGGGCGACGGCAAACTGTCGAAAATAGCCGCGGGGGTTGATCAGTTCGGTGGCATGCAGTTCAAAGTCGTCCGGCCGGGGCGTGGGAAAGAAGCGTTCGACCAATGCGGTGAGATCCGTTTCGAGTCGCAGCCAGCGTTCTTCCGGTACGAGCAACGCCCCGAGGACAAATACCGGTTGGTGGGAGTCGTGGAGGTCCACGCCTGTGTTTCCCGATTCATCGAGATAGATCAGGTGCATAACTCCAGCCAGCATTTCAGCGCGGCCTTGACGCCGACGGGCGCTTGAACGCGCTTGAAGTAGAGGTTCTTGATGTAGCCTTCGATTTTCTTGCGTCTCTCGCGAACCTTCCAGTCCTTGTCGCTGTTATCGACGATGAACAGATCACCGCCCGATTTTGGCTTCTCCGTCACCGGCTCCTTTGATTCTTTGGCACAGGGAGTCTAGCCGCTCGGCACCACACCGACAAGACATTCGATTCGAGAGTTGGGCGCGCCAGGCAGCGTTAGTGGGTCAAGCGCGAGAAGCAAATCGAACAGGTCGCTAGAAGTCAGCGGCCATTCGGGATGGTGAGGACAGGTATTGGCTGGAAGATGAACCGTCAGAGTTTGACGTTCAGGAATTGCGTCGCCGGAAACAACTGTCCCGGCTCATCGTGGTTGACCGGCACCGGCCGCGCATCCTGATGGGCTTGGTCCGGGAACTGTTGGAGGGTCGGCTGGAGTCGTAAGGGCTGCGGCATTTGCGGGCAGCGAATCCCACGCAAGGGTGAAAAGGCGTGAAGTGTGGCGGGATAGGCGAGACGCCTATCCTACTTTATTCGCGGTCATTCGCGTGATTCACGGTTGAAGAGCTTCGGTCATTGCCGGTCGCGTCCATTCGCCATGGAAAGCCGGGATTGACAGAGGTGGGAATTCCCACCATATTCGGCGCGATGAAGGCCTTGATGAAACCCAAACGCCGGGTGACGGTCGTCCGGCAGTACGACATTGCCGCGGATGCCAAGAACCGCGTGAGCTTGCGCGGGGCGACGGCGAAATACTTTTGCGTCCGCGCGTTGTCCAATGGCGCCTATCTGCTGGAGCCGCGGGTGTTGGTGGCGCCCCAGGCGTTGTCCATGCGCACGCTGAAGATGCTGGATTCTTCCATCACCAACCTCAAGCGGGGCAAAGCTTCGCCGCCGATTGATCTCCGGCCGTTTCTCCAGGAGTGAGGCGGCACTGGCATGGTCTATCGGATCCGCATGGGCGTGCCGGAGATGGCGGCCCGGTGGACCGATCGCACGACGCGCCAGCAGCAAGGCGCGCTGGAAAAGCCGGAAGAGAAGTTCTTCAAGAACCTGGTCAAGGCGCTGAATTTTCTCAGCCAGAACCCGCGCCACAACAGTCTCGCCTCCCACGAGATTGACGAATTGACGCGCAAGTACGGCATCAAAATCTGGCAATCGTACCTGGAAAACCAGACGCCGGCGGCCGGGCGCATTTTCTGGGTGTATGGACCGGAGCGGCAAGACATCACGATTCTGGCAGTCGAACCGCACCCGGAAGACCAGAAGCGCGGCGGGTACACGCGGATTCATCTCTCCCGAATGCCGCCGCAATGAACGAGCAGTTCATCCCACTGCCAAGCGATGAAGCGATCCGCCTCGCTTGGCCGACGCCCAACCGGCACTTGTTTGATGCGCCGGAGCAGTTCTTCGCGCGGACGCGCGTCAATCCGGATTACGGCAAACCGGGGTGGACGCGTGATTGCGGGAAGCGGTTTCATCGCGGCTGTGACATCGCGCCGGTGCGTGTGACCCTTACCGGCAAGACGACGCGAGTGGTGTTCACCGACTGCGCAACCGGGCGGGATTTCGAGAGCGATGAGCCAACATTCATGCCGCACGATGAGGTGTTCTGCGTCCATGATGGTGTGGTGCACGAGGTGGTGGCGGACGAAGACGCGTCGGACTTTGGGAAGCACGTGGTGATCGAGCATCGGTGGCCGGGCGGCGGGGGGAAGTTTTACACGTTATACGCGCATCTGGCGGGTTGCCTGGTAGGGGCACAGCATGCTGTGCCCGTACGGGGCGGGGAGCGGATTGGGATGATGGGGCAGACGTCCAAGAACGCGGATGCGCGCAACTGGATGCTCATCGCGCCGCATCTGCATTTTGAAGTGCGCGATGCGGGGGGCCGGGGGTACGAGCCGATGGAGTTCTTGCAGCGGTTTTTGCGTTGAAGCTCTGCCGGGTCGGGACTAGGTTGGCGACAGGATGAAGCGCGGGCTGGTGTGTTTGGCATCGGTGCTGGCGTTCGGCTTCTCCGCGAGCGCGGTCGAGCGGGTGTGCCTCATCAAAATTGAAGGCGCGATCGGGCCGGCCACGGCCAGTTATCTTTCGCGCGCGGTCGATCACGCGGCGGAACAGAACGTCCAATGTCTCGTCATCCAACTCGACACGCCGGGCGGCTTGTTGGATTCCACGAAGAGCATCGTTCAAAAGTTCCTGGGTTCCCAAGTGCCGACGGTCGTCTATGTCGCGCCGCCGGGGGCGCATGCCGGCAGCGCGGGGTGTTTCATCACGTTGGCCGCCGACGTGGCGGCGATGGCGCCGACGACGGCCATCGGCGCGGCGCACCCGGTTGAGGTTGGGGGCGGCGAGATGGACAAAACGATGAAGGAGAAGCTGGAGAATTTTTACGGAAGCTACATCGAAACCATCGCCGCCAAACGGAAACGCAACGCCGAGTGGGCGAAGTCGAGCGTCCGCGAGAGCGCGTCAATCAGCGCGGAGAAGGCGCTGGAGCTGAACGTCATCGACCTGATCGCGCAGGACCGGACGGAGTTGTTGGCGAAGATCGACGGGCGCGAGGTCAACGGCAAGGTGCTCAAGACCGCCGCCGCCGCCGTGGTGGAGATTCCGATGACAACGCGGGAACGGGTGTTTCAGATGGTGGCGCATCCACAGTTGATGTTGGTGCTGATGTTGATCGTGATGTACGGGATCATCGGCGAGTTGACCAGCCCGGGGGCGATTTTGCCGGGGGTGGTGGGCGTGATCGCGCTGGTGCTGCTGTTGTATTTGTCGGCGGTGTTGCCAATCAACGTGGCGGGGCTGGCGATGATCGGAGTGGCGATTACGCTGTTTATCATCGACGTGTTTGCGCCGACGCACGGGGTGCTGACGGCCGGCGGCGTGGTGGCGTTTTTCCTCGGGTCGTTCATGCTCTTCGACCGCAGCGATCCATTTCTGCGCTTGTCGCTGGCGTGGATCATCCCGGCGACAGCGGTGCACGGGGCTGTTCTTCATTTTCGTGGTCGGCGCGGGTCTGCGGGCACAATCGCGTCCGATCGCGGCCGGCAAGGAGACGATGATCGGGAAGGTGGTGCCCGCGCTGACCCGGATCGACGGCGCGAGCGGCAAGGTGTTTGTCGAAGGCGAGTATTGGAACGCGGTGAGTGACGCGCCCGTGGAACAAGGCCAGCCGGCGGAGATTGTCGGAGTGCAGGGATTGACGTTGAAAGTGAAACCGAAATGAAACTGTAGGCCGCTTCTGCGAAGCGGCGGTTCGTTCCCGCCGACTCGCAGAGTCGGCCTACAACGGAGGACGCAATGGAAGCGCTATTCAAACTGATGAACTGGTTACCGGCAGTGGTGGTGATCGTGATCGCGGTTTCGATTCTCGGGCCGCAGGTGATCCGCATCTTGCGGGAGTACGAGCGCGGGGTGATTTTCCGGTTGGGCAAATTGCTCGGGGCGAAGGGGCCGGGGTTGGTGTTGCTGATTCCGATTGTCGACCGGATGGTCAAAATGGACCTGCGCGTGGTGACGATCGACGTGCCCAAACAGGAGGTCATGACCCGCGACAACGTGCCGGTGACGGTGGACGCGGTCGTGTATTTCCGGGTGGTGGACCCGGTTGCGGCGGTGGTGAAGGTGGAGAACTTTCTCAAGGCCAGTTCGCTGATCTCCCAAACGACGTTGCGCAGTGTGCTCGGCCAGTCGCAGCTTGATGAGTTGCTGGCCCAGCGCGACAAGATCAATGTCCAGCTTCAGGAGATCATCGACAACCAGACCGAACCGTGGGGCGTCAAGGTCACGGCGGTGGAGGTCAAGGACGTGGTGTTGCCCGACAGCATGAAGCGCGCGATGGCCAAGCAGGCTGAAGCCGAACGCGAGCGGCGGGCGAAGATCGTCAACGCCGAAGGCGAATTTCAAGCCGCCGAGAAAATGGTGCAAGCCGCCGAGATGATGTCAGCCCAACCCATCGCGCTCCAACTGCGCTTCCTGCAAACGATGCGCGAGATTGCCAGCGAGCACAACACGACGACGTTCCTGCCGGTGCCGATTGATCTATTCGGACCGTTTATGAAGAAGTAGAAGTCGCCGGCAGATCGCCTGCGCGGCGCGCGCGGCGCCGTGGTCGCCGTGCGGCATGATGCCGAGCAGCGGCACACCACACAGTGCCGGTAGAACCTGAATGTTCGTCTTCTCGGCCAAACCACGCCGGCCGGTGGTGTCGTTGAGGACAATCCCGGCAATCTTCAATCCCATCGCACGCGCCTGCCGGCAGGTGAGCAAGGTGTGGTTGATGGTGCCGAGGCCGAGCCGGGTGACGATGATGAGCGGCAGGCCGAGGTCGCGGGCAAGGTCGGCGACGAAGTAGTTGCGTTTGATCGGGACGAGGAGCCCGCCGGCGCCCTCAACAAGAATTGCCGAATGATGATTGATGATTGATGAATAGGCGCGGAAGACGGCTCGCAGGTCAATCCGGCGGTTTTCGAGCTTGGCGGCGACGGAGGGCGCAAGCGGGTGGCGGAGGTAGATGGGGTTGAGGAGCTTGAGCGGGACGGAGTTGCCCATGATGCGACGGTAGATTTCGGCGTCGTGGCGGCCACCGGGGCCGCAGGCGATGGGTTTGAAGGCGGCGGCGTTGTGGCCACGGCGGCGGAGTTCGGCGAGCAAGAGCGCGGTGACGTGGGTCTTGCCGACGCCGGTGTCGGTGCCGGTGATGAAGAAGCCCCGGATCATAGCAGTGACAGCGGGTCAACGTCCACGGACAGCGAGATGTCGTCCGGCAGCTTGAAGCCGGCGACGACTTTGCTGACGGCGTCGGTCAGCTTCAGGATGAGTCCGGTGCGGAGCATGATCTGAAAGCGGTACTTACCCTGGACACGGGACAGCGGGGCGGGGGTGGGGCCGGCTTGGATGACTTTGATGGCGGTGGTGGCTTCCTGGAGTTTGCGGGCGAGAGCTTCGGCGACAAACTTCGTTTTCTCCTCGTTGCGACCACGCAGGGTGAGACAGATGAGGCGGGTCTTGGGCGGATAGAACGCCTGTTCGCGGTACTCAATCTCTTGCGCGTAGAAGCCGAGATAGTCATGTTTGCGGGCGTACTGCACGGAGGAGTGATAGGGCGTGAAGCTTTGGACGATGACTTCGCCTTCGACATCGCCGCGGCCGGCGCGGCCGGCGACCTGGACGAGAAGTTGGAAGGTGCGTTCGCCAGCGCGGAAATCGGGCAGGTGCAGCGCCATGTCGGCGTAGATGATGCCGACGAGCGTGACATTGGGGAAGTGAAGTCCCTTGGCGATCATTTGGGTGCCGACGAGGATGTCGATCTTGCCCACGCGAAACGCGCCGAGGATTTCGCGGTAGAGCGATTTGCGGGTCATCATGTCGGAGTCCATCCGCTGGACGCGGGCTTTGGGGAAGGCGTGCTGGAGGGCGGACTCGACTTTCTCGGTGCCCATGCCGGCATAGCGGATGGCGGGGTCGCGGCAGTCCGGGTTGGGACAAAGTTTGGGCGGGGTGCCGGTGAAGCCGCAGAGGTGACAGAGCAGTTGTTCGGCTTTGCGGTGGTAGGTGAGCGAGACGCTGCAATTGGGGCAGTGGCCGACGTAACCGCATTTCGGGCAGAACAGGTGCGTGGCGTAACCGCGGCGGTTGAGAAAGACGATCGTCTGTTCGTTTTTGGCGAGGCGTTGTTCGATGGCGGTGTGCAGTTTGCCCGACAGAACGTGCAGTCCCTTTTGCCGGATGGTTTCCTGGCGCATGTCCACGACGCGGATCAGCGGCATCTTTTTCTGGTCCACGCGGTGCGGCAACGTGGCGAGCCGGTAGCGATCGCGCTGGGTGTTGTAGTAGGACTCCAGCGACGGCGTGGCGGAGCCGAGCACGACGGCGGCGCCTTCGAGTTTGCCGCGCATCACCGCCACGTCGCGGGCGTTGTAACGCGGGGTTTCGTCCTGTTTGTAGCTGTTCTCGTGTTCCTCATCGACGACGATCAGCCCCAGCGCCTGCACCGGCGCGAACACCGCCGAGCGCGCGCCGATGACGATGTGCGCCTGGCCGTCGCGGATCTTGTGCCATTGGTCGTGTCGTTCGCCGCCGCTGAGGTGACTGTGGAGGACGGCGACGTACTGCTCGGGAAACCGCGCGCGGAACCGCTCGACAGTCTGGGGGGTGAGCGAGATTTCCGGGACGAGGACGATCGAGTCTTTGCCCTGCCGGAGGGTGTGCTCGATGGCTTGGAGGTAAACCTCGGTCTTGCCGCTGCCGGTCACGCCGTGAATGAGAATGGGTGATTGTGGATTTTCGATTTGCGATCTGCAAAGTTCAAGGGCGCGCTGTTGCTCGTCGTTGAGTTTCAGTGGAAAGGTCGGCAGAAAAATCTCACCGCCGAACGGGTCGCGTTCCTGGGTCTGGTCGCTGATTTCGACGTAGCCTTTGGCCGTGAGTCGTTTCACCGCGTCGGCGGTGGCGCCGGTGGCTTCGAGCAGGCGCGCGACGAACAGGCCTTCGCCGCCACGCAGCCGCTCAATGACGGCGGCTTGTTTGGGCGCTTTCTTTTTCAGTCTCTCGAAGTCGGCGGCGGAGATGTCTTTGAACCGGACGAACTGGCGTTCCTTCCAACTGATCTTGGCTTTGCGCACCACTTCCGGCAGGGCACAGCGGACGGCCAGCTCGACGGGACAACAGTAGTACCGGCCCATCCAGCGGGTGAGTTCGAGGATGCGATCGCTGAGCAGCGGTTTCTTGGTGAGGAGGTCGCCGAGGTCTTTGAGTTTGGGGTAGGGCGAACTGTCCGCCAGACCGACGACATATCCTTGGGCGGTGCGGGCACCGAAAGGGACGGCGACGCGCGAGCCGATGTGGATCGCGCCCTGGAGGTGGGACGGGATGCGGTAATCAAACTCGCGGTCGAGAGCCAGATCGACGACGACCTTGGCGATGGAGTGGGTCACGCCGCGAGCATACTACAGGAGGGCGGGACGTGTCAGGGAATTGCCGGCACGCTACTGCGGGAAGTTGGTGTTGGTCATTTCGAGCAACTCGGTGGTGCGCTGCCCGATGCCTTTGAGCATGACAACCGCGGCAATGGACACGATGGAGATAATGACCGTGTATTCGACAAGTGTGCCGCCGCAACGCCGGCGTGCGCGTCCGAGTAGTTGGGAGAGGTTGATGTTCACGTCTCCCCGCTCTTGCAGGCCACGTGCCACATGGCACGACCAGCCAAGAATCCCAGAACTTCAGATTTTTCGGCGATTTCGGTGTTCAGGTGATTGGGCGCCGGAGCTTCGTTTTTGACGGGCGGCGAGTTATCATTCACAAGAATGTCACACCGACAGACAAGTGATTTGACACGCCTGGGACGGTGGTTGGCGCTGGGGTTGGTGTTGGCGGCGGTCGGATCGTCCGCGTTTGTGTATGGGCGCTGGGTCTACCGGGAGCGGCGGTTCAACAGCTTGATCGAAGAAATCGCCAGCCAGCAGGCGGTGGACAAGTTTCTCATCAAAGCCGTCATCCGGCGGGAGAGCAAGTTCGACCCGTTTGCCTATGGGCGGGCGGGCGAGATCGGGTTGATGCAGGTCACGCCCGCGGCCGGCGCCGACTGGGCGCGCGCGACGGGTCGCCGGGATTTCCAATCCGACCAACTCTGGAATGCCCGCACCAACATCGAGGCCGGCACGTGGTACCTGGGGCGGGCGCTCCGGCGGTGGCAGACCCAGGATGATCCCCTCCCGTTTGCTTTGGCGGAGTACAATGCCGGACTGGGCAACGTCCAGCGCTGGTTGCCGTTTGGCCGGTCCACCACGGCGAGGCAGTTCCTCCAGGCCATCACTTACCCCGGCGTCCGCAAGTATATTGCGACCGTGACGGAGTACGCCCAGGATTATCGGGACCGGGGTAAACTGTAGGGGCATCCCGCCGTAGCGAGATGCCCCTCACAGTCCAACAGGAGAGACGATCAGACGGCCGGTTGCTCGCGAGCTTGACGGCGGCTGACTGGGTGAGGCTAGGAGAAGCAACAGCCACCATCGGTGGGTTGCTCGCGAGTAACCGGACCCGTCACCAACTTGAGACAACCTACTCGCCGATTGCGTTCAATCAAGGGGCGGCCTGCCAGCCGAGGAATTACTTCTGTTCCGCGGCCAACCGCTGATTTTTTGCGCGTGATTCCTCAGCCAGTTTCTCCTTGAACCGGAGCAACTGCTTCAACCGCGCCGGGTCGCCCGATGCGATGATCTGCACCGCCAGCAACCCCGCGTTGCGTCCCCCGCCCACCGCCACACAGGCGACTGGCACGCCCGCCGGCATCTGCACCATCGCCAACAGCGAATCCAGCCCGCCCGCCAACTTCGTCTCGATCGGCACGGCGATCACCGGCAACGGCGTGAACGACGCTACCACCCCCGCCAGATGCGCCGCGCCGCCCGCGCCGGCAATGATCACCCGCAACCCGTGCGTGTGCGCCTCGCGCGCGTACTTCGCGACATCCTCGGGCGCACGGTGCGCGCTCATCACGTGTGCTTCGCAGCCGATCCCGAACTCGGCGCACGCTTCGACCGCCTTCTTCATCGTCGGCCAGTCCGAATCGCTGCCCATCAAGATGCCGACCTGTGGTTTTGTCGCGTCGCTCATGCGGACAGAGTCTGTAAAATCCGTTCCAATTCAAGCCTTTTGTTCTCGCTCAGTTGTTCGTCAGCCTCGCGCGGCACCGTGACGGGCGGGCCGCAGCGCACGGTGCAGCGGGAGAAGGGAAGCGGAATCATGAACCTGTCCCAGCTCTTCAGCGTGTGCTTCCAGTCGAGACGGTAGCTGACCGGGACAATCGGCGCACCAGTCAACCGGGCCAGATTGACCACCCCGGGCTGCAACACGTACCGCGGTCCGCGCGGGCCGTCGGGGGTGATCCCGATGTCGTAACCTTCCTCGACCAGCCGGGTGAGTTCGCGGAGCGCTTCCGCGCCGCCCCGGCTGGACGAGCCCCGCACACACCGCAGCCGAAAAGCGCTCAACACCTCCGCCAGCAGTTGCCCGTCCTTGCTGCGGCTCACCAGCACCGCTCCCCGATCATGGTCGCGGGGTCGCCAAAACCTGCGATACAGGTGCGGCACCAGAAAAATCCGGTTGTGCCAGAACGCGAAAATCAGCGGCCGGGGAGGTGTCCGCCCGAACACCCCGCCGGCGTCTTCCACCCGGTAGCGGAGGGTGCTGCCAATCAGCGTCACCAGCCCGCGAAAGAGCCAGCCTTTCATGTGGCGGAGAAGAGGTTGACGGAGGTCATGAGACGCAACGGCATTGCGTCACCCATCTTAGCACCTCACCCGCGTCTCGGCGACGGGGAATGTTGGGTTTGACAGGCCGGTGGGGGTTTGTTACACATGCCGCGTTGCGAAGCGCCAGAGAAAGGATTTCAAACTGTGGCAAAAGTTGTCCTCGAAAAAATCTGCAAAATCTATCCCGGTGGCGTGAAAGCGGTCGAAGACGCCAACCTCACCATTGATGACCGGGAATTCGTCGTGCTGGTCGGCCCGTCGGGCTGCGGCAAGTCCACCACCCTGCGCATGATCGCCGGGCTGGAAGAAATCAGCAGCGGCGACATCTACATCGACGGCAAACGCGTCAACGACGTGCCGCCCAAAGACCGCGACATCGCGATGGTGTTCCAGAACTACGCGTTGTATCCGCACATGACGGTCTATAAGAACATGGCGTTCGGCCTGAAACTGCGGAAATATCCCAAGGAAGAAATCGACAAGCGGGTGCGTGATGCCGCGCAAATCCTCGGCATCACCGACGAGCAGCTCCAGCGCAAACCCAAAGCCCTCTCGGGCGGCCAACGCCAGCGCGTCGCCGTCGGCCGCGCCATCGTCCGCAAACCGAAAGCGTTTTTGTTCGACGAGCCGCTGTCCAACCTCGACGCCAAGATGCGCGTCCAGATGCGCACCGAGATTTCCAAGCTCCACAACCGGCTCCAGTCCACGATGATTTACGTCACCCACGACCAGGTCGAGGCGATGACGATGGGCGACCGGATCGTGGTGATGAAAGACGGCCTCATCCAGCAGGTCGCCAATCCGATCGAGTTGTACGACAACCCGAAGAACATGTTCGTGGCCGGCTTCATCGGCTCGCCGTCGATGAATTTTTTCAAGGGCCAAATCCAACAGCGCAACGACGGACTGGCCTTCGTCGAGAGCGTCAACGGCAGCGGCAAGTCCGGCATCAGCTTCACCGTCGGCGATTCGCTGGCCAAGAGTCTCGCCGGCTATGCCGGCAAGCCGGTTGTGTTCGGCATCCGGCCCGAAGCCATCAAGCACGGCAACGCGGGCGGGCCGCAGGAACGCGTCGTGCCCGCCATGGTGGACGTGGTCGAACCGATGGGTTCGGAAATCTTCCTGCACCTGACCAGCGCCAGCCACACGTTCACCGCGCGGGTGGACGCGCACGACACCTCGAAGGTCGGCCAGCAGGTGGACCTGCTCTTCGACCTGCGCAAGTGCCGGTTCTTCGACCAACAGACCGAGCAAATCATCGTATGAGGTAGGGCGCGACCGCCGGGCGCACCGTGCTGTGAAACCGCCCGACACCCGTCTGCCCCTCACTCGCCCCCGCCTCGTCGTGCGCATTGCCGGCGGTTTCGTGCTTACGACCTGCGCGATGATGGCCGTGCTCGGCGCGACCGTGTGGTCAGAACGCTTGCAAGGCGAAGCCTTTGTCGTGTATTGGAGTTGGTGTTTCCTGCTCGCGGTCGCGGCGATCCTGCTGGCGTTGACGGACCTGGTGTTGCTCGGCCGCGCCTACCGGCAGAGCCGACGCGCGTTGTTTGAGCAGGAATTCAAAACCCACAAGGAGACAACCAAAAAATGAAAACCGCCCCGCAACTCAAACAATTCGCCGGTTTCTGGACGCTCACCGGCCAGCCGCTCGGCGGCCCCGAATGGAGCGTCGAGGAGAAGGTCCGTCGCGCCAAAGAGGCGGGCTTCGACGCGATGGGCGGCGGTGCCAACCCCGATACGGCCGCCGCCGCGTACCGGGCCGGCCTGGAATACGTTTGCTACGTGGACGCGAACGATGAAACGTTTGCGGAACGACTCAAGGCCGCCGCCGCCACCAAGCCCGCGCGGGTCAACGTCCAACTCTGGGACCACGACACCCCGCCGAAAGTCGCCGCGAAAACGTGGGCCAAGCTGCAGCCGGTCGCGCAGAAGTTGAAACTGGAGATCGACCTCGAAGTCCACCGCGACACCTGCACCGAGACGCCCGAGAAGACCTGGGAGATCGCCCGGCTCTACAAGCAGGCGACCGGCAAGAAATGCCGGATGTGTTTCGATTTCTCCCATTTCGCCGTCGTCAAACACATCAGCCCGCCGTACGCCAACCGGCTGCTCGAGAATCCCGACCTGATTCAACTCGCCCGGCAGATGCACTTCCGCCCGTTCAACGGTCATCACTGCCAGGTGCCGGCCACCGACGGCCACGGCAACACCACGCCCGAGATCAAACACTACCTCGAATTCATCGACGCGCTGCTGGCTTGCTGGCTCAAGGGCGCCAAGGGCGGCGAAGTGCTCTACGTCTGCCCCGAGTTCGGGCCGCTTGGTGGTTACGGGATCAGCACGTTCCCCAACGTCTGGGACGACGCCATCTGGCTGCGCGCCGAGACCGAGAAGCTCTGGCAGAAAAACGTCGCCAGTTGGAAACGCTGATCACCGCGGCCAGTTCAGCACACTGAACACATTGGCGTAGTCATCCGTCCACACGCCGACACCCGGCCGCTCCCGCGCTGGCTGCCACCGCTTGTCGGTCGTCAGCGCACCGAGGTGCGCTGCGTCCCGCGCCATCACCGCCCACTTGGACGGCGCTTTGCCGACCGCGGATTCTTCGGGGGTGACGTGCGCGTCGTGTTGGATCAAGCACACCAGGCCGGCGTCGCGCGCGAGAGCCGCCACCACGGGATCCAGATGCATGTGGCGGTTTGTCATGTGCCATACCAGCACGCCATCGGGGCGCAGTTTCTGCAAATACACGCGCAGCGCCTCGCGGGTGATCAGGTGGAGCGGAATCGCGTCGGAGTTGTACGCGTCGAGGATGATCATCCGGTAGTGACCGTTCGGCGCGTCGCGCAACGTCAGCCGCGCATCGCCCAGTACCACCTCGACCGTGGCCGGGCAGTCCTGGATGTAGGTGAACAACTGTGGGTCGCGCGCGAGACGTTCCACCGCCGGGTCGATCTCGTAAAACGTCCAGCGTTCCCCGGCGCCCGCATACGCCGCGACCGCCCCGGCGCCGAGACCAACCACCGCGGCGGGCGGATGTCGTCCGGCCAGAGCTTGACCGAGCGGCCCCGAACGCGTGTAATAATTCAGCGGCTCGCGCTGCCGCGCCGGGTCGAGGCTTTGCAGACCATGCACAGTTGTGCCGTGCGACAGGCGATGATAGCCGACGCTCGCCACGACCCGGTGGATGCCGAAGAACGTCCGCTCGGCTCGCAACAATCGTCCCCCGCTCTGCTCCTGCAAGCTGCCGGCCACCAGCAACACCAGCAATCCCAACGCGTAGCGCAACGGCCGGCGCACAAAGCTGTAACAGACCAGCGCCGGCACGGCGATCACCAGCCGTGGACCAATGCCGGTCGCCGCCAACGCCGGAACCTCGTTCACGCCCCACACCAACAGAACGCTTCCCACGAGCAGGTAGGCCGGCCACAGCCAATCGCGGCGGTCCATGTCCGCCCGACTGATCCCCGGCACGAGCACGCACGCCAGGAGCAGTCCGATCGGGTACTCCAGCACCGACCGGAACAACACCGGCGCAACCAACGCGTTGAACGCCCCGCCCAACACCCCGCCGAGCGACAACCACAGATAAAATTCCGTCAGGTGCCGGGGCGGCGGCCGGTCGGCCGCCAACTCGCGGTGACACACCAGTCCCACGGCGAACAGGCCGAGCAAGTGAAGTGGAATCAACACCGGCAACGGCGCCGTCGCCCGCATCGCCAGCGTGGTCGCCACCAGCACCAGCATCAGCCGGAAAAACCGGGTCAGACCAGCCGCGCTGACCAGTTGCCGACGGGCGAACGCCAGGCTGAACGTTCCCAGATAGAGCGCCAAGGGCACGACCCACAACAACGGAATCGCCGCCAGATCCATCGAGATGTAGTTGGTCACGCTCAACAGCAGACTCGACGGGACCACCGCCAGCAACACCCAACGCAGCCGGCGCCGCCAGGTCAGGGCGACCGACACGTCGTCGTCCCGGCTGGCCCGTGTGGGGTCCGCCGTTGAAGACGGAGCCAATCGTCGCAACAACGTATCGGCGCAGAACGCGATGAGCACGCCCAAGCCTCCGTACCCGACGGTCCAACACCAGCCCTGCTGCCCCAGTCCGAGACGCGGCTCGATCAACACGGGATAACCCACCAGCGCGATCAGGCTGCCGAGATTGCTGGCGGCGTACAGGAAGTAGGGGTCGCCTGCCGCGGGGTGGTCGGTGGTCGCAAACCACCGTTGCAACAACGGACTGGTGGCCGAGACCACAAAAAACGGCAGCCCGACCGCCATGGTCGCCGCGGCCAGCAACCACGGGACCGGATTGCGATCTACCGGCGGTGTCCAGCCCGCGGGGATTGCAATCGGCAAACTGAACAGCGCCACCAGCAATACCACACCGTGGACCCACACCTGCCGGGCCGGTCGCACATAGGTACTCAACAGATGCGCGTACCCGTACCCGGCCAGCAGCAGGGCCTGAAAAAAAACCAGGCACGTATTCCACACCGCCGGCGCCCCACCCAACAACGGCAACACCAACCGCCCAAACATCGGCTGCACCGCAAACAACAACGCCGCGCTCAGAAAGATGGTGGCAGTGAAAAGGGCGATCATGCGCCCTTGCTAGTAGAATGGGCGTCCCGCCCGTTCAAGCTGTTTCCGGCAAAGTAGGACGGGCATCTTGCCTGTCTCCTCGCCGTTTCCCCCGAAAGACAGGCGGGACGCCTGTCCTACTTTGAACGGAGTTGCTCCACCGCCCATACCGCATGTTCTCGCACCAGCGATTCGGGATCGTGCGCTGCGGCGCGTTGTAGTGCCGGCAGCGCGGTGGGGTCCCCGATGTTTCCCAGCGCGACGCAGACATTGCGGAGGAAGCCGCGGCGCTTGATGCGGAAGATGGGCGTGCCCCGAAAAAAGTCGCGGAACTTAGCTTCGTCCCACGAGAGGAACTCGATCAATGCCGGCAGTTCGCGGCGCTGGAACTCCTTCACGGGCGATTGCTGGGCGAAGCGGTTCCACGGGCAGACTTCGAGGCAGTCGTCGCACCCAAAGACGCGGTCGCCGATCAGCGGGCGCAACTCGACCGGGATCGAACCTTTGAGTTCGATGGTGAGATAGCTGATGCACAAACGGGCGTCGAGTTGGTACGGGGCGATGATGGCGCGGGTGGGACAGGCGTCGATGCAGCGGCGGCAGGTGCCGCAGTATTCCTTCTCGGGTTGATCGGCTGGCAGCTCGAGCGTGGTGAGGATGGCGCCGAGGAACAGCCAGTTGCCGAGTTGGCGGTTGATGAGATTGGTGTGTTTGCCGATGAAGCCAATGCCGGCCCGCTGGGCGAGGTCGCGTTCGAGAATTGGGCCGGTATCCACGTACCACTTAGCGTCCCCACCGATGAACTCTGCAAGCTGACGAAGTTTCTCGTCGATCACGTCGTGATAGTCGCGTGTGCCGGCCGCGTATCGGGCGATGTGTCCGGCATGGCAATTGAAATAATTCATTCCCACGACGATGATGGACTTCGCACCCGGCAACACCTGCTGCGGATTCGCGCGTTCGGCGGCGCGGCGGTTCATGTAGCCCATCTCGCCGTGAAATTGGTTGGCGAGCCACTGCCGGAATTGGGGGGTGTGGTCGGGCGACGCCGCGGTCGTGATGCCGACCACGTCGAAGCCCAACTCACGGGCTTTTTCTTTGAGTTGCGGTCCGGACAACATGGTTTTCAATCCGGCGACACAGCGATCGCCAGCTAGATTGACCGCAGGGTTACACTTCGTCAAGGCGATGCGCCAAACTGCTCTGCCCGCTCGACAGAAGCTGATAGCCTGGCATCATGAAAATCACTTCCGACCTCTTTGCCGCTTACCTCAAATGCCCCACGAAATGTTGGCTTCGCTCGCGGGCTGAAGTCGGCACGGGAAACGAATACGCCGACTGGGTGCGCGCCCAGAACGTGTCCTACCAACGCGAGAGCGGGCCACGCCTGCTGGCGAACATCCCGGAGAATGAGCGCGTCATCACCCCCACCGAGACAGAGAATATCAAGTCGGCCAAATGGCGGCTGGCGGTTGACCTGTCGGCGCAAACGCCAACCTTGGAATCCCGGCTGCATGCGGTGGAACGCGTGCCCTCGGAAGGCCGAGGCAAGCCGGCCCAGTTCATCCCCAGTCGCTTCGTGTTCACCAACAAACTCACCAAAGACGACCGGCTGCTGGTGGCGTTTGATGCGCTGGTGCTGTCCGAAATGCTCGGACGCGATGTGAGTCTCGGCAGAGTCATCCACGGCGACGATCACGTTACGCTCAAGGTGAAGACGTTGGCCCAAGTGAAAGAAGTGCGGAAGCGAGTCGAGAAGATTGGGGCGCTGCTTTCGGGGCAGTCGCCGCCCGACCTCGTCCTGAACCGGCACTGCGCCGAGTGCGAGTATCGCGACCGGTGCCGGCCGAAAGCGATCGAGAAGGACGACCTCAGCCTGCTGGCCGGGATGAGCGCAAAGGAGCGCCAGAAGCTCCGCAGCAAAGGCATTTTCACCGTCACCCAACTCTCCTACACCTTCCGCCCCCGCCGACGCCCCAAGCGAATGCGGGACAAGCGCGAAAAATATCACCACGCCCTCAAGGCGCTGGCGATCCGGGAGAAGAAAATCCACATCGTCGGCAGCCCGGAACTGAAGATCGAAGGCACACCGGTTTATCTGGATGTCGAGGGCCTGCCCGACCGCGATTTCTACTACCTCACCGGTGTGCGCATCGGCAACGGCGAATCCACCGTCCAGCACAGCCTGTGGGCGGACAGCGTTGAGGACGAAGGAAAGATTTGGCGGGATTTCCTTGGCATCCTCGAAACCATCGAGAAGCCGGTGCTGATTCACTACGGCAGCTATGAACAAACATTCGTGAAAGCAATGATCCAGCGGCATGGAAAGCCAATGGAAGACACGGTTGCAGCCAAGGCGCTCGGTGCGCTAACGAATCTTGCCTCGTTCCTTTTCGCGCAGCTCTACTTCCCGACAGCTACAAACAGCTTGAAGGAGATTGCAGGTTGGCTCGGATCTACTTGGCCGTGTGAGCCAATGTCCGGTTTACATTCCATCAAGTGCCGGCAGGATTGGGAAATCTCCCGGTCTGAAATTTATGAGAGGCTGCTGGTTGAATACAATGTCTCCGACTGCGCGGCTGTGGAGCGCTTGGTGACGGAACTTCGGAGACTTCTATCTACTCAGAATGGAGACTTGGATTCAAGTAATGGCGACGCAGTTTATACCGACTCGCTGAAATGCGATTTACCCTACCGTTTCGGTAAGGTTGAATATGCTGTTCCAGAATTTGAATACATCAACAAGACTGCCTACTGGGACTACCAACGGGAAAAAGTGGAGTTCAGAACTGAGCGCAACTCAAAGTCTCGCACCAGATCGCCGACGCACACCCAAAGGAGTAGGCCGATTTCCATGCGCGTATTTGAGTCACCTCTTGCCACAGTGTGTCCAAAATGCAGTGGTAAGCCTCTCAAACTGCGCAGCGTACGAAGAGTTGTTCAGGACTTGAAGTTCACGCGAAGTGGACTGAGTAGAACGGTTGTGAAGCACATATACCGTGTCTACAGATGTCGGACTTGCGGCGTCCAATTCACTAATCGCTCGAAGGAATGGCCCAAGTACAAGGAAGGTTCGGGTCTCCTAGCTTTTGTGATGTACCAGCTCATCCAGCAGCGTGTCCCGCGGCGGTCAGTTGCACATGCGCTGTCTGTCTTGTTTGGCTTCGGGCAGAGCATCTCAATGATTGGCCGCCTGAAAAGTCGAGCCTACGAATTGTATAAGACGACGCGAGAGCAAATGCTCCGCAGACTTGTCAAGGGGCGCGTTATTCACGCAGATGAAACTCACGCAAGTCTTGGAGGGAAAAGGGTGTTTATTTGGGTCTTTTGCAATGCACATGAAGCCATCTACCTCCAAGCAGACAATCGCGAGGGCGCGTTTCTCCGTGAGATGATCAAGGATTTTCGCGGCGTTTTGGTCAGCGACTTCTATGCTGCGTACGACTCACTTCCTTGCCCGCAGCAAAAATGCCTTGTTCATCTGCTGCGTGACTTGAATAACGATCTCCTCAAACATCCTTATGATGAGGACATGAAGTGGCTCGCCGGCGAATTTGGTTCCCTGCTCAAACCTATGATTACGACGATTGATCGTTTCGGCCTTAAGCGACTATTTCTTCATAAACATAAGCGTGATGTGAAGGCGTTCTTCAAGAGATTATCCAAACAAACGTTAAAATCCGAGCTTGCACAGAAATACCGCCATCGATTTACGCGACATCAACAGAACTTGTTCACCTTCCTCGACTGCGACGGAGTGCCTTGGAACAACAACAGTGCAGAACATGCTGTCAAAGCCTTCGTGATGCTGCGCAAGCAAATCCGCGGCACTTCATCAAAAATTGGCATAGACGAGTATCTGGTCATGATGAGCCTCTATGAAACCTGTAGGCGCAAGGAAGTGTCTTTTCTGGACTTTCTCCGTTCTGGCGAGAAAGACATCGAGAAGTTTGCCGAATCGCGCCGGAGGAAGCGAAAACAGTCTGCGCTACCCAAGGCTGACGAGCCACAGCGGTAGGGCACGACCGCCGGGCCTTCGCCGCGCCGAAATGGCTTCAGCCACGCAGGCGGGCGCGCCGTGTGGTCGGTCGGGTGCGGACGGCCCGGCGGTTCGTCCCTACCGCTCGCCACGCGACTTAAACCACGTTGATACCTTTCAAACTGAAGTGCGGGGCGGCGGCGAGGAGACGTTGGTCGTTGGAGTAAATCTCTTTCAGGCCTTTCTCGGCGGCACAGGCCAGATGGATGGCATCACCCGAGCGCAGGGACACCGTTTTGGGCAAAGAGACGTACACCTTGGTCAGCCGCGCCAGCGCCGCCGCAGACAAGGGCAGCCAGTGGAATGCCCCGGCCACACAGTCCGTCCCGAATTGGGCACTGATGGCTTCCAATTCCTTCGGGCTGAAGAACCCGTCGCGCAACCGGCGATGAAATGTCGCGACCATCTCCGCCTGACCATGGACGCAACAGGCAATCGGGTGACTGGCGGCCAGCGCGCGCACGTTCTCCCAGCCGGCGTCCTCCAAGTACAGCCGCGCAAGGTAACTGGTATCGAAGTAAATCATTCAGTCGGCCGGTCCCGGTCTTCCGAGATGATCACCGTGCTGTCCGTGCCGCCACGAAGTTTGCCGCTTTCCATCAGCTTGCGGAACGCCGGCGTGAATTTGCGCCGCGCAAAATAAGGCACTGCCGGCTCGGTGGTTTGGGGCACGAGCTTGGCGACCGGCTGGCCGCGATCGGTCACCTGAATCTCGCCGAAGTGGCCGACTTTGCGCACCCATTCGCCGGTCCGTTCGTGAAGTTCCCGAATGGAAATGGCTTTCATGTGACACATGGTGTCACAATTCGCGGCTGCCGTCAATGTCACACATCGGTGCGAACCCGCTTCTTCGCCATCGCCTGGAAGACGAGGTGTTGCAGGTAGTGGTCGAGCAACAGGATCGCGGTGAACACTTCGGCGACCGGCCAGACGCGCGGGACGATGGTCGGGCCCCTGTGGCGTTGACGCTCCGTAGGTAAGACAGTATCTTGCGCGCATGACGACGATGGTTTCCCAGAAGGGCCAGATCATTCTGCCTGCCAAAATCCGCCGGCAGGATGGCATCAAGCCGGGGCAGGAATTCGAAGTCGAGCGCATTGACCGCGGCGAGTACCGGCTCGTGCGCCGTCAGCCGCGTCCGAATGGAGGCGTCGTGGACTGGCTGTTGGCCTGCCCGCAGAAGGGATTCTTCGTGCCGATTGAATCCGATTCCACCGACGCCCTGTGACCTACCTCGTTGATGCGAACGTGCTCAGCGAGCCGACCAAACCGGCTCCGGACTCCAAGGTGGTCGAGTGGCTGAGGCGAAACGAACGCGAGATCGCCGTTGACCCAATCATCTTGGGCGAAATCCGATTTGGGATTCACCTCGTACCCGCGGGTCGGCGGCGGCAGACGTTGGAGCGTTGGTTCAAGGAAGGTGTAGGCAGGATGGTCTGCCTGTCATGGGACGCGGCCACTGGCCTGCGTTGGGCGGAACTGTTGGCCGAGTTGCGCCGTGCGGGTCAATCCATGCCGATCAAGGACAGTCTGATTGCCGCAACGGCGCTTGTTCACGGCCTCACCGTCGCCACGCGCAATGAGCGCGATTTCAAGAGGACGGGAGTGAAAGTCATCAACCCCTTCTCTTGAAGTCACGGGCGCACACCTGCTGTTTGATCGCGGTAGATGCGGATGACTTCATCAACGTCCTGGTCAACCGTGGTGTGGGTGTTGTCGATGTGCAGGGGGATGGCTTTGTAGAGCGGCGCGCGCTGGTGCAAAAGCTGTTCGATGCGCTGGCGCCGGTCCTGATCCTCCAGCAGTGGCCGGTCACGGACTTTCCTGGTGCGTTCGTAGATGACGTCGGGTTCGCTCCACAGGCAAATGATGATGCCGGTGCGGCCGAGGTCGCGGAGATTGTTCGCGTCCAACACCACCCCGCCGCCGGTGGCGATGACGCGGTCCGGCTGGGAGGCGAGTTCGCGGACCAGCTCGCGTTCGATCTTCCGAAAGCAGGCTTCCCCCTGTTTGGCAAAGATGTCGGAGATTTTCTGGCCGGTGCGTTGTTCGATGAGTTGGTCGGTGTCCACAAACGTCATTCCCAGCCGTGCCGCGGCGCGTTGGCCGACGACGGTCTTGCCGGTGCCCATGAATCCGACGAGGACGAGGTTCTTCATCGCGCGGCGAGTGTAGCAGATTGGCGGCGGAGTTAGTAACTGAACTTGCCGAGCTGAACCTTGCCGCGAAAGACCCAGTAGATGACGGCGGTGTAGGCCAGCACAAACGGCAGGCCGAGAAAGGCGATGTTGCGCATGATGCGGAGCGTTTTCTCGGAGGAGGCGGCGGTGTAAATGGTCAAGCTCCAATCGGGATTGAGCGAGGAGTGGACGAGGTCGGGGAACAGCGCGACGCCAAACAGAAACGTCAGCGCGGCAATCGTGGCGCAGGAGGAGGCGAAGGCATAGCCGGCCCGGCGCAGATGAATGGCGCGGGGGATGTTGGCCACGGCGAAGATGTTGAGCAACACCACCAGCCACACCCACGGATGCGTGTGAAAGTTGCGCGTCGCCAGCGGCACCGCGAACAGCGTGTAAATGGTGGTGAACAAGTAGAAGACGAGGAAGATGCCGAAGGTCCGCCACATCCACTCGCGCAGCCGCGCCTGGAGTTCGCCCTCGGTTTTCAGGTACAGATAAATCGAACCGTGCATCGCGAACGTCGCCACGGCGAACAAGCCGATCAGCAGGCAATACGGATGCAGCAGGTCGAATAAACCGCCTTGAAATTCCATGTCCGCGCCGATGGGCATGCCGCGCATCGCGTTGCCCACGGCCACCCCGAACAGAAACGTCGCCAGCGCGCTCGCCGCGCAAAACGCCACGTCCCAGCACTGCCGCCACGCGGGCGCGTCGCGTTTACTGCGGAACTCCATCGAAACGGCGCGGAAAATCAGGGCGAACAACAGCAGCATGAACGCTGTGTAAAAGCCGGAAAAGACGGTCGCGTACGCATGGGGGAACGCGGCGAACAGCGCGCCGCCGAAAGTGACCAGCCAGACTTCGTTGCCGTCCCAGAGCGGGTCGATGGCGTTCATGAAGATGCGGCGCTCCTCGTCCTTCTTCACCGCGAGATGCAGGATGCCGACGCCGAGGTCGAACCCGTCGAGGATGGCGTAGCCGGTCAGCAGCGCGCCGAGCAGGATGAACCACAGTGTCTGGAGATCCATGTTACGATTCGTCCTCGGTCAGTTTGGCGCGCAAGGCGGCGGCGTCGAGCAGACCGGTCGCCGTGGTCACGGACGGGGCGCCCGTCAATTCCTCCGGCCCCTGTTTGATCTTGCGGTCGAGGATGAACAGGAACACGGCCAGCAGCAGCGCATAAATCAGGATGAACAGGATCATCGAGCCGAGCACCTGCTCCGCGCGCACCGCTTTGGACAGTGCGTCGCTGGTACGGAGCAGGCCGTACACGACCCACGGTTGCCGGCCGACTTCGGCGGCAACCCAGCCGGCTTGGTTCGCCACGTACGACAGCGGCACCGTCCACACAAACACCCAGAGCAACCACCGTTTTTCAAACAGCGCCCCGCGCCAGCGCAACAGCGTCGCGCCGATTGTGAGCAGGATGAACAACATCCCCAGCCAGACCATGAGATGAAATGCGTGGAACGTGATGGCCACGGGCGGCCAGTCCTCGCGCGGGAATTGGTCGAGGCCCGTGACCGGCTGCGTCGGGTCGCCATGCGCCAGCCAACTCAACAGGCCCGGCAATGCCAGACCACCCTGCACGCGTTGCTCGTCCACATTGGGGTGGCCGAACAGGTGCATCGGCGCGCCGCCCGTGCCGGTAACGAAGTGGCCTTCCATCGCCGCCAGCTTGGCCGGCTGGGTTACGGCCACTTGCTGCCCCTGGAGATGTCCGGAAATCGGCGCGGCCAGCGACGCCACCAAGCCGGCCGCCAAGGCGATGGTGAACGATTTCTTCGCGAAATCCACGTGCCGGTTGCGCAGGACGTAGAAGGCCGCGATGCTCATCACGAAGAACGCCCCTTGGATGTAGGAACCGATCAGCACGTGCCCGAGCCGGTGCATGCTCGACGGGTTGAAGACCATCGCCCAGAAATCCGTGATCTCGGCGCGGGCGGTGAGTCCTGCGCCGACGATGTGGAAGCCGGCGGGGGTCTGTTGCCACGAGTTGGCGACGACAATCCAGATCGAGGAGAAGAACGCGCCAAGGGCGACCATGCAGGTCGCGAAGAAATGCATCCGCGCCGACACCTTGTCCCACCCAAACACGAGCACGGCGAGGAACCCGGATTCGAGGAAGAACGCGAAGATGCCCTCGGCCGCCAGCGCCGAGCCGAACACGTCGCCGACGTAGCGCGAGTAGGTGGCCCAATTCGTGCCGAACTCGAATTCCATCACGATGCCGGTCGCCACGCCCATGGCGAAGTTGATCGCGAAAATCTTCGTCCAGAACTTCGCCATCGCCTCGTACTGCGGGTCGCGGGTCTTGAGGTACATCCCCTCCATGATCACGAGCAGTCCGCCGAGACCGATGGACAGCGGCGGGAACAGGTAATGAAACATGATGGTGAACGCAAACTGCACCCGCGAGAGGAGCAACACGTCGAAGTCCATGAAGTCAGAGTCCCAGGCCCGAGGTTAGCAGGAGCATCACCGTCAGGCCGGCCATGAACTCCCAGGCGGTTTCGTGGCGGGGACAATGCGCCAGGCTTTCGGGCAGCAGTTCCATCACCACCAGAAAGATCATCGCTCCGCCGGCAAAACCGAGTCCGGCCGGCAACAACGGTTGGAACGCGGAGACGAGCAGAAACGCCGGTACCGCCGCGACCGGTTGTGGCACGCTGGTGAGAATCGCGTACCACGCGCAGCGGGCGGTGGACACGCCCTTGGCTTTCAACGGCAGCGAAATCGCCATGCCTTCGGGGACATTGTGGATCGCGATGGCCAGCGCCAGCAACAGCCCGAACTCGAGTTCGCCCGTGGCGTAGCCGACACCGATCGCCACGCCTTCGGGGATGCTGTGGATGAACATCGTCACCAGCATCAGCACCGATTGCCGGGAATCCTGCGCGGAGAGATTCTCGATGTGCCAGTGGCTGTGCTCCAGCCACCTGGCGGTCACCCAGTAGAACGCCGACCCGGCGAGCAATCCGAGCACGATTTCCCAGGCGCGCCCGCGCCGCATGCCCTGTTCGGCGAGGGCGAACACGGACGCCGAGACCATCATCCCGCCGGCAATGGCGTAGGCGACGCCCTGCCAGCGGTCCGGGAGTTTCTTGGTGAACGCGAACGGCAGCGCGCCCAACCCCGTGGCCAGGTCCGTCAACAACGCAACGAGAAACACCTGCCAGAGCAGTGGTGGCACAATCCCTCCGCCAAACGGGTCACCGCATCATCAGCATTCCGCGCACGGATGTCCATGCAGTGCGAACTCCAGTAGTGTCCAAATCTACATCGCGAGCGGCGATACCTGCCTGGCGCTGCGGGACTACGGAGCGAATCACGGCGCAGCTTACCGGCCCCATCGTTGTGTCATGCCGAGCTTGTCGAAGCATCTCGCCATCGCTACACTTCGCCACCATGCCGCTCTCGTGGAACGAGATTCGCCACCGCGCCATCGCCTTTAACAAAGAATGGAAAGCGCATCAAGAACTCGACCGCGCCGTGGATCGTTGTTACCGGCCCGAACCATTTGAGAGCGACCGCCACCGCGTCGAATACCTCTTCGCCCTCTACGAAAAACTCACCGCCCCGCTAGTCGCCGCCGCCAAGCCGATGCGACGACGGCAAACCGACCGGAGCGGCCCATGAGTCTTTCCTACGCCGATCAATTGGCCATCGTCGAATCCCACATTGCCGAGTTGAGCGCGGACTTGCGGATTACCGACAAGCATCGCGCCAAGTTGCTCGAACGTTTCCGGGAGGTCGAAGCGGCGTTGCGGCAGGGCACGCTGACGGAGGACGGTTGGGAGCTTCATCTATTACGGTGGATCAGCTATCAGAGCATCGCCACCGGGCACGTCACGTACGTGGACGACGACGACATTGTTACCGGGGCGTTCTAGAGCGAGGTCAGCATGGGCCGTGGTGACGTGGCTGACGTGGCTGACGGCACAGCCCCGCTCCAATCAGGGCAAGTGTGTTCGGCGATTTGGCGGCAGCGTCAAGTAACCCAAGCATCGTGCTGCTATGAGCGACAGAAGACCTCGTTTCCATAACCTTCGCTCTTGTCACCAATCAGATACATCAGGGTTGTAGCTTGACCCTGCAAGTCTTCACGCATGAAGATGCAGCGCTTGATGCCGAACCGATGTCTTACGCCCACGCCGGACGTCTGTGGAAACCGATATCTCCACGCGACCGTCCCCGATTGTTCCCCTTCCATCGCTATCTCACCGATCCAAGGCTGATCTTCCGGGTCAGTCACCTCGATCTTCAGCATATTATCACGCAGATAAGTGACCGTTGCGCGGCTCTTCTTCTTCGCTTCGTCCAATTCATCGCTATCCGTCTTCTGCACACGACCGACGTAATCCCCGGCCGCCCAACCGAATTTCTCAGCTAGGCGTTTTCGTTCGCGCTTCCGTGAGTATGTGCCCGTCACGAAATTGGCCAGCAGCCCAATGAAGAATCCGAAAATGAGATTGGTCCAATCTCGACCGTTCGGCCAGATCGACTGCTGGTCAGTCTGGCGATCTTGATGTGTGTTGACCAGTGATTCGGCGCACGCCGTCATCGCGCCCAGGAATAATGCCGCCATAGCTATCATCACGATTTGTCGGATTGCTTTTGGCATGATCTTGTTCCTTCTTTCTAAACTCCAATCGGGGCAAGTGTTCGGCGGTTCGGCGGCGGCGTCAATCTCCTTTCTCAGTGCGCCCCATCACGATTGCGAGCCTCAGCAATCCGGTAAGAGGCGCTTCAATTCGTCGAGGCTGATCAAGCGCAACTTGCGGGTGCGACGAGTCGCCGCACGGGGGCTGACTTGAAACACATCGGCCACTTGTTTCAGCGTCTCGCGAATGACGTTCAGCGCCGGGGCACCGGTCGCTTCGAGATCGCGCCGCTTCGTATGAAAGACCTCGGTAAATGTCGCCACTGGCATGAGCAGCGCCGACGCGAGACTGCCGGCATCTTTCTCCACGAACAGGTGCTGCTTTCCGTCAAGCTCATGGCCGCGCGCGCCTTTCGGAATATGACTGCCTTGCCAGAGCCGGTACTCCAGGATCAAGTGACAGACCTCCTCGGCAATCGTAAACCGGGCGCGCGGCATGTAGGACAAGATCGATTCGTCCACGACGATGTAGCGAGGATCGCTGGCCAGATAACCTTCAGCGTATTTGCGGAATCCCTGGCGCGGCAGCAGTTCCAGTCCGAGGTCTTCGAGAATCGCTTCGATATCAATCGCCAAGCCCAGACGCCGCTTGGCAAAGCGCGTCAGAATGGTGGCGGCGATTTGCTCAATTTCCGCGTCGGTTTTGGGTTTGTAGAAGTAGCTCACTGGAGCGGACGAAAGACCGCATCCAGAATTTTATCTTTCGCTTCAGCGGTGAGTTGCTGCCGCTTGGCGTGACGCAGGCGCGCCGGCTCCAATTGTTCTCGCGTGAAAAGATCAGCGAACTCCAGCGGCTTGGCCGCGCGGGCCTTGGCCAGAAGCGCGGCGAACACGCCAGCCTCCTCCTTGGAGAGTCCCAATACTTGCGGGATCAGTTGCTCTTGCCGGGCGCATAACCAACGCGCTACGCCGGCCTCCAGTTCCGCATACTTCGCCGGGGCCAGTTCAACCTGTCCGGCAAACACACGGGCGACCATCCCTCGTTGCTGCCGGCGGGATTTCAACCAGATGCCGAGATTAATGGCGGGATGCTTCATTGCGCGGCAATCTAGGGCAAGCTGAGGAAGCGTGCAAGATTGAAGTGCGGCACATCTTGACCATCACACGCCATCTTGGTCGCCCCGGCGGCGCTGGTCTTGGCCACGTGAAACGTGGTCAACCACGTGTGACGTGGCAAGCGCTGGCGGCGCGGACAGCCCCGCTCGGATCGCGGCGAGTGTTCGGCGATTCGGCGGCGGGGTCAATCTCATTCTTGGGTCAGTACACTTCCGCGAGTTGCCTCACTGAAAATGACACCGGGGGATGGGGTTTGGGGAGAGGAAAAGAAGGTCGTTGCCTCAAATGAAAATGACACCCAAACCGGAGGCATGAAAATGAAACCGATCGCTCGTGAACCC
>Ga0247727_10004831_pt1 | contig 28105 bp, 22 predicted proteins | sample WisWelCaveWW1625_FD_202498 | JGI IMG/M metagenome (GOLD analysis project Ga0247727, IMG submission 202498) | Biofilm microbial communities from Wishing Well Cave, Virginia, United States - WW16-25 | ecosystem: Environmental > Aquatic > Deep subsurface > Groundwater > Cave microbial mat | place...
GAAAGTTCACTTCTAGTGAGGTTTGCGTCAAGGATACTTTTTGTCTCATATTATACTCATGCTCCGTCGATATTGGTAAAATTATCACGACAAATTTACGGCGTTTTACGCCTGATCCAGGTTGAATAATCATCATCAGCGGGCAGTTTTTTTGCAGAGACTGCCTTCGGATGTATTTGAGAAATTGAACAAATTTGACAATTTTCAAGAAATTGAACCGTTTGGCGGCCAAGAATTTATTGACCATCACACCTCATTCTCGATTGGGATCATGCCGCAGAGCTGGGAAGCGGCTGAAAACAAAGCGAGGAAATATATTGAAAGTAGAGATAAACTTTCTGAACAGGAGCTTGTCAATAAGGGGTTGAAGTTTGTCATCGGCATTTCAGATCGTCCGGCACCTGGAAATTCACTGGATGGCAAGTTACAATTTCATATTACTCATAATCGTCGAGTCTTTATCCCTTTGCGCGATGGAAGGTTCTTTTCGATAAAGGCATCAGGCCAATTGGATCGTGAAGATAGATCACCTTTATTTTATACTGATGCTGAATCTCGGATGTGGGGTGGATCTCAAGAAGAAGAAATAGAAAACTTAAAGTCTCGATTATTTAATCCCGAAAAAGGGAAATATCCTTCGCAATTAGGTTGGCGGCGTATACATAAACTTCCCGATGGAAATGGAGGATTTAAAAGTGTGGGTGAGCTTTCCAAACATTACGATTTTACTGTTCAGATATATGAAATTATACTTTCCATTGATCGATTGAATGACTTGCCAGGGATCGCTCAAGACCCGGATGCTTTAGATAGATTGGCGTGGCAGGTTTCCTATAGTTTAAGTAATTTTTACGGCCAGGAAATAATTTTAAATTCTTATGAAATGATGACGCGGCGGCTTGAAACGCTTGGGAGGATATTAGCCTACTTGGTTAATAATGGATTGACAATGCAGTCGTTACATACTCAAGATCCCACACTTGCTGATGAGTTATCGGATATTACCGAGGTATACAATTTTAAAAGCGGGATATGGAAGGCAAGTCCGGAAATTGAATATATCCGTGAGAATTTTGGAGATGGATTTAAGATTCTCAAAAGAGCATGGGGAAAAAGCGGAAAGTATCGTTCCAAGTTATTCTCTGGCATTTTTGAGGCATTTGAGATATTTGTTGGCGGATATGTTGATACCTTGAATGAAACCCTTCTGAATATGTGGGATAAAGAGTTAGCCCAGGATAATAATTATGTTTACTCTGTAATTGTAACCGAAGATATAATGGACGAAGTGGAAAATACAAGGGTGCATAGGAATCTAAGGTATAAGATGTATGAAAGATTTCATGAGATGATAAAAGATAAGTTAAGAAATATAGGTAAGCAAGTGGTAGAGAGGACTGAGGGTTCATTACGTGAGAATAATTTAGAAATGATTCAGGAACAACAGTTCCGAAAAGGTATTCCCAAGGGTATTGATTCCGAAGCAAGTCGCGGCGGTATCGATTTAACCCCTGCTAATCTTAATCTCCAGATTAAGGGTGGAAATGTGAATTTCCTGCCCCAATACGACCCCGCACAGATCGAACAGATGAACTTAGAAGGCCTGTCGCCGTTGATTTTAAAAATCATTCCGATGACCAACGTGCCGGTTTTTATGGGTGTTGGGCTTTCGGAGAATAACCCGACCGGTGAGGCGCATGATAAAAGTAAAGTGCCCGACGTATCGTATGATAAATCACCGGCTGTAAAAGAATTCGAATATGAGCTGGCGCAGGTGCGGTGATTATTCCAGCCATCGCGATAGCGGAGTCTCCAAGAATTCCTGAAGACTTAAGCTGGTATCTCCAACAACGAGGGTTTTCGTGATGCGGTGTTGCCGGGCGAGTTCCGTGAAGCCGGAGGGAATTTTCCGATATCGGCCGCTTTTAACTTCCACGGCCAAAAGTTTGTTTCCTTTTCGAATAATAAAATCCACCTCATCATTCCCTTGACGCCAGTAGAAAATATCTAATCCTAAGGGAAGTCCCGTATTGACGAGATGAGCGCCAACGGCCACTTCCACCAGCCGGCCCCACGCATCGGGTCCATTTTTCCATTCTTTAAAACTTCGGTTTGCCAGCGCCGTAACAAGCGCTGTGTTGAGGGGAAGCCATTTGGGGGTGGAATTCCTCCGGCGGATGATGTTGCCGGACCATTTCGGCACACCCTGAATCAGAAATGCGGATTCCAATAACCTTTGATAATGGGCAATGGTTGTGGTGTTCCCGGCGTCGGTTAATTGCCCGAGTATTTTTTGATAGGAGAGTATTTGTCCGCCATATTCACAGGCCAAGACGAATAACTGTCTTAGAAGGGCCGGCTTCTCCACACGGCTGAGGAGCAGGATGTCCTTGGAGATAGCTGTTTCAATAAGTGAGTCTCGGATATATTGCCCCCAGCGGTTTTCATCCTCAATCAATCCCGCTGCACCAGGATATCCCCCAAAATAAAGATACTGTTCCAAAGTCCAATTAAAACAATCTCGGCATTCCACCCATGACCAGTGAGGAAAATGGATCACCTCGAAGCGACCGGCCAAACTTTCAGTCAATCCTTTTTGAATCAGCAATGATGAAGACCCCAAGAGTACGACAAGCAGGTTCGTTCCCTTTCGAGTATCTTCATCCCATAAACGTTTGACCTCCACCGACCAGCGGAGAATTTTTTGCACCTCATCCAGTACTAGAATCGCCGGGGTATTCCCTTTAAGTTTTATTCGAGCGAGTTCCCACTGCCTGGAAATCCATGAGACATCCGGAGGTGCAGGTAAATCCGCGGCTGCATAATGAGAAGGGAAAGGGAGTTCGTTAACAACCTGTTGAATAGCCGTTGTCTTTCCAACCTGTCTGGGTCCTAAAATAACCTGTAAAAAACGACGTTTTTCTTTAAGACGTTTGGCGATCGTTATTGTAAATTTTCGTTTGTACATATCTTAAACTCCTGAGTAATTTTACTCAAAGTTCTGAGTAAAATCAAGTTAATTTCCCTTAATTGACAAAGCCAGACAAGTATGATAGATTGAACCGCATGAAATTAAGAATTTTTGTTTTCGCGGCATTCTTTATTTTATCCTCCCGTTTAGTCTTTGCTTTTTGGGTCTGGACGCCGGAAACGAATAAATGGGTCAATCCCAAATGGGACGTCAAAGACACCCCTCAGGAGCAATTGGAATTTGCCTTAGAAAGTTACCAGGCCAAAGATTACGAGAAGGCCGTCAGCGAATTCAATAAGCTCATCCGCCATTACCCTAAGGCCCGCGAGGCCGCCGAGGCCCAATACTATATTGGCCAGGCATTAGAAGATCAGGGGCAGTTTTACAGAGCCTTTAAAGCCTATCAGGTTGTTATTGAGAAATATCCCTTCAGCGAGCGGTCCCCGCAGATTGTCGAAAAACAATACGAGATCGGCGAAAAACTTTTGGAAGGCCAGGAGAAGCGAAGCAAGTTCGTCACGGTCGTTATCGGCAGCGAGTACGATGTGGTCGATGTTTTCCGGACGGTCATTAAAAACGCGCCCTACGGTAAACTGGCAGCGCCGTCACAATATAAAATTGGTCTTTATTTGCAACAAAAGGGGATGTTCTCGGAGTCCCGCGATGAATTTGAAAAAGTCATCAACGATTACCCCGAAAACGAATGGGTCAAGGCCGCGAAATACCAGATTGCCCTGGTGGACTCGAAGCGTTCAACCCCCGCGCCCTATGACCAGAATGTGACCAAGGCGGCGGTCGAGGAATTCAAGGAATTTGTCACCCTCTATCCCGATGCCGAATTATCCGATGAAGCCCAAGAGCACATCAATAAGCTTAAAGAAAAAGAGGCGGAAAACAATTTTCTTGTTGCCGCTTTTTATGAAAAGCAGAAGAATTACAAGGCGGCGAAAATTTATTACAGTACGATCGTGGAAGAATATGCCTTCAGCCCTCTGGCCCCGAAGGCCATGGGAAAAATACGGGAACTCGATTTGAAAGAGCAGAAGACCCCATGAGTGGGATTTTAAAAATCTATTTTCACCTACGAGGTGTCGTCAAAGAAATACTCAAACGACACCTCGTAGGTGGACCATGGACGACACCTCGTAGGTGGCGTAGCCCATTGCCGGTGTTCTGCCTTTCGCTTCTGTTAGCAGCCAGCTGTGGGTATTCCACACGCTCGGTGGCCCTGGGCAAAATAAAAAAGATTTATGTCGCGCCGTTTAAGAATAAGATCGCTTACGGCGAAGAGAAAGAGCGTAATCTCTATCTGCCCCTTTTGGAAGTGAAAGTGACCAATGCTATCGTTGATCGATTCCTTTTCGATGGGAACCTGAAGATCGCAACCGAAGACACTGCGGATGTTATCTTAAAAGGCGATCTCATCCGCTATGAACGCCACCCGCTTCGTTATGACGACAACGATGAAGTCCAGGAATACCGCATCAATATCACCGTTTCCATGAGCCTGTGGAATCTCTCTCAGAATCCGGAAGACCCTGTTTGGTTAGAACCTTATTTTGTTGGAGAAACCACCTATTTTACCAGCGGGGCTTTGATCTCTACCGAAGACGTGGCGGTCGAAAAGGCCGTCTTGGATTTAGCCCGCCGGGTTGTGGAGCGGACCGTCTTGGACTGGTAAAGCACAGACCTCCGTACATATAATGTCATTTTTGTTTTTGTCAGTTAGACCGAGGATACGGAAGTCAGTATGATTTATTTTTTTTTGGGTGAAGATAGTGCCGCCAAAGATCAAAAGCTCACCGAGATAAAAAAGAAAGTTCTTCCTTCTCCCGATGCCTTTCCGTTTGACTATGAAGTTCTCCACGCCCATCATCTTGACGCTGAAGTCTTGAAAAAAGTTCTCTTGACCTTACCGGCCATCGCCAAAGAGCGGTTGGTCATGATCCGCCAATGCCACAAGCTTACCCCCCATACCAAGGATCTCATTAAGGGATTTATCCGCAAATCTTACAGTCCGACAACTTTGATTTTGGATTCGGAAGAATTGGATGAAGCGAGCGCTTTTGTCAAAGAAGTGGCGCGGTTTGTTCAGATTTATCGTTTTCAAAGTAAAGAAGAGTTGAATGTCTTCCATTTGACCCGGGCGATTTCGATGCGCAAGAAGGTTGAGGCGTTAAATATTTTGGCCGGTTTATTGGCTCAGGGGGAATATCCTTTGCAGTTGATGGGAGGGTTGGTCTGGTCCTGGAAAAAATCAAGGGGAGGGATGCCGGCGGCCCAGTTTAAAAAAGGCTTGGCGGATTTGCAACAAGCCGATTTGAATATCAAACGCAGCCGTTTAAAGGCGGAATACGCGCTGGAATTATTGGTGATTAAACTTTGTTCACGAGAAGCCGGCTAAACAGAGACTTGCGGCGGGCGGCGGTATTCTTATGCAAGACGTTACGTTTGGCGGCCTTATCAATTTTTTTATAGACGGTCTTTAAAACAGATTTCGCTTCTTCAAGATTTTTTTGTTCGACTAATGCCTTAAATCGCTTTATCGTTTTTCTAAGGTCTGTTTTGATCTGAAGATTGCTCAGATGTCTTCTTTGATTGATGCGCAGTGCTTTTATACCTGAGAGACGTTGTGGCAAAGTATCGCTCCTTTCTTTCGATCCATGTTTTTTCTGTCAAAAAAAATTTAAGGAAAATAGGGTAGTGCTGACTACCTCTATGAATGTTAGTATAGAAAAAATCAGTACGAGAAGTCAGCAGAGGGCACAAATATAGCAGAGAGCAAAATCAATGTCAACTAATAAAAATGGGTTAGCCACCTCCAGGCGGACCATCATCAAATCCACGTCCATTATTTCCCTGGGGACATTGAGTTCCCGCGTCCTGGGATTTTTGAGAGACATAATTCTCGCCCACATGCTGGGCACGGGGATCAAAGCCGATACTTTTTTTGTCGCCTTGCGTATTCCTAATCTCTTTCGCGATATTGTCGGCGAAGGCGCGGCCAATTCCGCGATTGTTCCGGTCTTTTCCGAATATGTCGAAAAAAATGACAAGCGCCAGTTAAACCAGTTCGTCAGCGTTTTATTCGTGGTTTCGCTGATGCTTTTGAGTATGATTGTTGTTGTTGGGATTCTTTTTTCCCCGATGATCATCCGCGTTATGGCTCCGGGATTTTGGGAAGACCGACAGAAATTTGACCTGGCCGTGTCTTTAACCAGATTCATGTTCCCGTATCTGATTTTTATAGGTTTAACCGCCTATAGCACGGGTATCTTGTATACGTTTCGTTCGTTTATTGTGCCGGCGTTTAGTCCATGCTTATTGAATGTCGCTTTTATCATTAGCGCTTTGGTGAGCATGAACATGGAGGAACCGGTGTATGGCCTAGCCGCCGGCGTTCTGGCCGGTGGAATTGCCCAACTGTTGGTCCAAATCAAACCGCTGCTGAAAAACGGTATCAGTTTCGAAAAACCGATTTTCTTAAATCATCCGGGTGTTAAGAAAGTGGGCAAACTTCTCCTCCCGCGGCTTTTCGGTTCAGGGATTTATCAACTCAATGTTTTGGTGGATACGTTTTGCGCTTCGCTGTCGTCCATTGTCGGGACAGGTGGCATCGCGGCGATTTATTATGCCAACAGAATCGTACAACTTCCGTTGGGAGTGTTCGTGGCTGCTTTGGCCTCGGTGATGTTGCCGACTTTATCCGGGCTTAGTACGCAGAGCAATATGGAACAGTTCAAAAAATCCGTGATGTTTTCGGTGAAAGGCACGGCCCTTGTCTTGCTTCCTTTCAGCATCGTTCTTTTGTCTTTATCGGAACCGATTATCCGGGTCATTTTTGAGCGCGGCGAATTTACCGGTTATTCAACGCATATTACTTCACTGGCGCTTTCTTTTTATTCTATAGGATTAATCAGTTTCGGAGGCTCAAGGATTTTGGTCACGGCGTTTCATGCCTTGCAGGATACGACGACTCCGGTTAAAGCCGGGGCCTTGAGTCTATTGGTCAGTATTATTTTGAATTTTCTTTTGATCAAACCATTTAAAGTCGGGGGCATTGCCTTAGCCAGCGCCGCGTCAGCCACCGTTAATTTTATCGTATTGTATTTTTGGCTTAACCAGAGATTGGGCGGCCTTCATGAAAATATGGGAAGATTTGTTTTAAAAGTTTTTTTTTCCGCGATCCTCATGGGGTTAAGTGTTGTTCTCGTCTGGAAATATGGGACGATGTTCCCGGAGATGCTCCGGCTCATCTTGGCCGGGACTTTCGGATTTATTGCCTTTACGGTGGCATGCTTTCTTCTTAAAGTTGACCAGATGAAGGATGTCTTCCAATGGATGTTAAGGAAAAAGTAAAAAGCCTTCCTCTTTCCAGCGGTGTTTATCTGATGAAAGATAAAGAGGCGAAGGTGATTTACGTTGGTAAAGCGGTTTCGTTGCGTAAACGCGTCCAAAGTTATTTTCGCGAAGCGGCGCCGTCCAGGGGACGCGCGTCCCGAACATTTTCTAAAACAGATTTGCTCGTTTCCGAAATAGCGGACATCGAGTGTATTTTAACCGGCAGCGAGGCCGAGGCCTTGATTTTGGAGGCGAGCCTGATCAAGCAGTATCAGCCGAAATTCAACGTTGAGCTGCGCGACGATAAAAGTTATCCGTACATTGAGGTCACCAGAGAGCAATTCCCCAGGATATCCATTGTCCGCCCGAACACGAAAAAGGCGTTGGGAAAAGGAATAACTAGAAAGACCGCGGTCAAATACTACGGCCCTTATGTTAATGTCCAGTTGATCCGCGAGGCCTTGGGGATTATCCGCAAGATTTTTCATTTTCGAACCTGTCATCCGTTTCCTAACAAAGCCTGTTTAGATTATCATATCGGTCTTTGCGACGCGCCGTGCATCGCGAATATCGACCGACAGCAATATACCAAAATCATCCGCAATGTCTGTCTTATCTTAGAAGGTAAAAAGGATGAATTGCATAAAAATTTGCGTGATGAGATGGAAACACTGGCTCAGGAGAAAAAATTTGAGGAAGCGGCCAATGTCCGGGACCAGATCCGCGCCATTGGGGCTTTGTATTCAGGTACAAAGGACATTAATTATTATAAAGAGGCCGAGCAGCTGCAGCGGGTCTTAAATCTTCCCCGAAAGCCGGAGCGAATCGAGGCTTTTGACATTTCCAATATCATGGGCAATCAGGCCGTGGGTTCCATGGTGTCTTTTTTAAACGGCAAGCCGGATAAAAGCAATTACCGGAGGTTTCGCATCCGCACGGTGGAAGGCATCGACGATTTCAAGATGATCGCTGAAGTGGTGAGCCGTCGATACCGAAGGCTTAAAGAAGAAAGACTTTTATTTCCTGACTTGATTGTGATTGACGGAGGGAAGGGACAATTGTCGAGCGCCAAAGAAGAATTGGATAAACTTGAGCTGACGATTCCCGTGATCTCGCTGGCCAAAAGAGAGGAAGAAGTGTTTCTCCCGAGTAAACGCAGCCCGGCGGTCTTGTCGCATGATTCTCTGGGATTGAAATTGTTGCAGCGTGTCCGCGATGAAGCGCATCGTTTCGCGATTTTGTATCACCGGAAATTACGCAGTAAAGGAACGTTTGATTTTTAACATCTACGAGGTGTCGTTTGAGAATATAACGAACGACACCTCGTAGGTGGAGAATGGTTGAAAAATATAGAATAGTTTTGTGTTTTTCGACGGCCTTAGTGTAGAATACATTTCAAGTTAATCACTGGAAAGGAAACAAACGTGCCGAGTTTGAAAATCGAGCAGATATTCGAAAAGATGGCGGCCATGGGGGCCTCGGATTTATTCCTGCGCATTAATACGGTGCCGCATGCGCGCATTGGTGGTAAGGTTCAAGTCATTGATAATCAGCTCATCACCCGGGACGAGATGTGGGCGATTAAAGATTTCCTGCTCGATGATGAGATGAAGCGCGAGTATTATGCCAAGAATTTTGATATTGACTTTATCTATATTCAGCCTGGGGTAGGGCGTTTTCGTGTCAATCTTTTTACGCAGCGGGGAACTCCGGCTTTGGTGGCCCGCCACGTGACCGATATCGTCAAGACTTTCGAGGAGTTGAATCTTCCCAAAGATCTATGTAAACAATTTTGTCACGAGGCCAGAGGGCTGGTTTTGGTCTGCGGCCCGGCGGGAAGCGGAAAATCCACATCCATTGCCAGCATGATTGATTACATCAATGGTAACAAAGAAAAGCATATTGTGACCATCGAAGACCCTATCGAATTTTTATTCAAAGACAAAAAGAGCCTGATCAATCAGCGCGAATTGGGTCTGGATGTGGTCTCGTATCCGATGGCTTTAAAACACGTCACCCAACAAAGCCCGGACATCATTTATATCGGGACCATCCGCGATACCGACACCATGCAGGCGGCCATCTCAGCGGCCGAATTGGGTGTTTTGGTCATGTCCACCTTTCATACGATCAATTCGATACAGACCATCGAGCGTATCGTGAATTTTTTTCCGCCGCATCTACACAATGAAGTCCGGATGCAGCTTTCTTTACTTCTCAAAGGAGTGCTTTCTTTAAGACTTCTTTCCCGTAAAGACGGACAGGGCCGTATTCCGGCCTACGAAGCCATGGTCGTCACTCCTACTATTGCCCGGCTCATCCGCGAAGGCAATATCACGCAGATCCAGTCGTTTATCGATGAAGGCGAACTCTTCGGTATGCGGTCTTTCAAACAGTCTTTGGTGAAACTCGTCAAAGACGGCCTGGTATCGGAGGAAGACGCCCGCAACGTAGCCGACAGCAAAGACGAGTTCGACCTCGAGCTGCGTGGTATCAAACGGTTTAATCGCTAAACATGCCGGTGTTTCCGCCCCTCCCTCAACATTGTAATTGAAAAGCTTTATGTTATAATACCCGTCATCAAATTGGGACTATAAAGGAAGATTGGGATGTTGGATATTATTAAGAAAACAATTGAAAGCCTCGAGGTCAAGCTTGAACACCTCAGGGGGTTTCTTTGATCTGCCCGCGAAGATAAGCGCCATGGCCGCCATCCAGGAAAAGATGTCTTTACCGGAATTCTGGAACGACAACGCCGCGTCCAATAAATTGATGAAAGATTTAAAGGCCCTTAAAGCCATCGTCGATCCCTTCCAGAAGAGTTTGGAAAAATTAAAAGACCTCAAGGAATTCGTGGAAATCTCGTCCGATGACCCTGCCTTTTTGGAGCAGATCAATACGGATTTAAAAATGGTAGAAGCGGAAATCGGCACCATTGAGATCCAGGCGATTCTCGGTGGCGAGTTTGACCGGTGCAATGCCATCTTGAGTATTAATGCCGGGGCCGGCGGTACCGAATCCTGTGATTGGGCCAGCATGCTGTTACGCATGTACAAACGCTGGGCGGACAACAAAGAATGTAAAGTAGAAACGTTGGATATTTTAGCCGGCGAAGAAGCCGGGATTAAGAATGTGACGCTGCGTATCGAAGGCGAAACGGCGTATGGTTTGCTCAAAGCGGAAAAAGGAGTTCATCGGCTGGTTCGAATTTCTCCTTTTGATTCCAATAAAAGACGGCATACCTCTTTCGCGTCAGTGGATGTCCTCCCCGAAATCGAAGAAGACATTGAAGTGGAAATCAATCCCGATGATCTGCGGATTGATATTTTTCGCTCCTCTGGTCCGGGCGGACAAAGTGTCAATACGACCGATTCGGCCGTGCGGATCACGCATTTGCCAACGGGTATCGTGGTTCAATGCCAGAATGAGCGATCTCAGCTGCAGAATAGACAAACGGCCATGAAAGTTTTAAGGGCGCGGCTTTATGAGTTAAAGCGCCAACAACAAGAAGAGCGCATGGCCTGCGAATACGGCGAGAAGATGAAGATCGAATGGGGTAGTCAAATCCGTTCCTACGTCATGCATCCGTACACGATGGTAAAGGATCATCGGACGGATGCCGAGACGGGAGATGTGCAGAGGGTTATGGACGGCGATATCAATATGTTTATTGAGGCTTTTTTAAAATTAAAACCGGAAGATAAATAATATGTTTGATTTTCTCATAAGAGAAACGGCTGTTGGCGGCGCGCAGAAATTTATTGACCGCCTGCAACCAAAGGTCAACGTCCATGTGCCCAAAGATATTCCCATGCCTTCGGTGGGAATCGTCAAAAGGATGGCGGCCACCGTTGCCAAGATCAATGCCTTAGAGTCGCAAATCATCCAGCTGTCAGACGCACAGTTAAAAGATAAGACCAGTCAATTCCGATTGAAAATTCAACAGGCCATTGAACCGCAGCAAGAAGAGTTAAAAAGGCTGGATGCCCTTTTCAAGCAAGCTCAGCCTGAAGAAAGAGAAAATTTAGTCAATGAGATTAACAATGCCCGCGCGGATTTACGCAAAATCCAGGAAAATATTCTTAAAGAGATCCTACCGGAAACTTTTGCCGTTGTCCGGGAAGTTGGTCGTCGAGTTATCAACATGCGGCATTTTGACACACAGTTGGTCGGCGGGATTGTTCTTCATGAAGGTAAAATCGCGGAAATGGCGACCGGCGAAGGAAAAACCTTGGTGGCGACACTGCCGGCTTATCTGAATGCTTTGGCCGGTAAAGGCGTGCACGTGATTACGGTTAATGATTACCTGGCCCGCCGCGACCGCGAATGGATGGGGCCGATCTATGAATTCTTGGGCTTGACCGTCGGCGTTATCCAGCACGATATCCCGCCTTCGGCCCGGCAGGAAGCTTACGCTTGCGATATCACGTATGGCACCAACAATGAATTTGGTTTTGATTATCTGCGCGATAACATGGTCAGCTTTAAAGAAGAAATGGTCCAACGCGGGCATCATTATGCCATTGTTGACGAAGTCGACAGTATTTTGATCGATGAAGCCCGAACGCCTTTGATTATTTCCGGTCCGGCCGAAGAATCAACCGATAAATATTACACCGCGAATAATATTGCCAAGCAGCTCAAAGGCCGGCGAATCACCGAAAAAGAGGAGATTGACGCCAAGCATAAGGGCCAAGACATTGCCAAAGGTTTTGATTATATCGCCGACGAAAAGACCCGGGCGGTTTCCTTGACGGATGATGGTGAAGTGAAAGCCGCGCGGCTTTTTGGCGTGAAGAATTTGCATGAGATGGAAACCATTGAATATCGTCACCACGTTTTACAAGCCTTGCGAGCCAAAGAATTTTTTCAATTGGATGTCGATTACGTTTTACGAGAAGGCAAGGTGATCATCGTTGATGAATTTACGGGGCGCATGATGCCCGGCCGGCGCTGGTCGGACGGTTTGCATCAGGCCGTTGAGGCCAAGGAAGGGATCAAGATCGAGCGCGAGAACCAGACTCTCGCGACCATCACTTTCCAAAATTATTTCAGGATGTATGAGAAACTCTCGGGGATGACCGGTACCGCTTACACCGAGGCCAATGAATTTAAACAGATTTATGAGTTGGATTGTGTTGTTATTCCCACCAACCGCGTCCTGATCCGAGAAAATTATGCCGATTGTATTTACAGGACTGAGAAAGAAAAATTTAACGCGGTTGTTGATGAGATTGCCGAATTACACAAACAAGGCCGGCCTATTTTGGTGGGTACGGTTTCTATCGAGAAATCCGAATTCCTTTCCGAAATGCTGAAACGCCGCGGCATCGCCCATCAAGTCCTGAACGCGAAGTACCATGATTTGGAAGCCCAAATCGTCGCCCAGGCCGGCCGTTATCAGGCCGTGACCATTGCCACTAACATGGCCGGCCGCGGTACGGACATTTTATTGGGGGGCAACTCGGAATTTCTGGCCAAAAGTCTTTTAAAGCAGAAGGCGAAAGAGACCGATGATCAGGCCCAAAGCGAAAAATTATACGCGGAATTTCTGTCGCAGTTTAGAAAACAGGTCCAGGAAGAACATGAAAAGGTCGTCCAGTCAGGCGGGCTTCACGTACTGGGGACCAGTCGGCATGAATCGCGGCGTATTGATAATCAGCTCCGGGGCCGCTGCGGACGCCAGGGGGATCCGGGTTCATCGCGTTTTTACGTTTCCTTGCAGGATGAATTGATGCGTTTGTTTGGCTCGGATAGAATCATGATGATCATGGACAAGCTCGGGATGGAAGAAGGCCAGGTGATCGAGCACCCCTTAGTCAGCCGCGCGATTGAAGTCGCCCAGAAAAGAGTCGAGAACCATAATTTTGAAATCCGCAAACACCTTTTGGATTTCGATAATGTCATGAACAAACAAAGGGAAGTCATTTATACCCTGCGCCGTTCGATTCTCGATGGGGAAGGGACCAAAGAAATCATTCGGGACGGGATTTTCGATATCGTTGAAAACAAAGTACAGCAATTCTTGTTTTTAGAGACCGGAGAGACGAATTGGGACGTGGAAGGATTAATCCTTTTTTTAAAAACGGATTTTGGGCTGGATGCCAGTTCCAAGAGAGACGAATTGAATCCGATGTCTAAAGAGCAGATAAAAGAGTTTGTCCTAAATTCCCTCTTGGAACTTTATGAGCAAAAGGAAAAAGTGATCGGGATCGATCGTCTTCGTTATCTTGAGAGGATGATCCTCCTGCAGAATATCGACATCAAATGGAAAGACCACCTTTACGCCATGGATCAGCTTAAAGAAGGTATCAACTTAAGAGCCTACGGCCAGCGGGACCCATTGGTCGAATATCAGCGTGAGGCTTTTAGTATGTTTCAATCCATGCACGCTTCCATTTATGAGGAAGTGGTTGAGACCATATTTAGGGTACAGGCCGTTAGCGAAAAAGAAAAACCCAAAGGTGTATTTAGTTCCATCCCGCAGCAGCTTGTCCATAATGAATTTTCCAGTTTGGCCCAAGTCGCCAGCCAGGCAGGGCCTTTGTCGATGGGAGAGTCGGCGCCCGAAGAAGAAATCCGGGCCGCCAAACCATATCATAAGACAATCGAAAAGGTCGGCCGTAATGACCCTTGTCCGTGCGGTAGCGGCAAAAAATATAAGAAGTGTTGCGGAAGTTGAAAAAATTTTATCTCTGCCTTTTATCGGCGATTTTATTGATCCTTTCTTTCCCCCGCCTTGAGCTTTCCGCTTTGGTCTGGTTTAGTTTTATTCCTTTCTTTTGGGCTTTGGATGGTGTTCGTTTGCGCGGCGCGATTTTTTTAGGATACCTGACGGGCGTTATTTTTTTCGCCGGAATCCTTTACTGGTTTATTCATGTTACCTTGCCCGGCGCGATTCTTTTGGTCCTTTATCTCGCTGTTTATTTTGCTGTATTCGCTTTGATTTATGTTTTATGGGCGTCTCAAAGGATAATTCATAAATTATTTTTGCTCCCAGCGGCATGGGTTGCCCTAGAATTTATCCGAGGCCACCTGATGACGGGTTTCGGCTGGGTGAGTTTAGGCCATTCGCAGTATAAAAATCTCGGGCTTATTCAGATTGCCGACTTAACCGGCATGTATGGCGTTTCTTATCTTGTCATGATGGCCAATGTCTTTTTTAAAGAGCTCCTGGATTTTCGCGGGAGCAATTCTCCGCTGAGAAAAAAAGAAATCAAGGTTTCCGCCAGCATTATTTTTTGTCTTTTGATCGCCAGCCAGGCCTATAGCTTTTTTCAATTACGCAATCTTGAAAGACCGCCTAAAATCAAGGTGGCCGTTATCCAGGCTAATATCCCTCAATCAATGAAATGGAACCCAGCCTTTCATAATTCCATCATGGAACGTCAGGTCATCCTCACCCGGGAAGCCGCCAAGGAAAACCCGGATTTGGTGATTTGGCCCGAGACTTCTTTCCCTGGTTATGTCTGGGAGTCGCCGGAATTATTTCAGGGACTTAAAGGCTTTGTCGCCGAAATCAAAATCCCTTTTTTATTCGGTTTGGTCGTGAGAGACTCATCCAAAGACAGCGAGGATTATTTTAATTCGGCCATGTTGATTTCGAGTCGCGGAGAAGTGTTAAAACGGTACGATAAATTACATTTGGTACCGTTCGGGGAATATATTCCTTGGCGAAACGTTTTCCCGTTTCTCTCGGGAATTGTGCCTATCGGTGATTTTACTGCCGGAAAAAAATACACGTTATTCCCGGCCTCGGTTCCCATCGGCGACCGGGACAGGGTCCCGACACATTTTTTAAATGCCTTGATTTGTTTTGAAGATACGGTGGCCGAATTATCGCGGGAGTTTGCTCTTCAAGGCTCTCATCTTTTTGTAAACATCACCAACGACGCGTGGTTCTTGGATACCAACGCGCCTTATCTGCACCTGCAGGCCTCGGTTTTTAGGACCATTGAAAACCGCCGTGGCCTTATCCGGGCCGCTAATACGGGCGTGAGTTGTTTTATTGATCGCCATGGCGAGATTGTTGATTTCGTTCAAGACCGCCATCACCGAAAGACATATGTCCCCGGCTTTGCCGTTCAGGAGATTTCTTTAAATACTGATCAGACTTTTTATACAAAATACGGAGACATTTTTACATATTTATGTTTTGGCGGTATACTATGGGGGATGATTAATCCTATAAGACGGAGGCAGAGACATGTATAAAAAATTAGTTGAGGTCAATATCTGTGGAGCGGTCGCTATTGTCATCGCTTTAATTGTTTTGCAATGCATGACTCTTTTTATGTCGCAGGGAGTTCCTTTCTTAATTTTGCCGCTGATTTATGCCAGTAGTTTAATTCTTTCCGGGGTATTGGTTATGAAGTTAAAAAATTGGGCGAGGATTTTGTATGTTTATTTAATGGTCGTTTGGGTCGGCATTGGCTTGAGCCTTTTTTTGGTTGTCTCAATGTTAAGGTCTGATCCGCGTAATTTGATTGATTTTCTTTTTATTTTCGTCCTTCCGGCGATTTTTACCATTAGTTATCTTTTTAATCCCAGCATCACAGCTCGTTTCAATGAAGCCATCCATTGGTTAGGGAAGAAAATTTTAGTCATTGATGATGACCAGGGATTTGTGACGATGCTTAAAACTAATCTTAACATGCGAGGCTTTGACGTGGTCACCGCTTTGACCGGCGAGCGCGGGTTAGTGGAGGCCGAGGCCAAAAAACCCGATCTCATTCTTTTGGATGTCATCCTTCCCGGGATTAAGGGCCGGGATGTTTGTATACGCCTCAAAGATAATCCCAAGACAAAAAATATTCCGGTATTTTTTCTAACCGCTAAGAATTCGCCTGACGATATCAAAGCGGAGATGGTGGTCGGCGGCGTGACCCACATCACCAAGCCGGTAGACTTCCCGAGATTGTTGCAGGAAATTAATACGATATTGGGTATTCTATAAGCTGTCAGCTATCAGTCTTCAGTTGATAGTTGCTGACGGCTGATGGCTGATGAAAGCTCAATTCCCATGAACATTCGCGACCGAATCAAAATTTTTAAAAGAGCCATGGCTCGGGTGGGCTTAAAAGGTTCGACCTGGTTTATTAATAAACTGCCTTACGGGATGTTTTGTTGGATAACGTATTTCTTTCTCGCGATCGGCTTTTGTTTTATCATCCGGCAGCGCAAGATCGCCCAGGAAAGTTTACAGATAGCTTTTGGCAAAGACAAAGATCCTCGGGAAATTAAGACGATTGCGACGCAATGTTTCAAGAATTTAGGCAAAGGCATGATGGAGTTGATTTATTTCATGGGGCATCCCCGGATGATTAGAGAAAAGGTTTCTTTTGAGGGAAAACATCATTTGGATGAAGCCTTAAAGTTAGGCCGGGGTGTGATCGGGGTCAGCGCCCATTTTGGCAATTTTCCCTTGATGCTTTTGCGCCTGGCCCAGGAAGGTTATAAGACCAACGCGATCATTCGTTCGACCCGTGACCCGAAGATCGAGGAATATTTTCAAAATCTGCGCACTAGTTTGGGATTACATACGATTTACAGCCATCCGCGCCAGCAATGCGTGAATACTTCTTTATTGGTTTTGCGTAATAATGAATTTCTTTTTATTCCGTTGGATCAGAATTTCGGTAGTGCCGGCGGGGTGTTTGTGAATTTTTTCGGGCAGAAGGCGGCCACCGCCACCGGACCGGTTATTTTTGCCATGCGTACCAAGGCGCCGATTTTACCGGTTTTTATCGTCCGTGAAGGAGAAGACAATCATCGGATTATTTTTGATCCGCCACTTTATCTCCAGGCAGGCGTCGATGACAAAGAAACGGTTTTGCTTAATACCGAGAGGATTACCCAGGTCATCGAGACGTATATCCGTAAGTACCCGCAGGAATGGGGCTGGATGCACCGTCGCTGGAAGACCCGTCCAGCGGATGAGAACAATAGCGTGACGCTGAACATATGATTGTCCATTGCGGACACAAGGAAAGGAAACACTCTTGAAAAATATTGGTTTATTTATAGTCGGCGCGGTCATCTTAATCGTCGGCATCTCTCTGATCCTTTTATGGTGGCCGCAGGTGGTCATTATTTTTAAAGGGATTATCGGCATTGTCTTGGCCCTCGTGGGATTGATTGCCTTGGCTTTGATTAAGGGCTGATTTTTGACAGCAGTGAAATGCTTAAGAATATAAAGCTGGTGATATTTGATTTGGACGGGACCTTGGTGGACGCGTATCCGGCGATCATCGACAGTTTCAATTTTACGATGCGCCGGCTAAATTTGCCGCCAAGGGACGCGCTTACAATCCGCCGGGCCGTTGGTCTTGGGGATGGGAATCTCTTGAAGCCTTACTTGAATGGCGTCAGTATCCGGACGGCCTTGGGCATTTATCGTAAACACCACCGAAAGGCTTTGGTTCAAAAGACAAAGTTTTTGCCCGGGGCTAAGCGGATTTTAGAGTCCCTTAAATGCCGTGGTCTAAAATTGGCCATAGCGAGCAATCGTCCGACAAAATTTTCTCATATAATCATTGACCATCTGAAGATTAGGGATTATTTTGATTATGTTCTTTGCGGCGATAAGCTGAAAAGGGCTAAACCGTATCCGGATATCCTCCGGGCGATATTAAAAAGGTTGTCGGTTAAACCGGCGGCAGCGGTTTACGTTGGGGACATGACGGTGGATGTCGTCACCGGCCGACGGGCGCGGGTCAAAACCATAGCCGTTTTGACGGGTTCAAGCGCTAAAAAAGAGATCAAGGCTTTAAGGCCGGACGGGTTAATTAAAAATATTTTTTTGTTGAATAAAATCATCAAATAAAGAGAAAGGAAATTCATCATGGGCAAAAGAAGTAGAAGAGGAAAATTGAACTGGCGTTCCAAGAAAGCCAATCATGGGAAAGCCCCCGGTAAAGGCAGTTGATCGCCTTTGAATTTTTTACGGTGTCGGCAGGGAGGAATTTTTTTGAAGACGAGCCAGAGATTATAAAGGGGAGATTTTGAGATGGCCAGGCGTTATTCGGGCAAGAAGTTTTTGTTCGTTATTTTTATACTGTTTCTGAGCGTTTCAGTGTCCGGATGCTTTTATCTTGTTTTAGGAGGCGTGGCGGCGGTCGGCGGTTATGCGGTCAGCCCGGACACGATTCAGGGAGAAACGGAAAAAGATTACGATGAGGTCTGGGACGCGGCGGTCGATGTGGCCTCGATCATGGGAAAAGTGGATTATAAAAGCGACAAGATTGGCGAAATCTCGGCTTTGATTAACGGTGCCAGAATCAGGATTGACGTCTCGCAATTGACTCCCTCCATGGCCAGGATAAAAGTGAAGGCCCGCAAATCCTTCTTCCCCAGCATTTCAACAGCCCAGGATGTTTACGTTAAAATCATGAGACGTTTGGATGAAGATATTTGATTCCTCGCTTAAACGCCATCCCTTGATCAATAGCGGACAATTGACAACTCAAAGAACTTTGGTAAAATGGGGGCGCTATTTTTTGTTGCCGAGGTAGCTTCCCGACATCCCGACAATTCTGTCAGGAGTCGGGACTCCGACTTCCGACGTTTTCGCAGTCAAATATTAATTGTAGTCGGAACGTCGGAGCAGGTATCTCGCAATGGTAAATAAAAAAGATATGCCGAGGTAGCTCAGGTAGTAGAGCGCAGGCCTGAAAAGCCTGGCGTCCCCAGTGCAAGTCTGGGCCTCGGCACCATCTTTCCTTCAAAAATATTAAGGTAGATGGTAGTGGCCTTGGCAGCTTCGAGGGTAATTTAGAGAGCCAAGGCCTGCACTTGCCCGATAATTTTTATAGGAAAGTCGGTGCGGCACTGTAGGCGGGAGACTATTGCCGACGTAGCTCAGTCAGTAGAGCAGCGGTTTCGTAAATCGCGGGTCGGAGGTGCAATTCCTCTCGTCGGCTTATTTGAAAATCTTGATAAATGAAGGGGTGCGGTCCTGACTTCCCCTATAAAATATATTAAGGAAAGTCGGGGCAGTACCCGACGTCTGTAGGAAAGGCGGGATTGATAGAGCAGCCCATTCGTAATGAATTTAATCCATTCCCCAAAACGGAGAGTGAATATTTTCGTATTCCACCGTACTCACCATTTCTTAATTGATATCCGGCATGTCGGTTAGAACAATCATTCTCCTGATCATCTGTACTATTTTTGTGACCTATTCGACCTCGTTTTTGAACGGATTCGTTGGCGACGACCACGTCCTTTTTGTGGGTAACAATTTTTATAAGGATTTTTCGAATCTCCCGAAGCTATTCAGCAACGACTACATCGTCAAATTCACCGACATCGATATCGCCTATCAATTTGGCGAGCGGTCGTTTTCGGCCGGGGTTTCCTACCGGCCGGTGACGGCCTTTACTATTTTTATCAGCTATTTCCTCTGGAAGGACAATCCCGCCGGATATCATTTGGATGGAATCCTCATGCATATCCTGATCACTTTGTTCGTTTTTTACTTGATTTTCCTCATCGGTAAGTCGAAAGAACTCGCCCTGATCGGCTCTTTGATTTTTGCCACGCATCCTATTAACACGGAAGTCGTTAACATTATGAGTTACCGATCGGACCCCGTATCGTTAATTTTTTATTTGATAGCTTTCATCAGTTATGTTCAATACCGGGGTTCCCCGGTTTCAAAAAAGAAGCTGATGTTGGTTGTTTCCTTGACGGCGTTTTTTCTGGCCTTGTTCTCAAAGGAAAATGCCGTCAGCCTGTTGTTTATGATCATGGCGTACGATTTTCTATTCTCGGGAGAATCCGGGAGGGAAATTTTTCGCAAAGAGAAGTGGGTTTACCTGGGATTTCTCGCTATTTTAATTTTTTATTTTTACATTTATCTTTTCGTTTTTCCCAATGCCAACAGCCCGACCTTAATAAAGGTCGGTGAGAATTTTTCCGATCGATTGTTCGTCGGCAGCAAAATCGTTTATTATTACCTAAGCCTTTTCATCTGGCCGTTTAAGATCACCGTTCTCCCCCCTTTGTACGCGCCGCCGGTTTCTTCGGTGAAGATATATGAGTTGCTCTTCATGATAACCTTCATCGTCGTTTCCGTATTTTTGTTCGTCCGTTATTCGAAAAAAAATAAAGGACTCGCCTTCGGGCTCATTTGGTTTTGGGTAACGTATATTCCGACGGCCTACATCCTGCCGGCCCCTAATCCTTTTGCCTTGCGTTTCCTGTACCTTCCCGTCATTGGGTTGTGTTTTATTTTGGCGCTGGCCATTGAGCAGGCGGCCGTCCGTTTAAACAGACGCCTAACGCTGCCCAACGCGCGCTGGATTTTGCTTTTAATTTTTGTGGGAGTCAACATGGGGATGACGTTTCCGCAGAATATGTTTTACAAAAATAATATCACCGCCTGCGAGGAAATGGTCCGTAATTATCCGGATTGCTCGCGTCCTTACTGGGTCTTGGGACTGACGTATCTGAATTTAGGGAAAGATGAAAAGGCGCGGAAAAATTTTCAGAAATACCTGGAGATCAGCCGCAACAATCCTTTTGTGGAGGCGATGGGGCAGGATTATTTTATCCACCACCTGCTGGGCCGCACCTACACCGAAGATCCTGACCGGGCTATTATCGAATACAAAATAGCGATGCGCTTAAGACCCGATTATGTGCATCCGTTTCTGGATTTGAGCTTGGCGTATATTCAGAAAAAAGATTACCCCGAGGCGATAACTTCGGCTAAGAAGGTGATCGAGCGCCGGGAAAACATCCTGGCCTACATTTGCGCTATTTTTAGTTACATGGAATTAGACGATTTGAGGAATGCCCGGGAAATGTTAAGCCAGGCCTTTGAGCATTTCCCCAAGGATCGTTATTTGAAACATTACGAGACGCTGATTTCCAAAAAGGAAAGTGGCCAGGATTAAAGAATTAGTGTATATTATTTTTTGTGTTTATGCCCGCAAGGACAAAATAAAGGTTAATGTGTGTGGGAAAATATCGCGAGAGTTTAAAGAATAAGAATTTTTTATTTTTGTGGCTGGCCCAGATCGTTTCACAGTTCGGCGACCGGATCACCCAAATGGCTTTGATCGGCCTGGTGGCGGGCCGTTCTCCCGGCTCGGCCATGGAATTGGCCAAGATTTTATCGTTTACGATTATTCCGGTTTTTATCGTCGGACCCATTGCCGGCGTTTATGTGGATCGCTGGGACCGGCGGACAACTCTTTTCATCTGCGATTTTTTAAGGGCGGTTTTGGTTCTTTCCATCCCGCTTTTTTTTATGTCCCGCGGTTCGATGGTCCCGATCTATATTGTCGTTTTCCTGTCGTTTTGTTTAAGCCGCTTTTATGTCCCGGCCAAGATGTCCATTGTGCCGGATATTGTGGACCCGAAAGATTTGTTGCCGGCCAATTCTTTGGTGACCATGACCGGGATGATTGCCTTTATCTTAGGCTGCGCCTTGGGAGGGTTTATTGTCGAAAAAATCGGCCCCGGAGGCGGCTTTGTCTGCGACGCGTTTACGTTTTTAACCTCGGGTTTTTTGATTGCCTCCGTCAGCGGGGATTTAAAATTTAAAATGGACAAAGCGAAGTTTATCGATGTGGGCAAAGAGATGATTTCGAACATCCAAAAGTCGGTGGTGACGGAACTCAAAGAAGGGATCAGCTACCTGGTCAATCACCAGGATATCCGATTTATCATCAATATGCTTTTTATTCTGTTCTCGGCGGCCGGAGCCATTTATGTTGTCATCATTGTTTTTATCCAGGAAGCCTTTGGCAGCATCACCAGAGATTTAGGGATCCTGGCGGTTTTTTTAGGCATCGGACTTTTCCTGGGGGCATTTTTATACGGGAAGTGGGGGGAGAGGTTCCCGAAATTCAAGACGATTTTCTTTTGTCTGATTTTCGGCGGATTGATGCTTGTTTTGTTTGCCAGTCTGGTGCAAAGAATTCAGAGCTTATTTTTGGCCTCTCTGCTCGCGGTCCTCTTGGGGATGATTGCCGGCCCCATTTTTATCGCCGCCAATACCGTGGTCCATCAGGTCAGCGACCAGAACATGCGCGGGAAAGTCTTCAGCTCATTGGAGGTGGTCATCCATTTTGCTTTTTTGGTATCGATGTTTGTCAGTTCGTATTTAGCCGAACACGTCTCCCGTCATTGGATTCTGATCGGAGTTGGTGGTATATTCTCAATCGTCGGTCTGGTGGGCATGATAACTTATAAAAGCCATCCGACACTCAAAGAAGGGATAGGGCTGGGATGAAATTCGCGGTTTTTGTCTCCGGCAATGGCACGAATCTTCAAGCCATCATCAATGCCGTTAAAAAAGGTACGCTCAAAGCGCAATTAGCTTTGGTCCTCTGCGACAATTTCCAAGCCTATGCTTTGAAACGAGCCCGGAAGGCGAAAATCAAATCCGTGTTTATTAACCCAAAGACGTATCCCGACCGAAAAAGTTATGACCGGGAAATGCTGAAATATCTCAAACAGGAAAAGATTGATTTTATCGTGCTGGCGGGTTTCATGCGGATTTTAAGCGAGGAGTTCGTGCGTAAATACCAAGGAAAGATCCTTAATGTCCACCCATCGCTTCTTCCCGCTTTCCGGGGGGGGCGCGCCATTGCCGATGCCTTCGAATACGGTGTGAAAGTGACCGGCGTGACCGTCCATTTTGTGGATGTTTTAGTCGACCACGGCCCGGTTATTTTGCAGGAAGCCGTCGTCGTTAAACCGAACGATACTTTGAGCACGCTCGAAGAACGGATCCATAAAGTGGAACACCAGATTTATCCCCGAGCGATTGATTTGTTTGCCCGTGGCCGTTTGCGGCTAAAGGCCAGGAAGGTTTTGGTAAGGGTTAGACAAAGATCCGAAAGTCGCTAATTGCGAGCGGTCAAATTTAAACGGGGTATTGGTCTGGAGGTTGTAGAGTTTCACCGCCTGAAAATTCGCGAAATGATAAGCCTGTATCGTTTCCGAAACAATCGTCATGATTTCTTCTTCCGCGTCTTCTCCGGGCTTAAAATCACTGTGTTGATATTTGAATCGAACGCGCTGGAGGATTTGTTTGGCTAAAAATTCCGGCCATTGGATATCTTTGTATTCGATGTGTTGGCCGGAGGTATCCTCAATGATGGAATCGTGTCCTTTTAATTCCGATATGTTTCTTTTCGCGAATTCATCCTGGGGCATGGAGTTGGGGTCGGTCATCGCCCGTTTAAAATCTTCATAATTAAATAGCGAGACAATTTCCAGGCCGGTCTTGACGTCGGATACGGTCAAAACGACAAAATTCGGCGGCCGTTCGGTTGGGGCGTCGGCATTATTCTCGGTGTCCAGCCCTAAACCGGAGTAAGCGCGGTGTAAGGAGGTGAGGATCTGATTTTGTATGTCTTGGTAGTCATCGGTATAAATAGAGGTGTATCCGTAACTCATTGGATAATTAATGGTTTTGCGAATATCGTATTCAATAAAAAAAGTGTTTTCCGAAAAATAAGCGTCTAAATAATTGATGGTGAGTTTCTCGGAGAAATTCTTGGATTTGGTGGGGCCGTCTTTGGTGGATTTATAATCAATCAGCCGTTTATCGGTGGGCAGATAAATCCAAAGGGTGTGGGGATAAGATTTTGTGATGGGATTGAGTTCGGTTTCTTCTTGGCAGATTTTTAGGAACCGTTGGTCCGCTTCCGAGAGTGTTTGGGCAGAAGAGGGCGGGGATTCAATTTTCGAGCAGCTGACGCAGACAGGTAAAAGAAGACAAAATGAGATAGAAATAATTATCCGGGGAATGCGCATTTAGATTGTTTCATTCTTGTTCGCGCGGATAGGTTTTTTGAGTTGAAATTTAGTAAAGATGGTTTCGATTTCATCATAATCGATTTCTTCTTTTTTGTAGAGTTCCTCGGCGAAATAGACCACGGCATCCCAGTGTTTCGTGATGATTTCGTCCACATCCTTCAGGCAGTTTTGTAAAATATCTTGGGTGTCCTCATTGAGGACGGCCTTGGTTTTTTCCGAAAGATACCCGGAGTTATTCCATCCGATATCCGTTAACGCGTGAAAATCTCCGATCAAACCGGATTTTCCCATGCCGTACCTCCACACCATGCGATGCGCGGTTTGCATGGCCTGATGAAAATCAGAACCGCGTCCGCCGCCGACCCCGGAGGTTGTTTTTCCGAATTTTTTCCTTTCGACAACATAACTCGCGATCGAAACTTTGATCTCCGCCAGAAGAAGGTCCCGGTCTTCGCTGTGCACCTCTTCGGTGGGACGGGCGAAGACATAGCCTAAGGCGCCGCCGCGCGGGACGATGGTGGCTTTCATGACATCATCGGTGGGATGGATCAGATAATAAAGGATGGCATGTCCGGTTTCATGATAAGCCGTTGAATATTTTTCTTCCGGGGTGAGGATGATGTTTGATTTTTGTCCAAAGGAAACCCGTTCATAGGCGCCGGAAAGGTCTTTCATGTTGACGGTGTCCCGGCTGTCTCGTAGGGCAAGCAAACTGCCTTCCCGGACCATGCTTTCGATTTCCGCGGGAGAGAACCAAACGGTTTTCCGGGCCAGAACATTCGCGTTGACGGAAGCGTCGGCCTTTATTTTAGAAAGGTAGAGATTAAAGATGGCTTCTCTTTCTTTCAAATTTGGCCGGGTCACGTTTATCTTTCTGTCAAACCGTCCCGCCCTCATGATGGCCGAATCCAGTTCGTGCTCGGGGACGTTCGTGGCCGCGATAATGACGATATTGTTTTCGATATTGCGTAATCCGTCCATTTCGGTAAGAAATTGATTAATGGTGGAGTTTTGGTCTAGTCGGCCGCCGCCGAATCCCATATCGGCTCCCCGGGGACGAGCGAAAGAATCGATTTCATCGATAAAAATAATGCATCCGCCTTCGAGTTTGGCCAGCGCCCGGGCCTGCTGGAATAAAGATTTCATGCGGGCCGTGCCCTGACCGACAAACATCCCAACAAAATCGCTGCCAACGGTGGCTAAGAGTGGAAGTCCGCATTCGGTGGCGATGGCCTTGGCCAGATATGTTTTTCCGCAGCCCGGCGGCCCGATCATAATGGTTCCCTTGATAATCTTCCCCCCGACGGCTTTCAAGAGAACCCGATCTTTGAGGAGTTTGACAAGCTCCCAGGCTTCTTTTTTAGCCTCTTCTAATCCAATCACGGTATCCCATTTCACGTTGACTTTAGATTTGCCGAGTTTGATACTTCCTAGATTTCCGCCTTGAAGAAAATAGTAATGCATGCCGAAAAACAGCGGCAATTGGACGAAGGCCGTGAGGATGCCGATGATGAAAAAGAATCCCATTTGGGCGGAGAGCTGTTTGCGGCTGAAAGATTCTAGAGAGAAGTAATTCTGCAGACCTGAGGCCAAAAAGAAAATGATAATAAACAGGAGGCCGGTTCCTATAGAAATAGCTGCTATTTTAAGCCAGTGGAGTCGAAGGTAAACGAGGAATTTTTTCATATGTTTTGAATTTCCTATTTTTGAATAACCATAAACTATCATATCCGGCCGGTGAAGTAAACTACAAATTTCTCGGAATTTCTCGGAAAATTTTCCAGATTTTATGTGTAAAAGACTTCCCCTTGACTTTAAAAACTAACTGTGATATTTTGGTGCATACTTTTAGCCTAGAAGAAAAAATAATTTTAACGTAAGAAAGATTTAAAGCCTATGTCGAAGATTAAGAAAGTGATTGCCCGCGAGATCATTGATTCCCGCGGCAACCCTACCGTTGAAGTTGATGTCCTTTTGGAATCCGGCGTTCTCGGCCGGGCCGCTGTCCCTTCCGGAGCCTCAACGGGTGAACATGAAGCCATTGAATTGCGCGATAATGACAAATCCCGCTACTTAGGCAAAGGCGTCAGCAAAGCCGTTAACAATGTCAACACCGTAATCAGTGAACATATCATCGGCCAGGAAGCCGATTTTCAAGCGATTGATAAAATTGTCTTGAGGTTCGATGGTACGGACAATAAAGGCAATCTCGGTGCCAACGCGATTTTAGGCGTTTCCATGGCCGTGGCGAAAGCCAAAGCCAATGAAGACAAGGTGCCGCTTTACAGATATTTAGGCGGTAATGACGCGAAAATTTTACCGGTGCCTTTGATGAATATTTTAAACGGCGGCCTTCACGCGGACAATAATTTGGACATCCAGGAATTCATGATCATGCCCATCGGCGCGCCTACCTTTAAAGAGGCGATGCGCATGGCCTGCGAAGTTTTTCATAATTTGAAATCCATTCTGAAATCCAAAAATCTTTCTACCTCTGTCGGCGATGAAGGTGGGTTTGCCCCGAATCTCAAGGCCAATGAAGAAGCCATCCAATTGATCATCGAAGCCATCGGCAAGGCCGGCTATAAAGCGGAAAAAGATGTCTTTATCGCGCTCGACGTGGCGTCTTGCTCTATTTATAAGAACGGCAAGTATCATTTTGACGGCAAAGAGATCACTCCAACCGAGCTTATTGACATTTATCAGGCGCTTATTAAAAAATATCCGGTCATTTCCATCGAAGACGGTCTGGAAGAGAACGATTGGTCCGGATGGAAGACCATGACGGATAGATTAGGTAAAAGCGTTCAGCTGGTCGGCGACGACCTTTTCGTCACCAACGTCAAGCGGCTGGGCGACGGTATAAAAAAGAAGGTGGCCAATTCGATTTTGGTGAAGGTCAATCAAATCGGCAGTCTTTCGGAAACGCTGGAAACCATCAAGCTGGCCAAAACAAATAAATACACTTCGATCATTTCTCATCGCAGCGGTGAAACGGAAGATACCACCATTAGTCATATTGCCGTCGCCACCAATGTCGGGCAGATTAAAACAGGCTCTTTGTCGCGGACGGATCGCATTGCCAAGTACAATGAATTGTTGCGTATTGAAGAAGAGTTAGGCAAGAAAGCAGTGTACGCTGGTCCGTTATGGGGAAAAATTTTTTAAAAAATTTTGGCTCATAGAACGGCCATCCTGATTACCGCTATTAAAGAAAAGTCAGGGTGGTCCGTTATGGGGAAAAATTTGGTAAATGCTCAAAAATGCCATTTGGTTATTCGCGGTCACGATCATTGTCTTGTTGGTCTTTTTACCATCGTATTCGCAGTTTCAGGATTTAAAACAGAAGAATGCGGATTTTTCGCGAAAGATTCATCATTTAACCCGAGAGAACGCGCAACTTAAGGAAGAGAAAAGGCGTCTTGAAGAAGATCCGGTGTATTTAGAGAAAGTCGCGCGGGAGAAGATGGGTTTGGTTAGGCCGGGGGAAGTGGTTTACCGAATCACGCCGGTGAATCAAGAAGTAGAGAAAAAGGGAAATTAAGAATTTTTTTGAAATTTATTGAAATTTTGATTTAAGTCGCGGGGCAGACACTCAGCTTCTCTAAAAATTGTTTTATGGAAGTTGAGCGCAGTCCCGCGATTTCCACAATATATTTTAAAGAAATATCGCGGGGTAGAGCAGTCTGGTAGCTCGTCAGGCTCATAACCTGAAGGTCAGAGGTTCAAATCCTCTCCCCGCAACCAAATAACATGAAGGGAGTCAATAAGTTACAATATTGGCTCCCTTTTTGTTTGTAGCGAAAACCGTTTTGGTACCCGCTTGGTACCCCGGATTTGCAGGAATACCTCCATTCAAATCGTCACCAAGTATTATTGTTAAGTTACATAATATAGGAATATTGTAAAAAATATTCTATTTTTGTAAATGTTTAGCTTGTACCCAGTGATAGACAGGGTGCAATGCGACCTTGACGATGTTGCAGGAAGGCAAAGCGAAGATTCTCACCGACA